>Ga0247727_10000361_pt1 | contig 110536 bp, 103 predicted proteins | sample WisWelCaveWW1625_FD_202498 | JGI IMG/M metagenome (GOLD analysis project Ga0247727, IMG submission 202498) | Biofilm microbial communities from Wishing Well Cave, Virginia, United States - WW16-25 | ecosystem: Environmental > Aquatic > Deep subsurface > Groundwater > Cave microbial mat... | reverse complement strand
GAACTCCGGCGCGGTCTTGGGAAAGTCACGCCACAGATCGTCCGGTATCGTTTGCGTCATGGCCCAACTCCTTGTTGGCGCTCATGTAGCTGGCGATTGCGCCGTAACTAAGGGGACAGGCATGAGCTAGGGGTGGGAAAGGAGCTTTCGAATTACCATTGTAAACCTTCGAGATTTGCGTACCGCAACCGCGCTTTTAGAGTGGGGAATATCCTCCGAAATTCACCAGAGTGGCGGTCGGTGAGAGCCAGCATGAGGCACCTCTTGAGGGTCTCTAGCAGTTCCCCTATCTCGCCCTCTCGAGGACGAAGCGCCTCGATCGCTCCACTGCAGTACCGCATGCTGAGCACGTCACCCGTATCGATGGCAATTCCTCCGGCCGGCAGCAAGTATTGTGGCACGGAAGAGCACGTTTCACGAAATTCAGTCCTCGTCGTGTTGAGCAAGATGCGAGCGGTGTCTAGGTCACCGTTCAGCCACCGGTTCTTTGCCTCCTGGGCTTGCCGAAGAAGGCGGCGCCTCCTCGCTTCCTCAAGACCAATCAGGAATTCTGGCAACACGGGGCCGGGCGCCAGGGGTCCCCGAAGGTTAGCATGCTGTAGTCTGGCCTTAAGTTCGTCAAATCGGTATTCGAAGTTTGGCGATGCACGCTCGGTCAACGCCAGTACCATTGCAATCTTTGCGATCTGCAGTTCCTGCGACACATTCTCCATTCCAAACGAAAACGTATCGATCGCATCAACCCACATATTCATTCCAGCTGCATCGTTGTGCTCGATTGCGATACCGGCCGCAGCCAGTAAAAACTGCGGCAACGTCTTACACAACTCTGGTACCTCCTCCGTTACGGCGCCCACTGCCAGGCGAGCCTCGTCGAGTTTGCCACTCAGCCATTTTTCTTTGGCATCGTGGGCCAGCCGAAGGGCACGGCGGACTACAGCCTCCTCGAGAGACATCGAGAAATCGGGCAACAGCGGGCCGGCTGCCAAGGGTCCCAGCAAGCTTGCATGCTGTAGTCTGGCCTTAAGTTCGCCAAATCGGTATATGAATTCCGGCGATGTGCGATCGGTCAGCGCCAGAACAATGGCGATCCTCAAGATCTGGAGCTCTTGCGAAACCGCCTCCTTCGCCAAAGCAATTGAATCTATAGCCGACAGCCACATCCTCATCTCGTTGGTGTCATCATCCTCTATTGCCATTCCGCCGGCGGCAAAGAAAAACTGCGGTAGCGTTTTGCAAATGTCGGCAAAGTTGTTCATCGCATTTCGCACCGTCCGGCGCACTTCTGCGAGCTCCCCGCGCAACCATTTCTCCTTGGCTTCATGGGCATCCAAGAGGAGGAGGCGTCCCGTTTCCTGTATGCGATACAAGTCGCCGATGTAGTAACGCGATGTCGCAGCTAGGGACGAGTCGGCCACTGCCTTGCTGTCTCCATCGCGTCCGGTATCTTCATTGCGTGGTTTGTCCCGACTGGCCGCAAGCCCCTTTTCAAGGAGGCGGAGGAGAAGGTCGCTGGTCTCCGGTTCATATATCAGTTCCTGGCACGAAAACGCGAAGGGCAGCTTGTTGGCCCCGAAAGGAATGTCGTACGCGCGGCAGGCGCCCTCGGTCATCTTTGTGATGAAGTAGGGGATCGATGAAAAGTTGGCAAAAGCCGCGAACCCACTGGATGCTCCTATAAAAAGATCGCTCCGGAGCATGAGCGTGAGTTCGTGCCCAAGACCCATCCCTAAGACGCGCAGGTTGGTGACGTTGGGCAAACGCAGAATTTCAAGCGGTTTTTCCTGCAACCGCCCCAACGCAACGAATTGCACATCTGGATGAGAGTGCGCGGCAGATTTTATGAACTCATACCATTCCAGAAAGTTGGAATCCCGTGCATATGAAGGCTCGCCTCCAAAGCTTACATCGAGTCGGCGCAAGCGCATGTGAAATGGGACAACCTTCTTGTTAGCGAACAATTGGGCGCCGATGGGGTTTATTTCGGCGTCACACCCCGCTATTCCCTTGAGTAAAGGGATTTCTCCAGTCTTGGCGGCAAACTTATTGATGGTGCTATGAGATTGAATGTATTTCGTGAAATAATGTCTTAGCGCAAGTTCCCCTGGCCCGACTTGGTCTTTACCGGAAGCATCGCATTCCAGAACAGAAAGATAATCCTGAATGGCGCCGGCGTTTACCGTGTCGACCTTTTGCAGCTCAGTGAGAAGCCTATCTCTCGAGCGATGAATATAAATAGTTCCTAGTGTGGGGCTAGTACAGAATGCGCTATACAGCTCCGTGAAGAAGAGCTCATAGTTGTCAGCGTTGACGAGCTCGTGCTGGTCGATGTACGAGGGATGCGCAGCATCCAGGCAAATATGCACATCGACTTTGCTTCGCTCTAGCTCCACGCATCGGATCGCTGTCATCACATTCCATGTTAGAACATCGCCAAGAGCATATGGCAGCACTCCGAAGTCATAGATGCCGATGATACTGTTGGTCTGTTCCACTCGCGTGCGCTCGCGCTTCTATGTTGGGCGATGCGCCGAAGGATCGTGCCTGCTCCCTCGCGCCCCCAAGTATGTGCACGTCCGGCTGCCGGAGACAAGCCGCGCGGGGTGGTCGTGTAGGTAGCTCGTGATCTGACGTGTGTTTGTAGCTCGTGAAGTGTCGTGTTGGAGGGTGCCCTGAGGGAAGGGGGCACGCGATGGGCACGGCACGGGTTCACGAGGGAGTACGTCGGATGCGTTTTGATCGCTTGGTGGGCCGGCGTGGCGACATCACGCAGGCGGAGGCGGCTGAGATGCTGGGGGTCAGCGTTCCCACGTTCCAGCGCTGGGACGGAGCGGTTGGAGGAGGCGGGCGCGGACGGGTTGGCTGATCGCGGGCTCCGGCGGAGGAGCTGGAGCGGATACTGGGCTTGTTCCAAGACAAGTACTCGGACTTCACGGTGAAGCACTTCTACGAGCAACTGGTGAAGCGGCACGGCTGATCCGCTCGTCATCGATCTTGATGACATTCGACAGCGGAATCGTCTTATTTGTAGAAATCTGGACTTGACCTGACAGACAATCGTTAATCGGGCGAGGGCCGCACGTCGAGATCCTCATCACTCGAACGGGCCTTGCAGGCTTGCATGCTCCAGCCGCGCTTTGAGGTTGGAAAACAGGTAGCTGAAATCCGGAGTGCCGAAGCCATCCGTCAGCGCGAGCACGAGGCACCTCTCGAGTGTGATAAAGAGCTCGGGCAGCCGCAGCCCTGCCGACGCGAGCATTTCGATAGCGCCCAGACAAGATTTCATCCGCTCGCCATCTCGTTTCTCGATTGCTACTCCGCCGAACGGAAAGAGGAACTGCGGCGAGGCGAGGCAGGAGTCCAGAAACGTCGCTCGTGTTGCGTCAAGCACCGCAAGTGCCTCGGCGAGATCGCCATCTAGCCATTTGGTCTTGGCGTCGTGGGCATATTTCCAGACACGCGGGTCGTTTGCTCGTCCGGGCAGCAGTGGTGCCGAAGACAATGGGACGAGAAGGTCCGTCTGCTCGAGCCTCGCCTTGAGGTTAGAGAATGCCGTCTCGAAGAGGTGTGAGCGATCTTTCAAACCAAGTGCAAGGCATCTTTCCAGCAACACGAGCACGTCGGGCACGTTTCTCCTTTTCTTAGTTAGCTCCTGTGTCGCCGTAAGCCAGACATTAATGGTCCCCCTTTCGCCTTCATCAATCGCCAAGCCGCCGGCTGGCAGAATACATTGCAGCGTCGACCGGGACGCTGAGAATTTTCGAACCATCGCATCTACCAGCTGCCGCGCTCGCTGCGCATGGCCCTGCAGCCACTCGGTCTTAGCCGCTTGCGCCAAGGCCAAGGCGGCCTTTCGGTGGGGCTCCTCCAGAGACATGGAGAATTCCGGTATCAGGTCGCTGGCCGGGAGGGGGTGAAGGAAGCTGGCGTTCTGGAGTCTGGCTTTCAGGGTGGTGCCAAACCAATGCGCGAGTGCGGCAGGATCGTGTTGGTTCACCCCCAGCACGAGACAGACCTTCAAGAGCTGCAGCGCTTCCGGCAGGCCTTGACCTTTGCTGGCGCATTGCTCAATCGCGTCCAGCCAATAGCGCATGCTTTCTTCGTCGTCGTCCTCCAACGCCAGGCCGCCCATCAGCACGAGACACGGCGGGAGTATGCGGCACGCCTCGAGGTTTCTCTTTCTGATCTGGTCGGCGATCGCGCGAGCAGGCGCCAGATCGCCTGCCAGCCACAGCGACCTTGCCTCTTCCAAGCTCAACACTGGCTCTGCTCCGGTCTCCGCGACCGACTGGCAATACTTCGCGACGTCAGCCAGCATAGCGTCACCCAGGATCGCCCTGGCTCCGGCGGAGATGGCGAATTCCGCGCCTTGCGGAAGGGGTTTCGCTTTGACGATATGGGACTCGGTTGGCGCGACGTGCTGGCGATGAAAATGCTCCGCCCCGATCAGCCGTGAAAGAAGGACGCCCTTGAGGGCTCCTCCGCCGCCTATGGTGTCGAGAAAATAGACTAGATGGGCGTGGGTGATCCGCTTCTCTCCGTGCGTATTCAAGAAGATGTTGTGATCAGCCAGAAACTCCAGCAGGCGCCTGCGGTATTCGACGAACTCCCCCATGAATTTGTCGGGGTCATCGGCCATCAACGGCACCGGATGCCAAACCGTTTCGGGATAGGGCAGGAAGGTTCGGCGAATATTCGACACCCTGGGGAGCCGCTTCATCTTGCCGCCCGCGATGGCGGCAAGCCCAGCAAATAGCTCCCAATAGTAGGGTGATACAACCTGTTCTGCGCGAGCGAACGTGGCCGCGAAGTGCGCCGAGCGGTAAACGGCGTAGGTGATCGCTTGATAATCGAGCAGCAGCGCAATCATCCTGTCGACCACGTCACCTGCGTCGATCGACGCCGAGTCATACTCAACGTAGAGCCGCGCCCGATCGCCTGAGAGCGTTAGATTGAGGTAGACGCCGTGGCATCCGACCGTATCGGGTGCCCGATCGAGTTGCTCGATACAATCTTCGATCACCTCGGGGAACAACAAATCGTCGTCGGCGCACAACGAGACGTACGGCGTGCGAATGCTGGGAAGGTGAGAGACGAGCTTGTTTTGAAACGGCTTCCCCTCCTCGAACACGACATGCTCCACGTGTGGCTGGTGCTTCTCGACAATCTTTCTATTCAAGTTCCGATCGGCAGGACCGCTCGAATCCAGAACATGGATGGGAAACGAGGAGCCTTTCGCGGCCAAGTGGGTCAACAGCCCGTTCAGGAGCACCGGCCGATTGTAGGTGGGGACGATCAGCGTGTATTGCTGGGGAGATATCATGGGGTTGTTGTTTCCGTTTGCACGCTTGTAGGCGTGCCACCTACCGCTTCTCACCGCCTCTATCACAGTGCCGAGGCGGCGCCAGCGCCCATCAGGCGCGCATGAAGGCCGCAACCGCGTCCCGATCCACCACGAACTGGTCCCCGCAAACACCATAGTCGCGGTCAGGACAGCCGCGCCGCGTCAGGTTCAGCACCTCGACGTCGACCCTTGCGGTCAGCAGCCGCGCGAGAAGCATGTCGCCGAATTTTGTCACGCTCTTGGAGTCATCGAGGATGGCGAGCTTGCCCGTCCGCTTGCACGATTCAACGAGCGGCGATAGGTCGGCGCCGGGCACGAAGTTGGCGTGGAAGAGGTCGGTCGCCAACCCAGCTGCAGCGGCCCGATCGGCAAGCTCCACGCCCTGTCGGAGCGCGAAGTTGTAGCAAAGAAGCGTCGCGTCATCGCCCGACCGGTAGCGAAAGATGGCGCGATCGGCCGAATGCCATTGCGCCGGCAGGTCGAGGGCCGGGGCGCCGAACAGGCGCTGACTGAGGCACATGACGCGAAAGCCCCCGGCAACGAAGCGGTCGCCCACCACGGCGGCGGCATCGCTTGCCGCGTTCAGGCAATAGACGTCGACATTCGCCATGGAAGCAAAGTCGCTGGCCGAGTTCATGCTGGACTGCGGCCCCTGGTGGCCCTGGTCACAGATGATCAGGAAGATCGTGAAACTGCCGACCTGGTCCTTGGGCCGATAGGCGCGGATGAAATTGAAGGTGTTCACCAGCTGGTCGAGGCCGAGCAGCAGAAAATCGAGCTGCTTCATGAACAGCGCCGCGTTGCCGCGATCGATCATGACGCCGAAACCGATGCCACAATGTGCGAGCTCGCAGTTGCCCACGTTGAGGATGCGGCCCGCCGGATTCACGGTCAAGCCGCGCGCCAAGCCGGAGATGCGCGAACCCGTATCGATGTTCTCACCGTAGAGCAAGACCGGACCGCAGCGTGCGGTCACCTCGTTCACCCGATCGATGATGTGCCTAATGTAGCTTGCCGTCATGGCCTTCGGCTTTCAGGACTTGATCGGCGAGGCGCTCGAACTCCTGCGCGCCGAGCGAAGTTTGAATCAGGTGGACTGGGTCCTCCGGCATAGACTTCAGGATCAGGCCGTCCTCGAGCGCGATACGCATCGGGTCGTCCGGCCAACCGGGCGTCGGCCCGGCGTGCTGGTTGAAGGTCTTGAGCTGAAGCTCGACGCATGCCGGCCCCCTCTCGGCGGCCTGCGCCCGAGCCTCGGCGAGCGCCCGTTTGGTCTTGGCTAGGTCGGCACCCATTGCGCTGGCGTAGTGCACTCCCACGCCGGCGCAGACCTTGGCGACATCGATGGCTGCGCGGCGCTGTGCGATCGTCGACGACATGGAGTGGTTGTCGTTCTCGACAATGATGACGAGAGGAAGGGAGTGGCTGCGGGCAAACACGAGCGTTTCCCAGAAGCTGCCCTCCTCCATGGCGCCGTCGCCGGTGAGGACGAAGACGACGCCCGGCGCCGTTGTCAGTGTCCGGTTCATGGCGATGCCGGCGGCAACCGGAAGGTTGTTGCCGAGTATGCTGGAGGTGTAGCCGATCGAAGTGCCGACGGAGGCGAGATTCATCGACCCCATCAGGCCAGGCCAATTTTGGCTTTGCGCCAGTCTGTAGTGGCTCAGGATCGGATCGAGCGATTTTGCACGGATGAGATTGTACGCGCAGTTGCGATGCGTCAGGCAGAGGGTGTCGTGCGGCCCCATGCAGCGATCGAGCGCGACGGCGGCGGCCTCGTGGCCGAAATCCAGGTGAATGGGGATGGTGAACTGCTTCTGTTTGAGCATCTCGTTGAGGAGATGCTGCCAATAGCGCAGCCGCAGAACAGCGAGAGCATCGTCTCGCTCGATCTCTTCGGCTGCGGTAGCGCCTGCCAGAGGCATCGGCTCGTCCCTGAATTTCTGCATGTCTCGCCGTTCGGCTGGTAGTGACGTCTGTGCATTTGCTGGGCGCGCCGCCGCGAGGCGGCAATTCGCAGGCAGACACTAGGCGGTTTCGAGAAAGCGGTGAAGATGCGTCAACCCGTCGGCTAGGCTGACCTTCGGTGCCCATCCGAGCGCCTCGCGTGCCTTTCCGTTATGCGGGTTGCGCACGCTGGGCTGGGCTGGGTTCGTCTCGATGAGCTCGACCTTACGGCCGAGGAGCTGCGAGCTCGTCTCGACGACTTCCCCGAGCGTGACGAGGCGGTCGCCACTCAGGTTGAACGTCTCGAAACCGGTGCGGCCGACGCTCGCCAGGATCCCCGAGACGATATCGTCGACGTGGATGAAACGCCGCGCTGTGGCTGCCGCACCGATCTTGACTTGGTTGGCAGTGCGCAGCGTATTGAACAAGCTTTCCACGGCGGACCAGTTCGCGCTGCGCGATCCGTAGACGATGCCGAAGCGGAGGATGGTCATCGTCGGCAGGCTCCCGATCATGCGCAACCCCTGCTCGCCGACAATCTTGGTGAAGGCGTACTCCGACTTGATCCTGGTTACGTCGATGGCGCGATCTTCGCGCTGAATCTCGTCGTTGCTGACCTCCCCGTACACCCACTCGGTCGAGGCAAAGATGAGCTGCGGCGCCTTGCGCCGTCGGGCGGCGGCGGCGACGTTGAGGGTGCCGTTGACATTGATGTCGAAGGCGCCTGCCGGATCAGCACGGCAATCGGGATCGCGCGACATGGCAGCCAAGTGGACAACGGTCGCTCCCTCGGGCATGACATCGGCGAGCGCGGGATTGCGGATGTCGGCGCGCTCAGTCCCTTGGCCAGCAGCATCGACACCCGTGAAGGCGATCCCCTCTGCGTGGGAGCGGGCCCGCAAGGCACGGCCGATGAAGCTCTCGGTCCCCGTCACGAACAGCTGCATCTAGCCGCTTGCTCCCTCGGCGCTTGCGCCGCGCTTTCGCAGATACCCGTTGGGCGAGGAGGTGATGCGGAACCGCGTGGGCCGCGGGTCGTTCTCGAACTCGGGTTGCGCCGCCAGAAATTTCTCGATTGCCCCCAACGGATGATCATCCTTCCACTCGGGCCTTCCCCGCGGGATGTCCCATACCCACGCCTGCGCGCCGTCGTGCGCAACGATGTAGCTGCCCGGCGTCACCAACGCGCCGTAGAGCTCGAGCTCCTTGAGGACGTGGGCCTCGGTGTGATTGCTGTCGAGGATTGCCATCACGCTCTTGGCGCCGCGCGCGGCGTCGCGGACCTTCGCCAGGGTTCCCGGCGCAATCGATGATCCCTCGATCAGCTCTATACGGTGCTTCAGGGGATGCACCTCGAGGGCGCTCCGATTGTGGGGGCGGATCTCGATGTCGACGCCAATGACTTTGCCCCTCCCGATCAGCTCGAGGATCGAGGCCGAGAGCACAAGCGAGCCGCCGTGCGCCACCCCCGTTTCGATCACCACCTCGGGCTTGAGGGCCCACAGCAGCTCCTGCATGACGACGATGTCAGTCGGGAACTGGATGACCGGGCGCCCCAGCCACGTCGGCTCGTACATCAAACGGTGCTCGGCCGCAACCTTGATCCAGAGATTGCTCAGCATGTCGAGGCCGTCGCTCGAGTAGAGGTCGACGGTGGAGGTCTCGCCGCGATTGCTGAGAGTGATCGTGGCGCCCTGCTGGGCGACGTAGTTCTTCATGACAAACTCGCCTGTATGATCTGCCGCGCGGGGCCGGTGCTGCTCAATTGGTCACAATCGACAGTAGCCGGGAGCCGCGCGGCTCGTGCCGGATCGTGACCTCGGTCATGCCGGCCAGGGCATGGCGCACGGCGTCACGGCGCTCGGGGGGAACCACCAAATACATGAAGCCGCCGCCTCCCGCGCCGGCAATCTTTCCGCCCAGCGCCCCAGCCTCCAAGGCGCGCGCATAAGCTTCGTCGATCTGCGGCGAGCTGATGCCGCTAGCGAGCGTGCGCTTGGCCTGCCAGCCGGCGTTCAAGAGGGCTCCGAACTCGGCGGGATTGTCGGCGGCAGCGAGCAAGACGTCGCGACACTTGACCGCCATCTCGCGCATCGCCACCAGGCTGCTGGAGGTTTGGGCAATCTTTGCGCGCTGATCGTGCAGGATGCTGTCGGCGTCCCGCTGCACGCCGGTCCAGAACAACATGCTGTGACTGAACAGTCTCTCGATGCCGTTGCCGGCTAGCCAAAGCGAGTCGATGTGCACGCGATCGCTGGGGCGGAAGGTTATAAAATTGAGGCCGCCGAACGCCGCCGCGTACTGATCCTGCTTGCCGATCGGGCGGCCGAGCAGGTCGATCTCGACCTGGCAGGCTTCCTCGGCGAGCTGGCCGGCCGAGGGGTTTTCGCCCCGCATGGCGTGCAAGGCGTAGAGCAAGCCCACGGCGAAACTGCTGGAGGATCCGAGCCCTGAGAGCGCCGGCAAGTCCGCGGCGGTGGCAATAAACAGCGGCGGATCCAAATGGACCAGCTTTAGGCACCCGCGGGCAATGCTGTTCTCGATCTCTTCCAGGCTCTGCGTGTGCTCGGTCTTCGAGTAGCTCAGTCGGTACATCTCGTTGAACAGCGGGCTGTGGCGCTTCACGGTCACATAGATGTACTTGTCGATGGTGGTGCTGACCACCGCGCCGCCGTGCTGGCGATAAAAGTCGGGCAGATCGGTGCCCCCGCCCGCGAAGCTGATACGCTGCGGCGTGATGGTCGTCACGGCACGCGGCAGGCTTACGCGCAGCGGCGATCCGCGTGTCGTCGCGGTCTGGTCGGCGTCGGTGAACATCATCTCAGAGCGTATCATTGGGGTGCTGCTCGCTCCATCGTTCAAAGCAAGCCACAATCCAGGGCGCCGCCTCGAGCAGCGTCTCGGACGCAAATGTAGGCTTGGCCCCGGCGCCCGGATGGTTGCCGCTCTCTTGCGGGCCGACGAGCACGCTCAGACACTCGACGCGCTCGGCCGCCAAGGCGTCGCGGGGATCGTCGCCGATGAAGATGGTGCGGTCCATGCGAAGCAAGTGCTCTTTGGAGGCGCGCAAGAGCATTCCTGGCGCCGGCTTGCGGCAGCCACAGTTCTCGTTCCAATCGTGCGGGCAGATGTAGACATCGAGGATCTGGATACCACGGCGGCCTAATTCCTCAATCATGCGCTTGTTGATGGCATGCACTGCCTTCGCATCGACCCTGCCGCGGCCGATTCCGGCCTGGTTCGACAGCACGATGAAGCGGAAGCCCGCGCCGGCAAGCGATTCCATCGCCGCCACGGTGTTGTCGACCCAGCGAAATTCCTGCCAGCTCGTGACGTACTCTGCCGGCGGGGGGCGTTGATTGATGGTGCCGTCGCGGTCGATAAGCAGGATGCGCTTGAGTGTGAGATATTGCTCCGCCAGCCACCAGCGCGCCGGATCGGAGATGCTATGATAGGGATCGCGGCTGAAAAATCCCGCCAGCCGGCCGCAGTCCGCGAGCTTAGTCAGGATGTGCGAGAAGCTCACGTCGGGCGCATCGAACATCTCGAGCATCAAATCCCGCTCGACCAGCATGTAGCCGATCTCTACCTGATCGAGGCCCAGCCCTTTGCGACTGGGATCATAGCACTCGACGCGGCCGTTTGCAGCGAGGCTGATGTTGCCCGGCGTCTTGGCTTGGACCAGCAGGCTAATGGCCGCCTGGCGGGGCGCATGGAACGCCAGCAGCTTGTCGAGGTTGAAGGGCACAAAGTTGTCCGAGTAGAGCAGCAGGAAGCTTTCGTCCAGTTGCTGGCGTGCCTCCCAGACGCGCCGGCCCGTGCCCCATTCGACGGGACCGTGCGAATAGCTGATGTCAACGTCCCACTTGGCGCCGTCGGCGAAGTGGTCGCGGATCTGCTCGCTGAGATAGCCCGTGAGCAGCACGATCCGCCGGATGCCCTGATCGCGCAGCTGCTCGACAAGGTAGGCCAGGAACGGCCGGCCATTCACTGACACCATCGGTTTCGGCATCAAGTCGGTCAGGGGACGCATGCGCGTGCCGAGCCCGCCGCATAGGATTGCTGCTTGCTTGGGGCGGATCATCGCAGCGTGTCCAAATCTGCCAGTGTCTGATCCAGGCCGTCCTGGAGTGAGATTTCCGATCTCCACCCTGTGACCTTGGCCGTGCGCGTGGTGTCGGCCCAGAACCCCGTGTCCGGCGTTGGCGAAGAAAAGAGCGCCGGGCGGCCGAAGTGCGCGGCGACGCGATTGGCGAGCCCACCGACGGTGGTCGGCTTGCCGGTGCCCACGTTGAAAACGCCCGACTGACCCTCGTGCTCGGCGATCGCCAGCAGCGCCCGCGCCACATCGTCGACATGAACAAAGTCGTGCGCCGAATTAGGGCTGCGAATCTCGGGCAGCCGGTCTGCGGCAAAGGCTGCGTGGCAGTGGGGAATGAGCGACTGGGCGCGCTGCCCGGGGCCGTAGCAGAAGAAGAGCCGTGCCCAGCGATACTTCAGCGGCGTGGTCTGCGCTACGCTCTCCAGGACTGAAAGCAGCGCCAGCTTGGTGGCTGCAAAGACGCCGCAGCCGACACCCTTGAGATTCTCGGCGACGGCGCCTCGAGCCTCCCCATACTCCCAGCACGATCCGGCCACGACAATTCTCTCGACCTTGGCGGCAACGAGCCCCTCGATCAGGCGAAGGCTCGCGTCGAGATTGACTCGACATTGCGACAGCGAATAGTCGGGCAGACCTTGCCAGGCAAGGTGGATGCACCAGTGCGGGGCAAAGCGGCCAACCTCCTCGCGCCACGCGTCGGGTTGGCCAAGGTCTCCGATCAGATAGCGGACGGACGAGGCAGGATTCGAATTTCCGGCCTGGCGGGTAAGGCAAACGACGTCGTGGCCTTTCAACAGGGGCAGCAGCCGACCGCCCAGAAGCCCCGTTCCACCTGTGAGCAGGATCCGCATCGCACATTACGTCGCGAGCAGGGACTTCGGATCGAAGTCCGGAAAGGTCCGGTCCCGTTCCGAGATCACGAGGGGCGGGCCGGGCCAGTGGAAGCCGAAGGCCGGATCGTTGTAGCGGATGCCCCGATAGGAGTCCGGCGCGTAGAATTCGCTCATATAGTAATGGACGATGGTGTGATCTGCCGTCGTCAGCCAGGCGACAGCGCACCCCGCCGGCACGTGCACGGCGCACCGGTTCTCGGCGCTGAGCTCCACCGGCACCCACTTGGTGAACGTCTCGGCGTGCTGTCGCAGATCGACGACAATGCCGTAGAGGGCGCCGGAGAGACACGAGATCGTCTTGGCTTCGGCGAACGGCGGCGCCTGGAAGTGGAATCCGCGCAAGGTGCCCCGGTGGGGATTCTCCGAAATGTTGCCCTGCGCAACGGTGGCAGCTATGCTACGATCGGTGAATTCCCGGGCGCAGAAGTGCCGCCGAAACACACCGCGAGCATCGGTGTGGGCCTCGGCGCCGATCAGCCAGACTCCGTTGATGTCGAGCTCGGTAAACTTCATTGCAGTTGCAGAGTTGTTGGCTTACCCGGCAGCGGCACGACCACCTCGCCTTGCCAGTGCTGATCACGCGCGATCTGGGTCAGGATTTCGTCGCGGAAATTCCATGCCAACAGAAGCACCGCATCGGGCTTCAACGCGAACGCATTCCGGGGCGCGGCGATGAGGATGTCGGTGCCCGGCGTGTAGCAGTCGTGCTTGTAGGCGCTCTGGTCGGCAATTGCATCGAGCTGACGATGATCGATACCGCTGTAGTTGAGCAGCGTGGAGCTGCGCGCCGACGCGCCGTAGCCGATCAGTCGCTTGCCGCGAGCCTTGATTGCGTCCACCAACGCGCGCAGCTCGATGCGGTGAGTATCGCAGAGCTTGGCGAATTGCTGCCAGGGCTCCGCTGCGGTGATACCGAGCTGATTTTCCCGCGCGAGCATCGCCGCCACCGCGGCCGTCGGAAGGCGCTCCGTCTTGGAGAAATAGACGACGGTCGAACCGCCGCTGATCGGACTCTCGGTGATGTCGAACGGCCTCAGACCATGCTGCGCCAACAACCGGTTCATGCTGTGCAAGGAATGGTAGGCGACGTGCTCGTGATAGATGGAATCGTAGTGCAGCTCCTCCAGGATGCGGTCGGCGCGGTGGAACTCGATGGCGCCGATCCCCTCTGGCGCCAGGCAGTGCTCCATGCCGGCCACGACATCGTTGACGTCGGCGACATGCGGGATGACGTTGCGCGCGAACACGGCATCCGCGCGTCCCCGGTCGGCGACGATCTGGCGGGCAATTCCCAAACCAAAGAAATCGGCGATGGTATCTACGCCCTGCCGCTGCGCGGCTTTGGCAATGTTCCTGGCCGGGTCGATGCCCAGGACCCTGTGGCCGCGCTCACAGAAGCGCTGCAGAAAGGTGCCATCATTGCTTGCGACCTCGACCACGAAGAGCTGTCCGGGCTTGCACTTGGCGGAGAGCTGCTCGCAGAAGCGGTGGCTGTAGTCGCGCGTAACCTGCGAGGTGCCGGTGACCCAGACATAGTGGCGAAACAGGTAGTCGGGCCGCACCGTCTCCGTAAGCTGCACCAGTCCACACGCTGTGCACCGGCACAGCACGAGCGGTATGGCCGGCAGATTCTCGCTCAATTCCCTGCGCAGGCTGTTGGCCGGTGGTTGGGCTCCGAGGTCGACGATCTCCTCGATCCCGCCGCCGCCGCACAGTCGGCAGGCCTTGAGGGTTGTGGACAGCTCATCACGCATGGCGCCAGCGCAGTGTGTGGTCGATCGCTCCCTCTGCCATCAGATATTTCAGCTGCGCGAGGCGGATCGTCTTGCGTCCGCGGAAGTCCTCTTCCTTGAGGTCAATGCGCTTGAAGAAGGCCACCAGCTCCTGCGCGCCCCGGTCGAGGTCCCATTCCGGCTTGTACCAGTCTCCCAACTCGCTCAGGATGCGGGCAAAGCTTACGCGATAAGTGCGAGCGTCGCTGCCGTGCTCGCCGGTGTAGACTATTGTGCAGCCCGGCACCGCTCGGCCGGCCGCCTCCGCCAGATCGCGCACCCTGTAGTTGCCGTTCCTGATGCCGACATTATAGGAGCGCCCGACGACCAGCGTGGGGGGCGCCTCGAGCCCGGCGATGAAGGCCGAGCCGACATCGCGGACGTGTACCACCGGTCGCCACGGCGTGCCGTCGCTCTTGATCTCGATGCGGCCAGTGGTGAAGGCGCAGGCGACGAGGTTGTTGAAGACGATGTCGCATCGCAGTCGCGGGCTGACGCCGAACACCGTGGATGGGCGCATGCAGACGACCGTGAACGCGCCGTCCCCCAGCGATTTGATGCGCTGCTCGGCCTCCCATTTGGTGCGCGCATAGGCCGTGATCGCATTCTTCTCGCTGTCGTCCTCGTCGAGCTCCTCGCCCGTCCTGGCGATGCCATACATGCTCTGCGAAGAGGAATAGATGAAGCGCAATACCCCAGCGCGCTTGGCCATGCTGGCGAGCCGCACGGTCGCATCGCGATTAATCTCCTCAGTCAAGCCAGGTGCAACCTCTCCTAGCGGATCGTTAGAAAGCGCCGCGAGATGGATAACCGCGTAGATATTCTCGAGGTCCGCAGCTGACACCTCTCGTATGTCGGTGGTGATCCGACGATACTCCGTACCGACCGTATGGAGGGCGCATTGCGCAAAGTATCCGGTGTCTAGCCCCATGACCTGGTATCCCCGGTCCAGCAGTTGTCGGACGAGCACCGAGCCGACGTAGCCTTGGTCTCCAGTCACCAGAACGGTACGTGGTTCGCTCACGTGCGATCTGCCTCCTCGGCCACGAGCCGGTCGACGGCTGCAACGAGCCAAACATGATGCGTCATCTCGACAACGTTATAGGACCGGCTGTTGACCCAGAGGTTGAGTTCGCCCAGCCGGCGCAGCGGATTGTCGGCATCGAAGCCCGACAGCGTGACAACCCGCAACTTGCGCGCCGAAGCCAGCTTCGCGCCATCGACAATGTTCGTAGACCGCCCGCTGCTGCTGATGAGCACGGCTGCGTCGCCGGGATCCGCATAGAACTCTAGGGCCTTTTCCACCCAATGTTCGTACCCGTAGTCGTTGGCAAAGCACGTGAGCAAAGCGGCTTCGCTGAAGCTTATCGCACGCACGTTTGCGGCCTTGGTCAGGTCCAGCGCTACATGAGCGGCTATGGCAGCACTGCCGCCGTTGCCGACCAGAACCACCTTGCGGCCAACTTCCCTGGTTGAACGGAAAATATCGGCAAGCTGCCGAAGCAACCGAGCATCGACGTTGTTTACACTTTCGGCAATGTTGCTGAGGTACTTACTGAAGAACTGCACGTGCCCTGCCCATCTGCTCCGCTACACGCTGCTGTTTGGTCAATTTTTGTGCGCCTAGGCCAGCTGCCGCACCGCTAGTCGCACCGGCAAAGTCGCCAGGGATCGTCACCGGTTAACCGTAGGTCGTGCGGGACATTTAGGTCAAGGAATAGCGACGCGCGCAGTTCAGTTTTTGCGTGGATCGGGCCGCCGGCTCCCGGTCGCCAACCGCCAGAGCCGCCAAGACAGTCTCTGCACACTAGGGGATGCCACGCTTGGCTTCGGGAGATGTCCTTCCGTTGTCCCATGCCGTACAAAGGTTCGACAGTAACGCCGAGCTATCGACGCCACGAAGACCAGCCCCAGTCCAACGTAGGCTGCCGCGGAGCGCGTTCCGCTCCGCACCGAGGCGATGCCCTTGGCATCGTTATCATACCCCCTTTCCCCGCGTCATGCCGACTGCGGATGATCACTTCCTGGGGCCCGCCTTCGCTCTCGGGCGCGGCCACCAGTGGAAGGGCGTGCTGTCGCGGATCATCTCCTGCTGGTGGGTGAGCGCGACGCAGCGCTGGCCCACGGCTTGGTCGAGGTCCTCAATGGTCTCGAAGTAGCCATTGACGAGTGGCTCGTCGACGAAGGCCCACAGATGCTCGGCGGGCTGCAGCTCGGGACTGTGGGCGGGCTGGAAGACGAGCCGGATGCCGTCGGGAACGACGAGGTTCTCGGGCCCATGCCAGCCGGCATTGTCGAGCTGCAGCACGATGCGCCTCTTGCGCCCCGCACCGACCGACTTGGCGAAGTCGGCAAGCACGAGCTCGAAGTATGCCTTGCTGATGTTGTTCGAGACGTTCCACACCGTCCGGCCCGTCGCCGGCTCGACGAAGCCCGTCACATAGAGCCACTCGAAGCGGTGATGGCCGATCGCCACGGGGCGCTCACCAATCGGCGCCCATTCGCTGGGCAAAGCGTGCCCGCTCTCAGGCAGAAACTCCACTTATCGTCCTGTGCAGATTTCCGGGACCCGCTCTTACCGCATCGTCAGCCGAAGGCGGTCCGGTGGCTTGGGATGGTACTTCCAGATCCCCGCTGCGATGCTCGGAAATATCTGGCCACCATCGTGACCCGGCGCATAAACGTAGAAGCCACGCGGCGCCTATCTGCTCGACCGCTGTGTCGCCTTCGCCAAGGCGCAAGCCCACCCGAGCAGAAGGAGCGGTCAGCCTTCGAAGTGTTCGAAGACGAGCGGCCGGCGTTGATCCCCCATGCGGGGCGGTTCGATGGCTTCCATGACCGCTTCGTCCGCGGCCATACCCTCTTCGAGCTCGGCAAGCTGCAGCTCGAGCTGATCGAGCACTTGGCGCCGCGCTCCGATGACGCGTCGAACTTGTCGCGGCGCATCTTGGCGATGGTGAGCTTGAGGGCCTCGATCTCGGCGCTCTGGCCGTGCAACTCGGCCGCCAGGCCCGTGGCCCGCGCCTCGGCGTCCCCGGCGCGCTTCTCCGACGCCGCCGCAGGACAGATTTGAACCCCGACCGCACGTCTTTGCCCTGCCGGTTATTGTGTAGCGCGGTTCCGCCGTTGCAGGAGATCAACTCGTCGCAGCCGTTTCGCCTTCTTCCCCAGCATAGAGGTAGACTGCGTGTCCCGGGACGTTCATCATCGTGCAGGACTTGACAGCTTCTTGCCTGTAGGTGCTCGTCTGAGGGACGCTCACGATATGCATTCTCATGCGGCGTGCGCCCCCAATGTTCCGCTCTGCAGAGGTGACCACGTCCATGGTTGATCTTCCTCCCTTTGACCGGTTCCTGGCGGAAACCAAGCCCCGCGCCCGGCGTTCAAGATTTCATCCGCGATATCCCTTCGCGCTTGATCGCGGGCCCGTCGCTCGCGAGCTGCAAGCGCCCGATCCCAACAATCCGTTCGGTCACGAACCCGAACTAGCGCACCTGCTGGATCGCCTTGTTCCCGACGATGGAGTGTTCCTAGATGTCGGCGCCAACGCCGGCTACTTCAGTATTTATCTTGCGACTAGGCCGAACTTTCACGGCCGTGTGCACGCCTTCGAGCCCGTCGCAACGACCTTTGCAACCCTGCAAAGACTGGTCAACGGATTAGGCTGCGGCAACATCGTTACCTGTCACAACGCAGCTGCGTCCGACAAGGTCGGTACCACTCAAATGGATGTGCCAAGCCCCAACTCTGGTTTGTCGAGTATCAAGGAGGTGGGCGATGGCGGCGAGCGCGTCAAAACGACAACCCTAGATTCTCTGCGGCTCGACAGGGTCGACTTCGCCAAGGTCGATGTAGAAGGTCATGAAGCGCAGGCCCTGAAAGGCGCCGCGCACCTCATCGCCTCGTGCAAGCCATTCATCTTCCTGGAAAGCTGGATGCCGATGCAACAGCCGAAAAGGGCCCTTGAGCCGCTGCTATTTCTTATGGACCAAGGCTACAATTTGTACCTGCCCGCGTGGGAGCAGCGAAACGGTAGTACGGCAATTGGAATCGGGCCGCTGCCCGTTTTCGAGAGAGAGATATTCGCGCTACACCCCTTCTCGACATTTACTGAGCGCCACACCTTTCCGGGCGAGCAGCTCAACATCTTTGCCGCGCCGAGGCAGCGGGAACCTGAGCTGGGCGAATTGCCGCCTTTGCGCGTCTGATTGTGGGGCTCCCGTTCCTCGATGTCCGGCCACCCTACCACCACTCCGGTGCTTGACTGCCAGGCACTTGTACGCGCTTGATGAGAGGGCAAATCAAAGTTAGTAGGCATCGGATGGGCAACAAACAACAAGATTGGGCATGGCTGGAGCGCACGCGCGCAGTCGCTTCGCGGATCAAACGTCGGTTGCAGCATCCGCCTACGCGAATAGGAGCGTTACCGGTTGGCGAATTGCGGGCGGAGCAAAACCTGATCAAGGCGACCAATGATCTCCTGTTGGCCGATCAGAACCTCATCAAGGCGACCAATGAGCACCTGCTAGCCGATCAGAAACTCATCAAAGCGACCAATGAACATCTTGTTGCCGATAGCGATCTCATCAAAGCAACCAATGCACATCTGTTGGCTGATCAGAACCTCATCAAAGCAGGTAATGAGCACTTGCTTGCCGATCAGAAAAGAATAAAACTATTCAATGAATATCTACAACGAGAGGGGGATTGGTTCAGAGCGGCCAATGAACGCCTGCAAGCGGAACAAGATAGAACAAGCGCTCCCAGCGCGCCAGCGCAGCCAACAAACAAGACCGCAACGAAAATGACAATGGCTCCTGGTATGTTTTCGCGCATAGACATTGAAGCCATTACCGAGTTGGCGAAGAAAGTTCCTGCCGGGGGTACCATTGTCGATATAGGCTCGCTTCTTGGTGGGAGCGCGTCTCTTTGGTGTATTCACTCGTCGGCCGCCCGAATTGTCTGCGTTGATCCCTGGAAGTACGAGACTTGGCTGGAGAGTTTTCGGGCCGCTAATGGCCCCATAACGAAAGAAACATTCTTGGCGAATGTTCCCGATGACCGCATAGAAACGATTCAAGGCTACTCCCCGTCATGTGCGGAAGGATGGACTTCCCCCATCGACCTTTATTGGGAGGATGGCGATCACAACAATCCAGGGTGCGCCAGTAGTATCCGGTTCTGGTCGCGTTACGTAAAACCCGGTGGAATCGCTTGCGGGCACGACTATCACTATCTGGACGTGAAAGACGAGGCAGACGCCCTTGCTTCCCGATGGGGCTCGACGGTGAATTTGTTCGGAAGTGTTTGGTGGATAAGGAACGGATCCGAAGCTCAGGCCAAGGCGTAGACCCGCCTGACGAGTTCCTCCCGCGGAAATTGTGCAGCGCCGGCCCACCGGAGACTTGGCGCAGTTGCGCGCCAGCGGTGGGAGGTCTTTGCACACCCATAGATACTTCCTCGCGGCACGTACGGCCCAAGTCAGAATTGGAAGTACACAAAGAATGTCGGGTTTAGTACCGACACCAAGGAGAGAAAAGTTACGACTGCCAATGCGACCCTCCCCAGACTCGTCCCGTACGCATTCCTAAGCATTGGTTCCAACCAGGACGGCCTGTGCTTCAGCCCAAGAACGTCTCGCGCGAATATCTCAATGATATTCGGCATAAACAACACGAACGCATAGCCTGCAACAAGCGTCGTGCCGAGCACAATCATCTCGCCGTGGGAGAAATTCCAACTGAAGTAGCCGCGCGAAAATGTAAACATCCGCACCAGCATCGCATTCAGTACGCCAATGTCGGTCTCGCGAAAACAAAGCAAGGCCACGGCAGCGTAGAGCATATTAAGCGTATAGGCCGCCCAGAAGGGCAAGGGCCGGACGCCTGCTTTCTGCAGCAGCCTAACCACGATGATCCCGATCGCATTCATGAGGCCGAAATAGATGAAGTTGAATCCTGCTCCATGCCAGATGCCGGCCACGAAGAAGGTTAGAAAGATTGGCACCACGACGGTGGAGACGTACTGCACCGTAGCATTGTCAGCGAACGGCTTCCGCCGTGCAAAATAGAGGGAGACTGGATAGAAGATCGTTTCGGTGAAGAAATTGGTCAAGGTGATGTTCCAGCAGCGCCAGAACTCGACAAAATTGCGCGTCCGCAGGGGTGAGTTGAAGTTCATCGGCAGTACGAGGCCGAACATCAGGCCGATCCCCACCGCCATATCGCAGTAAGCCGAATAATCGAAGTAGATCTGCAACGCGCCCAGCAGGGCAAAGCACCAAAGCTCTATTGCCGTCATCGCCATGACGGTCGCCTTGTCACGAAACACGGGGTCGATGATCCGCACCAGTCCGTCCGCGACGATCGTCTTTTTGGCCAGTGCCACCAGGAAAATCATCAGGCCGGTCTCGAAGTACGCGTTGGTTTGGCCCGGGTTGAGCGCCTTGAGCTGATCTATGATGGAGGATGGACGAATGACAGGCCCGGCCAGCAGCTTGGGGAAGAAGGTGATGAACGTCAGATAGTCAATGAGCGAGCGGCTATCCTCTTTCCTCCGGTACGCGTCGAGGAGAAAGTAGATCTGCTCGAAGGTGTAGAACGAGATCGCGAGCGGAAGTGCTACTGTGTCGACGATGCCCCCACGCGCCACTGTCCACACATTGACTGTCGCCGCTGGCGAGACGCCGAGCAGGCTGGCGAAGAAATCCAAATACTTGAAGTAAAAGAGATTGGCCAGATTGATCAGGATGCCCGCAGCCAGATAGGCGGTCTTTGCCGCATCGGACCGGCTGTGAGCCATGCCACCTGCAATTGCATAGGTAACGACAACGCTGCAAAGAAACAGGCCGATATTAAACATTGATGATTGAGCATAAAACAGCAGCGAGCCGCCGATCAGCACGAGCTTGTAGAGCACGACATTGCCGCGCGCCAGCGCCGCCAACAGAAGGAGGGCCGGCAGAAAGACAAATAGGAAACCATATGAGTTAAACAGCATTCGCTATCCGCCAGTCAATCGCGGTCGTAGGACCAAACCGAAGCCTGCACGTGATGGGATTGCGGATTTCCATGCCCTGCCTGCACAACGGTCGCGCACCCCCGGGAGGACCTCGACCAGCTCGAGCGGATGCTGCATGTGGTTGCCGCGAGCCCGTCGCCAGACTACTGACATGCGCTTATTGGGGCGTCTTCGACTCGTTGGTCTCGCATTCACCCGCTGTCGCCGACATCCATTGCAGATGGATGCCGTATTCGTCCTGTTTGTCCTTCGGCGGCACTCGGCACTGAATCAATATTCGCTTCGTCGAGCAGAATATGGCTCCGCGTGTAAAAGCCTTGCCATTGAAGATGCACGTGTTGTTCTCGGCACGCTCGATGCTATTTGCGCGGTTCTGAGCCGACGCAACAGGGGCCATCGCTGCGACGGCGAATGCCGCACCAATTAGTACTCCACGCACAGTTCACACCCCCAATCACCAGTTTTGACGCGCGCAAGATAGCCGCCAGACCACAATCCGGCAAGGCAAGAATGCGATCGCCGGAGCCGGGGCGGAAGCGAGAACGGGACGGTTGTGGAACGTCGGCGAGGCGCCGATCTCAGCGCAACTCTCGACCGGCAACCGGCATGCTTTTGGCAAGGCCCGGCCCACCGCCGCGCAGGCAGAGCCGATGCAGACGAGTTCAACCCCAATCAGGTCAGATCCCACGCTGGCAGTGCCTCCAGACACTGCCCCCGCGCTGTCTCGCTTGACATCGAGGATGGTCGCTGTAGACGATGCGCGTGCGGCCAACGGGCTCCCGGAACAGGCATTTTCCCGCGCCGTCCGGGGAGGGCTCACATCACCTGGGTATCGAGCGTGCCGGCCATCGGGGTCGCCGATTTGATGAGGACAACATGAGCGCGTCGGTGGCAGCCCAAAGGTATCTCGGCATATTTACGTCTGCCGCCGTCCTGAATATCCTCCGTTACCTCTGCTACGTCGCTGCCCTGCCCATACTGTTCGTTGCCGCGGAGCTATTTCTGCTACCCGTCGATTTTTTTGGGTTTCGGTCGTGGGAGTCAATCGCTGCTCAAGACCCGGGAGCTTACGGTCCGTTTTATCCAAATATCAATGTCGTCAAGAGTAGCGCCGGCGACTACGATCCATATGGCGAGAGAACCCGCCTCATAGACTTCATCACCGACAAATATGGGTTTCGCAACGCCGACTCCGACGGGCACTTCGATATCGTCGTGACGGGCGACTCTCATGTTGGCGGCGCCCATCTCAAGCAGGAGGAAACCTTATCGTTGGTTCTCGCCAAAATGTGCGATTGCCGTGTCTATAATTACGGGGCCATTGGCTTCGCCCGCTTTCAACGGCTCCTGATTGATGGACGCTTCAAAGGGGACAATCGTCCCAAGTATATGATCGTTGAATTGCGCCCCTATGCAGATTTCATGGCTGCGGACCCGACCATCTACAGCCCTGTCGAGACCTCGGACGAGCAAATCTTTTTCACCCCCATGACTGGATACGAGGTTCTGGTGGATCGTATCAAGAAGATGGCTGGCTTCAACTTCCTGTATGCCCGCCTTTTCGATCTCGTCCATGTCGACAAGGCGGCGCACAAGGCGGTCGCAGCCCAGGGCGAAAGAGAGCGACGCAGACGTGCGGGCAGAGCGGCCGACGGGAACGCGTACCCCTATGTCCTGTCTCCTGCTACAGATTTGGGGTACAAATATGATTACGAACGCGGTTTGAGGGTGGTCAATTCCATAGAGGTGGCCATCAAAGCCAATGGGATTATTCCGATTTTTCTCATCATGCCGTGGTTCGACAGGCAGATCGATCCAATCATCGCCGAGTTGGCGAAGACCAAAAAGATCGTTTACTTCGGACCAGGAACGGGCCTGCCGACAGATCCGAGCGACAACGTCAACTATACGTTTCGCGAGGACCGGCACTGGCGGCCGAGCGCCGTGCGAGCGGCGGCGGAGAGACTCGCCGACTGCCTGGACGCGGCGACGACGTGCCAGCGCATGCCTCAAATCCGGTTGGTGCAAGATGACGATGATGGCGGCTGCATGTACGACGACAGATCGTTCACCCGCGGCGCTCGGGTATGCGCGGCCAGGCGCATATTGATGACTTGCCAGGTTCCGCCCAAGGAGCAGCAGGATGAGCTTGGGTCCGAGCTGCAATGGACGACAGTGACAAGCGAAGCGTGCGAGCGGTGACATCGGTGCAGCGCGAATATCCCAGTTGGGGCCGAGAACTGCTGAGGGCGACCTGGTCTGGAAACGAGGCGGACCAATGATCGCGTCTCTCTGGGAACTCAGGTCATCGCGCTCCACTTGAGGCCCGTCGGGCGGGGCCTTTCGGAACCTCAGCGGTTTTTTCCTTGAAGGCGCGCAAGCGTGCCCGCAATCATGCGGATGCTGTCAAAGTCGTCGGGCTGCACGTCGATGGCCGGCACCCTGATCCCGAAGGCCCGCTCGAGGTCGAGCAGTATATCCACGATAGCCAATGAATCCAGAATTCCGCCGGAGATCAATGGTGTGTCATCCGTGAACTGCACCCCCTTCGTGTGCCGTTCGACGGCGTGCCGGATCTTCAGCAGCGCTGCATCGTCAATTAGAAACATGGCCCGTGCTCCTTTCCCCGCCCCCGATGACGTTCGAGAACCGTTCAAGAATGCGAGCCCTCGTTTCCGATCGCGAGATCTTCCCCGCGGTGCTCTTGACGATCCATTTGGGCGGCACCAGGAGCACCCGGTAAGGCGCCAGGCCGCAGACGGCGACAACGGAATTGCGGATTTCGATCTCCAATGCCCTGGCTTGCGCCAGATGTTCCTCGGTATCGACCTCGGCCACTACCACCAGCCGCTCGGTGCCAACATCGCCAGCCTCGATGCCGAGCGCGACAACACGTCCCGCGTGCACGCCGCCGATATCTCCGACCGCACTCTCGAGGTCCTCGGGATAGATATTGACGCCGCCGACGATGATCACATCTTTCTTGCGCCCGGTTACATAGAGGTGGCCATCGACCAGCGCACCAAGGTCCCCCGACCGATAATAGCCATCGGTAAAGGCTGCACGCGAGCCGTTGGGGTCTCGGGGGGCGTCAAGATAGTCTTCCATCATGAACGGGCTGCGAAGCCAGATTTCTCCGATCTCGTCGGGGGCGGAGGGATCGCCGTTCTTGTCGACGATGCGGATGTGGATGCCGGGAATGGCAGGTCCGCTCGAGGTCACCACGCGTCCTCCCGCCGGCAATTGGACGAGCCGGCCGGACGTGAAGGCGTCGCGCGAAACCTCGAGGCGCCGGGGCGGATCGTTTGCGGTCGTCTGGGTCACGGCGAACGTGGCCTCGGCCATCGCGTAGCTGGCGTGGAGAGCGCCGGGCGAAAGGCCGTAGGGGCAGAACTTCTCCAGGAAGGCATCGAAGCTCTCGCTGCGCACGGGCTCCGAACAGTTCACGAAAGCCCGCATCGACGAAAGATCGAGCGTGGTGGTGGGCGATACGCGCGAGGCCAGGAACGAGAAGGCGAAATTCGGCTGCCAGCACAGCGTCGCGCGATGGTCGCCGATCGCCTGCAGGAATGGACGCGGATCCATCACCCATTCCATCGGTGCGAACATGGTGGTGGGAAGCCGCATGACAAAAGGCATCAACAGGCTCGCGATGAGGCCCATGTCGTGATACAGCGGCAGCCATGAAATAATATGATCGCCTTTGTCCAGCTTCAGGACCGAAGAGAGGCTCTCGAGCTGTCGCCGCAGTTGTTCGAAGGAGATCGGCACCGATTTTTGTGTGCCGGTCGTGCCGCCTGAGAATTGAATGAATGCCGGACCGTCGCCACGTAGGCGTGGAGGCGGAGCGCTGCCACCGGCCGGAGCAGAAGACGCATCGAGGACGCGTGTGCGCCCAAGCACGCTGTCCAACGTCCGCGTGGTGTTGGCATCCGTCACCAGGCAGTCGGCCGCAAGTCCTTGAAGCACCCCGAGGAGGTTGCGGCGGTATTTTTGCGCATCCATCTTCGCTGTCGGCCAAGCAATGATCGAGGGCAGGCATCCGAGATAGATGGCGGCATAGAAAGCAGCGATCAGTGGCGCGCCTTGCGGCATCAAGAGCGCTACCCGGTCTCCTTGGCGGCACCCCTGCTGATCGAGCACTCGAGCACGCGCCAGCACTTCGCCGCGCAGCTGGTCAAAGGTCAGCGTGCGATGAGTGCTGCTTGGTCCAATGCACAGGCGGAGCGCCAGCTCGTCGCCGCTGCCGGCCATGTCCTCGAATGCAAAGAGCGCGGGCAAGTCAACACGACCATTCATGAGGGAACCGGATATTCTTCTGTAGTCTGGGCGGCTATCGCTCGGTGGGCTTGCCCTTTGCGTGGGCCACGCAACGCTTTATCCCAAAGCAGGGTGCTACGCCAGCACGGCAGAGCGCTCGGCTTGAGGGCGCCATCACACCCACCGCGCCGCGGCTCCGACCGACGTTGACACCCCGGCTCGCCGCAACAGCCGCGTCGGCAGGATCGAGCATCGCCCCCGTGTCGGCGTTTCAGTTCGAGGCGACAATTCACCTCAGATGATCAGGCCGCCGTGGTCCTGCAGGACATGCCATTGGTTCGATACGATGAAGCCGCCGTCGATGAATTGGTTTCCCGTAATCTGGGCACCGCTCATCTGCCAGACGCAAAGCTGTCCGCTGTCGTTGCGGACCAGAATGTCCGCTTTGCCGTCGCCGTTGAAATCGTTGGTGGATTGGATGGTCCAGTCCGTCGGGAACACGGCCACCTGCTGCGACGCGGTGACCTGCGCGCCGTTCATGGTCCACAAATAGACTTGCCCGCTGTCGTGCCGCAGGAGGATGTCGCTCATGCCGTCGCCGTTGAAGTCGGCGACGCCCTGGATATGCCACTGCGTCGGGAGCGCGGCCACCTGTTGCGACGCGGTGACCTGCGCGCCGTTCATGGTCCACATGTAGACCTGCCCGCTATCGTAGCGCAGCAGGATGTCACTTCTCCCGTCACCATTGAAGTCGCCGGTGCCGGCAATGTGCCACTGCGTCGGGAGCGCCGCCACCTGCTGCGACGCAGTGATCTGCGCGCCGTTCATGGTCCACATGTAGATCTGCCCGGTATCGTAGCGCAGCAGGACATCGCTCCTGCCGTCGGCGTTGAAGTCGGCGACACCCTGGATATGCCACTGTGTGGGGAGCGCCACGACCTGCTGTGATGAGACGACTTGCGCGCCGTTCATCGTCCACATGTAGACTTGCCCACTGTCGTAGCGCAGCAGGACATCGCTCTTGCCGTCGCTATTGAAGTCGCCGGTGCCGACAATGTGCCATTGCGTGGGCAATGCACCCAGGTCCAGGTAGGACTTGACCTGGAACCCGTTCATCTCCCACAGGAAGACGTGGCCATCGTCCTGGCGCCACAGGAACCCGCTCTTGCCGTCACCGTCGAAATCGTTCCTGCCGTCGGAATTCTCTATGCTCGGGACCAGACCGCCCCCGCCGGAGGTGAACAGCACGTCGCCGGATTGCAGCGTAGATTTGAGGACGTTCTTCAACGTGAAGTTGTTGAACCCGAAATCGACGATCGTGTCCGAACCGCTTTGCCTCAGCGCCGAGGCGAGGTTAACCGCATAGATATTGGCAAATGCGGTCAGGTCGAGCTTGTCCTCGTGCAGTGAGAAGTCCGTGATGGTGTCGGCAGCGTAGCCTGGTCCCAGCACATAGGTGTCGGCGCCCAGGCCCCCCGTCAGAGTGTCCGTGCCGGCACGACCTTCGAGCCTGTTGTTGGCCGCATTGCCGATGAGCGTGTCGTTCCCCAGATCGCCGGCGGCGTTCTCGACGACGACGCCGTTGGCGATCGTATATCCACCGATGACGCCGACTGCGCGAGAAAGCGCACCGCCACCTGTTGTCGAGCCGTCGAGGGTGGCGGCATTGAGATTTATTGTGACGGATTTCGAGCCGAAGTAGACGATCCCGTCGGTGCCGCCGGCGTCCCAGATGCAGGTCCAATAGGTGCCCAGACCGTTGTTGTCCGGGACGATGTAGGTGTCGTTGCCGACGTGGTAGCTCGTGTTGGCCCCATAGAGCAGCTGGATGGCGGCAATGTCATAGGCCATCGGGCCCGCGACAAAACCGTAGTTGTCCTGGTTTGCCCCGCCGTTGATTGTCTTGGAGGTCAACCCGTGAACGTACGACATCACGGTGTTGACGTCCTGGTTCTGATTGTTCGTGCCCGGGCTGTTCGAGCCCGTGACGCCCGGCCAGATGTTGGACCCGCCACCCGTGTCGTGGGGATGCGCAAGGCCCAATCCATGGCCCAGCTCATGGACGAGTGTGAGGTACCCGAGCCCGCCGACGTTCAAGCCACCGGACGAGCTGTTCCAGTCCCAGCCGTAGCCTTGGTAGTTGTAGTAGCCGTGCTGTGGGGCGGGGCTATCGGGTGTCCCGTGGAAGCCGAGGAAGCCCGGGTTACCTCCGAAGGTGGGACTTGCCGCCTGGCTGTGCTCAATGAGGGTCGCACCCGCCGCGCTCGTAAAGTAGAACTGGATATTCGCGACGCTGGCCCAGGCATTGAGCGCATTTTGAATCCCGGCGAACTCAGGTGTCGACCATTGGCTATCGTAAGGACTGAACTCCCCCGCGTTGGCGAGGTGCACGCCGATAGAGGTCGTTGCAGAGCCGGGGGTGGTCCAGTGCCATCCGCCCCACAAGACGCCGTTGATGTAGACGTTCGAGCTGACTGCCGCGGTCGTCAGGCCCGACGGCACGGCGTACGTTGAACCTGTGCCGCTCTCGTGGAAAGCGGGCACATGCTCCTGACCCAGCGCCTGGCACAGAATGCACATGACACCCCCCCTCCCCCAAGAACTGCCTGCTCCCCTACCACTTACCCGGTCAAATTGCGAGCTTCCCCGCTACGCAGGACCTGTCCGGTACCCGAAGTTGGCGCATGGTTGTTCCATCGCCGCTGCATCCGCGCCCTGAGCCCGTGGAAGGCGGCAAGCCAGCGGGCGATCATGGACCTCGGCCGGGACACCAGCTGCCGAAGGATGTGCAAGCTCGCGAGCTTGCCGGCAAGGAGGCGAGCCCGACCACCACCATCGCATAATCCGGCTCATGATGCGACGCATCGCAAGGCTCCGAACTACCAGATAAAGCGACCGGACGGACTCTCAGGCGTGCGTCTTGCGCAGGAAGGCGTCGGGCCAGTAGGTCACGCGCGCGCGGACCAGACCCTCGTTGAAGGCGAATGGCGGCTCAACCAGCTCGAAATTGCGCGCCTGCGCCAGCCACTCGAGCGCGGCCTGGCGCGGGTTGTTGTCGGCCCAGTCGGGTTCGGAGCGCGGCGCGCCGACCAGCCTGCCCATGATGCCGTCCATGACGATGATGAAGGACCCCGGCGTCACCAGCGGCGCATAGGCTGATAGCTCCGCCAGGACATGCGTCTTGTGGTGATCGGAGTCGAGGAACACCATCACGGTGTCTCGAGGCCGAATGCGCGCCTGCACCAGCTCGACCACCTGCGGCGATTTGGAATCGCCCTCGATGAGGGTGATCAGCTCGCTCAAGGGATGCGCCTCGATGGCGCTGCGATTGTGCGGGCGGAGATCGACGTCGATCCCGATCACCCGGCCCTTTCCCATCACCCGGCACAGGCTGGCGCAGAACACCAGCGTGCCTCCATGCGCCACCCCGCACTCGACGATGACGTCGGGTTTGACGCGGTAGATCAGCTCCTGCAGACGGACCATGTCCTCGGGCAACTGGATGATCGGTTGCCCGAGCCAGGTGAAGCTATAGACGTGCTTGACGTCCCAGCCGGCCCGCAGCCACGCCTCCGATACCAGCTCGAAGGCTTCCGCGCTGGCGAGGGGAAGTTGGCGACGCGCGCCGTTCTCCTCGACCTCGACGACGGCGGCGGCTGTATCGATCGTAAGTCTCACCTGGCCTCCCTATGGCCGCGCGAAGAACGCTTTCACGCCATCGATCACCCGTTCCAGCGTCGTCTGCGACATGCCCGAGTGGAGCGGCAAGGACAACACCTCCTCGGCCACCCGGCCCGTGACCGGCAGCTCGCCGCGACGGCAGTCCCTGAACAGGGCGAATTCATGTCCCGGCCGCCAATGCACGCCGGTTTCGATGCCCAGCGCATCCAGATGCCTGCGCAGGTCGGCTCGCCGCGATGCCGGCACCCGGACGAAATAGAGCATCGGCGTTATGTCGTTGAAATCCGTGTCGGGGACGCGGACCCCGCCGATCTCTCCGAGATGGCGATTGTAGTGGCGGGCGGCGTCGCGCCGGCTGGCGCTGATCGAGGCCATCTTGCCGAGCTGCGCCAGGCCGATCGCGGCATGCACATTCGCCATGTGGTAGCGAAAACCGATCGAGGCGATGTCGTAGCTCCAGGCCCGCGTGTTGCCGTAGAGCGCCTTCGAGGACTGGCTCATGCCGAGGAAGCGCAGCTCGTGCGCCTGATCGGCCTCTGCTTCGCTTTGCACCACCAGCGCGCCGCCATCGATGCAGGTGATTGCCTTCACCGGATCGAAGCTGAACATCGCCAGGTCGGAAAAGCTGCCGAGCATCCGGCCCTTGTAGCGAGAGCCGAAAGCATGCGCGGCGTCGTGCACGACGCGCAGGCCTTCGCTGCGGGCGAACTCAGCGACCCGATCGTGGTTGCAGAGCCGGCAGCCGTAGTCCATCGCGATCACGGCCTTGGTGCGCTTCGACACGAGACGCTTGGCGCTGTCAACATCGATGCAGAGCGATCCGTCCTCGATGTCGCAGAACACCGGGTGCGCGCCGGTGGCCAGGATGGCCTGGAAATCGGCCGCGTTGTTGAACGCCGGCGTGATGACCTCGTCCCCGAGCCCGACGCCTGCAAGCAGCAAGGCGATATGCAGCGCCGCGTGGCCGGTACTCACCGCCAGGACCTGTCGGCTGCCGGCATCTAGGAACGCCCCGAGCTCGCGCTCGAACTGGCCGACATAGCTTCCCATCCCGAGCCAGCCCAATTCCAGGGCCTGGCGGGCGGCATCGAGCTCGTCCTGCTCGATCAGGGGCTTGAAGAGGGGGATTTTCGACTGGCTCATTTGAGAACTCGCGACCCGATCACGTCCGCGCACGGTGCATGGCGCTCAGCTGCGCCGCCCGATTCTGCGCAGCGGATTGCCCGCGAACACGCCATAGCTCTCGAGCTCGCCGCGCACGAGACTGCCGGCGCCGACCACTACCCCGCGCCGGATCGCGGCCCCATCCAGGATCACGCAGTTGGCCCCGATCCAGACGTCGTCCTCGATGATGATGCCACCGCGGCTCGGCTTGAAGCGCTGCAGATAGATTGGGACATCGGCGCGCTTGTACTCGTGGTTGGTGGCCGAGAGCGTGCAGTTGGCGCCGATCAGCACGTGCTTGCCCACCTTCACGCCATGGCCCGTGTAGATCACGGTGCCGGAATTGATGTGCGAGCCTTCGCCGATGATGACATCGCCCATGCCGCCCGTGGGCTTGATCTTGGCGAAGGCATCGATCGCCGCGCCGGGCCCGATCACAATCTTGGTGCCGCGCACCGAATCCTCGATGTCGGCAAGCGGTGAGACCTTCGCGGTCGGGTCGATCTCGATCATGAACCTACGCCTCCGGGTCGCCCGGCGGCTGTTCGGGGCGGGGCTGATGATCACGCACTCGAGCGGCGCAAATCAAGGGCCATTGATTACGCGCTCTGGGCTCCTACGACGGCATCGGCGACGGCCAGTTCCACGCCTGGCAAGGCCGCGCCACCCTCATCGCACCGCTGCAATGAGGTGTCGAGCCCGGCGGCCTGGCGGCGTCGCTGCAACGCAATGATCGCGACAGTGAGAAGGTCAGCAGCGGGGGACAAAATGAGAAAGGCCCGCTCCGAGCATATCGAGTCCGGAATACCCCCAGGACCTGCAGAACTCCGCGTGGGTCCAACATGAAGTGCCTTATCGCTTCAGCGCAAAAGTGGTGGCTCACCTCTGCGCGATGAGACGAGGCTCCACGCAACTAGAACCGTAGCTCAGTTCGGTTAGGTGGCTTCGTGCCCTCGATTTGAACATACCCCTCCTCCACAGGTCATGCGGGAGATTTGCGGGGATCGGCTATGCGCTGTTGTGCACGGTTGAGCAGAGCTTGCAACAGGCGTCCTGCTAACCTACTGATTTTTCAGTGCTGCTTTCCTATGCTGCGGCTTTGTAAACCGTTGGTCGCGGGTTCAAATCCTGCAGCCGGCACCAATGCCCAACTGTCCGACCCGCCATTGCGCGGCGCTGCTGCGGAGCGGAAGCTCCAATCTACCCCCGCCCCGGCGCCTGCTCGGTGATGCGGGTGGCGATCATCTGCTCCATGTGGCGCTGCTTGCGGCCAGCCTTCCAGACGTTGTGGATCTCGAAGGGATCCTCGTAGGGCGGCTTGACGATGAAATCACCCGTCCCCCACCCGAACAATCCGAGCCCGAGGATGCGGTGGCGGAAAAGATCGTCGGGCAGCCGCCGCACCACCATGCCTTCGGTGTTGTAGGCGTGCCCCGTCGCCTGGCCGATCCGATGCTCCTCGATCACCTGGCCGGGCGAGAACCGCCACCAGGTGAAGTGGTCGACGAACACGATCACGAACAGCCAGATCAGCATCAACAAGGCGGAGAAGGTCAGGTAGAACGCCAGATTGAGGTGCACGCGCAGCAGCGACAGCCAGCCGATCGCGGTATCGACGCCGGGAATTTTCAGAACGGCCCAGAAGACCCCCGCGGCAATCAGGATCAGCATGAACGAATAGACGCCGCGCGCCCGCACGTTGGTGAAGACGGCGACGAACAGGATCAACGCGATGTAGGAGATGCCCATCCAGGGCGAGGGGTGGAACCAGACCACCTTGTTGGGGGCTTCCGGCGTGCGAGCGGCCAGCTCGGCCACGCCGATGCCCTGCACGTATGTCAGCGCCGCGCAGATGTAGCCATAGGCCCAGATCGGCCACCAGTAGAGCAGGTTGGAGTGCTGATAGATGCGCAGCTCGTCGGGCAGCTTGCGCCTGAACCAGCGCCGCCGGGCCGGCGCGGGGGCAGCGTTGGGTGCTCTCTGGCCAGTTCCGTCGCGGACAATAGCCCCCTCGGGAGCGTTCGATACGCTGGCGTCCATGGAGTGCTCCGCATCATTGCAATGAGGGCCGCGGCCGGCTGTGCCGTCTTCCCACTCGCTGTCGCCCCTCCGCGCAGCACAATATGCGAAAATGGCAGAATAACAAGCGAGCGCCCGCAACCGCCGATTGGGGGGCGCCGATTGGGGTGCCGACTGGGCGCTCAGGGCTGCCAATCAGGTGGCACGGCCGCCGCGTCGCACGCTGCGACTACAGAATTGCACGTCCGGGAACGGCCAGCGCGCCGGGCGCGCCGCCGTGGCCCCACGAAATGCGCCGCTCAGCCTCAGTTCTTGCTCTTGTCCACCAGCGCCTTGGCCTTGATCCAGGGCATCATGGCGCGCAGGCGGGCGCCGACCTCCTCGATCTGGTGGGCATCGTTGAGGCGGCGGGTGGCCTTGAACTTGGGCTGGCCGGCCTTGCACTCGCGGATCCACTCGGAGGTGAAGGCGCCGGACTGGATGTCCTTCAGGATGCGCTTCATCTCCGCGCGCGTCTCCTCCGTAATCAGGCGCGGGCCCGAAACATACTCGCCGAACTCCGCGGTGTTGGAGATCGAGTAATTCATGGTGGCGATGCCGCCCTCATAGATAAGGTCGACGATCAGCTTCACCTCGTGCAGACACTCGAAGTAGGCCATCTCCGGCGCGTAACCGGCCTCCACCAGCGTCTCGAAGCCGGCGCGGATCAGCTCGACCAGCCCGCCGCACAGCACGGTCTGCTCGCCGAAGAGATCCGTCTCGCACTCCTCCTTGAAGGTCGTCTCGATGATGCCGGCGCGGCCGCCGCCGATGGCGGAGGCGTACGAGAGGAACAGATCGTGGGCGTTGCCGCTCTTGTCCTGGTGGATGGCGATCAGGCACGGCACGCCGCCACCGCGCACGTACTCCGACCGCACCGTGTGGCCGGGGCCCTTGGGCGCCACCATGCCGACGTCGATGTCGCCGCGCGGCTCGATCAGATTGAAGTGCACGTTGAGGCCGTGCGCGAACATCAGCGCCGCGCCGTTCTTCATGTTGTCGCGCAGCTGATCCCGGTAAATGTCGGCCTGCAGCTCGTCGGGGGTGAGCATCATGATGATGTCGGCCCACTTGGCGGCCTCGGCCACCTCCATGACCTTGAGCTTCTCGGCCTCCGCCTTGGCGATGCCAGCCGAATTCTTGCGCAGGGCGACGGCGACGTTCTTGACGCCGGAATCGCGCAGGTTGAGCACGTGCGCGTGCCCCTGACTGCCGTAGCCGACCACGGCCACTTTCTTGCCCTTGATCAGATTGATGTCGGCATCACGATCGTAATAGACGCGCATGGCTCGAGGTCCCCGGCTACCTTGGTTGTCGAAGGCTCTGATGGAGCCCCAGGCCTAGCGGCTTTGGGCGCCGCTTGCCAAGCGCAAAAGCACTGATTGGATGCGGCGGCGGCCCCAGCCGGCTCCCAGCGTCTCACTCCGCCGGCCCGGCGAACAACAGCAGGTTGCCGTCCGGGTCCTTGACGATGAAGGTCTTGGCGCCCCAGGGCTCCTTCCGCAGCGTCTGGAAGAAGGTGACGCCGGCCGCCTGGAACTCGAGGAGCAGCTCTTTGATCTCCTCGTGCGTGTCGAACCCCATGTCAGCCGAGGGCAGGCCCTCGCGATCCCTGAGCGCGGGGTCGATGACGGGCGCATCCGTGTGCTTGAGGTTCAAAAGGCCGCGGTCGCGCTTCACCTGGGCGTAGAACGGCGGCTCGCCGTAGACGAACACGATCGGGAAGTCGAGCTTCTGGACGAAGAAATCGCACGACCCCTTGATGTCGGAGACGAACAGCTCCGCCGCTGTCTGGCTGATGACGGGCTTGGACGTGGCTCTGGTTGCTTGCGCTTGCATTCTATCGATCCCTGTCTTGAGCGCCTGCCAGCTGTCGAACCCCTGCTGCCTGGGGACCAGCTCCTGCGCATCGCCGAGCTTGAAGGGCGCGGCGAGGACCTCAGGATCGCTCAGGTGCGCGAAGCGCGGCAGCAGTGCCCTGATCTGCGCCGCCACGGGATAGTACCCGTCGCGATGCCAACGGAGGGCGAGCTTGGCCTGCTTCTTGAGGATGTGGCTGCCATCAGTCGCCCGCTCGCCGACAGGGAGCCAGCGCCACAACAAGAACCCGAGGAAGATGCCGAGACGCCCTTTGGTTACGTCTATCTCGCTCGCATGGGCAAACATTACAAGATTGGCCATACACATTCCGTTGGACGACGAGAGTACGAACTCGCCAGATGCTGACGCAGGTGCACTACATCAGGGCCGATGATCCAACCGGTATCGAGGACTACTGGCACCGCCGGTTCGCCGATAATCGCGGCAACGGAGAGTGGTTCAAGTTGTCGGCGCAGGACGTGAACGCGTTCAGGCGGCGCAGGTTCATGTAGCGAAACGGCAAAGCTCAACTTGGTGTGGCGAGCCGATCACAGTTCCGGCCGCCACAAGCTGTGCATATGCCGCATTTCAGCCTTGCCTAACCATAGTACTATGGGTAGTACCAAAATATGAGCCGGCGTGATAAGCTGATCGCTGCCCTGCGGAACAACCAAGCCGATTGTCGGCTGGAGGACGCCTGCAAGATCGCGCGGTGGATTGGCTTCGTGGAAAAGAAAGGTAAGGGCAGTCACCGGTTTTTTGCCAAGGCGGGCGAGCGGACGGTTCTGAACTTCCAGGATCGCGGTGACGGCCGAGTTCCTGTCTATCAGGCCAAGCAGCTACTCTTGATGGTTGACGAGTACGAGGAGCAAGCATGACCGAGGCAATCAGGTATCCAGCCGCCGTGTTCTGGAGCGACGAAGACGGTGGGTTCATCGCAATTGCACCAGATCTCCCTGGCTGCTCAGCTTTCGGCAAGACCCAAGGTGAAGCTCTCGCTCAACTCCAGGACGCAATCAGCGGATGGGTAGAGGCGGCGCGAGCTGTTGGCAATCCGGTCCCTGCGCCCTCACCGAAACCGGAGCCGGAGCACTACAGCGGCAAGTTGGTGTTGCGCCTTCCGCGCAGTCTGCATGCAAGGCTTGCCACTACCGCGAAGCAGGACGGCGTCAGTCTCAATCAACATTTGTTGCATCTCCTAGCCACCGCAAGCGTTCGCTCGGACACTTTGAGCGGTCTGAGGATCGTGATCGTCGCGCCTGTCCCCCTCGGGGAGCCGATGAACACGGCATCAGGCACGGGAACGGTAATCGGTCCGGCCAGTGGATCGGTTGCGTCGCGTGGTTCAGCAATGACGACGCACTAACACACACGAGGCAAACACATGGCTGAGACCAAACAGATCAACTTTGATCTACACGAAGTGGCAACCGCCCTCATCAAGAAGGAAGGCATCCGCGAGGGACGGTGGATGCTTGGGCTCGAGTTCACATTCGGAGCGGGCAACCTCGGGGCGAACCCCACAGATACTAAGCCGGGAGCATTCGTTCAGATCAATAAGCTGGTGCTCACTCGGCAGGATGAGAGCGCGCCTAGCCTGCCCTTCATAGTCGATGCCGCGAAAGTGAACCCGGAGGAGAATGCGATCAAGGTGAGCACCGCCAAGAAGCTGAGCGCGTGATCTCGATGGGCTCCCGCAAGGTGGAGTGCAGCTCGGAAGCGCAAGGCATGGATCGGATTGGCAGGCCACGACGGCGCCGACAAGACGCTGATCACGGGAGATTGTGCAGGAAAATGTACGGGTAATATTCGCCTTAACCGGGTAATCTAACCCCTTGTTTTTATGAAATTCCTGCGACTTTTGAGGGTGGACATGCCCCTTCGGCCAAGCCGATGCGCCCTACTGCAGCAGGCCAAGATTGGCCGCGACGCCCGGGCCGGTCACAGGGGCAGCCTTACGGGTCACTTCCACGCGTCGGCCAGGATCGGCCACAGCGAGGCGACCAGCAGCAGCGCCATGGTGACGTTGAGCGTGCGGATGGCGCGCGGGCTGGCGAGCAGGGTCTTGAGGATCGAGCCGAAGCCGAGCCAGGCGGCACTGGAAAGAATACCGAGCGAGCCGAACAGGAAGGCCATCAGGGCGACGTTGGCCGGGAACGGCGCGACGGCGGCATAGGTCGTGACGGCGCCGACCGCCATCACCCAGCCCTTGGGGTTGAACCACTGGAAGGCGGCGCCCTCCAGAAAGCTGATCGGCTGCCCGCGCGCGTCGCCGCCCTCCTCGAGCGGGCCGGCGGTGGCGATCTGCCAGGCCAGATACAGGAGATAGGCGGCACCGGCATACTTGAGCACGGTGTACGCCGCCGGATAGGCCTGGAACGCGGCGCCGAGCCCGACACCTACCGCCAGCACCATCACGGCGAACCCCAGCGCCACGCCGAAGAGATGCGGCAGCGCGCGGCGGAAGCCAAAATTGAAGCCCGAGGCCATCAGCATGGTGTTGTTGGGGCCCGGCGTGAACAGCGTCACGACGACGAACACAAGCAGCGCCCACGCGATCTCCGACGTCATGAATTGAGCCGCCCCCATTTCCTCCCCCAACCGACACAGACACGGCGCTTGTTACACTCGCGCCGTGACTAAGCTCGGCGCCCTGAATTGACACCAATCCACCGCACTTTTGCCACCACGCGCGCTCACAGCTGCTGCCGGGGAGGCGGGGCCCAACGGTGCGGGGTAAGCCCATGACATATCGATCGTTTGTTGTCTCTTGCATTTTCGCCTTCAGCCTGCTGGCCGGCCTGCCCGCGCGTGCGGGCGACGCGATTGGACTGGAGGCGCGACTGGCCCAGCCGATCATGAAAGAGGGCGCCACGCAGAAAGCCTACCTGCGCGTCGCCCTGCAGGGCTGCAAGCCGGAGCCCAAGCAGAACCGCACGCCGGTAAACGTCGCGTTCGTCATCGACCGGTCCGGCTCGATGGCGGGTGACCGCATCGCCCAGGCACGCGCCGCGGCGGCCATGGCCATCAGCCGGCTCGATGCCAAGGATATTGCGTCGGTGGTGATCTTCGACCAGTCAGTCGATGTGCTCGTCCCGGCCCAGCCGGTGACCGACCCGGGCCATTTCACCGACCTCATCGCCCGCGTGCAGGCACGCGGCTCCACCGCCATCCACGCCGGCGTGCTGTCCGGCGCGCTCGAGGTGCGCAAGTCGCTCGATCCCGGCCGGCTCAATCGCGTCGTCCTGCTGTCGGATGGCCAGGCCAACATCGGACCGTCGCAGCCGAGCGACTTCGCCATGCTCGGGCAGACCTTGCTTCAGCAGGGCATCTCGGTCAGCACCGTCGGCCTAGGGCTCGGCTACAACGAGGACCTGATGCTGCAGCTCGCACGCTCGAGCGACGGCAACCACGCCTTCGCCCGCGACCCGTCCGACCTCATCACCATCTTCAACAAGGAGTTCGACGACGTGCTCGCCTCGTGCGCGCAGACGGTGTCGATCGACATCGAGCTCAAGCCCGGCGTGCGCGCCGTGCGGTCGCTGTCGCGCGATGCCAAGATCGACGGCGCCCACGCGCAGTTCCGACTCAACCAGGTGTATGCAGCAACCGAGCACTACGTGCTGCTGGAGGTCGAGGTCGACCAGAGCGTGGCGTCCGGCGAACAGGAGCTGGGGCACGTCAAGGTCGCCTACACGCTGCCGGCCAGCGGCGAGCGCCGGTCGCTCGATAGCAAGATCAACGCCCGCTTCACCGCTTCGGACAAAGAGGCGGCGGCCAGCAGCGACCCGCAGGTGGCCGAAGCCGTGGTCGAGCAGCTCACCCGCGAGCGTGCACGGCGCGCCGTCGTCCTGCAGGACCAGGGCAAGGTCAAGGAAGCGCGCGAGTTGCTGATGCAGAACGCGGGCGAGATCAACGGTCTGCTCGCAACCATGCCGCTGTCGCAGCGCATGCTCGATCTCAAGGAGACCTACCACGCGCTCGGCGCCCGGGCGGCACCCGCCACGGCCGGCGACCTCAACCTCGGGCGCAAGGTGTTGCGCCAGATCGATGCGGGCTCGGCGGGCTCGGGCGTGCGCTACTGATCAGGAAGACCGCCAGGGCGGCAGAACCCCTCCGCCGCCCTGGTCCAGTCGCATTCTCAATTGGCCCGGCCCCCGGCGCGCGGATCGCTGCAGGGCACAAGCGAGAAACTGCGGCCATCCCCTTGTGCCCAGCACATGCCCTGGCTAGGGGAGCCGACCTCCTTCGACCTTTCACCTCTGGCCCGCGGCGCTTCGCGCTGGGCCTTGGGCGAGCCTCGCTCTGTCGCCCTGGTTACGCACCGGCCGCCCACCACAGTCTCGCCCCGGTCGCATTGCAGCGGACACACCCGGTCCTTCCTCGCCGTCACCGCATCGAGCGCGGCCACGGTTGGCTCGTGTGTGGGTATCGACACCTTGGCATGGCGGGAGAACTCGGCCAGCGCCTCCCTCGCATGACTGCCCCAGATGCCATCCGCGGCCCCGGGATCGCAGCCGACGCGCTTGAGCTCTTTTTGCAGGCCGCGCGCAAGTGCCTGCGGATCACTCCCCACCGACCCCGTCGGCGGGGCCCCTGGGGTGGCGGGAGGCAGGCCCGCCATCTGGCTGGGCTGGCTGGGCCCGGCAGCCTTGGCGCCTTCCGCTCGCAGCTGACCGATCAGGACGCGGGCGAGGCCGGCAAAGGTGCCGACGGGGTAGCGCTCCAGATAGGTCTCGAGCATGGCCGGCGACTTGCTGTCCTTGACGGAGTTCCAGAACAGGATCTCGTAGTCCTTGTCGGCGCCGGATGGCGGCGCACCAGCCGTCGACGGTGCGCTAGCCGCCGCAGCGCCGGCCTTGAGATAGACTTGGCCGGTCAGCGAGGTGTGCTCCCAGGGCACCTGCTTACCGCCGGTCGCCTTCAGCACATCATTGCGCACGGCGACGAGAACCGCGCTCACGTCCTTGTCCGGTGTTGCCATATGCGTCAGCAGCGCCCGCGTGTAGGGCGAGTTGCGCCCCGTGCCGTCGAGCGACACATTGCCGGGCTGGGTCGAGAAGCCGAGCAGCGTGCCCACGCCCGTACGCACCTCGGCCAGCCCCTGGCCGATCTGAGCGCTGCGCGTGCCCATGGTGCGGGCGAGGTTGCGCGCCAGGGGATTGTCACGGCAGGCATCGAGCAGGATCAGCGAGGTCTTGGCCTCCCGCTCCATCTGCTTGAGCACCAGGGAGAGCGGAAGCCCCTCGAAATCGACGTCGCCCTCGCTGGCCATGCGGGCATCCGTCGGCACCAGATAGTTCTGCCCGCCGACCTGCAGGCCGTGCCCGGCATAGTAGAACAGCGCCACGTCGGCACCGGAAAGCTTGATGCCGAACTGGCGGATCACCCGCTCCATCGCCCGCTTGTCGAGGTCGCGCCCCTCCACCACTTCAAAGCCGAGCCGTTGCAGTGCCGCCGACATGTCGGCCGCATCATTCTTCGGATTGCTGAGCTCCGCCGTGCTCTCATAGGCACCATTGCCGATCACCAGGGCGATGCGCTTCTCGGCCTGCGCCGGCAGCGCCGCCGCGCACAGAAACGCAACGAGAATGGCTGGAAAGTAGCGCATGGCGCACTCCGCATGAAGCCGGCCGCAAAGCTGCTACGGCATTCTTCCTGAACCCGACGTGAAGCGCAACAAGCGCAACGGACTCGCCGAAGGAGCAACAAGCGTTTGCGTCGAACCCTTTGCTGCCAAAATGTGGCGCCGGGCACCAGTTTCAACTGCACAGCAACGAGAACTCACCTGGCGCACGCCTCTCTGAACACAATTCATCTCTTCATCTCTCGCGTGAAAACAGCCAAAACTCGTGCTCAAGCAACCGAAGGGCAGTTTTGGCCACAATCAACAGATAGTTTCGCAGAGGTTATGCGACGATGCTGGTTGAGCACTGGGGCTTTGCGGAAATAGTTCTTCGAAGCAAAGTTTTCCTGCCGAACACCTGCTTTGCGGCGACTGTCGGCTGAGGCAGAGCGCCTCAACGCGCAAGCCACCCAACTTGCTGGAGGGCAGGCATGTTTCCAATTACGACGGCGACACCGATTTGGTACGCTCTGTCCGTGGCGGCGGCCGTGTGGTTTGGAGTATGGCTCAACGCGACACTTTCTGACTCGCGTACCACAAAATTGATGCAGGCGCATGCAGAGGTCGTCAAAGAGAATGTGCAGCTAAAAAATCAGCTCGAAATTGCAAAAAAGGATCGAGAGAGCGCACTCCACCTGGCTGAGAAAAGATCTGCAGACTTGGGTCTTGCCGTTGCTCGTGTGGATCGCCTCGCTGCGGAACTAGCGGCTCTTCAGCCTGTGGCAATCGAGAATAGGCTACAAACTACACAAATTACGCTATCGTACGCTAGAGGGTTTCTCATGCTTGTGACCTCATTTTTTATCGCCACTATTCTGTTTTGGGAGTGGAATGTGTCCCTCATGGCGATCCCTGCCCAAGTAGCGAGCAAACTTGCCGGCCCGCAATGGGCTAAGGCAGACGTTCGAACTGGCCCCGTGCCGCACGTCGATCCACAAGCGTTGGAGCAGAAGGGGGACCGACCGAACTCGCCTGGTCAGCTGGACTGGATGTTCATCCTCAAAGACCTGGCCGCCACCCTCAAGCCCATTGCGCGTCCGCTCTCTGCTGCTTTGAGCGGTGCCACCCTCATACTTTTTGCGGCACTCGCTTTGGTAATGGCGATGCACCTAGTGCCACGCTGAAAACGCGAACGCTGCAATTGCAGGTCGCTGAAAGTTGCCTCCCGTTACATTCCCCTGGATCCGCGGGCAATGGCGGCAATGCCCGTGCGCGAGACCTCGGCGAGGCCGAGCTCCATCATGATGGAGATGAACTGCTCGATCTTGGACGTGCGCCCCGTGATCTCGAACACGAAGTGCTCGGTGGAGGCATCGATGACGTTGGCGCGGAAGATCTCGGCCAGCCGCAGCGCCTCGATGCGCTTCTCGCCCTTGCCCGTGACCTTGATGAGGGCAAGCTCGCGCTCGAGCGGGTCGCCGGCAACCGTCAGGTCGACGACGCGATGCACGTTGACCAGCCGCTCGAGCTGGCTCTTGATCTGCGCCAGCACCATCGAGGTTCCGGTGGTGACGATGGTGAAGCGCGAGAGGTGCTTCTCGTGCTCGGTCTCCGACACGGTCAGACTGTCGATGTTGTAGCCGCGGCCCGAGAACAGGCCGGCGATGCGCGCCAGCACGCCCGGCTCGTTGTCGACCAGGATGGAGAGCGTGTGCGTTTCGGGTGCCTCCTTGCGCTCCTCGAGGAAGTAGGCGGAGCCGGGCTGGGTGTTGGGCATTAGCTTGTACTCGCATCGTAGGGAGTGATGAGGCAGGCTACACCAGCACCTTGCCTTCCTTGCTGATCGCCTTGCCGATGTCCTCGTCGGTCACCTCCTCGCCCAAGAGCATCTCGTGATGCGCCTTGCCGGAGGGGATCATGGGGAAGCAGTTGGCGAGCGCGGCGACGCGGCAGTCGAACAGCACCGGCTTGTCGGCCGGCGCCTCGAGCATGGCCATGATGGCGTCATCGAGATCGGCCGGCTTGTCGCAGCGTATGCCGATGCCACCGTAAGCGTCGGCGAGCTTGACGAAGTCGGGCAGCGACTCGGTGTAGCTGTGCGAGATGCGATTGCCGTGCAGCAGCTGCTGCCACTGCCGCACCATGCCCATGTACTGGTTATTGAGGATGAACACCTTGACCGGCAGTCCGAACTGCACCGCCGTCGACATCTCCTGGATGTTCATGAGGATCGAGGCATCGCCGGCGATGTCGATGACCAGCGACTTGGGATGCGCCATCTGCACGCCGATGGCCGCCGGCAGGCCGTAACCCATGGTGCCGAGGCCGCCGGACGTCATCCAGCGGTTGGGCTCCTGAAAATGGAAGAACTGCGCCGCCCACATCTGGTGCTGGCCGACCTCGGTAGTGATGTAGACGTCGCGGTCCTTGGTGAGCTCGTAGAGGCGTTGGATGGCGTACTGCGGCATGATCACGTCATCGAGCTTCTTGTAGCTCAGGCACTTCTTGGCCCGCCACTTGTCGATCTGTCCCCACCAGGATTTCAGCGCTGTCTTGTCGACGGTGGCCGTCTTGGCCTTCCAGATACGGATCAGCTCCTCGAGCACGTAGGCGACGTCGCCGACGACCGGCACGTCGACCTTGACGTTCTTGTTGATCGAGGAGGGATCGATGTCGATGTGGATCTTCTTCGACCGCGGCGAGAACTGATCGACGCGTCCCGTGATGCGATCATCGAAGCGGGCGCCGATGCACACCATCACGTCGCAGTCGTGCATGGCGAGGTTGGCCTCGTAGGTGCCGTGCATGCCGAGCATGCCGAGCCACTCCTTGCCCGCGGCCGGGAAGGCGCCCAGCCCCATCAGCGTGGAGGTGATGGGGAAGCCCGTGAGGCGCACCAGCTCGCGCAGGAGCTGGCTCGCCTTGGGGCCGGAATTGATGACGCCGCCGCCGGTGTAGAGCAGCGGCTTCTTGGCGTGGCTCATCAGGTTGACCGCGTGCGCGATCGCATTGGGCTCGCCCTTGAGGCGCGGCTGGTAGGTCTTGTGCTTGACGTCCTTGGGGCCGGTATAGGTGCCGGTCGCGAACTGCACATCCTTGGGAACGTCGACCACGACCGGGCCGGGCCGGCCGGAGCGGGCGACGTAGAAGGCCTCGTGCAGCACACGGGCGAGGTCATCGACGTTCTTCACCAGCCAGTTGTGCTTGGTGCAGGGGCGCGTGATGCCGACCGTGTCGCACTCCTGGAAGGCGTCGTTGCCGATCAGGTGGGTCGGCACCTGCCCGGTGATGCAGACGACGGGAATGGAGTCCATCAGGGCGTCGGTCAGGCCCGTGACGGCGTTCGTTGCGCCCGGGCCGGAGGTGACGAGCACGACGCCGACCTTGCCGGTGGAACGGGCATAGCCTTCGGCCGCGTGCACGGCGCCACCCTCCTGGCGCACGAGCACGTGCTGCACCTTCTCCTGCTGGAACAGCTCGTCGTAGATCGGCAGCACCGCGCCGCCCGGATAGCCGAAGATGTGCTGCACGCCCTGGTCGGCGAGCGCCCGGATGACCATCTCGGCGCCTGTCATTGTCGTTGCCATCGACCTGCTCCCATGCGGCGGCCAAGCCCCTCGCGGCGGGCCGGCGGCCGCGGGAACCTAGGGGCAGCAGGATGACCGGTCAACGGCTAATTCTCAATAAACGACAAGACAAGGACCATATTTCTTTCCATTTCTTTCGCAGAAATGGCAATCCAAGCAATCATCTTGCGTCGCAGCCACGTGAGTTGCCGCTTGGCATACTGTCGGGTCTCGGCCTTGGCGACCTCCACCGCCTCCGCCAGCGTCATCTGGCCGGCGAGGTGGGCGGCCAGCGGGGCAACACCCAGCGCGCGCATGATCGGCAGCTCCGGGGAGAGGCCGAGCGCCAACAGCGCCCGCACCTCGTCCAGCGCGCCCGCCGCCAGCATGGCCTCGAAGCGGGCATCCGACCGCGCCGGCAGATCGCGCCGGTCCGGCACCAGCAGCAGGCGCACCGTCTCCTCTTCCGCCACCACGGGGCTGCCCGGCTGCCGCTGCCAGTGGGCCAGCGACCGGCCGGTGCTGTCGAGCACCTCGAGCGCGCGCACGAGGCGCTGCGGATCGGTCGGCGCGAGGCTGGCCGCCATCTCCGGATCGCGCCTGGCCAGCAGCGCGTGCAGCTCCGGCGCCGGCTGCACGGCCGCCTGCGCCCGCCAGTAGGCGCGCACGTCGGGATCGACCGCAGGCACCGGCGACAAACCCTGCAGCAGCGCCATGAAGTAGAGGCCGGTGCCGCCGACGATGATCGGCACGCGCTTCTGGGCGCGCGCCGCTGCGATCGCCGCTGCCGCATCGGTGGCATAGCGCGCCGCCGAGTAGGCCTCCGAGCCGCTGACGAAGCCGTAGAGGGCATGGGGCGCGCGCGCCTCGTCCTCGGGGCTCGGCCGGGCCGTGAGGACAGCGAGCTCGCGGTAGACCTGCATGCTGTCGGCGTTGATGACGACACCACCGAGCCGCTCGGCGAGCGCGAGCGCCAGTGCCGATTTGCCGCTGGCCGTCGGCCCGGCGATGAGGATGGCGCGGGGAGCTGTCATGCGCCGCAACCGGCTCTAGTGTCCGTGGCTGGCGACTGCGTCAGGCTTGCGCCACGCCGTCCGGGCGGAACCTGGTCACCGCCACAAAGCCCAGCGCCAGGAACGCGGCCAGCACGGCGATCTGCGCGACCAGAAACGGCGCCTCCGATTGCGTGGGCGCCAGCGGCTGCAGGAACGCCAGCTTCTGGAAGGCCTGCACCACGCCCACGAACGCATTGAGATACAGCGCTGCCAACCCGCCCACCACGTAGATCCAGCGCCACGGCCCGGCAAGCCTCCGGGCGTAGAGCGCAAACAGCGCCGCCGCAAGCACCGCCAGCGATAGGACGCCAACGATATGGGCGGGCGTGAGGCGATCGAAAGGGAAGAGGAAGCCGGTCACGCTCGTCAGGACGGTGGTGGCGAGAAACAGCGCGGTCAGCGCCTCCAGCCGCCGCGAGGTCAGCATGCCGAAGACGACAGCAACCCCCGAGACGATCCCGATCAGGCTGATGACAACGTGCAGCGTCGTGAACGCCGATAGCGACAGGCCCATGATCATGGCACCCTCCTCTTTCCGTGCACACGTCGGATCGTGACAAGCAGATATCACGCGCGAGAGTGTATTGCGATTGTCTGCGTCCTTGGGGCAGCGCGCATGCGCATCGGCGCAGGGTGAGCGGCGCGGCGATTGCCTGTCACACAGCCGACGCGAGCAAAAAGCCGCGGGGGCGTTGCCATGGCCGCCGGCTGCCACTAAACGAGGCGCAACCAAATATCCCACAGGAGAGGCCCTTGACGCTCATCCGTCCCTTCCGCGCGCTCAGGCCCGTGCCGACGCGCGCCCGCGAGGTGATCGCGCCGCCCTACGACGTGCTCTCGAGCGAGGAGGCGCGCCTGCGCGCGCGCGGCAAGCCCTGGAGCTTCCTGCACATCTCCAAGCCCGAGATTGACCTGCCCCCCGGCACCGATCCCTACGGCGATGCCGTCTATGCCAAGGGCGCCGAGAACCTTGCCCGCATGCTGGCCGAGGACGTGGTGGTGCGCGACTCGCGGCCCAACTACTACGCCTACCGCGCCACCTGGACCGGCGGGCGCCAGACCGGCCTTGCCTGCGTCGCCTCGATGGCCGCCTACCACGGGGGCCGCATCCGCAAGCACGAGTTCACCACGCCCACCAAGGAGACCGACCGCGTGCGCCAGATCGAGGCGCTGAACGCCCAGACCGGCCCGGTGATGATGGCCTATCCGCACGCCCCCGAGCTCGACACGCTGCTGAAGCGCGCCACCGAGCGCGATCCCGACGTCGACGTGACGGCGGACGACGGCGTCGCCCACGAGCTGTGGGTGATCGGCGAGCCAAGCTCGATCGAGGCGTTTACGCTGGCGTTCGAGGCCCTTCCCGCCCTCTACATCGCCGACGGCCATCATCGCAGCGCGGCGGCGGCCCGCGTGGCGGCGGCGCGTGGCGGCGGCGCGGACGCCTCGCACCAGGGTTTCCTCAGCGTCGTCTTCCCGCACGACGAGATGACCATCCTCGACTACAACCGCGTCATCCGCGACCTCGCCGGGCGCTCAGCCGAGGCCCTGCTGGCCGCGCTGCGCGAGCGCTTTGCCGTGACGCCCTCGGCCGATCCGGCGCGGCCCGGCGGCGCGGCCGAGTTCGGCATGGTTCTCGACGGGCGCTGGTGGCGCCTCAAGCTGCGGGGCGAGCTGGTCCCGAGCGGCGATCCCATCGGCCGGCTGCCGATCACGCTGCTGGCGCGCAACGTGATCGAGCCGCTGTTTGGCATCACCGACCCGCGCACCGACAAGCGCATCGACTTCATCGGCGGCGGCCGGGGTCTCGGCGAGCTGGAGCGGCGGGTCGCCTCGGGCGAGATGGCGGTCGCGTTCGCGCTCTATCCCACCTCCATGGACGACCTCATCGCCGTCTCCGATGCCGGCAAGATCATGCCCCCGAAGTCCACCTGGTTCGAGCCCAAGCTCGCCGACGGCATGGTCAGCCACGTGCTGGATTAAGAGACATCCATAGCCTGGATTCCGACAGCCGCCGCTGAAGCGTCGGTCGTGCGGCTACAAATCACTGCTCGACCTTGATCTTGGCGTCGCGGACGACTTTGGCCCATTTCTCCATCTCGGTCTTGATGCGGGCCGCAAACTGCGCCGGCGAGTTGGCGACCACCTCGAAGCCGAGGTCGTCGAGGCGCTTTTGAATGTCCGGCATGGCGACGATCTTGACGATCTCGCGGTGGAGGAGGTCGACGATCTCCTTGGGCGTGCCGGCTGGGGCCAGCATGCCGGTCAGCGTGTAGGCCTCCTGGCCGGCGAGGCCCGCCTCCGCCACCGTCGGCACGTCGGGGAAGCCCGGCGCGCGCTTCTCGCTCGTCACCACCAGGGCGCGCAGCTTGCCGTCCTTGATCTGGGGCGCGGCGGGCGGCATGGCCGTGAAGGCGACCGGCGTGTGGCCGCCGACGGTCGACTGGATGGCGGGGCCGGCGCCGGTGAACTGCACGGTCACCATGTCGATGCCCTGCGAGATGCGGAAGATCTCGCCCGACAGATGCGGCGTGCTGCCGACGCCGGGGGCGGCGAAGCTGTACTTGCCGGGGTTGGCCTTGATCAGCGCCACCAGCTCCGCAACCGTCTTGGCCGGGACGGAGGGGTGCACGGTCATCACATTGGGCGACACGGCGACGATGCTGATGGGCGCAAAGTCCTTCACGGGATCATAGGGGACCTTGGCAAACAAGCTTGGGTTCACCACGAAGCCGGTGCTGACGACGATCAGCGTGTAGCCGTCGGCCGGCGACGTCGCCACGACGCCTGTCCCGGTGTTGCCGCCGGCGCCGGCCCGGTTCTCGATGTAGAACTGCTTGCCGAGGCTGATCGACAGCTTGTCCGCGACGATGCGGGCGATGACGTCGGTGGGGCCCGCCGGCGCGAACGGCACGATGATGCGCACCGGCTTGTCGGGGTAGGTTTGCGCCGCGGCGGCACCAGCGAAAAAGAGCGCAGCGACGGCGGCGAGCAGGCGGGCACAGCAATGCACGGACGTCCTCCCGTTTTCCTTTTCCGGGCATGCTAGCACCGAGGACGCCGGCTGGCGAACCGCGCAAGGCGCGTCTAGCCGGCAGCATTGTGCTTGCGTACTGCCGTGCCGATGCGGGTAGACTTCGGGGCAGAACCCGGAGGAACGCCCATGGACGCCAGTGCGCTGAAAGCTCTGCAGGCCCCGCCCAAGGACAAGTACCGCCAGGCGCCCGAGGCGGCGGTCGTCACGTTGAAGGCCGAAGGCAACATCGGCGAGGGCGTGACCTGCTCGGTCGCCACCGGCAAGGCGCTGATCGAGGCCGGCCTGCACCCGGCCACCGGCGGCAGCGGCACCAGCGCCTGCTCCGGCGACATGCTGCTCGAGGCGCTGGTCGCCTGCGCCGGCGTGACGCTCAATGCGGTGGCGACGGCGCTGGAGCTGCCGGTGCGGGATGCCCGCATCAGGGCCGAGGGCGATCTCGACTTCCGCGGCACGCTCGGCGTCGCCAAGGACGCCCCGGTCGGCTTCCGCGACATCCGCCTCTCCTTCGAGATCGAGGGCGACCTGACCGAGGAGCAGCGCGCCACGCTGATGCGGCTGACCGAGCGCTACTGCGTGGTCTATCAGACGCTGCGCGCGCCGCCGCCGGTGGTCGTGACCAGCCGCATGACGTAATCGGGCAGAAGGTGCGAGCGCCTACAGGCTGGGAACACTCCACTTCAGGCCTGGAAACCGCGCGTAGTCCCGGTCGAGGGTGATCCACTCGCAGCCCCACTCGATCGCCAGCGCGGCGAAGTAAGCGTCGCTGACGCGGGGCCCGCGCACATCTGCATCTATGCACAGCCGCTGAAAGATCTCCCAGTGCCGATCGCCCGGCTCGACGACCTGACAATGAGGTTGGCCCAGCAAATCCTCGCAATAACCGAAGACCTCGGCGTGCGTACTCGGCACCGTATGGCTTCGGGAATTCGTAGTAATCCGGACAACCGCGCTCAAAGCGAGCGGAGAAAGCCCGAACCGAGCCTCGCTCAATACGATCGCATCGAGCCACGGCCGGCAGATTGCATGTTGGGGAACATCCTGGCGAAACGCGTAGATCAGAACATTGACGTCTGGCAGGATCACTTGAAAGTCTTCATACGCTCGATGTACTCCAGATCCTCCATCTCCTGGTAGTCCGAGAATCGGGTGAGGTCGACGCCGGGCCTGAGGCCGCCGGTCTCTTTGCTAATGCGGGGAAGGACGCGCTTGTGTTTGGCGAGCTTCGGCCGGTCAGCGACGACCAAGCGAAGACCCTCCTCGATCAAAGCTGTAAGCGTGCGCCCCTCCGAGGCGGCCTTACGCTTGGCGCGCTTGAGAAGTGCCTCGGGGAGTCTGACCGTGGTTCGCATATGTCTAGACATACGTCCAGGTGCATCGATATGTCAAGCATAGCTCGACCGCCCGAGACCTGGATCATGGCCCTTGGGCCGACCGCGATGCGCCCTTGTGGCGAGGGCAGCGGAGCCCCATATGTCACTGAACGATGATCAGTTGATTGGCCGGCTCGGGTCGGACCCTGCGGCCGATGCCATTGGAGACGTTAGAGGATTGTCGGTCATGTCACAGACGAGAACGCTCCTGATCGGAGGCGCCCTGGCGGCAAGCCTCGTCGGCGCCCTGGGCGCATTCCTCTACACGGCCTCAATCCCGGCCAGAACGACGGCGCCGGCTGTCCCCCCGCCGGTCGTGATGCAGAGCACGCTTGTGCCCACCGCCGTATCAGACGTGGGCGCGCCGGCGATCCTGGCCGAGCAGCCGGTGCAAGAGCGCAACGAGCCACTGCCGGCGGCCGATCCGACCGATCAACGGGCCGAAACGCCCGCCCCCGATGCCCCTTCGGACCGGGCCGATGGCGACGTCCGCATCGAGGCGCCATCGACCGAGGTCAGAATCAACCCGGACCGCGGCGGCCTCCGTGTGCGCGCGCCCCATACCGAGGTCGATGTCGATCGCGACAAGGGCCGCGTGCGGGTGCGGGCGCCCTTCGTCAATCTCGACATCAGCTAGCTGGTAGGCGCGGCGGCGCCTGCTACTTCTTGACGGGCGCCGCCGCTGGAGCGGGCGCCTCCTCGACCGTGCGCACGACGCTCGAGGTTGCCCGATCACTGCCGATCGAGCCCTTGACCTCGCCTTTGGCGGCCTCGTCCCACTGCGCCAGCGTGGCGAGCGTGGTCTTGGGCTTCATGTGCACCACCTTGTAGCCCTTGGCTTTGAGCTCGTTGAGCAGGTCGGGCACGGCCTTGGCGGTGGCCTGCTGGAAGTCGTGCATCAGGATGATGCCCTTGCCCTTGCGCTCGAGCTTCGTCATCACCGATTTCACGACGTCCTCGGGCTTGCGCATCTTGAAGTCGAAGCTATCGAGGTCGTGCGAGAAGATGGCGATGTTGCGCGTCCCGAGATAGGCGAGGTGATCCTTGGGGTCCTGCAGGAAGGGGAAGCGGAAGAACGGTGCGGGCGGTGCCCCGATGGCCAGCTTGACGGCGCTGAAGCCCTTCTCGATCTCTTCCGTCGCCTTGTCGCCCTTGGTCTTGCCGAGATTGGCGTGCGACCAGGTATGGCCGCCGATGGTGTGACCGGCCGCAGCCACCTCCTTCAGAATCTCGGGATGCCAGATGGCATGCTTGCCGACCGGAAAGAACGTCGCCTTCACGCAATGCTGCGCCAGCGCCTCGAGCACGGCCCGCGTATTGTTGGGCCAGGGCCCGTCATCGAATGTCAGCACCACCTCTCGCAAGAGCAGGAAGTCGTGCGCCTTGTATTGCTCGAAGCCGAAACCGGGTCCGCCGGTGGTGTCGATCTCCACCGTGCGCGCGATGCCCAGCGCATTGGCATTGGCGCAGGCGGTACGCTGCGTGCCCTGGCTGGCCGCCGGTTCCACCGGTACCAGGCAGAACAACATCGAGGCCGCGAGGGCCGTCACGAAGCGCATGGCCTTCCCCCAAATATCTCCGCGCGATGAATCGCGCCAGCACAACCGTTCGGCGCAAAGGGCGACTTGCGCAAGCGGACCAAGCCTCCGGGCTCATGATTTTTATCGCGCTGTGTCGCACGGAGCGCAGCCTGGGGCCAGCCCTTCGCTGGGCGGTCGAGCGCGTCCGTCGGCGGCGGCGGACACAATTCCACCATGTCGCGATGCTGGCATGCCAGCCTTCACACCACCTCTCCAATCACCCCGGGGGCCTTCATGTTCACGCGTAGCTCTTCCAACGAGCCCAAGACGCTCGAGCCGCTCAATGCCAAACCCAACGCCAGCCTCAATGTCCAGCAACGCCGCCCGCCCACGGGCGACCCCAGCGCCAAGTCCGTGATCGGCAACGACCTCAAGATCATCGGCCAGGGCCTCAAAATCATCAGCCAGGGAACGCTCCAGGTCGATGGCGAGGTGGAAGGCGACGTCGGGGGCAGCGAGGTGATCATCGGCGAGAAGGGCAAAGTGACTGGGACCGTGGCCGCCGAGCGCGTCATCGTGCGCGGCACGATCTGCGGCATTATCCGCGGTGTGACCGTCACACTGCAGTCGTCCTCGCGGGTGGAGGGTGACATTCACCACATGTCGCTCGCCATCGAGCAGGGCGCGGAGTTCGACGGCCGCTGTCGCCGCCCCTCCACCCCGGCCGAGCTCAATCTCAACATCGAGGGCGGACCCGGCGGGCAGATGCCCAACTGAGCGCCGGCGCCGACGGCCCCCCTTTTCAAGGCGCACGCCAGCGCGTACATTGACTACGAATCGCAACCAACGGAAAGGAGGTGATCCAATGTCTAGTGGGATCTTGCAGTCGGCGAGGCCGCTGAAGCTCGATCGCGCTCACGTTGGAGCAACCTCCAGCGAGAGCTGAGCGAGCCGGTTAAACAGCGGGTCTTCGAGACCTGCACGTCACCGGCTACTCGCCACCCGATCTCACGGGGGCCGCCAAGTGCGGCCCCTTTTCCTTTTGGCCGCGGCTCGCAGACGCTAGTGTCCTGTCTCCGGATTGCCGTCTACGTTGCCGCGAGGTGGGAGCGGCAATTCGGAGACTGAGGGACACTAGCCCATTCAATGTTCTAGCGTGGCTTATGGCTCGGAATTGCCGATGCGCACCAAGCCGCGAAGTTGGTCGGCAATTCCGAGACGCCACGCTAGCGCAAAGGGCTGCGACCCGCGATAATCGGGGCTGTCAGTGGGCGGGGGGAACAAGGGGAACCCATGGCGGGTGCGCGCATTTTCGTTACCGTTGCCTTCGTGATCCTGGGCGCGTCGTTTCTGGCCTCGACCGGCCTGCTGGTCCGCGAGTTCCAAGGCGCCGACTGGCCGACGCTGCTGCTTGCCCACAGCCATCTCTTCTTCTTCTTCCCGACGCTCGGCCTGCTGGCACTGGCCGCATTCTATCTGCCGTCGGTGGTCTTCACGCACCTCTACTGGACGCACCTGCCCTATGGAAGGCTGCGCTTTCTGACCGGGCTGCTGGTGGTCGCGTTGGTCTCCCTTTGGGTATCCCAGTGGCTCGATGCCAAGCCCCGCTCGATCTGGGAGGTGTCGCCGCAGGCGCTGCACGCCGATCGGGGCGAGCCGCGCGACTGCGGCGCCAACCGCACCGCGTGCGAGCGCGCGCCAATCCTCGATACGCTCTCGACGCTACGGCAGGCCGGACGCGAGCGCGTGGGTCTGTCCAAGTTCGCGCGCAACTGCGCCTTCGACTCCATGCTCGAGCCGCCCGACGAGATGGCACGGGAGCGCTATTGCTTTCCCGCCGGCACGCACCTGAACGGCACGGACTGCTGCAAGGTGCAGCGGCGCTTCTCCGAGACCGTCGACAGCCTGCAGGCCGATCCAGCGCAGCGCTCGCTGTCGGGCGCCTATGACACGCTCATTTTCCTGCCGCTCAAGACCTTCTTCGTCCTCATCGTCATCGCCATCGGATTACTCCTCTCGCTGTGGCGCAGACGCGTGGACCAGCACTACCGCGAGCTCGTCCCCGCCATCGAGCGTGGCGTCATCATCGGCGCCTTCGCCATGCTGGCCTGGCCGATCATGGACTACGGCTATCAGCAGACCTCCAATACGCTGTTTGGGCGCTGGATCGGGGGCTTCCAATTCCGCCTGAGTCTGGTGATCGCGCCCTGGGCGCTGCTGCTGCTGTTCTACTTCCTGCGCCGGCTCGGCAAGCAGGGTGAGATGATCGGCCAGATTGCCGGCGTGGTCACCGCGGCGGTGGCCCTGCTGCGCTACGAGGACCTCAACGACTGGGCGGTCCGCCTATTGGGGGTCGGCACCAACCTTTGGGTCGTGGTGGTCATTTTGGGCCTCACCGTGGCAGGCTTTTTCGCCCTCCTGCGCCCGCAGGGGGCGGGCGAAACGCCGCCGCCGGCCGCGTGAGGGGCCGGCGCTCGCTGACCTTCGAAACCGCTAAAAGCGTGTGCGCCCTTGCGACTCGGCCCCAGATTCGGGCAGAACCGCCGAGGCTTATCGGGAGATGCGCGATGCTCACCGTCTATGACGCGGCAGACGGCGTGCTGTTGAAGCGCGACGGCCCGGACGCCATCGGCCCCGGTTCCGTCTGGATCGATCTGCTGAACCCGAGCAAAGACGAGGACCTGCTCGTCGAGCAGGCACTGTCCGTCTCGGTGCCGACGCGCGAGGAGATGTCGGAGATCGAGGCCTCGAGCCGGCTCTACCAAGAGGGCGGCGGCTACTACATGACGGCCGTCGTCCTGCACCAGCCGGAGACGGCCCCCCCGGCCGAGCCGCCGGTCGCCACGCCGGTGACGTTCATCCTGGCCGGCCATCGGCTCGTCACGGTGCGCTACACCGAGCCGCGCGCCTTCCAGATCTTCCTCAACCGGGCGCAGAAGAAGGATGCCGCCTGCATGACCGGCGCCGCGGTGCTGGTGGGCCTGCTCGAGGCCATCATCGACCGTGAGGCCGACCGGGTGGAGCGCGTGCAGGGCGAAGTCGACAAGCTGTCGCAGACGATTTTCGGCACCAGGGGCGGGGAGCGCACCCGCACACGCCGCTTCGACGTCAACATCCGCACCATCGGCCGCGAGGGCGAGCTGACGTCGCGCTCGCGCGAATGCCTGCTCACGCTCGATCGGCTGCTGACCTATCTAGCCCACGTCATGAGCGAGCGCGGCGACGAGAAGGGGCTGCGCGCCAAGGTCAAGACGGCGAGCCGGGACGTGCAGTCGCTGGCCGATCACATCGGCTACCTCTCGACCAAGATCACCTTCTTGCTCGATGCCACCCTCGGCATGATCAACAACGAGCAGAACACCATCATCAAGATCTTCTCGGTGCTCGCCGTCGCCCTGATGCCGCCGACGCTGGTCGGCACCATCTACGGCATGAACTTCGAGCACATGCCGGAGCTCAAGTGGCTCTTTGGCTATCCCTTCGCCATCGGCCTCATGATCGTGTCGGCGCTGCTGCCCTGGCTCTACTTCAAGCGCAAGGGCTGGCTCTGAGCCGAGCTGCCGGCCCTGGTTGGTGCCTGCCAGGGGCCGACAACTGAACGCGCCCGTGCCGGGGCGCGGTTGCATCAAGGCGAGAGAGCAATGCGAGGCGATGAGGTGGCTCAGAATTTTGCGAGTATACTGTTAGATTGGAGTCTTACATACTCCCAGATGGCACACCTGCCCGGCAGGGCATTTTGTGCCACAGATTGAGCAATTGTTTGGATCATCCTGCAAGTTGCGGCATGCCGCAGGGGGAGCACTCGCGTCATATGGTGCGCATATGACCAAGCCAGTTGGGCAAGCTGATGTGGTGCCCGAGCATTGCCCCTGGTTGCATGGCGTCGTTCCTGTGCACTTATTGCCGCAAGCGCCACAATTGTCCGGATCGCCGCGCACGTTGCGGCATACCTGAGGACCGGTACCGGTCGCGGGCGAGCACATCCGCAGCTGATTTGCGGTAGTGCACGCTATGGTGGTCGGGGTCGGCGGGGGCTGGGTCGGGCTGGACGCATCCTCCACGAAGACTACCGTGCCCGCATTGCCGCTGCCATCGTTACAGGCAGCACCCCTGGCGGGCAACGGCGGGCCGGACAGGATTTTGAGTTGACCGGCGAGAGGACCGCTAGTGAAGTCACAAACGTACTGCCGAATTTCGCCTATGTACTCGAAAATCACCTGCCCGCTGTTGCCTTGGCCATCACTGCAGGGGTTGTGCATTCCCGGAGACGTCGCCGCCGTGATGAGAACCGCTTGCCCGGCGAGCGGACCGACATCGACGCGGCAGACATACTGCTTGAGGGGAAGTGCAGCAGCAACGGGCTGAATTTGGCCCAGTATGGGCAGTGCAACCGCCGCAAGCAACGCCAAAGCGCGTACAGAAAAAACGTGCATGGTGGAACCTTTCGCCCGTTAGGACCTCGTTTCCCGAACTTGTCGGCCCGCCAATGCAAGACGCGCTGCGCGGCTTCCCGAACATCAACTCACCGAGCTGGTCTCTTGCCCTTTGCAGTCAGCGCCGCAACCAGCATTGAAAGCTTGCAGGCGGCCTGGATTTTTCCTGCAGAAGGCCTGGATTTCGGCGATACTGGCGGCGCTTGGTCCCGGCCTGCGCGTTGCGAGCCCCGTTGCGGGTGACAGATGCTGTATCGGATTGGCGCTTATCTGCTTGATACCGAGGCCTACGAGGTCAGCCGCGACGGCAGCCTCGTGCCCACCGAGCCGCAGGTTTTCAATCTTCTGGTCCTGCTGATCGAGAACCGGCACCGCGCGGTCGGCAAGGACGAGATTTTCGAGCAGGTATGGAAGGGGCGGATCGTCTCGGATGCGGCTTTGAGCAGCCGGATCAAGGGTGCGCGCCGGACGCTTGGTGACAGCGGGTCGACACAGACGCATATCCGCACCATTCACGGGCGCGGCTTCCGGTTCGTGGGGGATGTGGAGGTCGTCGATCTGCCAGCAATGGTCGGTGCCCCGACCGGTGGCAACGATCAAGCCGATACAGCTCGCCCGGATCCTCCTCTCGCTCGCGCGAACCCGGTCCCTGCAGGCGCGCAAATCGGCCAACGAGCCGGCGCTGGTCTGGCAACGAAACTTCCCCCTTCGACGCGGCCGATGGCGATAGCCTTGGCGTGCGTAGCCGTTGTCGGCGCAAGTTACCTGGTCAGCCACGTGCTCAATCCCCCGGCAGGGCCCGGCCGCGGCTATTCGAGCGTTGCCTCGCCGGCACACTCCGTCTCAATCGCGCAGCCGTCTGCCTCGACCTTCAGGGACTGCGACGTCTGCCCCGATATGGTCGAGTTGCCGCTCGGCGAGTTCATGATGGGCTCCCCGGAAAACGAACGCAGGCGCCAGCAGAGTGAAGGACCGCCGCGGCGCGTCGTCATCGCCAAGCGGTTTGCGCTCGGGCGGCTCGAGGTCACCGTTGATCAATTTGAAGTCTTCGTCGCAGAAACGGGCATTCCGTAGGCAACACTTGCCACAGGGTTGACACCGGCACGGGCCGGTGGCGCGCGGCTGAGGGGTCGTTTCGCCAGCCCGGCTTCGGCAGCACTGGGTCGCATCCCGTAGTTTGCGTCAGCTGGTACGATGCCCGGGCCTATGCGGCGTGGCTCAGTCGCCGCACCGGCAAGCCGTATCGGCTGCCATCCGAGGCGGAATGGGAATACGCAGCGCGGGCCGGGACGACAACCAGCTACAGCTTCGGCAGCGACGAACGGCACCTCTGCGACTACGCGCAATTTGCCGATCTCGGCTCGAGCTTTCCTTGGCGCGGCGGCTGCCGCGGCGGCAGAGCCGCATATGGACCCTCTCAGACGGCGACCTTCAAGCCCAACGGCTGGGGCTTATTCGATCTTCACGGCAACGCCTGGGAATGGGTGGACGATTGCTGGACGCCCGACCCCCGCCAGTTCCCCAACGACGGATCGGCTTTCACCCATCCGGGCAGCTGTGAGGTTGGGGTCGTTCGCGGTGGCGGCTGGCCGGCCGAATACTGGAAGTTGAGGTCAGCGCAACGAATGGAAGCGACCACGGCAGCGCGCCGCTTCCATACGGGCTTGCGCGTCGCGCTGTCACTCGGTTCGCCCTAAGGAGGTCTGCCAACTGAAGTAGCGTGGCTCGATCGCGGGCGAGGCCATTGGTTGACAGACTTCGCAGAACTGCGGCGCTCTCGGGGGCACCGCTGTTGCCGATCGCACACGTGGCCGATATCCTCACCCGGCTTGCGCGCAACCGAGCCGGGGTAGAACGCATGAGACAGGTCGAGGTCGCCGTCATCGGCACGGGATGGTGCGGCGGCATTCGCTCGGAGACGCTTTCGCGCTCGGCGCTGGTCGACAAGCTGCACGTGTGCGAGATCCGCCCCGATCGGCTGGCCGAGATCGAGGCGCTCACCAACGCCGCCACCGCCACGCTCGACTACCAGGACATCATCAAGAATGCGGCCATCGAGGTGGTCTATATCTGCACCACGCCGGAGCAGACGCATTTCCCGATTGCGCGCGACTGTCTGAAGGCCGGCAAGCACGTGCTGCTCGAGAAGCCCATTGCCCTGGAATTGTGGGAGGCCGACGAGCTGATCGCGTTGGCCAAGCGCGGCAACGTCAAGTTCACGATCGGCTACTCCCAGCGCTTCAATGCCAAGTTCGTCTACGCCAAGAAGAAGATCACCGACGGCACGCTCGGCCGCGTGGTGTCGGTGATGGTGAGCCGGCACTTGAGCCGCAGCCTCGGCAAGAAGATCGCCAGCCGCGTCAAGCTCTCCCCCGTGGTGATGGAATCCACCCACGATCTCGACTTCGTGTTCTGGCTGCTGGAGCCAGCCAAGCCGGTGCGCGTCTACTCGCAGGGCAGCTACGGCTACATGCAGCCCGTCAACGGCTCCTACGACTGCATGTGGTCGACCGTCACCATGGACAACGGCCTGCTGGTGGTGATCGGCGGCGGCTGGAACCTGCCCCCCAGCTACCCCAACTACTGCACCACCTGGGTCGAGATCACCGGCACCGAGGGCTCGCTGTTCCTCGACGACACCCACCGCGAGCACTGGCTCAACACGGTTTCCGGTGGCCAGCAGTTTCCCATGTCGACCATGCCGGGCGAGCAGGTCGACCACGTGTTCGCCGGCCAGATGGGGCCGGAGACGATCCATTTCCTGGAGTCGTGCCTGATGGACCGGCCAGTGATGGTGACGCCGGAGAGCGCGCGGCGGGTGATGGAGACCTACCTGGCAGCCGACCTGTCGGCGGCGCGCAACGAGCCGATCGACCTGCCGCTCTCCAACGAAACGACATCCGCCATCGCCGAGATGACCGAGCGCAGCCGACAACCCTGATCTCGCCGGGGCGCTACTCACTTCCCGCACAGGCGGGTCGTGGACGCCAGGGCCCGCGATGGGCTATCACCGCTTTGAGCACTAGACTAGGAGGAGCGTATTCATGGATCTCGGCATCAAGGGCAGGAAAGCCATCGTCTGTGCGGCATCGAAGGGGTTGGGCAAGGGTTGCGCCGAGGCGCTGGCGCGGGAAGGCGTCGACGTGACGATCTGCGCGCGCGGCGCCGACGCGCTCAACACCACCGCCAAGGAGCTAATCTCAACCGGCGTGAAGGTCACCCCCGTCGTGTGCGACGTGACGACCGAGGCCGGGCGCAAGAGCCTGCTCGCGGCCTGCCCCAACCCCGACATCCTCATCAACAATGCCGGCGGCCCGCCCCCCGGCGACTTCAAGGACTTCTCGCTCGACGACTGGCGCAAGGCGGTGGAGGGCAACATGCTGACCCCCATCGCCCTCATCCATGCCACCGTCTACGGTATGATGCAGCGCGGTTTCGGCCGCATCGTCAACATCACCTCGGCCTCGATCAAGCAGCCGATCGCGGCACTCGAGCTCTCCAACGGCGCGCGGCTGGGACTTACGGGCGCTGTTGCGGTGCTGGCGCGCAAGGCGGCCAAGTCGAACGTGACGATCAACGGCATCCTGCCCGGCCCCTTCGACACCGACCGGCTGCGCGGCACGAGCGAGAAGATGGCGGCGGCGCGCAAGGTGGCACTGTCGGTGATCGAGGGCGAGCGCAAGGCGGCGGTGCCGGCCGGCCGCTTCGGAACGCCGGCAGAGTTCGGCGCAGCCGTTGCATTCCTGTGCTCGGCACATGCGGGTTTCATCACCGGGCACAACCTGCTGATCGACGGCGGCGGCTATCCAGGCTCGCTCTAGGGACGGGCGCGGGGCTGGAGCTCATTTTCGCCGCTACTGGTTAACTGGCGAGGCGGGTTGTCGCGTGGCCGAGAGGGCACGACGCTGTGGCCGACCCATGCCCCGCAAGCCAAACTGATGTGACAAATGAGCTTGCTGCGACAAATGTATGAATCCGGTTCATAATTTGCCGTTGACCCACACAACCTGAGCTGTTGCTCTGCGCACGGCTGGATGGGGTTGTTGATCGAATACGGCAGCTTTGATGCGGGGTTCCAGCCGCGGGCTCAGGGACCATCTCAACGCAAGTCAGCAAACCAAGCGCGATTACCCCAACACAAACAGTCGTGCCACGCCGGAACGCCTCGCGCGCTTCGGCATTGCCCGACTGCTCGAGGGGTCCCCCCCTGGGCTGTTCGTCGTGCGCAGAGGAGAAGAGCAATGCCATCCAGAACAACAGCTATATTGGCGCCAGCGGCGCTTGTGCTCGGGCTCAGCCTAAGCATGACGCTGCCCGCCGTAGCCGGCTCCAGCGACCACGTTCGCGATATGACGACACACGACTGGTCCAACGGCCCCCGCTTTCCGCGAGAGGAGCGGGTAACGCCCGACAGGCAGCGTTCGCGAGTTGCAAGCGCCACCATCAGCGAGGACGACGACGCCGAGGTGAGCCGTCCGCAACGGCGCAGCTATGATACGGGGGAGGGTGAGCGCAGGCCGCGCGTCAGCAAGCGGCGCGACCGCAAGACCGCCAAGGGCCACAAGCGCAAGCCGGGCATGGCCCGCCGTGCCGGCGACAGGCGTACCGCCACCGCCCGCGCCCGGCCCAAGCCGAGTGCCGCAGCCCCGCGATGGACCAAGCGCAGCCTGAGCACGGCGGGGCCGCGCGGGTCCGGCCAGCAGGGTGTGGCCTCCTTCTACTGGCAGCCGCAGCGTGTCGCCGCCGGCGGCTGGTTCAATCCCAACGCCATGACGGCCGCGCACAAGACGTTGCCGTTCGGCACCAAGGTGCGCGTCACACACAAGAGCAACGGCCGCTCGGTCGTCGTCACCATCAACGACCGCGGGCCCTATATCGCGGGGCGCATCATCGACCTCTCCAAGGCCGCCGCCGGCGTGATCGGCATGACGGCCCAGGGGATTGCCGGCGTGATCGTCGAGGTGCTCGGCCGCTAACAGAGCGCAGGACTTCCCTGCGGCTATCGGAAACGGCGGATGCCACGGGCGTCCGCCGTTTTTCTTTGCCCCCGGGAATAGCCCTTTCCTCCGCCCCCAACGCACGCTATGGGCAGGCGGTTGCGCCCGCCCGACCGCCCCCCGCAGGACCTCCCACGCCATGGTCTGGATCGCGATCCTCGCGCTCGGACTGACTGCCGGCACGCTCTCGGGCATCGTCGGCTTCGGCGCCTCCATCATGCTGATGCCGGCGCTGATGCTGGCGTTCGGGCCGCTGGAGGCGGTGCCGATCATGGCCATTGCCGGCTTGATGGCCAACTTCTCGCGCGTCGTCGTGTGGTGGCGGGAGGTCGACTGGCGCGCCAACGCCTTCTACTGTGCCACCGCCATTCCCTGCGCGGCGCTCGGCGCGCGCACGCTGCTCCTGCTCGACCCGCGCCTGGTCGAAGGGTTTCTCGGCGCGCTGTTCCTCGCCATGATCCCGGCGCGGCGGTGGCTGCTCACGCGAGGCCTGCGCGTCAAGCCCTGGCACCTGAGCCTGGTCGGCGCCGGCATCGGCTATCTGTCGGGCATGGTGGCCTCGACCGGGCCCATCAACACGCCGTTCTTCCTGGCCTACGGGCTGGTGAAGGGCGCCTATCTCGCAACCGAGGCGTTCGGCTCGATGGCGGTCGGCGTCACCAAGGCGATCGTGTTTCACCGCTTCGATGCGCTGCCGCTCGAGACGGCGATGCGCGGGCTCGTCGTCGGCGGCTCGCTGATGATCGGGTCGCGACTGGCCAAGGGCTTCGTGCTGCGGCTGGATGGCCAGCAGTTCCGCGCCATCATGGACTGCCTGCTCGCCGGCGCCGGCCTCGTGCTGCTGTGGGGCGCTATCTGGCTGCCGCACGCCTGAGACGAAAGCATGCGCCAAGCCTTAGGCAGCCTGCTTATCCGCATCTGCGGGCTCCGCGCGGAGCCGAAGACCAAGTGCAGCCAAGACACGGAAGATCGTTTCAAACTGCGGGTTTCCGTCGCCGCTGAGCGCTTTATACAAACTCTCATGCGACAAGCCCGCATGCTCCGCAATCTGCGTCATCCCACGCGCCTTGGCGGCGACACCGATCGCCTGAGTGATCGCATCCGTGTCGCAGGTGAGGAGCGCCTCTGAAATGTATTCCGCGATCGCCTCATCATTCTCGAGATACCTGGCGGCATCGAATGGTTTCGATTTCTTGCTCCGAGATGCCATCCTCTACTCCTGATAGTCAGCAGCCAAGCCCTTGGCTTCCGCGATGTCGCGATCCTGCGTACTCTTACCTCCGCCCGCCAACAACAAAGCAATCCAGGGGCGCGCTGGCCCGGTAACGACTTCCCAATCCTGCTGTTGCTGCGCAGCGTCAGGCCATTCCAGGCGCTGCTCATCGGCCCCGGGCTGGTGTTTTTGTGGGGCGTTTTTTGGCTGTCGCGCGGGTAGGCCTCGCCACGACGCGCTCGACACCATCACTGCCCTCGGCCCAGGCGAGATCGCCGCGGCGCAGCATGTAGTTGACGTGCGCCTGCACCTCGCTGAAGGCGAAGCTCATCTGGTGCGGGTCGAGCGCCAGATGGAACAGAACCGGCACCAGCTCGGCCGCCGAGCGCGGGGCCGCATGGCAGGCTTCCGCGATCAGCGCGCAGCGAGCCTCGTGGTGGGCGATCAGCTCGTCGCTGCGCACATGCAGGCCATAGAACGGGAGCTGGTGGCCCGGCAGCAGCAGGGCATCGGCCGGTATCTGCCCTTTCAACGCGTTGAGCGAGCGCACGTAGAGGCCGAGCGGGTCGCCCTCGGGGTCGACCGCCCAAACGCTGATGTTGGGCGTGATCTTGGCCAGCACCTGGTCGGCGGCGAGAAAGACCTTGTCGGCGGCGCAATAGAGCATCACCTGCTCGGGCGCGTGGCCGTCGCCGGTCAGGACGTCGAAGCGCCGCCCGCCGATGGCGAGGGTATCGCCGGCAACGAGGCGCGCGAAGGTCGGCGGCAGGCCCGACACCATCTTCAGATAACCGTGGCCCTGCGTCGCCACGCGCTGCGTCGTCTCGGCATCGAGCCCATGGCGCAGGTAGAAATCGCGATACGGCTTGGCATCGAGGGCGCCCGGCCGCAGCGAGATGTTGGCGCAGGAGAGATAGCTCGTCTGGCTGGTCAGCAGCGGCAGGCCGAAGCGCTCCCACAGCCAGCCGGCGAGACCGATGTGATCGGGATGAAAGTGCGTCACGATCAGGCGCGTGAGGCGCCGGCCGGCGAGTGGCCCGGCAACGAGCGCCTCCCACACCGCGCGCGTCGGCGCATCGTCGATGCCGGTGTCGAGGACGGCCCAGCCGTCGCCGTCGTCGATCAGGTAGACGTTGATGTGGTTGAGCCGGAACGGCAGGGGGATGCGCGCCCACAGGATGCCGGGCGCAATCTCCACCACCTCCCCGGCCGGCGGCGGCTCGGGGACGGGGAATATGAGGGAGCTGTCGTCGCTCTTTTTCTGCATCGCCTGCAATCACCGGTTCAGCTGGCCTCATATCTACCCTGACATGGTTCGTTTTGCACCGCACCACAGCGTCGCGCAGGGGAGACGGCCGCCGGCCGCAGGGCTCAAGAGGCAGGCTCGCTTGCCTCCGGCGGGCCGATCGCGCAGGACTGGGCCATGAGCGAGCCGAACTACCGCGCCGTCGTGTGCGAGGAGCTGGGGCCGCCCGAGCGCCTGCGCCTGCGCGCCCTGCCGCGCGCCCCGCTCGGGGCAGGGGCCGTGCGCGTCGCCGTGAAAGCTGCCGGCATCAACTTCCCCGATGTGCTGACGATCAAGGGGCTCTACCAGCACCGGCCGGAGCTGCCGTTCGTTCCGGGGGTGGAGGCCGCCGGCGTCGTGGTCGAGGTGGCGGCGGATGTGAGCGGCATCGGCGTGGGCGACAGGGTGATCGCACAGATGCGCACCGGCGCCTACGCCGAGGAAGCAATCGTGACGGCGGGCCAGATCCGGCCCCTGCCGGCGGGCTTCTCGTTTGCGGAGGGCGCAACGTTTCTGGTCGCCCACATCACCGCCTATCATGGCCTCAAGACCCGCGCGGAGATCGCACCCGGCACAACGCTGCTGGTGCTGGGCGCGGCCGGAGGGGTCGGGCTCGCGGCGGTGCAGTTGGGCAAGGTTTTCGGCGCGCGCGTGCTGGCGGCGGCCTCGACGGCGGAGAAGCTGCAGGTCGCAGCGCGGCGTGGGGCCGATGCGGTGATCAACTACACCGAGGAGCGCGTCGAGGACGGCGTCAAGCGCCTGACGTCGGGCAGGGGCGCCGACGTCGTGTTCGATCCGGTCGGCATCGCGCAGGAAGCGGCGCTGCGCAGCGTCGCGCTAGGCGGCAAGCTGCTGATCGCCGGGTTCGCCGGCGGCGCCATCCCGACCTATGCAGCCAACCGCATTCTCCTCAAAGGCTGCTCAGTGATCGGCGTGCGGGCCGGCGAGGCCGGCCGGCAGGACCCGGCAATGCGCCAACGCGAGCTGCACGCCTTGCTGGGGCTCGCCGCGCAAGGGCTCGCCCGCTCGTTCGTGTCGGCGCGCTTCCCGTTGCAGGGCTATGCCGAGGCCATGCGGCTGCTGGAGGATCGGCGCGCGATCGGGCGGGTCGCGCTGGAGATCGGCACCGATTGATCGGCGCGCCGTTTCCGGGATGAAAGTTGGCCCGCCATCGGCTAGGGTAGTAGCGGGGGTGGGTACGGGGAAGCAGCACGCTCATGCGCAACGATGCCAAGCATTCGGCTGCGCTCGCCCTCATCAAGACGGCGATGATCGAGAAGAAGATCACCCAGGCCGAGCTGGCGGACGCCGCCGACATCCACGAGAAGACCATCCAGAACCTGCTCTCGGGCCGCCCGGTGCGCGACCAGACGCTGTTTGACGTGTGCATGGTGCTGGGGCTCGAGTTCGAGCGGGTCAAGGCGGCCTGGGCGCGCGAGGGCCGCGAGACCCGCGATGCGCCCGAGGCCAACGGCGCGGAGAGCCGCGCGGCACCGGTCTACATGGGCGCCTACACCCGGGCCGGGGTCGACCAATACATCGGCAGCTATCTGACGCTGCGTCCCTCCTTTTCGATCGCCGGCGGCATCATGGCCTACCGCACCGACATCAGCTGGGACGACGACTGGCCGAGCCTGCTGTTCCAGGAACGCGACCGCCCCGACAAACCGTTCCTGCACCGCGGCCGGCTCTATATTCCCGCCGCGTCGATGTTTATCCACCTGGTGTCCCTGACCAAGGGCGCCATGCGGATGGTGATGGTGTCGCAGCTCGACCCGGCGGGCTGCATGCGCGGGCTCATCACCACGTTGTCGAAGCAGCGCGCGCAGCTGGTGCCGGTGAGCGCCCCCATCATCTACATCAAGCGCGAGGACTTCGCCGGCGCGGCGCTGGGCGAGGTCGGCATCGGCGATGTGGGCCACGGCGAGTACAGGCGGCTGCTCGAGGAGACGGTCGAGCAGGGTTACGCGCGGCTCATCGGGGGGTGATGCGTCCCTTCGTTGCCTTGCGTCGCACCGCCCCACGCCTGCGCTGGGCAGCGCGGTGCGGCGCCCCCAATCCGGCAAGACTGTAAGCGCTGCTGTCCGGAAACGTCACGAGGAGCTCCAAGTTTCCTCCGAGCGCCTCCACGTACTCGCGCAGCTTGGACAGCCGCACGTCCGAGCGCCTCTCGAAACGCGAGATGTAAACCTGCCTGCCGCCGATCTTGCCGGCGAGTTGCTCCTGCGTGACGCGCTTGGCCCTGCGCAGATCGCTCAAGCCGATCTCTTCCGCAATCAGCCGAGCAGCGCGCACGTTGATCTTCGCCCGCCGCGCCGGAGAAAAGCGTGCAAGAACGTCGTCAGCGGGGATTGTTCGATAGGTCTTTCTCATCTCTTCCTGTTCCGTTCTTTCAACGCGGCAATGTGCTGGTCAAATCTCGCGTCGGCGCGTGCGATCAGGCCCCTGTAGAAACGAGCCTCACTGACGCCCGACTTGTCTCCCGCCACCAACAGTACTGCCTTTCGCTCAGGATCGAACGCAAAGGCGACCCGCCAGACGCCGTTTTTGGCATCGAAGCGCAGCTCCTTCATGTTGGCATGCTTCGATCCCTTGAGCGTATCGCACCGCGGGCAGCCCAGTTGCGGGCCGAATACTCCCAGAAGCTTGATCAGCGCCGCGACCTCATCCTGCACGTCCTCGGAGAAGCTCTCGAACTCTGTCAGAAACGCCGGATGGAAATCGACACGCCAAGCCATAGCAGATTATATATCGCAAACGCTATATACTTTTCAAGGTATTCTACCAGCGGCGAGTTGTCTCCGACGCGAACATGGATGTCTTCTGGCGTCGCCATCGGTCATGAAGGTCGTCTACGCGGAGCGTGCACGCCGCGATATTGCCGATGTCCACGACAACATTGCGCCACACAACCCGACCGCGGGTAGACGTTATTGCGCTAAACTGGCCGCAGCCACCAGCGGGGGGAGACGATGGCCAAGACGATGTCGACCAAGAAGGCCGCCAACCGACCCAAGATCCGCGTGACGACCTACGACGGGCCGGGCGCGGAGCCGGTCATGCGCAAGGTGGCCTGGCCGAAGGTGCCGGCCAAGGGCGCGCTGATCCAGATCGGGGCCTGCGGCGTGTGCGGCACCGATCAGCACATCCTCAAGGGCCATTGGCCCAAGCCCCTGCCGTGGCCGTTCACGCTGGGGCACGAGCTCGCCGGCGTCGTGGTCGAGATCGGCGCCGAGCTCACCACCGACTTCATGGGCAAGCCGATCGGGGTCGGCTCCAAGCTGATGCTGCCGCCGCTGATGCCGTGCGGATTTTGCGACTGGTGCAAGCACTATCCCGAGCAGGCAAACAAGTGCCTCACCCCCGTCTACTACGGGCGCTACCTGGGCTTCGACAAGCCGCCGCACCTGTGGGGCGGCTGGGCCGAGTACGTCTACGTCGATCTGGGCGAGCTGCCCGGCACCAAGATCTACAAGCTGCCCGACGACATGAGCCTGCTGCTGGGCTCGCTGGCCGAGCCGTTGACCAGCTGCATCCGCGCCTTCAACCGCGCGAGCAAGGCCGGCGGCTTCAAGTGGAACGACACCGTCGTCATCCAGGGCACCGGACCAATCGGGATTCTGGCGATTGCCGCCGCGCAGGAGATGGGCGCGGGGCGGGTGATCGCCGTGGGTGCGCCGGAGACGCCGCGCCTGAAGCTGGCGCGCGCGTTCGGGGCCGAGGCCACCGTCGACATCGGCAAGCACAGAAGCGCCGGCGCCCGCATCAAGGCGGTGCGCGACATCGTCGGTGGCTATGGCGCAGACCTGGTGATGGACTGCTCGGGGCATCCGAGCGCCGGCCCCGAGGGCATCGAGTTCCTGCGCGACGGCGGCACTTACGTGGAGATGGGCCAGTTCACGGATGCCGGCTCGATTCTGACCTCCTGGCACCGCATCTGCACCAAGGACTTGAACGTGCTGGGCTCGTGGGCGTTCACCGCCAACGACCTCCCCCTCGGCGTCGACATGCTCTACAAGGCGCGTGACAAGTATCCCTGGCGGCGCATGCAGACGCTGTTTCCCTTCACGGTCGCGGGCGTCAAGGACGCCGTGGCGCAGGCGATGGCGATGAAGACCGTCAAGTCGACCATCGTCCCGTTCGAGGAGCTGCTCTAGGGCGCGGTTTGCGTCGGCGCGGCGGTGCCCGTCGCGAGATTGCTGTCCGGCACGTCCGGCAATTGGTCATTGCCGAATAGGTGAAGTAGACTGGCGCCATTCGTGATGGGGGTGCGGTTTCATGGCGAAGCATTGGCGTTGGCTGGTTGTGGTTATTGTTGTCGTGCTGCTGATCGGCGGCGCGGCGGTGGCGCAGGAGCCCAGAGGCTGGCTCGGCGCCGACGTGGCCGATGAGCTGATCGTCACGCTGTTCCACGGGACGGACGGTGAGTGGGTGATGTGGACGCCGCAGGGCTACTACACGGGCTCACCCGGCGCCGACAAGATCGTGGGCTGGCAGATCAACAAAGGGCCAGAGAACGCCGCCGACTACGTTGGGGCGGCCACCTGAACCGACCCGACATCATCGAGGAGGCGATCGTGCTTGGCTCGGCCGAGCAGGCGGTGCGCAACTCTCCGGGCACCACCTTCCAGCTCGCGGACCTGCTGGCGCGGCCGGTGCCGCGCTTGCGTATCCTCTCGCCGCAGGCGGACACCATCCAGCGCGGCGGGCGCGCGACGGTGAAGATCAACGTCGAGGCTGCGCCCGACCCCATCAAGGCCTTCCGCGTGCAGGTCAACGGCCGCCTGGTCGAGGAGACGACCGCGGTGATCGCCTCGGGTGGCATCAGCACCGGCGAGCGCGACATCGCCGTACCCCTCGCCAAGGGCCGCAACGACATCCGCATCACGCTCACCAACGCCATCGGCGAGAAGGCCGAGACCGTCACCCTGACGCACGAGGCGACGGCGACCTCGACAAGCGCGGCACGCTCTACATCCTGGCCATCGGCGTCGACAAGTATCCGGGGCTAGGCAAGACTTGCGGCCCCGACAAAAACGCCACCTGCGATTTGAGGTTCTCCGGCGCCGACGCGCGCCCTGGTCGAGGCGGTCGAGAAGCGGCTGGGGCCGGCCCACACCAACGTGGTCAAGCGCGTCCTCGTCAACGGCGCCGCGGGCAAGGACGACCCCACCGCCGGCAACATCATCGACGCCATCGACCTCCTGAAGCAGGCCAAGGAGACCGACACCGTCCTCCTCTTCATCGCCGGCCACGGCTACAACGACGGCCCCGACTACCGCTTCCTGGCCACCAACGCCGAGCGGGCGGGCGGGACCTTGCGCGGCTCCACCGTGGTGCAATGGCAGGTGCTGCAGGCCGCCGTCGAGGGCGCCAAGGGCCGGCGCATCCTGTTCATCGACACCTGCCACGCCGGCAACGCCTATAACCAGCGCCTCGGCAATGCCGCCTATCACGCCAACATCATCGCCTATACGGCAGCGCGCTTCGACCAGGAGGCGATGGAGGATGGAAACCTGGGCCACGGCCTCTTCACCTATGCAGTGGTCGAGGGCTTGGCTCGCAAGGGGACCAAGCGACAGATCTCGACCAGGGAGCTTGCCGACTACGTCATCAAGCGCGTCGACCAGCTGGCCAAGCAGCTCAACGGCGCGCAGGAGCCGCAATACTTCAAGGGCCGCGACGCGGAGGACTATGTGCTGGCCCAGTGGTGAGCCGGTGCAGACGTCGGCGGGACGGGCCGGCCGCATTTCCTCTCCCCGAGTTGCAACCGCCACGCAGGGCCCGTTGGGGATTTGTTAGCGTTTACAGCTCCATAACTCGACCTCGTGGAAACCTGGAAAATGCCATTATCCACAGGTAACCCACAGACTGTCCCGCGATTTGAGTTGCGCGTTTGACGGGGGTCGACGACATGAAGATCACGCCGCGGCGCGGTGTCGGCTGGGCGCTTCTACTGTTGGCGTCGCTTGTTGCCTGCGCGCCGTCTTGGCCAGCATCCGCCCAGCAGCTGGCGGCCGCCCCGCCCGAGCCGGCAGCCACAGCCGACCAGGCGGCCAACGCCCTCAAGGGCGACCAGGCGCGCACCCGCTTCATCATCGGGCTCGAGCGCCAGGTCGACTTCCAGGTCTCGTCGCTGACCAATCCCAATCGCGTGCTGGTGGATCTGCCCGACGTCAAGCTGCAACTGCCGCCGCAGCCGGGCAATGCGCCGGTCGGACTCGTCAAGTCGTTCCGCGGCGGGCTCTCGGCGCCCGGCAAGACGCGCGTCGTCATCGAGGTGACGGGGCCGGTGATCGTGGAGAGGTCGACGGTCGAGCGCGCCAAGGACGGTCGGTCGGCGAGCTTGGTGCTCGAGATCGTGCCGGCCGGATCGATGGTGGAGGCCAGGGCCGCCAACGGCATCGCCAATGCCAAGCGCCCGCCGATACCGGCGGGCGCCTCCGCGCTCGGCGCCATCGGGCTGCAGCCGCCGCTGCCGCGCCCGGCCGTCTCCCCGCAGGCGCGCGCGCTCAGCATGTACAAGCCCGTCATCGTCATCGACCCCGGCCACGGCGGCGACGACACCGGCGCGCAGAAGAACGGCGCGGTCGAGAAGAACGTGGTGCTGGCGTTCAGTCTGATGCTGCGCGACAAGCTCAACGCCACCGGGCGCTACAAGGTATTGATGACGCGCGAAACGGACGTGTTCGTGCAGCTCGACGACCGGCGCCACTTCGCCGAAAGCCACAACGCGGGGCTGTTCGTGGCCGTGCATGCCGACTACGCCCGCTCCACCGCGCGCGGCGCCACCATCTACTCGCTGCGCCAGTCGGTCGCCAACGCGCTGCAGCGCTCCGCCAAGGGCGAGGTGAGCGAGAAGGTGCTCTCCGCCGCCGAGCTGGCGGCCGTCAAGCGGGTCGACGGCGATGTCGGCGCCATCAGGGAGATCCTGGGCGACCTTGCCCGGCGCGAGGTGGAGATGACGCGCGACCGCACCAGCGTGTTCGCCCGCTCCGTCATCGAATACATGGGCGAGACCACGAGCCTGAAAGACAACCCCGACCGCTCCGCCGTCTTCGTCGTGCTCAAGAGCGCCAAGGTGCCCTCGATCCTGATCGAGCTCGGCTATGTGACCAACGAGGAGGACGCCGAGCTCCTCAAGAGCGAGAACTGGCGCCAGAAGGTCTCGGGCTCCATCGTCACGGCGATCGAGAACTACTTCAGCCATCAGCTGGCCCGCCTGCCGATGTGACGCCGCTGCCAGCGGCAGCGTCCTCCCCGCACGCCGCGACAAGCGAAAGGCCGGCCACAAGGGGCCGGCCCACCACACTCGCGTGGCCGGCGGCGGCTCGCACCGCCCCGCCGGCATGGCGGAATTAGCGCCTACTTGGAGGACGGTGGCGTTGGTTCTCGCGCCACAGGAGCACCCATTTCCAGACCGGCTCGGGTTGAAGCGTGAGGCTCGCGTTGGGCTCGAGCCCCCTTGGGACCACGCCACACCGTTGACAGAGGCGCTTCATGTGCCACTCCATCTCGATAGGGAGTTGCCGTGCTGATCCGGCCCGCCCCCACCCTCGCGCGCGACATCGAACGGGCGGCCCGACGGGATCGACCGTGGGCGCGCACGCGCGCGAATGGCTGGAAGCTGATCGGATCGGCGCAGCGGTTCGGGATGGGGCCGCGGATGTCCCGCGGAGACATGAGTCCGAGAGCTGCTAGCGGCGGCCCCATCCAAGCCCGCCTCACCCTCGGCAATTCGGCAATACCTGCGCTGTGCATGCCTCGCTCAGGCCACGGGCCCGGACCGGTGACGATCCCCCCGCGCTCTGACGCGCACACTCTAGTTGCTGGAGCACTCGTCCCTAGTCGTGTGCCCGGCCCGCCTCCAGCTGCTGTCGACCAGCACTCGCCGCCAACGTTGGCTGATTTGGTTAACGAAAGGTTAACTCCTCGAGTTGCCGCTGCAAACCGCGTCGGCGGGCACGATCAAGCGCACATGGGTTGTGCCCGCCTCGACCTCCAGCGGGGTGGTGGCCAAGACGTCGCCGTCGATCTGGGTCGGCACCGCGCAGTGCGAGGTGACGGTGACGCGCGAGCACAGCACCATCTCGACGTCGCCACCGAGGCCCGCGCGCGATTCGAGCCGGCCCATGACCAGGCTCAGGAGCTGGCTCAGCAGGCGCGCCCGGCTCCTGGCCTTGAACAGGATGGCCTCGAGCCCCGGCTCGTGCAGGTGCGCCCGGGGCGCCAGCACGAAGCGGCCGCCGTAGTGGCGGGCGTTGGCGATGACGGCCCAGCTCGCCTCGTAGTGGCGACCATCGATCGCCAGCGCCAGCGTGTCCATCGGCCGCACCAGGGCGCCGAGCAGGGGGCCGATGAAGGCGGCCTTGCCGAACACGCTCTTGGCCCGCCGGTCGAGACCGGCGAGCACGTGTGCGTCGAAGCCGGCCCCGACCATCAGCAGGAACGGCTCGCCGTTGGCCCGTCCGCAGGCGACGTTGATGACGGGACCCTCGAGCAGGTACCGGGACACCGCGCTCGCGGTGCGGGCGAGGCCGATCTCCAGCGCCAGCACATTGGCGGTGCCAGCCGGGATGATGCCGAGCGGGGTGTCGCTGCCGAGCATGGCGGCGGCCACCTGGCGGATGGTGCCGTCGCCGCCGGCGGCAACGATGGCGTCGTAGCGGCCCGATGCCGCGGCCGCCGCGGCAGCCCGGCGGGTGGCGTCGAAATCCCCCGCGCTCAGGCGCGTGACCGATGCTCCAGCCAGCTCCAGCGCGCGCACGGTCTCCTCGACCAGCGGCGAGCCGATGACGCCGGCACCTGGATTGACGATGAGGTAGAAGCGGCGGCGCATGGCGTGGCGACAGTCGGTGGGTGAAACGCTCGATCATATAGCAAGAGGCGCATTGCGGCGTCGATGCGACCGCGCCAGGAGTCGGCCTGCGCGGTCAAGTGCGGGCCATCCTGGCAAAGCCGGCGCAGCGTGCTACACCGACCCCCGCGCCAGTCCCCCGCCGAGCCCCCCTCGATGTCCTTTCTGCCCGTCGCCGGCCGCCAGATCGAATACCGCGTGATCCCGGGCGATGTCCTGGCGCGGCCGACGCTGGTGTTCCTGCACGAAGGCCTGGGCTCGGTAGCGCTGTGGCGGGACTTTCCCGACCAGGTGGCGGCCGCACTCGGGGCCCGGGCGCTGGTCTACTCGCGCTTCGGCTACGGGCAGTCCGACGGGCTCGTGGCCAAGCGCACCCAGCGCTTCATGCACGAGGAGGCGCTCGACGTGCTGCCCCAGCTGCTCGACCGGCTCGGCATCGAGCGGCCGCTGCTGGTTGGCCATTCCGACGGCGCCTCGATCGCCCTCATCCATGCCGCGGCGTCAGGCCGGCCGGTGGCGGGGCTGGCGCTGATGGCGCCCCACGTGTTCGTCGAGACCTTCAACCTCGACAACATCCGCCGCATTCGGGATCGCTACACCACCACCGGCCTGAGGCAGCGGCTGGCCAAGTACCACGCCCGCGTCGACGATGCCTTCTTGGGCTGGGCCGACATCTGGCTCGATCCGGCATTCCTCGCCTGGTCGATCAAGGACCTGCTGCCGGGCGTGACGCCGCCGGTCCTGCTGATCCAGGGGGTCGACGACGAGTACGGCACGCTGGCTCAGCTCGACCGCATCGAGGCGGCGGTCAAGGGCCCGACCTCGCGGCTGGTGCTGGCCCAGTGCGGCCACTCCCCGCAGCGCGATCAGGAGGCGGCCGTGCTTGCAGCCATCGTCGCGTTCGCGCGGGCCATCGAGCGGGAAGGTCCCGGATAGCCTCGGCGCGAGGCCTCGGCTTCCGGGAATGCAGATGGAGAGGTGGGCATTCCAGGAATGCGCGAGAGGGGGAGAGGTCAGCGCAGGCGGCCGCTGGCGTGGGCGAGGAAGAGGTAGACGCGGCCGGCGTCCGATACCAGGTGCTCGTGCACGGTGCGGCCGGTCGGGTTGCTCTGCTCGAGATTGCGGATCAGGCGCTCGAAGTCGGCCAGGAAGCGCTCGACTGTGCGGTGGAAATCCGCGTCCGTCTTGTAGCGTTCGCTGATCTCATCGAAGGTGGTGCGGCCCTCGGCCGTGTAGATCGAGCGCACCATGATGCCGCGCTGGCCGGCGCGGAAGCGCGACCAGATGGCGGAGGCCGTGGTCGGGTCGAGCGCTCGGGCGATGCTGGCGATGTCGATGTTGGGCGCACGCACGGTGCCGTCCTCGTCGCGCGAAGCGCGCGACAACAGGTCGGTGAGCGACCAGCGCTCGCTGGGGGCGCTCTCGGGCCCGTTGAGCTGCGGGCCGCCGGGCTGAGCGGCGAAGGCGGCGGTAAGCGAGACGGGGGAGCCTGCCGGCAGGTGCCCCGGCGGGCTGATGTCGCGGCGCTCGCGCGCGGTGAGGGTGGAGAGCTGCTCGAGCGCGCGCAGCTGCTCGTTGAGCGCCGAGCGCATCGCCTCGGCGCTCTCGCGCGAGACGATCGGCAGCCGCTCGGCTTCCGCGCGCAGGCGCTCGTGCTCGATCTGCAGGTCCACCGACGCGCGCGCGGCGCGCGCGCGCAGATCCTCCGAGGTCTCGCTGAAACGGTTGGCGATGTTGCCCAGGTGGTGCGACACCTCCTGCGACACGCCCGAGACCTTGGAGCGCATGTCCTCGATGGCGCGCGTGGTCTGTGTATCGGTGAGCCGGCGCAGGCGCTCGAACTCGGCCACCACGGCCTGCGAGTGCGCGTCCGTCTGGGCTTTGAGCCGCTCGATCTCGGCCACCGCGCCCTGGGCATGCGCGGCCGTGCCCTGGGCCAGCAGCTGGATGAGCTGGCGGGCGCGGTTCTCGGCATCCGCCAGCGTGCCCTCGACCGACTGCGAGTAGCCGCGCATGACCTCGCTGAACTGGTCGGCCTTGCCAGTCAGGCGGTGCAGGGTGTCGTTGAGCTCGGCGTTGCGCTGCTGCAGGGCGGAGTCGATGCGCACGTTGGCCGACTCGATCGCAGAGGCCGCATTGACCAGCGACTTGCCCTGGTTGTCGAAGCGGTTGCCGACGCTCGACATCTGGCTCACCAGGTTCTCCGACACGTTCTTCAAGAGGTCGGCCTGGCCCGACAGGCCCTCGATGGCCTTGAGCGACTGGCGCGTGATGCTGTCGGAGGTGCGGCGCACGGCATCGATGCCGTGCATCATCGACTCGTCGATGTGGTTGGCCTGCCTGCCGAGGGTGTCGGAGAGGGCGCGGGCGTGATTCTCCATGGCAACCGTCAGCGCGCGCGCCTTCTCGTTGACGGCGTTGTCGATGGCCATGGTCGAACGCAGCATCGAATCGTCGAACAGCGACAAGCGCTCGGCGAAGGCGGCATCGAGCGCGCGCGTGCGCTCGACCAGCTGGATGTCGAGGGCCTCGGCGCGGTTTGCCAGCGTGGCGTCGAGCGCCACCGTGTAGTCGTCGAGCACGGCCTGCAGCTGCTGGGTGCGGTTGGCGAGCGAGGATTCGAGGCTGCCGCTGGCGGTGGTGAGCTGGCTCTCGAGCGCGATCAGATTCTGGCCCGCGCTCTCGATGATCTTGGCGAGCTTGATCTGCTGCTGGGAGAGCTTCTCGATGAGGTTGGGCACGTCGCTGCCCATGGCCTTCAAGGTCTCCGACACCTTGTCGGTGGTGCTCACCAGCGCGTGCCGCTCGCCGACCAGCTCCTGGATCAGGCCTTTAATCTTGTGCTCGTTCTGGCCGTAGGACTTCTCGAGCAGGGCCACCTCGTTGTGGACCAGCGCCTCGAGCTCGCCCGCCCGTCCCAGCGCCCGCGAGATCGCCTCGTTCATGAACGAGACTTGGCGGCGCACCGCCTGGCCGAGCGAGGCGGCCGACTGCTCGGCCGAGCGGTCGGGCTCGGCCAGCCGCACGGCAACCTCGGTCATCGCCGAGGACATGAGCTTCAGTTCCTGCGCCCGCCAGGCCAGCAGGGCCAGGAACCAGAACAGCGCGATCGGCAGGCAGATGGTGGCCGCCACCACCGCCATCATCGGGCTGGCGAGCACCGATCCGAAGCCCGACGCCGTGGCGGCCTCGGAGGCGAGCATGGCCCAGGCGATCAGACCGCCGACCGCCAGCCATCCGCCCGAGGCGCCGGCCGCGAACATGAAGGGCTGGCTGGAGGGCTTCTGCTGCAGCGCGAAAATCAGGCCGCCGATCGAGGGCGCGTCGTCGTTGGCGGCAATGCGGTCGCGCGCAGGGCCGGCGGTGCGGCGCTTGGATGGGCGGCGGCCGCCCTCGGGCTTGCCGCCCCCGGGGCTGGCCAAGGTTGCCGATCTCGGCAGCGGCGGGGGCGGCCCATCCGCTGAGCCGCCTCCTGAGCCAACGGGCGCGGACGGCAGGGGCTTGGCGGGCGCGGCTCGCTCGACCGGGGGTGGCCCCGGTGTGCGCTGCCCCGCCTCACGCTGCGTCTTTCCGTCGTGAGCCATTCCCCGGTCCAATATCGGCGCCGAGCCGGCGCCGAACCCCTTAACCCCGACACATATCTTATTTCCCCGCTGGGGCACAGGCGACCCACACGGAAATCTGGTGATCAGCCAGACTGTAAGAGGGCGGCGCGGTCAGTTCTCCCCCGCGCGCCGCCTCACCTGAGGCGTTGCTAGAGACGCAATAGGGCAAAACAAAGATGAGGGGCTGCAGCACAATCGGGCACTCGGCAACGAAGGATTTACCAGGACGACTGTTGGTGGTGGTCACTTAACGCCAGGTTGTCCAGTCGAATGCATGATCAATACTCGGCGGGGACAGTCGCGATACCTGTGAAGCAGCCCCTGCCCCCGCGCGGGGACAAAGGCCGCGAATCACGTGTTCGAGCCGATGGGGAGAGTGGCTTGGCCGGGACATCCAAAAGCGCAGCTGCGAGCATCGCCGGCGGCGCGGGCCCGCCGACCAGCGATCCTATTGATCGGCGCTATCTTGCGCGCTTCACGCTCGACAACACGGATCTCGAGCGCGAGGTGCTGGAGCTGTTTGCGGGGCAGATGCCGCTGTACCTGACACAGCTGCGCGCGAGCGCCACGGCCAAGGCATGGAAGGAAGCCGCGCACACCATCAAGGGCTCCGCTGCCGCCGTCGGGGCATTCCGCTTGGCACGCATGGCCGAGCTGGCGGAGAAGATCGTCGTCGAGCACAGGGGCACGCCTGGCAACGCACGGGAGAACGCCGTAACGGCGGTGGCGGAAGCCATCGAGGAAGCCTGCCGGCACATCGCGCGCCTTTTCCCGAAAGCGTAACGGCTATGCTCCTTTGCGCGCAACGGCCATGGTCGCGAACGCGCAACGGCACTGCCGTTGCTGCGACGACCCAGGTACGCCAGCCATAACGGGCACCGGACTTGAATTCACGGGAGGGCCCCGCTAACACTCCGCGGCCGAGCAATGGGCGCGCCATGCGAGACGCCACGGCGCCCCGAACGCCGCCAGCGCAGAGAGCACGACGCCCCCGTCCATGGCCAAGATCACATACATTCAGCCCGACGGTAGCGAAGTGACGGTGGACGCGGAGCCCGGCATGACGGTGATGGAAGCCGCCAAGAAGCACCTCGTGGCCGGCATCGAGGCCGAATGCGGCGGCGCCTGCTCCTGCGCCACGTGCCACGTCTACGTCGAGCAGGCCTGGCGCGAGCGCACCGGCGCACCCTCCGACATGGAGGAGGACATGCTCGATTTCGCCTTCGACGTGCGCGAGCAGAGCCGACTGAGCTGCCAGATCAAGGTCACCGAGGCCCTCGATGGGCTGATCGTGCGCGTGCCAGAGAAGCAGTTCTGAGCCGTTCTAAGCCAGCTCAGGCCAGCTCCAGCAGCCGCGCCCTGCCTTCCTGCAGGATGGCCAGCAGCAGCCGCATCTTCTGCAGCTCGAACATCTCGAGCGCGCTGGCATGCCCCGTCAGCGACGCCTGGCGCAGATGGGCCTCCTGCTCCTCGATCTGGTGCTGGGCGGAGCCGATGCAGCGCTCCAGGCGCGCGATCGGGGCGTCCAGCGCCAGCGGCGGCCCGGTCCCGATGGGCCCCACCTCGATGCTGCTCGCCAATCTGCTCTGGACCGACATGGGTCTCCCCGCCTCACCGGCAGAATACTCCCAATTCAACCTCTCGGCTCTGCCGGGCCGATGCCAGCGTTAGCCCGCCGCTAATTTGCGCGCGACAATTCGAGCCATTCGGCGCCCCCCGACCCCGGCCGACGCCAGCGACGCCCGCCTGAGCAGGCCCGCCCGCAAACCAGGCAGCTTGCGGCGCGAGGTCCTCTTCCTTGGGCGGCGTTTTCGCCTATCATGGTTCCGTGTCAGGCGGATCCCATCCGCCACCGCCGGTTTGGGGGCGCATGTTCAGCAAGATCCTGATCGCCAATCGCGGCGAGATCGCCTGCCGTATCATCAAGACCGCGCGCAAGCTCGGCATCAAGACGGTCGCAGTCTATTCCGACGCCGACCGCGACGGGCTGCACGTCGAGATGGCGGACGAGGCCGTCGCCATCGGCCCGGCGCCGGCGGCGCAGTCCTATCTCGTCATCGACAAGATCGTCGAGGCCTGCCGCGCCACCGGCGCCGAGGCGGTGCACCCGGGCTATGGCTTTCTCTCCGAGCGCGAGGCGTTCCCGGTCGCGCTCGAGAAAGCCGGCATCGTCTTCATCGGCCCCAATCCCAAGGCCATCGCTGCCATGGGCGACAAGATCGAGAGCAAGAAGGCGGCCGCCAAGGCCAAGGTCTCGACCGTGCCGGGCTACCTGGGCGAGATCGCCGACGCCAGGCAGGCGGTGAAGATCGCCGCCGAGATCGGCTATCCCGTAATGATCAAGGCCTCGGCCGGCGGCGGCGGCAAGGGCATGCGCGTGGCCTATTCACCCAAGGAGACCGAGGAGGGATTCGCGCTAGCCCGCTCGGAGGCCATGTCGAGCTTCGGCGACGATCGCGTCTTCATCGAGAAGTTCATCGAGAACCCGCGCCACATCGAGATCCAGGTGCTGGGCGACAAGCACGGCAGCATCATCTATCTGGGCGAGCGCGAGTGCTCGATCCAGCGCCGCAACCAGAAGGTGATCGAGGAGGCACCCTCCCCGCTGCTCGATCCGAGAACCCGCATAGCGATGGGCGAGCAGGCGGTCGCGCTCGCCAAGGCGGTCGGCTATGACAGCGCCGGCACGGTCGAGTTCGTCGCCGGCCAGGACCGCTCGTTCTTCTTCCTGGAGATGAACACGCGCCTGCAGGTGGAGCACCCCGTCACCGAGCTGGTCACCGGCATCGACCTGGTCGAGCAGATGATCCGCGTCGCCGCCGGCGAGAAGCTCAAGCTCAGGCAGGTGGATGTGAAGCTCGAGGGCTGGGCGGTCGAATCGCGCGTCTATGCCGAGGACCCATTCCGCAACTTCCTGCCCTCGATCGGCCGCCTGACGCGCTATCGCCCGCCGCCGGAAGGCACGGCTCCGGGCGGCACCATCCGCAACGACACCGGCGTGTTCGAAGGCGCCGAGATCTCCATGTTTTACGACCCGATGATCGCCAAGCTCGTGACCCATGGGCCAACGCGCGAGGCGGCGATCGACCTGCAGGCGGGCGCGCTCGACGCCTTCGTCATCGATGGCGTCGAGCACAACGTGCCGTTCCTCGCCGCCCTGATGCAGCACCCGCGCTGGCGCGAGGGCCGGCTCTCCACCGGCTTCATCGCCGAGGAGTTCAAGGGCGGATTCAAGCCGCGCCTGCCGCAGGGCGCGGAGTTGCAGCTGCTCGCCGCCGTCGCCATTGCCATCGATCATCTGGCAAACGCCCGTCGGCGCGAGATCACCGACCAGATGGGCGGCCCGGTCGTGCGCTTTGCGAGCCGGCGCATCGCCCAGATCGGCGCCGAGCGCGTCACGGCGCGGGTCGAGGGCGGGCTCGCCACGCCCATCAAGGTCACGTTCCTGGACCACAGGGGCCTGGACGACAAGGGCCTGGACCACAGGGGCCTGGACGGCAAGGGCCTGGACGACAGGGGCCTGGACGGCAAATCCAAGCGGCGCGACACGCTCGAGCTGCAGTCGGACTGGTGGCCGGGCCAGCCGGTGTGGACCGGCATGGTGCACGGCGCCCCGGTCTCGGTGCAGGTGCGCCCCGTCCTCAACGGCTACGACCTCTCCCTGCGCGGGATGCGCGCGCGCGCCCACGTCTATACCGAGCGCGAGGCGGCGCTGGCGGCGCTGATGCCGGAGAAGGCGGCGCCCGACACCTCCAAGCTCCTGCTCTGCCCGATGCCGGGCCTCGTCAAGGCGATCCACGTCGCGCCCGGCCAGGAGGTGAAGACGGGCGATGCCCTGTGCGTAGTCGAGGCGATGAAGATGGAGAACATCCTGCGCGCCGAGCGCGAGGGCCTGGTGAAGACGATCAAGGCCAAGCCCGGCGACAGCCTGGCCGTCGACGCCGTCATCATGGAATTCGCCTGAGCCTGCCGCCATCTCGATGCGGGCGGTCCCTCCCCCGCCGGAGCTACCCGCCGTCGCGCGCGATCCGCTGATACAGGTCGTCGTATCGCGCGACCATGTCGGCGAGGTTGTGCTGCTGCGCCACCAGCGCCTTGCGCTGCTCTATCAGGTCGCGCCCGCGCAGCGTCCCCCGCATCTCCTGCACGGTGCCCATTGCGGCCGCCAGCGCCGCGGGATCCTTGATCGGCACGACGAGCCGACGGTCTAGCATCAGGTCGGGCGTGTCGCCGACGTCGGTGGTGACGACATGCAGTCCGACCGCGGCCGCCTCGAGCACCACCATCGGCAGGGCCTCGCCGAAGGCAGAGCCGACGACCAGGATATCGAGCGCCGACATGATCGATTGGATGTCTCGCCTCTGCCCGAGCAGGATGGTGTCGTTCTCGACCGAGAATTTCCTCACCAGGCCTTGCAGCTCGGCGTTGCCGGGGTCGCAGCCCGTGCCCACCAACGCCAGCGCGGCGCGCGCGCCGCGGGCGAACCGCGCGAAGGCCTCCAAGACGGTGGCGAAGTCCTTCTGCGGATCGTAGCGCGCGATCGAGCCCACCAGCACCTTGCCATCGTCCACCCCCAGCTCGGCACGCAGGCTGCGGCGGGCAGAGGCGTCGAACGCGAACGTGTCGGCTTCGATCCCGTTGGCAATGACGCAGCCGCGCTCGCGGCTGTAGCCGATCTCCTCATGCACCCGGCGCGCCGTATGTGCGCAATAGGCGATGGCCTTGGGAATCCGGGCGGACAAGACCGCGCACACGCGATTTATGGCGCGCGTGGTCCATTTCGAGTGCTGCTTGCTGAGTGTGGAGTTGTGGATCGACCAGACGATCGGCAGGCCGAGGTCATAGAGGAACGCCGTCGCCAAACACCCGTGATAAAGCCATCCGTGGACCACGCTCGGCCGCTCCCTGCGGATAGTCGAACGCAGCGCCCTCACGCTCGTGGCGCGCACTTTGCCCCGCTGCAGCCCCAGCGAAAACACGGGGGAGCGGAATTGATAGGCTGGACTGTCGGCCGTCATCGCAATGATGGAATGGGCAACGCGCGCCGACGGCGCATTCGTCAGATCGGCGAGAACCCTCTCCGCTCCCCCCGGACCAAGCGCCGGTATCACATGACAGACGCGAAGCACCTCCCCGCCTCCTTGCGCGCAGGCCTGGCCGCGGCACCACCGGCCATCGACGGCGCCACACCTAGTGCAGGCGGCTCCGTGGTGCAATGACGTCGCCAGTCCCCTGGCGGGAGGGCCGCATCTTCAAGCTTAGGCGGCAGTTCAGACGCATCGCCTGGCTTGCATGCCGCATGCGGGCCGCATGGACAAGTGCGATCGTCTGATGCCGCATTGGCCCGAAAGTTCATCGCGGACTAGTGTGGTGTCTCCGAAATGCCGACACCCTTGCCGGCCAGCTCCATCTCGGCATTTCGGAGACAAAACTACACTAGAACTGTGTCCTTTTGTCTCCGAATTGCCTGCCACCTTGCCGGCAAGCATGAAGGCAATTCGCAAGACAGGATACTAGGGGGAGTCGGGCATTCGATTGGAACCAACTGATCGCAGCAAGTACGATCCGCGCATCGACGTGCTTCGCGCGTTCGCGTGCGGAATGGTCGCAGTCGTGCCCTTCAGCGTGCCGGTCTGGACCAACCCCATCGTCGAGCGCGGATATGGGCTCGATACGGTCGTGCTCGGGCTCATTCACACCGGTTGGCTGGGCGTCCCGCTGTTCCTGTTCGCGGTCTTGGCCCATTTCGGCCGCGTGTCCTATTCGGCCTATCTGTTCTCGCTCTTCACCCTCGATTTCACCTCGCGAGTTTTTCCGGCCATCAAGCCTTCGGGCTGGCTGTCGATGATCGCCGCGTTGGCCATGTATTTCGTGGCGCTGACCGCGTTCTCGACCGTGGCGTTCTACGCAGTGGAGTTGCCGTTCCTGGCTTTGCGACGGCGCTACGTGCGCGCGGCGGCGTAGCGTTCCCGGCACCCAGGGCGGTTGGTCTGCGAGGTGCTGACTCGCCGATGCAGGATGCCGAAGGGCGTCGACTTCCCGACCCCAGATCTCGTCGTGTCGCCGGCATTTTGCCCTTGAACCCGGGCGTGGAGTTTGAGAACATGCGCCATCCACTCAGCCTTCCCGCTCGAGCGCTGTTGGCATGCGTTGTCGCCGCAGGCGTTTGCTGCCGGTCAGATCGTACAGGCGCGGGCCGTCAACACAGCATGAGATCAGGCCATGCGGGACCACAGCGACTTCAGCGCTAGGAGGAACGGAGGTGAGGCTCGGTAGAACTTTGGCGGCCAAGGCCGTGGTCTGGCTCAACGCGCTCAAGAGGGTTCCCATGTCGCAGCCGCAGCACGCGTCGGCCAGCCCGCCCCCTAGCAATCTGCCTCCGTTCGACACCTTTCTGATGCGGGAGCGGTCGCGCGCCCGAGTCTCCGATTTTCATCCCAGGTATCCGTTCGCGGTCGGGCGCGGGCCTGCAGCAGGGCAGTTGCGCACCGATGATCCGAATTCCCCCTTTGGTCATGAACCGGAGCTGGCGCACCTGCTGGATCGACTGGTGCCGGACGACGGGGTTTTCCTGGATGTCGGATCCAACTATGGTTACTTCAGCATCTTTCTCGCGACCCGGCCGAACTTTCGCGGGCGCATCCACGCCTTTGAGCCGATTGCCCGCTCGTTCGCCGGTCTCCGGGATCTCGTGCACGCCCTGCAGTGCGACCAGTTCGTTACCTGCCACCAGGCGGCGGCCTCCGACGCGAACGGCACCATAAGCATGGAAGTGGCGAGCGACCCCGGCCTGTCTCGGATCGTCGACGGCAACACGGTGAACGGCGAGACGGTCGAGCGGATGCAGCTCGACTCCCTCGATGTCGACAGGGTGGATTTCATCAAGATGGATGTGGAGGGCCACGAAGCCTCGGCCCTCAGGGGCGCGGACGCCGTTCTGCGCAAGCGGAGGCCGTTCATTTTCCTGGAAAGCTGGGCCTTCGACGCCCAACCCGACAAGGTCTTCGAGGCCCTGCGCCTGCTGGTCGCCCACGGCTATCGGCTCTATCTGCCCGCTTGGGCGCAGTCCAATGGCACATTCTTCGTTGGCGTTGGCCCTAGTCATGAAATGCGCACGCTGGCCCTCGTCCCGTTCAATCTGGAAGACCGGCTGACTTTCCCCGGCAATCCGATCAATATTTTTGCGTCTCCGACGTCCCGCGAAGACGAGCTGGGCGAACCCTGGGCCGCGAGGTTTAGGACCACCTGAACCCGCGACGACGGACACGCCCCTCACGCGCTCCGGCAACAGCCACGCTCCAGCTACGGGATGGCCGCAACGCAGTCGTGCGTGGTCCCGCTGCCGGCGCAATTGCTTGCCGTCGCAGCCAAATGCGTCACATGCCCGCGTGGACGCTGGACAGAAGGTATGCGACATATCCGGCAGTCCATGACGGCGGCGCCGCACGGCGCCATCAGCGTTCTACAGGGGGACAGTCTGTGATCATTACGCGCTCACCTCTGCGCATCACCCTGGGGGGAGGCGGCACGGATCTGCCTTCCTACTATCGCGAGCATGAAGGCTTTCTGGTTGCCGCCGCGATCGACAAGTATGTCTACATTACAATTCATCAGACGTTCGTCGACCAGATGATCGTGAAATATTCCAGGCTCGAGCAGGTACCCAACGTCTCGCAGCTCCAGCACCCGATCGTGCGCGAGGCCTTCAATGCCGTAGGCAACAACGGCCAATACCTCGAGATCAGCAGCATGGCCGACATCCCGGCCGGCACCGGCCTCGGTTCGTCGGGCAGCTTCACCACCTCGCTGCTGCGCGCCCTGCATCACCTGCACAAGCGGCCCATCAACCCCGGCGAGCTCGCCGAGCTTGCCTGCGACATCGAGATCAACCGGCTCAAGGAGCCCGTCGGCAAGCAGGATCAGTACATCGCCGCCTTCGGCGGGGTCACCTGCTTCACGTTCCAGCGCAACGACGGCGTCGAGGTCAGCCCGCTAACCTGCAGCGAGGAGACCCTGCACAATCTCGAGGAGAACCTGCTGCTCTTCTTCACCGGCTACTCGCGCCCGGCCTCCGCCATCCTCAAGGAGCAGGATGTGCGCAGCAAAGAGCGCGACAAGGACATGATCAACAACCTGCATTTCGTGAAGGCGATCGGCCACCAATCGCGCGCCGCGTTCGAGCGCGGCGACCTGCACGAGTTCGGCCGGCTGATGCACGAGCATTGGGACTACAAGAAGCGCCGCGGCTCGGCCGTCAGCAACGCCAAGGTCGACGAGTGGTACGAGCTCGGCATGCGCAGCGGAGCCATCGGCGGCAAGCTGGTTGGTGCCGGCGGCGGCGGCTTCCTGATGTTTTATGCCGAGGACCGCATTCGCGTGCGCCACGCCATGATCGAAGCCGGGCTGAAGGAGGTCCGCTTCCGCTTCGATTTCGAGGGCGCGAAGGTCCTGGTCGGCTGAGGTTGCGCCAAGCAATGTCGAGCATGCCGCCCATTGCGGTCATTGCAGGAGGCCTCGGCACCAGGCTGGGCGCCATCTCCAAGTCGATCCCCAAGAGCCTGGTCGAGGTGGCCGGCCGCCCCTTCATCGCGCATCAGCTGGAGTTGTTTGCCCGCCGCGGCATTCGCGAAGCGGTGTTCTGCGTCGGCCACCTCGGCGAGCAGGTCGAAGCTTACGTCCAGGCCCACAACGCATCGGGCATCAAAGTGGAATTCTCTTACGATGGCGCTCGCCAGCGCGGGACGGGCGGCGCCATCCGGCAGGCCTTGCCGCGGCTGGGAGCCGAATTCCTGGTGACCTACGGCGACAGCTACCTCGATATCGACTATGCCGAGGTGGTCGATGCCTTCCGCGCCAGCGCCTGCACAGCCTTGATGACGGTATTCCGCAACGAGGGCCGCTGGGATACGAGCAACGTCGAGTTTGAGGGCGGGCGCATCCAAGCCTACGACAAGACCAACCGCACGCCTCGCATGCACTACATCGACTATGGCCTCCTCGCCATGTCGACGCCGGCGTTCCGGGAATGGGACAGCGCCGAGCAGTTCGACCTGCTGGACCTGCTCAAGCCCTTGGCGGCGGAGGGGAGGCTTGCAGGCCTCGAAACCAGCGTGCGCTTCTTCGAAGTCGGCTCGCATGCCGGCATCGCCAGCCTTGAAGCGCATTTGACGGCGCGCCGCCCGACAATCTGAGCCTGATCGGCGCACCGGTTGCGCAGCTTGCTCCGCCCGCTTGCACCAGCCGGAAAATTCCGAGACTGTCGAGGCCTTGCCGCTAGCCTCCCGCCAGCCCGGAGACGACCCGCATGCGCAGCCTACACTTTCCCGGCCGCTCCCCCGTCTATGGGCGCCGGGCGATGTGCGCGACCTCGCACCCGGCCGCCAGCCTCACGGCGATCGACGTCCTGCGCCGGGGCGGCAACGCCGTCGACGCGGCGATTGCGACTGCCGCCGTGCTCGCCGTGGTCGAATGCCCCATGACCGGCATCGGCGGCGATTGCTTCGCCCTCCTCGCCAAGCCGGGCGGCAAGCCCATCGCCCTCAATGCGGCGGGGCGCGCACCGAAGGCCGCCACCACCACCTGGTTCGCCAGGCAGGACATCAAGCGCATCGAGACCACCAGCGTGCACGCCGTCACCGTGCCCGGCGCCATCGACGGCTGGTGTCGGCTGCTGGAGGACCACGGCACAATGCCGCTCGAGACCCTGCTGGCGCCGGCCATCGAGCTCGCCGACAACGGCTTCGTCGTCACTCCGCGCGTCTCGGTCGACTGGTCGCGCGCGGCGGCCAAGCTCTCCCGCCATCCGGGATCGAAGCAGAACCTGCTGCCCGGCGGCAGGCCGCCTAAGCTCGGCGAGGTGGTGCGCTCGCCCGCGCTCGCCGCCACCTTGCAGCGCATCGCCCGCGACGGCCGCGAGGGCTTCTATGCCGGCGAGGTCGCCCGGGACATGGTGGCCGAGCTCAACGCGCTGGGTGGCCTGCACACGCTCGACGATTTCGCCGCGCAAGCCTCGAGCGCCAGCTACGTGTCGCCAATCTCGGTCGCCTACCACGATCATGAGCTGGTCGAGCTGCCGCCGAGCAACCAGGGCATCGTCGCTCTCATCATGCTCGAGATGCTGGCCAAACTCGGCAAGCCCCATGCCGACCCCGCCTCCGCCGAGCGCTATCACGTGCTGATGGAGGCGGCGCGGCTCGCCTACGCCATGCGCGACGCCTTCGTCGCCGATCCCGACATGGCCAAGGTGCCGGTCGCCCACATGCTCGACGATGCCGTGATCGGCGACCTCGTCTCCCGCATCGATCCCAAGCGCCGCCGGCCCGAGCTCGGCCCCGTACCGCAGCCGGCGGGCTCCGACACGGTGTGCTTCGCCATCGTCGACGAGCGGGGCATGGCCGTCTCCTTCATCAACTCGCTTTATGCCGACTTCGGCACCGGCATCACGACGGCCAAGACCGGCGTCACCTTCCACAACCGCGGCGAAGGCTTCGTCCTCGACCCCAAGCACCCCAACTGCATCGCCCCGCGCAAGCGCCCCATGCACACCTTGGTGCCGGCGATGGCCATGCAGGACGGCGAGCCAGCCTTCGCCTTCGGCGTGATGGGCGCGCACTTCCAGCCCATGGGCCACGTCTACATGCTGTCGAACCTGCTCGACTATGGGCTCGACCCGCAGGAGGCGATCGACCTGCCCCGGGCGTTCTTCGAGGGCGGCGAGCTCGTCATCGAGGAGTCGGTGCCTGAGGCGACCGTGCGCGGCTTGCAGGCGCTCGGCCATTCGATCCGCGTGCGTGAGCTGCCCTGGGGCGGGGCGCAGATGGTGATGATCGACCGCGCCAACGGCGTGCTGATCGGCGCTTCCGACGGGCGCAAGGACGGCATGGCGCTGGGCTACTGAGGCGGCGCATGGCTGAGACGCCCCATGTCTAAAGGTGGCGGCGAGCGGCGCAGCGTGCGGGTCCGGATCGAGGGGCGCGTGCAGGGGGTTGGTTTCCGCTACTGGACCGAGATGGCGGCCGGCGAGATCGGCCTCGACGGCTGGGTGCGCAACCGCCGCGACGGCGGCGTCGAGGCGGTGTTCTCCGGCCCACCCGACGACGTCGCCCAGATGCTCGAGCGCTGCCACAGCGGCCCGCCCTCCGCCCGCGTCGACTTCCTCAAGGTGCTGGAGGAGCCCGCCCCACCTCCTCCCGGCTTCTACGTGCTGCCGACCGCGTGACCGATCTGGCGAGGCTGTGATAACCCGGATGTTACTAGGCTGCCTTCTGATTTCTGGTCCGAGGTCGAAGCGGTCCTGAGAGAACGAGGAGCATCGCCATGACGACGTTGCGCGTAGGGATCACCACCGTGGAGCAATACAAGCAACGCACGCTGGCGATCGCCCGCGGCGAGCTGAAGCTCGATCCTGCCGATCCCAAGGTCTGGTTCAGCTCGATTGAGAGCTTCGCCAAGGTCCTGTCGAAGCGCAATCGCGAGCTGCTGCGCGTGATCGCGGAGACCAAGCCGGATTCGCTGCAGGAGCTGGCCGAGAGGACCGGCCGTGCCAAGTCCAACCTGTCGCGCACCCTCAAGACGATGGAGCACTACGGGCTCGTGCAATTCGAGCACGGCAAAGGCCGCACGCGCCCTATTCGCGCGTGGCCGGGGTTCCCTTCATCACTTGAGCGACGTGCAATCGTCGGCCCTCGTCCGCTCAAATCTCTACCTCCAAGGCGTTGTAAGTGAACAACCAGTCGTAGCGCTCCTCGATGCGTTCCCTGCTCCACTCGGCGGCGATGTAGCGTTGGGCAGCCACATCGTCGGCCAGGCGGGAATCGTGAAAGCGGTTCTTGGCCGCTGCCGAGCTCACCACGATTCGGGTGGTGCGCGGGATACGGGCCGCCTCGTAGCGCTTGAAGGCTTGCGCGTAATCCGTCCCGCACGCCGCAAGGCAGCGCGTGAGCACGAAGGCGTCCTCGATGGCCATGCAGGCGCCCTGAGCGAGATCGGGCAGTGTGGGATGGCAGGCGTCACCCAGCAGGGTCACGCGGTCCCGGCTCCAGTGTGGCATCGGCTCCCGCACCATCAGCGCCCACTTGTAGGGGATGTCGACGGCTTCGACTATGGTGCGCGCGTCCTCGTGCCAGCCGGCGAAGTCGGCGCGGCATTCCTCGCGCGTGCCCTTGGCCGTCCACGACTCGATCTGCCAGTCGTCGCGGTCCACGAGCCCCACGAAGTTCAGGACCTCGCCGCGGCGCAGCGGGTAGTGCACGATGTGCCGGCTGGGGCCCAGCCAGTTGGTACCGGCCATGGGAATGCCTTTGGGCAGCCGCTCGGCTGGAATCACACCGCGCCAGGCCATGCAGCCGGTGAATATGGGCCGGCCGGCTTCGAACACGCTGGCACGCACTGCCGAATGCACGCCGTCGGCACCGACCAGCAGCCGCCCGTGCGCCGTGCGACCGTCTGACATTTGCAGCGTGACCCCGCCGGCGTTCTGTTCGACTCCCACGCAGATTGCGCCCAGATGGATCGCGCCAGCCTTTTCCCGGCGTACCGCCTCCGCCAGCACGCGGTGCAGATCGCCGCGGTGAATGAAGAGATAGGGCGCGCCGTAGCGCTCAACCGATGCGGCCCCCAGGTCGAAAAGCTTCCACGTGCGGCCGGTTTTCCAGTGGCGCACCTCTTTCGATTGCGCCTCGACGGCCGACGCCTTGAGCGCCGCCTCGAGCCCAAGAGCCTGGAGCACGCGCGTGCCGTTGGCGCTGATCTGCACGCCGGCGCCGATCTCGCCAAGCGCAGACGCCTGCTCGTAGAGCTCGACATCGATGCCGCGCCGCAGCAGAGCCAGCGCGGCCGTGAGCCCGCCGATGCCGGCGCCGACTATGATGACAGGGTCGCTTGACATGCCGCACACTATCAAAGGTGCTAGGCTACAGGGAACCGGCAGCCTGCAACGTCAGGGAGGGCGAAAATGGCAAACATGCGCAAGCTAACATGGGGTCGCGCGATACTGGCGACCGCCGCCGCGTTTGCCCTCGTCGCTGCCTGCGTGCCCGCGGAGGCGCAGAGCGACGCGATGAAAGAGTATCCGAGCAAGCCGATCCGCATCATCGTGGGGTTCGGGCCCGGCGGCGGCAACGACATCTTTGCGCGCCTGATTGGGCAAAAGCTCACCGAGCGGCTGGGCCAGCCGGTTCTGGTAGAGAACAAGCCGGGTGCTGGCGCCGTCGTCGCCACGGAATATGTGGCGAAGTCGGCGCCCGACGGCTACACGCTGCTGGTGGGGGCCACCGGCGCCATGACCATCAATCCGGCCGTCTACAGCAAGCTGCCCTATGTGACGCTGCGGGATTTCGTTCCCGTCTCGATGATCGCCTCGTTTCCGCTTCTTGTCACTGTGAATGCCAGCGCGCCGGTGAAAAACATGCAAGAGCTGGTGGCCTACGCCAAGGCGAATCCGGCAAAGGCCAACTACGCGAGCTCATCTGCTGCCTTTCAGCTCGCCACCGAACTCTTCAAGCAGAAGACGGGCGCGCCGCTGGAGCACATCGCCTACAAGAGCAGCGGCGAGATGCTCACCGCCGTGGTTTCAGGCGAGGTGCTGGTGGCGCTCGCCGACTCGCCGCCCGTGTCCGGCCACCTGAAGGCCGGCAGGATCAGGGCGCTGGCGGTTACCTCCTCGCAACGCATGCCCGAGTATCCCGACGTGCCTACCATGGTGGAAGCGGGCGTCGATCTCGAGGTGCGGCTGTGGTCGGGGGTGTTTGCGCCCGCCGCGACGCCCGCGGGGATCGTCAGGAAGCTCGAGAAGGAGCTGATGGAAATCATCAAGCTGCCCGACGTGCTCGAGCGCCTGAAAGGGCTGGGGGTGGACCCGGCCGGCAACACCTCGGAGGAGTTCGCGCGCATGATCACAGCGGAGCTGCCACGCTGGGTCGCCATCGCCAAGGCGGCCAACATCAAGCTCGATTAAATGGCAAGGAACCGCAAGCCTCGGGCTCAGCCCACGACGGATGCGCGCGCCACCGCGGGCGATGTGCTGCTGGCGTCGCTGTGGCGCCATGGGCTCGAGTATTTCTTCGCCAACCCCGGCACCGATTTCCCGCCCATCGTCGAGGGTTTCGCGCGTGCCAGGGAGAGCGGGGCGAAGGTGCCGCGGCCGGTGCTGGTGCCGCACGAAAACCTCGCCGTGGCGATGGCGCATGGAGCCTATCTGATGACGGGGGCGCCGCAGGCGGTGATGGTGCACGTGAATGTGGGCACCGCCAACACCATCAACCTGCTCGCCAACGCCGCCCGAGACCGCGTGCCGCTGCTGTTGATGGCCGGGCGTTCGCCGATCATGGAGACGGGGGCGTTCGGGGCACGCAACCGGCCGATCCACTGGGCGCAGGAGATGTTCGACCAAGCCGGCATGGTGCGTGAGTTCGTCAAGTGGGATTACGAGCTGCGCAATCCTGACCAGGCTAGCGCGGTGGTGGCGCGCGCCGTGGAAGTGGCGGCAGCGAGCCCCAGCGGACCGGTCTACCTCACGTTGCCGCGCGAGCCCCTGTCGGCGCCGGTGGGGCAGGACGAGCCGACCGAGCCGCGCGCAGTGCCGTCGGCCCCTCATCCCGATCCGACTGCAATCGATCGGCTTGCGGATTGGGCGATGGGCGCCGAGCGACCGCTGCTGATTGCGTCGAGCGTGGGCCGGGTGCTGGAGGAGGCAGAGATCTTGGGGAGGATAGCGGAACGCTTTGCACTGCCCGTGGTCGCGCATACGCCGCGCTTTCTATGCCTGGCGACGGACCATCCCCTGCATTGCGGGTTCGATCCCGGGCCGTTGCTCGACGATGCGGACCTCATCGTGGTTATCGAGTGCGATGTGCCGTGGATGCCGAGCGTGAAGGCGCCGAACCCAACCGCGCGCATCGCTCACATCGGCGAGGACCCGGCGTTCCTGCGCTATCCCATGCGCGGCTTTCCGAGCGATCTCTCGATTGCGGCCAACGCATCGGCGACGCTGCGTGCGCTGGAAGCGATGCTGGACCGCCGTGCCACGCGCAACAAGACACGGATCGAGGCGCGCAGGGCGTGGGCGGCTGCGCACGCCAAGGAACGGCGGGCGAAGCTGGAGGCGCAGGCAAAGGCCGAGGCGCCGCACATCACCCCTGAGTACCTCAGTCGCTGCGTCGGCGAGATGGCGGGGACCGACGGGCTGATCTTCAACGAGTACCAGCTGAGACTGGACCATTGCGCACGACCTCGGCCGGGCACCTACTTCGCGCTCAGCCCTGCGGGGGGGCTCGGCTGGAGTGTGGGAGCGGCCCTGGGCGCCAAGCTCGCCGCGCCCGAGCGGTTCGTGGTGGCAACCATCGGTGACGGCGGGTTCATCTTCGCCAATCCGACGGCCTGCCACTGGGCAGCCGAGGCGCACGGACTGCCGATCGTGATGGTGATCTTCAACAACGCCCGCTACGGCGCCGTACGCAACGCGACGATGTCGATGTTCGCCTCGGGCGCAGCCGGGCGCGAGAACGGTCTGGGGCTCGCCGATCTCTCGCCCAGTCCGCCGTTCGAGAAGATCGCAGCAGCGCATGGGGCCTTTGCTGCCCGCGTGGAGCGCCCGGCCGACCTGCCGGCCGTGCTGGCGGCGGCGCGCGATGCGGTGCTGAACGAGAAGCGCCACGCGCTGGTAAATGTGATCACGCCTTACTGAGCGGCGCGATCTGGCAATCGGGAGAGCGACTATCCGAAACCCACGGGCACCTACTCCACGAAAGCCTTCTGGCGCGTGGCGCGCACGGCCGGCAGCACCACGGCGATCATGGCCAGCACCGCCACGATCAGCATCCCCGCGCTGATCGGGCGCTCCAGAAAGATCATGGGGTCGCCGCGCGACAGCGTCATGGCACGGCGCAGGTATTCCTCCATCAGCGGCCCCAGGATGAAGCCCAAGAGCAGCGGCGCCGGCTCGCAGTCGAGCCTGGCAAGCAGGTAGCCGAGCACGCCGAATACCGCAATCAGGTGCACGTCGAAAGGCGCGTTGGCGAGGCTCAGCACGCCCACCGCGGAGAACACCAGAATTATCGGGTAGAGCAGGTGGTAGGGAATGGTCAGCAGGCGCACCCACAGGCCGATCATCGGCAGGTTCAGCACCAGGAGGAACAGGTTGCCGACCCACATGGAAACGATCACGCCCCAGAACAGCTGGGGCTGCTCGACCATCACATTGGGCCCCGGCCGGATGCCCTGCAGGATCAGGGCGCCGATCATCAGCGCCATCACCGGGTTGGAGGGGATGCCCAAGGTCAGCATCGGGATGAAGGAGGTTTGCGCGCCGGCGTTGTTGGCCGACTCCGGCGCCGCCACGCCTTCGATGGCGCCCTTGCCGAACTCCGGCCCACGCGGCGACACCTTTTTCTCCAGCGAATAGGCGGCAAACGAGGCCAGCAGCGCGCCGCCGCCGGGCAAGATGCCGAGCAGCGAGCCCAGCGCCGTGCCGCGCAGGATCGGGGCGACGATGCGCTTGATGTCGTCGCCGCTCGGCAGCAGCCCCCCGATCTGGGCAACGAACACCTGGCGCGTGCGCTCGTTCTCGAGATTGCGCACGATCTCGGCCACGCCGAACATGCCCATGGCAACGACCACGAAGTTGATGCCGTCGGCAAGCTCCGGCTGGCCGAAGGCGAAGCGCGCCGTCCCGGACGTGACATCGGTGCCGACCAGCCCCAGCAGCAGGCCCAGAACCACCACGCCGAGCGCCTTGATCAGCGAGCCCTGTGCCAGAACTACGGAGGCGACGAGGCCCAGCACCATCAGCGAGAAGTATTCCGGCGCTTGGAACTTGAGCGCCACGTTGGCCAGCGGCGGGGCCATGAAGGCGATGACGAAAGTCGCCACTGTGCCGGCAAAGAAGGAGGCCATGGCGGCAGTGGAGAGCGCCACACCAGCGCGGCCCTGCTGGGCCATGCGGTAGCCGTCCAGCGCGGTGACAACGGAGGAGGACTCGCCCGGCAGATTGATCAAGATCGCGGTGGTGGAGCCGCCGTACTGGGCGCCGTAGTAGATGCCGGCCAGCATGATGAGTGCCGACTCGGGCGGCAGGGTGAAAGTAGCGGGCAGCAGCATGGCGATGGTCGCCACAGGCCCGAGCCCCGGCAGCATGCCCACCAGCGTGCCGAGCAGAACGCCGAGGAAGCAATAGAGCAGATTCAGCGGCGAGAGCGCCGTGGCAAAGCCGGTGGCGAGGTTTGCGACGATATCCATGGGCCTCTCAGCTTCGGAGCCAGAAGCCGAGCGCGGGGAAGGGCAGACCGAGCCCTTTCACGAACACCAGGATGCAGAAGGCGGCCAGCGCCAGCGCGAGCACGAGCGTCGGTAGCGGGCGGAAGCGGCGGCTGGCGGTCGCCGAGAGGCCCACGAGCGCAGCGACCGCAATTGCAAGACCCGCGCCCTGCACCAGCAGGCCGAAGAGCACGATGCTCGCTGTCACGAGTGCGAGCGCCTTGCCGGCAGGAGCGTGGAGCGGCGGCCCCGGCACGAGGCAGGCGCGCGTCATGGTGGCCAAGCCGATGACGATGAGAACGAGCGACAAAACAACGGGGAAGTATGCCGGCCCCATGCGACGAGCGGAGCCGAGCTGATAGTTCTGCGCGATGAGGAGGAACGCGAGCCCGAGGGCGAGGAACAGAAGTCCGGCGAGCAAATCTCTGGCATTGCGCAAGCGCATCGCAGATTCTCCAGAGATGCCACGCCGCGGTTAACCGTTGATGGCCGCAACGTCCTCTTCGGATTGCGACGCATCGGTGATCGGCGCATCGCTTGCCTGCTTGGATCGGCAGCGACGCGCGCCCACCTCACTTCTTTCCCGTGTGCAGTTGATTGAACGGCAGCTCCTTGTCGACGCGCACGTCGGGCGGCAGGCCGAGCACGCGCTCGGCGATGATGTTGCGCATGATCTCGTCGGACCCGCCGGCAATGCGCGAGGACGGCGAGGTCAACAATGTCTGTTGGAACACGGCTGCGAGCGGCGCCAAGTCGGGGTCGGTGAGGATGCCGCCCTGCTCCATGAGGTCCATCGCAAACGCGGCGATGTTCTGCAGCTTCGAGCCGTTGACCAGCTTGCCGATCGACGATTCGGGTCCCGGCGTCTCGCCACGCGAAAGGGCCGTCATGGTGCGGAAGTGCGAGTATTTGAGCCCCTGGCTGGCCACGTACCAATCGGCCAGCTTGTCGCGCACGGCTTCGTTCTTCAAGGCTGGACCGTCGTCCAGCTCGATCTTGCGGGCCAGCTCGAACACGTCCTCGACGTCGACGTAGGCGCCGGCACGCCCGCCGATGGTGTAGCGCTCGTTCATCAGCGTCGTCAGCGAGACCCTCCATCCCTCGCCGACCGCGCCCAGGCGCTGGCTGTCGGGGATACGCACGTTAGTGAAGAACACCTCGTTGAAGTGGGAGGCGCCCGAGATCTGCCTGATCGGCCGGATCTCGATCCCCGGCGACTTCATGTCGATGAAGAAGTAGGTGAGCCCCTTGTGCTTCTGGGCCGAGAAGTCGCTGCGGGTCACCAGCACTCCCCAGTCGCAGTATTGCGCGCCCGAGGTCCAGATCTTCTGGCCGTTGACGACCCAATGATCGCCGTCGCGCTCTGCGCGCGTGCGCAGGCCGGCAAGGTCGGAGCCCGCGGCAGGCTCGGAAAAGAGCTGGCACCAGACCTCCTCGCCGCGCAGGGCCTTCCTGGCGAAGCGGTCGCGGTGCTCTTGCGTGCCCCAGGTGCAAAGGGTCGGTATGCACATACCGAGGCCGATGTCGAACAGGCCGCGCGGCACGGCGTACTTCGCTTCCTCCTGATCGTAGATCACCTGCTGGATGGCCGTGCCTCCGCGCCCGCCCCAGTCTTTCGCCCAGGTGATGCCGGCATAGCCAGCGTCGGCCTTCTTGGCCTGCCAGTCCTTGGCCTTCCTGCGGAACTCAGGATCCTCGTTGCCGGCGCGATAGACCATGCCGCCGCCGGGGTCGCGGCGCTTGGCGTTCTTGTCGAGGAAGACGCGCGCGCCGGCGCGGAACTCGGCTTCCTCGGGGGTATCTTCGAAGTCCATGCTGTCCTCGTTTCACAAACGGCCGCTCAGCGCGGCGCATTGGCCGTTTCGAGATGGGTAACGAGCCGGTCCTTCCAGAGTCTGGTGCTGCCGAGCGCAAGCGAGAGTAATTTCGCCCGGCGATAATGGAGGTGGCAATCGAACTCCCAGGTGTAGCCCATGCCGCCGTGCACCTGGATGTTCTCCTTCGCCGCCAGAAAGTAGGCTTCGTTAGCCGAGATGCGGGCGGAGGCGGCGGCGAGCGGCAACTCGGCGGCATCGCTTGCGAGGGCCCAGGCGCCGTAGTAGGCGTTCGAACGGGCGAGTTCGGTCGCCACATAGACGTCGGCGAGCTTGTGCTTGATCGCCTGGAAGGAGCCGATGGGGCGACCGAAAGCGTAACGCTCGAGCGCATAGTCGCGCGCCATCTCGAGCGACCTCTGCGCACCGCCCACCTGCTCGAAGGCGAACAGCACGGCAGCGCGATCCTGCACGCGCCTCAGCAGGGTCTCGCCCGAGCCTGGGGCCCCGAGCGCTTCGGCGGGAGCATTCTCGAAAGAGACGCGAGCATGCGAGCGGCTTGGATCGATCGTCTCGACCGGCTCGCGGATGACGCCGGGCGCCGTGAGATCGGCGATCGTGAGCGTGACACCGCGTTCGCCCTGGGCGGCAACGATCGCAACATCGGCCACGTCGCCATCGGGCACCGGCAGCTTCTCGCCACTCAGAACGCCGCTGCGAAAGGTGGTGCGCAGCTTGCGGATGTCGGCCTTGCCCGGCCCTTCAGCCAGAGCGAGCGTACCAATGACCTCACCGGCTGCCAGCTTGGGCAGCCACGCCTTCTTCTGCGCCTCGCTGCCACCGGCGATGATCGCCTCGCTCGCGAGATAGACTGAAGAGGAAAACGGCACGGGAGCAAGCGTAGAGCCCAGCTCTTCGGCCAGCACGCACAAGCCGAGATGGCCAAGGCCCGCGCCGCCATATTCCTCCGGGATCACTGCGCCGGTCCAGCCCATGGCGGCGATCTGCTGCCAGAGCGCCTTGTCGTAGGGCTCCGGCCCTTCCAGGATGCGTCGCACAGCGGCTGAGGGACAGCGCTCGCGCAGGAATTTTCGTGCTTGCTCGCGCAGAAGTTTCAGGTCGTCGCTGAAATCGAAATTCATCGCGTGCGTCCCACCCGTGCATCGCACCGTTGTGTCTTGATTTTCGCGATGCGTTCGATCCGAAGCTTAGTGCACACCCCGGGCCGACGCTACCGCTCGCCGCTCGCCGCCGTCGAACGCCTACGCGCAATCCGGTCGCGTGTGCCTTCGGGAAGCGTGATCACCAGGTCGCCGTCGACGATCGCGATCTTCACCGGTCGCAGCCGCATGCGCGGATTACCCTGATGCAGTCCAGTCGAGATGTCGAACTCGTACCCGTGCCAGGGACATGCGACGTTGGTCTGGTCCTTGGAGAACGACAGGCCCAGGCTGGTCTTGTCTTGGGCGACCAGCTCCTGCACGCGCGGCATGATCTTGCCTTGACAGACGGGGCCCCCCATGTGCGGGCAGACATTCTCGAAGGCGGTGAACTTGCCGTTGAGGCAGAACACGCCGACCGCGGTGCCATCGACCTCGATCACCTTGCGTCCGGGATTTGGAAATGCGGCGGCTTCGCCGATCACGACTTCTCTCATGCGGGCTGCCCCTCCCTCATCGCGCGCGGCGGTACCACATAGCCAGATCGAACAAGTTGAGATCGGCTGCCCGAAGCATCTCGCTGACGAACATGACGACCTCGGTCGGCGTGATCTTGTCGGCAGAGACTGGGGGCGGAAACGTGCCCTCCGCCTCTGCCTTGGCGGCATAGAGCCTGATCGCGGCCGTGATTGCGCGCTCGAGGTCACCGCTTGGGATACTTGCGGTGCCGCCACTCGACACGGCCCGATTCGCCACATCCACGAACGCGTCGGCCAGGCTGTGAAACTCCGGGCCGGCTTGCGCAACCGGGGCGGAGGATGTCGTCGTGTTCTGCATGTCACGACGCTCCCGGGCGACCCGCGAGCACGTCCTGGGCGCGGGGCCGCATCCGCTTCACGTCCAGGTTGAATACGCGCGCCGCGTTCAGCCCTAGGATATTGCGCTTGGCCTGCTCGCTCAGGAACGGGATCGTGGTGATCGAGCTCGGCGGGTCGAAGTCCCAGTGCGGCCAGTCAGACGCGAACAACAGCTGCGTCTCGGCTTTCATCGCATCGAAGGTGGCCTCCAGCAGCTTCATGTTGCCCTTCTCGAGCGGCTGGCTGGTGAAGAACATCTCGCGGATGTACTCGCTCGGCGGCCGCTTGAGCATGGGGGCTTCGCACACCCGCATCATGAACTCGTGGTCGAGCCGCTGCATGATGAACGGAATCCAGGCAAGCCCGCTTTCGACCCAGACCAGCTTGAGCTTGGGAAAACGCTCCGGTAGCCCGTTGATCACCCAGTTGGTCAGGTGAATGAGACTGTAGTGCACGAACGAGATGGCGTGCATCGAGATGAACCGGTTGAGCTGCAGGAACGACGGGTCTCCCCAGTGGAAGCCGGAATGGAAGGCCAGCGGCTTGCCCGTCTCCTCGATCGCCCTGTAGAGCTTCATGTATTGATCGTGGTGGACGGGCTTGTTGCGGGTGGCAGTGACCGTGAAGCCGATAACGCCCTTGGCGTCGCCGAAGTCCCTGACGATGTCGAGACAGACCTGCGGCGTATTGAAGGGGAGGTAGAGCAGCCCCTTGATGCGCTCGTCCTGAGGCAGAATGCGCTCGATGAGCCAGCGATTGTAGGCGCGGCCGACGGCGGCCTCGATGTCGTCCTGCGGGTGCATGCCGAGCACCAGCATCGGCGTGGGAAACACCACCTGGTAGTCGAGCCCCATTGCATCCATGGAGCGGCGCGCGAGCTCGGTGAAGTGGTGGCATTCGGTGCCGTCCACAGCCTCGGCGAGCGCCACCTGGTGCGGAATGCGCCCGTAGACGTTCTGGTACAGAGTCCCAGGCTGGGCGTTGAGCAGCGCCGTCGTAGTGCCCGGCCGTGACATCATCGCCTGCCCCATCTGGCGGATGACGTCGTTGTCGATCAGATCGATGATCTCGGACCAAAACTGGGTCTCGGTGACGTGCGCGTCGATATCGACGAGGAAGTAGTCCTCGAGGCCCTCGGCCTGGATAGTGGCGTGCGAGAGGATATCGCGCGTGTCGGTCTTGATGGTGATCTCGGGGAGCTCTCTAACATTCTTGGCGGTTCTCTGTTGCATCAGATGTCCTCCTCCCGGTGTGCCCCGCCCATCATTTTGCTGCTGCCGATGCTGCGCTCGGCGCGTAGAGATGGCAAGCCACCTGGCGGCCTTCCACGTGATCGAGCTTCGGCGCCTGCCGCCCGCAGTGCGCCATGGCGTTGGGACAGCGCGGGTGAAAGTGGCAGCCGGACGGCGGCCGCAGGGGGCTCGGCACCTCGCCGGACAGGACAATCTCCTCCCGCCGGTCCTCTGGATGGCTCGGCAGCGCCGCTGAAAAGAGCGCTTGGGTATAGGGATGCTTCGGCGCACGAGCGAGCGTTTGCGCCTCGCCGCATTCGACGATCTTGCCCAGGTACATGACCGCAATCGCGTGGCTCATATGGGCGACGGCGGCGAGGTCGTGGGCGATGAACAAATAGGATAGCCCCAGCTCCGCCTGGAGATCGCACAGCAGGTTCAGGATCTGCGCCCGGATCGATACGTCGAGGGCGGAGACCGGCTCGTCGAGCACGACCAACTTGGGTGACAGCGCCAGGGCGCGCGCGATGGCGATGCGCTGGCGCTGCCCGCCGGAGAACTCGTGGGGGAAGAGGTCCGCCGAACGGCTGGGGAGCCCGACGAGGTCGAGCAGTTGCAGGACGCGCTTCTTCACCTCGCCCGCCGCGAGCTGCTCGTTGGTGACGAGCGGCTCGGCGATGATGGCGCTGACGCGCATGCGTGGGTTGAGGGAGGCATAGGGATCCTGAAACACGGCCTGGACGGACCTGCGGTAGTGCCTGCGCCCGGCCGTGTCGAGCGCATTGAGGTCGCGGCCCTCGAAGCGGATGCCACCGCTGGTGGGCTGCTCGAGTCCGAGCACCAGCTTGGCCGTGGTCGTCTTCCCACAGCCGGATTCGCCTACCACGCCGAGGGTCTGCCCGCCCTCGATCGAGAACGAGATCCCGTCCACCGCCCGCACGACGCCGCTGTCGCTGCCAAAGAGCCGGCTGCGGCCCCGGAAGTGCTTGCTGAGCCCCTCCGCCTCGAGCACGACCATCAGACCGCTCCTCTTTGCGCCACACCGTCGGCGGCAGCGGTCCCAGGGGTGGTCAGCCAGCAGCGCACCGAGTGTCCATCGCCCATAGTCTCCGGCGGCGAGGCCTGGCGACAGCGATCGACAACACTCGGGCATCGCGGCGCAAAGGCACATCCCGGCGGGAGTGCGGCTAGATCGGGCGGCTGGCCGTCAATGGCGGTGAGCCGCCGCCGGCTGTCGCTCATGCGCGGGATCGAGTTCAAGAGGGCCTGAGTGTAGGGGTGGGCCGGCGCGTTGAAGACCTGCCTGACCGGTCCCGACTCCACCACCCTTCCCGCATACATCACGGCCAGCTGGTCGCACATCTTGGCGACGATACCGAGGTTGTGGGTGATGAAAATGAGAGCCAAGCCATGCGCCCGCTGCAGCTCGCGCAGGAGGTTCAGGTACTGGGCCTGGATGGTCAAGTCGAGGCTGGTGGTCGGCTCGTCGGCGATCAGCAGGCGCGGCCCGCAGGAGATGCCGATGGCGCCGACGATGCGCTGGCGCATGCCGCCGGACATCTCGTGCGGATGCTGCCGCAGCCGCGTCTGCGGCGAGGCGATGCGCACCGCCTTGAGCAGATCGAAGGCGCGGCTCCAGGCCTTGGCGCGACCCGTACCCTCGTGCACTCGGATCGGCTCCGCCACCTGATCGCCGATAGTGAAAAGCGGGTTCAGGGAGGCCATCGGATCCTGCAGGATCATGGCAATGCGCTTGCCCCGCACCCGGCGCATCTCGGCCTCGGATTTTTGTAGGAGGTCCTCGCCCTCGAACAGCATTCTCCCGCTGGTGATCTGCGCAGCCGGCGGCAGGAGGCGCAGGATGGTCAGGGCCAGCGTGCTCTTGCCGGAGCCCGACTCACCGACGATCCCCAAGGTCTCGCGAGCATTGAGGCGGAGGCTGACCCCTTCGACCGCGCGCACCACCCGGGTACCTCGCGCGGAGACGTAGTGAGTGGAAAGATTCTCGAGCTCGAGCAGCGGGCCAGCACCCATCAAGCCACCTCATGTCCCGACGGGCGGGCCACCTTACAGCTGGCGGAGCTGGGGGTCGAGCTTGACACGGAGCCAATCACCCAAAAGGTTCGCCGAAAGCACCATCAGCATGATGCATAGACCCGGCAGCACGGTGAGCCACCAGTAGCCCACCATCATGCCCTTCTTGCCGTCGGCGAGCATCAGCCCCCAGGCGGGCTTGGGAGGGGGGACGCCCACGCCGAGGAAGGACAGCGCCGCCTCGGTGACGATGACCACGCCGAGCATCAGCGTGCCGAGCACGATCGCCGAATTGAGGACGTTGGGCAGGATGTGGCGCCGCATGATGGTCCCCTTGGAGCATCCCGCCACGATGGCCAGCCGGACGAACTCCCGCTCCTTGAGCGAGAGCACCTCACCGCGGATGACGCGCGCGTAGCGCGTCCAGTAGACCAAGCCCAGGATGATAACGATGTTCATCTCGCTCGGCCCGACGATGGCGGCCAGGAAGATGGCAAAGGTCAGCGCCGGCAGTGCGAGCCAGGTGTCGGTGATGCGCATGATGACCTGGTCCACCCAGCCGCCCAGGTAGCCGGAGACGATGCCGAGGACGGTGCCGATGACGCCCGCCACCATCACGGCTGTGAAGCCGACCACCATGGACACCCTGGCGCCGAAGATGAGCCGGGAGAGCACGTCGCGGCCCAGGTGGTCGGTGCCGAGCAGGTACTCGGCGCTGCCGCCGGCCTGCCAAGCGGGCGGTCGGAAGCGTGCCGCGAGCTTGCCGATCTCGGGATCGTAGGGAGCTAGCATCTCGGCGAAGACCGCGACGATGGCGATGCCGGCCAGGATCAGAACCGGAATCAGGGGGAAGCCCTCGAGCCGGACAACAGCGGGCCGCGACAACAGGGGGACGGCTTCGGAGCGCATGGCCATTGCGTCACGCCTCCAGTCGGATGCGCGGATCGATCACCGCGTAGAGGATGTCGATCAGCAGGTTGACGGCGACGATCATGCCCCCGCCCAGGATGACGATGGCCTGGACCACAGGGAAGTCGCGGAAGGTTATGCCCTCGTAGAGCAGCCGGCCGATGCCGGGCCAGGCAAACACCGTCTCCACCACCACCGCCACGTTGATCATGATGACGAGGTTGATCCCGGCGAGCGTCAGCACCGGGATCAGGGCGTTCTTGAAGGCATGCTTGCCGATGACGAGGGCCTCCGGCAGGCCCTTGAGGCGGGCGAGCTTGATGTACTCCGAACCCAGCACCTCGAGCATAGAGGAGCGCGTGAGCCGCATGTGGGCGGCGGCGAAATACCAGCCGAGCGCGAAGGCCGGCATCAGCAGGTGCCACACGGTGCCCGAGCCCGACGACGGCAGCCACTCGAGATAAACCGAGAAGAACAGGATCAGCAGAAGCCCGACCCAGAACGAGGGCAGCGACAGGCCGAGCAGCGAGAATACCTTGCCCGCCCGGTCCCAGAAGCGGCCCACGCGCACGGCGGCGAGGATGCCGCTCGGGATGCCGATCAGGAGCGAGAAGGCCATGGCGGCGAGCGCCAGCAGCAGCGAGTTCGGCAAGCGCGAGAGGTAGAGCTCGAGCACCGGCGTGCGGTAGTAGAACGACTGGCCGAAGTCGCCTTGCGCCACGCTCGCGACGAAGCTCCAGTATTGCACCCAGATCGGCTGGTCGAGGCCGAAGCGCTCGCGGATGGCGTCGACGTCCGACTGGCTGGCTCCAGGCTCCACCAGCAGCACCGTCGGGTCGCCGGTAACCCGCACGAACAGGAAGATGGTGAGCGACAGCAGGAAAAGCGAAAGCAGGGAGTAGCCGAGCCGCCGGACGATGTAGCGCGTCATGATAGCCTCACTGCCTGCGCCTGGTGCTACTTGCCTGCCAGCGTGACGTCCTCGTAGGGCGCCGAGTAGGCGTGGCCGGCGATCAGGCCGAGGCCCGATTCCCCTACCTTGGGCCCGGCACCGTTGATGAAGGCCAGCTGCCAAATGGGCGCGTAGGCAGTCCGCTCGTGAACGAGCTGTTGGATCTTGTGAACGATCGCCTCGCGCTTCTTGCGGTCGATCTCGGCCGCCTGCTGCTGGAACAGGCCGTCGATGTCGGGGTAGTTGCCGTAGACGTAGGTGCCGCCCTTCACCACGAAGGCCTCGAGCCGCGTGGCGGTGTTGCCGAAGGCGCCGCTGGCCCCCTGGATGATGTTCTTGTAGCTCTTCTCCGAGTAGCCCTTGAAGAAGGCAGCTCGCTCCAGCGGCCGCAGCTTGGCGCGAATGCCCACGGCCTGGAGATTGTTGAGCACGGCCTCCCCGAGGTTTGCATACGAGGCGTCGCAGTAATAATCGCCGGCGTCGAAGCCCTTGGCGTGACCTGCGTCAGCGAGCAGCTGCTTGGCCTTGGCCGGGTCGAAGGTGGGGGGCGGCGGCTGCCAGTAGTGCTCGAAGCCGTCGGGGATGATGCTGCCGGTGAGCTTGGAGTGGCCCAGCGTCAGGGCTTCGTTGATCGTCTTGCGGTCGATGGCGAGGCTCGCCGCCAAGCGCACGCGCGGGTCATGCCAGGGCGACTTGGGGTCCCATTGTTCGGGGAAGTAGATCCAGAATGGGGCGCTGATGACGGCGGGCTTGAGCGTGAGGCCCTTCGTGCGCTGCAGCTCTTCGGCAAGCTCGCCGCGGATCGAGTAGACGATGTCGATCTCGCCCCGCTTGAGCGCGGCAAGCCGCGTCGACTCGTCGGGGATCGACTTGAACACCAGTCGCTTCACGCTGGGAGTCTTGCGCCAGTATTGGTCGAACGCCTCCATGGTCAGTTCGACGCCCGGAGTGAAGGAAGCGAACTTGTAGGGGCCTGCGCCGACAGGTGCCTTCTTGTACCCGTCGTCGCCCACCTTTTCGACGTACTTCTTGGGAACGACCCAGCCGGCCCCGGTGGCGCTGGCATAGAACGTCATGAAATCGGGCCACGGGGCCTTGAGCTTGAAGCGGACCTTCTGCGGGTCGGGCGCCTCCACCACGGCTACCTGGTCCTTGATCGCCTTGGCCGACGTGCCGCGATAGCGCTCGAAGGAGAACTTCACGTCCTCGGCCGTGACGGGCGTGCCGTCGTGGAACATGGTGCCCTTGCGCAAGACGAACTCGTAGACCAGACCGTCGTTGGACATGGTCCACGACTCGGCGAGGCTCGGTGCGAAGGGGTTGCCCGGCATGGGCTTCACCATGGCGTCGTGCAACGCGTACATCACCATGAAGGGCGTGATCATCCCCTGCGTGTCCGCCGGGTCGAACCAGAGCGGTGCCAGAGATACGTGCACACCCCAAGTGAGCTGCCCCTGCGGGTTCGCAGCTTTGACCGGGCCTGGGGCGCCGATCGCCAAGGCGAGAGCGAGCAAGGCGAGGCCGTGCCGGCGCGCACTGCAAGTCGCGCTGGAGCCGTGCCTGGGTTGCCTGCGGTGAATAGCAGATAAGAGAGTCGGGACGAGCCCGACTTGCGCGGTCGCCATGGCGTTTCCCCTTCGAGCGCGCACGGAGAACGCCAGAAAAAGCAGCAGCCCCTTGCCGGATCGGCGGCCCAGGGGCAGCACTCCATGCGCAACGGACAACTTTCTTTTTTGCCTCAGGCGAGAGGCCCGCAAGCAGCGAGCCCAAGCCCTCGGATGTTTTCAGTGTACCGCATCGGCTGCGCGGTGCCCAGGGGCCAACAGGGGCCGAATTCGCGCAATCGCATCTGGGTTTCAGATCGACCGTCGCGTGTGCGAGGCGCGAGCGCGGGGGCGCCGCCCAGTCGGTCCGCAGCCCGGTGACCTGGCTCCAAGGGGCGGATTTTGCCTCCACGTCCGCGGTGCGCCGGTCTAAGCTGCAGCAGGTCTTGTCCTCGAGAGCAGGCCCCACATGACCGACAGCCTCAGTGAAGAGATCGCCAACCTCCGAGCCGTCGCTCAAGGCTACACCGCCCATCATCAGCGGATCGAGAACCTGGCGTGGCCCAACGGCATGCGCATTGCCGTCAACTTCACGGCCGACTTCGACGCCATGCTCTTGCGGCGCCTCAACAACGAGCCACCGATGCAGCTCGCTAAGGGTGAGTTCGGGGGCCGCGTCGGCGTCTGGCGACTGATCGAGCTGTTTGACTCGCACGGGATCAAGGCGACCATCTTTACGGTAGGTCGCATATGCGAGCTCTACCCGCAGGCGCTCAGAGCCGCGGTCAAGAGCGGGCACGAGCTTGCCGACCATATGTGGGAGCACCGCGTGCCGCAGGAGCCGGGGCTCGAGCGCGACCATCTGCGCAAAACCGCCGCCGCGCTCGAAAGGATCAGCGGCCGCCGCCCGGTCGGCTCGCGCAGCCACCACACGCCCTCGCTGCTGCGAGAGGAAGGCTACATCTACAATTCCCATGGCGCCCCGAGTCACCGGCCCTACTACGTGCTGGACGGCAAAGGCCAACCCTGCCTCCTCGAGCTGCCATTCCACTATGCGATCGACGACGCCATGTTCTTCAGCTTCGCCTGGTACGCCAGCGCCAATGCCGAGCAACGCCTCTCCGACACGGACCGGGTATTCGACATGTGGTGGGCGGGCTTCCTGCAGCAGTATCGGCAGGGCGGCGGCTACCTCAATATCTGCCTGCACCCCTTCGTATCCGGGCGGGCGTTGCGCATCGCCATGCTGGATCGCCTGATCGCGCGCATGAAGACGCTGCCGGGCGTGTGGTTTGCGACTTGCGAGGAGGTTGCGCGCTATTGCCTGGCCACATACCCGGCGAAACTCGGTGCGGTGTAATCTATCCGAGCGAGAGCACCTTGGAGTTGTGGGCTATGCCGTGGAAGCAGGGCTATACGATCTCGGATGAGAAGAGCTTGGACGACGCGGGCGTTCGCTGGCCGGAGGGCAGGCGTTGCGCGGTCCACATCGTCGTCGACCTGAGCGTGGCCAGCGGCCCCGAGGGCATTGGGGTGCGGGACATCCGCAGCGCGCCGGCCGAGTTCGGCGCGAATGAAGGGCTCGATCTCGTGCTGGCGGCGCTCGCGCGGCATGGGCTAAAGGCGACCTTTGCGGTGCCTGCCGTGACTGCGGAGACTTATCCGGCCAGGATCCGGGCGCTGGCCGAGCGCGGGCACGAGGTGGCAGCCCACGGCTTCAAGCACGAGGACGTAAGCGGGCTCAGCCGCGAGGCGGAGAAGGCTCGTCTCGATCTCACGACCAAAGTCTTGACCAACATCACGGGACAGAGGCCGGCCGGTTGGTTTTCGTTGCCCAGACAGAAGGATCCCTTTGCCGTCGGCACGATCAGCCCCAATACCATGGACCTCTTGATCGAGGCCGGCTACGCCTACATGGGCAACGGGCTTGCCGACGACATTCCGCACTATTGGGTCACGGACTTCGCCAGCCGACGCGCGATCCTGACATTGCCCTACTACTATCACTTCGACGACCAGTTCTTCTCGATGTTCCCGGTGCAGGGCTCGGGGCTCGAGAACTCCGACATGCTGCTCCGCAATTGGCGGTCCGAGCTCGATGCCCAATACAAGCGCGGCCGCTTCTTCACCATGACCCTGCACCCGCAGCACATTGGCTGGTGCAATCGCATGGCTGGTTTGGAGGAGTTCTTCGGTCATATGACGAGGCTGCCCGACCTGTGGAACCCGACGGGTGCCGAGTGTGCCGGGTACTGGACGGCGACCTATCCTGCGGCCACCCATCTCGAGCTCGAGCCCAGTATCTGGAAGGACTATCCCGGCAGCTTGAGTTGAGAAGGTCTTTGGCGAAGAGTAGTCTCGGTCCCGTCAAGAAGGACACGCGAGCGCATCTGGAGGTCAGATGACGACGGCGATCGAAGGCATGGAGCTCACGCGCGTCGGCCCAGGCACTGCCATGGGCGAGCTGATGCGCTGTTACTGGATTCCCGCAGCAATGTCTTCGGAGCTCGAGCGCGACGGCGCGCCCGTTCGCCTGATGCTGCTCGGCGAGAAGCTGATCGCGTTTCGCGACAGCGAGGGACGGGTCGGCGTGATGGATCATCGCTGTCCGCACCGCTGTGCGTCGCTGTTCCTGGGACGCAACGAGGAGGGCGGGCTGCGCTGCATCTATCACGGCTGGAAGTTCGACGTCGCCGGCAATTGCCTCGACATGCCGAGCCTGCCGCCACCGGGCTTCAAGGAAAAGGTGAAGGCGAAAGCCTACAAGGTGGTAGAGCGCGCCGGCGTCGTCTGGGTTTATATGGGATCGCGTGCGGAGGCGCCGCCGCTGCCGGCGTTCGAGATACTGGACATGCCGGAAGACGAGATCAAAGTCAGCTTCATCCAGCGCGACTGCAACTACCTGCAGGCGCTGGAGGGCGAGATCGATACCTCGCATTTCGGCTTCCTGCACGCGGGCCATGTCGACCCGGACGACCTGGCGGAGGATCAGCCGGTCCTGAACACCGTCATCAATCGCGCGCCGGAGTATCACCTGGCGGAGACACCCTGGGGCACGCAGTACGCGGGCTATCGCGAGGCCGCGCCCGGCCAGACCTACTGGCGCTTCGGCAACTTCCTGTTTCCGTTCTGGACCCAGGCGCCCAACGGTGAGTTCGGCAGCCACATGCATGCGCGCGCCTGGGTGCCGCTCGACGACGGCCACACCATGTTCTGCTACCTGTGGTGGAAGCGCGGCACGTCGTCGATGACGCTGCCGCAGCCGGCCTTCAAGGACGGCACGCCGATCGGTGGCACCGGGCGCGGCAACAAGATGCTGCCCAACACGACCGACTGGCTCGGCCGCTGGCGCATGGCAGCCAACGCCGGCAACGACTGGGGGATCGACCGCGCTGCCCAGCAGAGCAACGCGATCTACAGCGGGATGGATGGCATCCACCTGCAGGACCAGGCGATCACCGAGAGCATGGGGCCGATAGTCGATCACGCGTTGGAGCATCTGGCACCTTCGGACCAGATGATCACACGCACGCGCCGCCGCCTGCTGGTGGCGGCGCGCGCCCTGCGCGACAAGGGTATCTTGCCGCCGGGAGTGGAGGACGCCGACGTGTTTCGAGGGGCGCGCAGCGGGTACTTCGTCAGCGACGACAGGAGCCCGTGGCGGGAGGTCTATGCCAAGCAACTGGCCGCATCGGTGCGCCCGCTGCCGACCCCATTGCGCGCGGCGGAATAAGTGGTGCCATCCATTTGGAGTCGCGGCGTCAGGTTACGCACGTCTCCCCGTCTTGGCCTAGGATGTGCAGTGGCGCCCGGCCCCTACATCTCGATCAACACGTAGCTTTCCTCGACCGTCACCGGGAAGGTTTCGGCCACATAAGGGCCCTTGGCCAGCTTTTCGCCGGTTTCTATCCCGACGGGATAGGAGCGCACGCGCGTGTGCTGGGGATCGAAATAGGACTGACCGGTGCGCATGTCGAACTCCCAGCCGTGCCAGGCGCAGCGAAGCATTTCGCCCACGCGCGAGCGCCTGTACTCGCCCGGCTCGTCCGACCGCAAGTGCGCAACGCATGCCGCCTTCGCCAGCGGCGCGCCTTCGTGCGGGCAGCGATTGAGGAGCGCGAAGAACTCGCCGTTGACACGAAAGACGACGATCTCGCGCCCCCCGACCGTGACGACCTTGTTGCCGCCCGGCGGGATCTCGGACGTGGTAGCAACGACGTGGCGGGCCATACTCAGTTGAACTTGTATACGGCGCGCGCATTGGTGCTGAAGATTTTCATCCGTTCGGCGTCCGACAGCGGCGTCTTGAATGCAAAGCGCGCGTCGTCATAGTCCCAGTGGGGATAGTCCGATGAGAACAGCAGCCGATCGATGCCGATCCACTCGATCAAGGTACGCAGATGGTGGGCGTTGTCCGGCTCCTCGATCGGCTGCGTCGTGAACCAGAAGCGCTCGCGCACGTACTCCGACGGCGGCCGCTTGACGTGCGGCACCTCGTCCCTGAAGCGCTGCCAGTGCTTGTCCATGCGCCAGGTGATGGCGGGCACCCAGCCGAAGCCGCCCTCGATGAAGACGAACTTGAGCTTCGGGAAGCGCTCCGGGACACCCTCGATGACGAGGCTCGTCAGCTGCGCCGCCACGGAGTGGGCGTTGGAGTGGTGCTCCTCGTTGTAGTAGGAGGGCCAACCGCCGCCGGTCGGCGCGTGGCCGCCGTAACCGCCGACGTGGATGCCCAGCGGCAGGCCGGCCGCCTGCGCCGCCGCGTAGATCGGCCAGTAGCGGCGCCGCCCCAGTGGCTCATTGGCGCGCGGCGAGACGTTGACCTGCACATATCCGCCGGTCGCCGCGCAGCGCTCGATCTCGGCAACGGCGGCCTCCGTGTTGTCCTGCCCGACCAGGATCGAGGCCTTGAGCCGCGGCTCGGGCTTGCACCAGCACTCGAGCTGCCACTCGTTGATGGCGCGCTGGATGGCGGCGCCGAACTCCAGGTTCTGTTGCGAGAAGATGAAGAGGTCGAGCACCTGCAGGATGCCGATCTCCACATCGAGAGGATCGAGGTGCTGGAGACGCATGAAGGGGAGATCGGAGCCCGGCAATCTGCCGTTCGGCGGCCAGGCGTCGCGACGGCAGATCAGCGGCGAGGACCGCGGATAGGGCGTCGTCGAGGTGAACGGCACGCGCAGATGGTCGCCGTAGGTCTTCATGTGCTCCTGCCACCGTCTCGACAGGAACGGATTGAGGTCGGCCCGCGAGTTCAAGCTTGGATGGATGTCACAGTCGACGATTCTGAGCCGGCTCTCGAGGGCGCCATCTTGCGAGGACCGGACCTCTGGACGGTCAAGTACATCGGCCATGACGCATCTCCTCAGGGTTTCGCTTGTAAGCGGGGGAAAGTTTCGAGCGGATTTTCGGCGCACATGCGTTCGACGATGCTCGGCGGCAAGCCCGGCGGGATCGGATCATCGCCGTCAAACTGCCAGTGCGGATAGTCGCTGGCAAACAGCAGCATGCGGTCGGAGCCGATCTGGTCGATCAGCTGCTCGATGCCGGCCTGATCGGGCGGAGTGTCGAAGGGCTGCGCCGTCAACCGCACGTGGTCGCGCATGATGTCGGCGGGCGGACGATCGACCCAGGGCACCTCGACGCGTACGCCCTTCCAGGTCTTGTTGGCGCGCCACATGAAAGCCGGCAGCCAGCTGATGCCCGATTCCATCAGCACCACCTTGAGGCCCGGAAACTTGCCGAATACACCCTCGAGGATGAGGCTCAGCAGCTGGGCCTGGTGCGCCTGCGCCTCGGCGATGTAGTACTCGAGCCGATAGGACGGCCAGCCGATCGAGCTCGGCGCCATGCGGTACTGGCTTCCCGAGTGGATGGCGAGTGGCAGCTTGTGGCGCTCAGCGGCCTGGTAGACCGGCCAGAAGTGGCGGCGGCCGAGGAGCGTCTCGCCCTGGGCGAGTACCAGGATGGCCACAAAGCGGGGATCGCCCGCCAGCCGCTCGATCTCCTCGACGACGAGGTCCGGCGCCTGCATCGGCACGACGATGGAGGCCCTGAGGCGGGAATCGCGCGCCAGCCACTCCGCCGCGATCCAGTCGTTGATGGCACGGCAGAAGGCGGCCGCCATGTAGGGATCGTACACCGCTTGGGCGCCGTAAAGGACGTTGCAGATGGCGTGCGAAGCGCCCAACCCGTCGAAGACTTGGGCCCTGAGCATGTCGAAGTCGGTGCCGGGCTTGCCCTGCTTGGGCCGCCAGTCGGGCCGGCAACACAGCGGCATGTTGGGCGGGTAGCTCGTCAGGTCCAGCCCGTCGATGGCGCGGCTGGTCACCTGCTCCCGCCAATGGTCGTCGAGATAGGGCAGCAGCGTCGTCCTGGTCCCCTCGAGCCCGGGGTGGATATCGCAGTCGATGCGCATGCTCAGGGTTCACAGCTGGATCCGAAGCCGAAGCTTCACGCAACATTACCCTCCTTGCAACGGCTATCTTGCATGCGCGTCGCCGAACAGAGGTGGAGGCACCAAGCATGATGCTTCCGCATTTGCGCCTATCCCGGTAGTTGCATTCCCTTCCTGGCCCTACGCGACGGCATGGAGATGGCAGGCGACGGCGCGACCGGAACCAAGGTCGGCGAGCGCCGGATCGATCGTCTTGCATTTGTCCATCGCCTTCGGACAGCGTGGGTGGAAGCGGCAGCCCGAGGGCGGCCTGAGCGCGCTGCCCACTTCGCCCTCGACAATGGCGCGGGGGCGACGGGCCTCAACCTCCGGGTCGGCCACCGGGATCGCCGCCAGCAGCGCCTCGGTATAGGGATGCAGCGGGTTCTTGTAGAGCTCGACGCGGTTGGCGATCTCGACGATGCGGCCGAGATACATGACGGCGATGCGGTCGCAGATGTGGCGCACCACGGCTAGATCGTGGGCGATGAAGATGTAGGCGAGGCCGAGCCGCTCCTGCAACTCCATGAAGAGATTGACAACCTGCGCCTGGATGGAGACGTCGAGCGCGGAGACCGGTTCGTCGCAGATGATGAGGCTCGGATTCAGAGCGAGCGCGCGGGCGATGCCGATGCGCTGGCGCTGGCCGCCGGAGAACTCGTGGGGGTAGCGATCGGCCATGTCGGGCAGCAGGCCGACCATGGCGATCAAGCTGGCGACGCGCTCGCGATAAGCCTCCGCGTCGCCGGTCATGTCGTGCACCGCGAGCGGCTCGCCGATGATGTCGCGTACCTTCATGCGCGGGTTCAACGAGCCGTAGGGGTCTTGGTAGACCATCTGCATGCGCCGGCGGATCGGACGCATGCGCTCCTTGTCGTAAGAGGTGATGTCCTCGCCCTCGAACACGATGCGGCCGGCCGTGGGCTCCAGCATGCGCAACACGGCAAGGCCGGTGGTCGACTTGCCGCAACCGGATTCGCCGACGAGCCCAAGCGTGCCACCGCGCCAAAGCGCAAAGCTGATGCCGTCGACCGCCTTCACCGTCGCCACGCGGCGCTGAATGACGACCCCCTTCATGAGGGGGAAATGCACCTTGAGGTCCTCGACGCGCAGGATCTCGTCACCGCCCGCACTGGCGGCGGCGCCTGTCGGCCGGGCGGCGGCGTCAAGAGCGGACGTCATTGAAGCAGGCCTTGAAGTGCCGGGCGCCCACCTCGACCAGCGGCGGGCGGGCGGTGCGACAGGGTTCGGTGGCAATGCGGCAGCGCGGAGAGAAGGCGCAGCCGGGAGGCAATTGCGCGAGATCGGGCGGCTGGCCTTCGATCGGCACGAGCCGGCGGCCCGTGTCGCCGTCGAGCCGGGGAACGGAGGCCATCAGGCCCCGCGTATAGGGGTGGCGCGGCTCCTTGTAGAGGTCGCGAGCCGCCGCCGTCTCGACGATGCGCCCGCCGTACATGACGGCGACGCGGTCGGCATAGCGGGCGACCACTCCGAGGTCGTGGGTGATGAGAAGCAGCGAGGACCCGGTCTCGCGTGTCAGCTCCTTGAGGAGATCGAGGATCTGCGCTTGCACCGTAACGTCGAGCGCGGTGGTCGGCTCGTCCGCAATGATGAGGCGGGGCTGGCAGGCGAGCGCCATGGCGATCATCACGCGCTGGCGCATGCCGCCGGAGTACTGGTGCGGATAGGAGGCGAGCCGGCTCGCCGCGTCGGGGATGCGGACCCGGCCAAGCAGCTCCTTGGCCA
>Ga0247727_10000360_pt1 | contig 110695 bp, 90 predicted proteins | sample WisWelCaveWW1625_FD_202498 | JGI IMG/M metagenome (GOLD analysis project Ga0247727, IMG submission 202498) | Biofilm microbial communities from Wishing Well Cave, Virginia, United States - WW16-25 | ecosystem: Environmental > Aquatic > Deep subsurface > Groundwater > Cave microbial mat... | reverse complement strand
CGATGCTTCTGAACTTCTCGTTCGAAACGCCAAATGATAAAACCGGAAAAGAAAAAGTTGGATTAGAATTTATCGCTGATCGCTGATTGCTGATCGCTGATCGCTGATCGCTGATCGCTTAAATAGTGGGTTTCAAAAAAGTTCATTATGGAGAAAAATGTTTTGAACAAAATGTTTTGAATGATTAAAAGTAAACATGTTGGGTAATAAAAAAATAAAAGGGAAGTGTTTTTTTTTGATGGACGAAATAAGCCGAAGCCGGAATATGCGACAGCGATGGCAGCGGAAATCTTTTTTTGTTTTTCACAAAAAAAATTATAGCGAACAGAGCGGCTGAGGGCTGTGTAGTTTGCCGCCCACCAATTTCTAATTCGTTTATTCGTTCCGATTCGTTATTAGTTGATTCCAAAACTTTCCTGCATCAACCTATTGTAAGCCTGAATAAAAATGGCACCGAGGTTTTTGTGGGGCGGGATATAGTCGGAGAATTTATCGTAGAGGTCGGAGTTGCCTTTGAATTTTTTATCGAGCGTGTTCCAGATCGTTATCCATTCAATATCCTTGCCCTGCCTTAAGGTTTCAAAAATTTCGTGCAGCAAAGGATCGTTCACCATCATGGTGCCTATTTGTTTGGAGGATATAATATGTACATCAGGCGAGCGCTCGATCACCGTGTTCAAAATATGATAGCCTCCGCATGAACCAAGGATTACAATCTTGGCGTTTGAGCTGATCTGCTCAATGGTTTTGGGCACATAATAACTATGCCCGCGGTGCATCACGAGATTTGGAAAGTTGCCGCCTGTTTTGAAAAGCTCCATCAACTCCGGCTGACCGAGATATTCTTCCACCGGATAGTTGGCATAAATGATCACCGCCTTGCCGCGCACGGAAGAAATTTTTACGTAGCGGTCCATGCGCTCGATCTTCCAGTTTCCATCCTGATACTGCGATAGAAAACTGGCGAAAGATGCTTCGCCATCCTTGTCGTCATAGAAAACAACATAGGCAGTGCTGGTGTCATTGGCTTCAAACAAATCCGACATCTGGATTTTGTCAATCGGTTTCAACTGGTAGCGCGCGGACATCTGCACACTCCAATCATTATCCGAAGTAGCGCGCCCCGCAAACATGCCCGCAAGCAAACCATACAAAATCATCCCGTCTTCGTTTCCTTCCTTCTGCACGCGGTTATATTCTTTCTTGATCACGTTCTGAAAAAACGCGAGCGTGCTTGAATCCTGAATGCTTCCGAAAGTGTCCGCCACATCAACAGGCTGCGTGAGGTCGCCATTATTTTTTTCGAGATTAGAAACAAAACCGGTGAGCAATTTTTCTTTTGCCTCCTGTGTGAGCAAAGCAAAATACTGATCGAGCGTGTTGTAGCCCACGCACATTTTGACAAAAGTGCGGTAGCGGTTGTTGCCCATCGAGTTGAGGAATTCTTCGCCATCAGCGGTTTTCATTCGCTTCATCATGCGGTCAAAAAATCCGAGAAAAGTGGAAGTGAAAATTTCCGGTTGGGTATAAACCATCAAAGTATAAAGTTCACGGGAGGTGAAATCATTCACCGTTGCAAAGCGGATGTCGTTGGTGAAATCGTGGAGTTCATTAACCACGCGCACATATTCGAGCGAGGCGTATTCCAGTTCCTGATCAAGAGAATTTTTTGCCAGCGGATTTTCTTTCGTGCGTATTTCCATCATGCGGTCGAAATATTTCCGTGCATCGCGCGTGATTTTTTCTGCGGAGTCAATCGTCAGCCGGTTACTGACAATATCATCCAGCAATGCATAAGAAGTGGAGGGCATGCCGTACTGCGCATAGATTTTCATAATCATGAGCACCACACTGTCCTCACTTTTTTTCAGCGACTGCGAAACAAAATTGGAAGTAGGCAAATATTTTTTTGCAGCCATGGGAGAAAGTTTGGCAGCTTCTTCGATGATCCGTTTTCCGTTGGGGATGGTTTTTAAATCATCGGCATGTAAGAAAATTTCTTCGGGATAAATGAATGCGGCCATAAGAAGAAAATCCGCTGCGAAGTCTTCTTCACGATAAAGCGAAATGAAATGGAGAGAATGAAAAATATTTCTGTTGAGGAAAAATTCAGATTCGTTAGCCAGTTTCGCTTCGAGATAACCGGAAATGAAATTTATTTTTTCTCTGAAATCATTGAAACGGAGAAAAGATTTCTCGTTCACCCCTTCCAAAGAATTTTCCAACTGACCGAGAAAGCGGAGATGCTCATTGATGTTTGTAAGACTTGAATCAATCAGTAGAACAATGCCATCCACTTGAGAGAAATAAAGTTCTGTTGCCCATTTGGTAAAATCTTCGTTCTTAAGTGTAACCTTCCGGTCTTCCTGGTAATCGAAAAGATCAATGCGTTTTTGCTGATCGGCAATTTTCTGATGTTTATCAGCCAGACGCAGGCTGTCGTTTCTGGAAATAGATTGAGCGAAAGAAAAATTTACAGAAATCAAAAGCAGAAGGAGCGGAAGAAAATATTTTTCTCTCAAGCGGAAAAAAGAAAAGACAAAAAATTCCGTGTAGAATTTTTTCATGAAACTGATTTATAAAACACCGAGCAATTTATAATAAGCCTGCACAAACAGTGAACCGATGTTTTCATGTGGCGCGACATAATCATCAAAGTAGGGATTGCTTCCGACTTTGGCTTCAGCGCGTTGCCATAAATCCTGCCAGTCAATATCTTTTCCTGCACGGATGTCTTCGTTCAGCATTTTGAAAACCGGATCATTCACATTCATAGTCCCGATTTGTTTGGAAGCCACAATATATAATTCGGGCATTCGTTCGCAGATGTCAGACAACAGATGATAAGCACCACAGGAGCCAAGCAATAAAATTTTTGTTTCGGCAGGTACACGATCCAAAGTCTTGGTGGTGTAGAAACTATGCCCGCGGTGAATCACTACTGTTGGAGACAAATTATTTTCCGCAAAATATTCCACTATCGCATCCTGTCCGCTGATTTCAAATTCAGGGCGGTTGGCATAAATTTCAATGTCTTTTCCATTGATGGAAGAGATCACGAGATAATTCTGGCGGTCATCAATTTTCCAGTTCGCATCGTTTTTGTAAGTGCTGATAAAATTTGAAAATGACTTCGCGCCATCATCATCATCGTAGAAAAACTGCATCTGCACATTTACTCCGCTTTCATTAAATAATTCTGCGTTGCTGATCTGTGCCAACTCAGGCAGCCCGAATTGACGGGAGATTTTCCATGCCCAGTATTTATCTTCAATCGGTTTGTCATTCAACATAGCAGCCAGTAAACCATAAATCGCCAGGCCTTTATAATCATTCATGATTGTGACGCGCTCATATTCTGCTTTCAGATTTTTTTCTATCGCACGCAATAAATTCATATCCGCCATGCAGCAAATTGTTTCTGCCACTTCGATCACCTCGGACAGATCATCGTTATTTTTTTCCAGACCGGAAGTGAATTGCTGAATCAGATTTTCATCTCCCGCAGCAGAAAATGTAGAAAGAAAATCTTCCAACCTGTTGAACTCCGCGCACATTTTAATGAAGGTTCGGAATTTATTATTTCCAACTTCAGAGAGCAATTGATCACCTGTGCTGTTCATGCGCAGAAGCATGCGGTCAAATAATCCTTTGAATGAACTGGTAAAAATTTCTTCCTGTCCGTAGATGATGATGGTATAAAGTTCATCTGAATCAAAATCCGCAACAGAAGCGAATCGTGTTATCTCATCTTTGCCTTCCAGTGCATTGATTTCGCGGATAAAACGGAGAGAGCGATCGCGTAATTCCTGATCTACAGAATATTGTCCGATGTAATTTCCTGATGAAGCAAGTTTGATGAGTTGACGGAAAAGCAAATCATCATCGTTGCAAATTTCTTCTGCTTGCGGAACAGTCAGTCGATGATTGACCAGATCATCGAGGAGAATATAACTTTTAGCCCACGGTCCAGCTTCTTCTTCTATCTGAAACATGACTAGAATAACTGAATCCTGACTGCGCAATAATAATTTGTTGACCCAATGTGAAGCAACGGATAAATACTTTTTGGCCTGAACAGGTGCAAGTTTCGCAGCTTCAACAATTATCTCTTCTGCGAATGTCTGATTCCAGAATCGTTCCGCGTTTTTTAAAACCTCATCAGGATTCTTTGTCATTGCATATTTCAAAAAATCTTTGCTGATCTCGCCATTTCGCAAAGCCAACGTGTTATTGATGGTTGAACGGAGATCACGTTTCAGATTGAGGATTTCCTTTTCAGCTGTTGCCAGTTCAATATAAATCGGTTCAATGATTTCTTCTACAGGCGATTCTATCTCTTTGTTTTCAATAATTATTTCATCAGGATCTGCCTCGTTTATTTCAACAGGTAAAATCACATTCACTGTTTCAATTTTATTGACTGACTCGTCAATCTTGTTTTCAGGCAATTCAAAATACACATCAACTAAGTCCAGATTCTGATCAACGATTTTCTTTTTGAGAAAATAAGATTCGAAATCGTCCAAGGAGTTTTCGTCCTCAGAGGAAGCCATGAGCTGCAGTAAATCATCTTCGATGGTTTTGTCCGTAAGAGCGAAAAATTCTTCGAGCCTGTTGTAAGCCGTACAAATACTTAAGAGCGATGTGAGTCGATCATCATCAAGAAGGGAAAACAATTCAGTGGAGAACTGATCAACACTTTTATTTTGAATTCTTTCAAACAATCCGTAAAAAGTGGTTTTGGAAAATTCTTTAAATCCGTAAGAAAAAAGCACGAACAATTCCTGTGCGTTCATCTGATCAATTGTAGAAAATGATTGATCCGTTCTGCCATTCAGTTGCTGCTGATTGATTTCGCGAATAATATTGACTGATAGGAATTCGAGTTGTTGTTTAACACTGATATCACCGAGATGATCTTCGCGATAAAGCGTACTGACCAGATTGGCAAAAAGCCAATCTTCATTTCCGGAGAGTGAATCGGCATCATGAATAGTTATTCGCTTGTGATAAATATCATCGAGTAACAAACATGCTTTCGAATTATATCCGGTTTCGGAATAGATATTTTCCAGTGTCAGGCAAACACTGTCTTTACTGCTGGCAACGAGTTGTGCGATTTTATTTGAAGGATTAGCCTGGTAGCGCTGAACAATCAATGGCGCAATCTCAGTGGCGATTTCTATTGTTTTCTTTTTGTAAGACTGATTCGCGAAAAAGGAAAACTCACGAAGCACCGCTTCCGGATTTTCTTTTACTTCATTCAGCACAAACCTTTCCGCGAACGGTTCGCTGGCAAAAAACAAGAGACTCTTTAGAGCAACTTCATGATTTCTGATGAGGAAGCTGTCAATATCAGCCGATTCTTTATGCTCCATCAAAGCCGGGAAGAAACTAATCACCGCCTCATTTCTTCCGTTTTCAAAATAGTCATCGCGTTTTTCTTCATTGATATTTTCAAGAAAACGTAAGACTTTATTGATTTCATTGTTCTTCTCTATCCATGATAAGGGTTTCTGCTCTATATCTTCCTGAAGAAAATCAACTTTGCTTTGAAAATCACTGTTTGATTTTTTGAATTCAGCTTTGATTATGGATTGTTCTTCGTCAACGGCAGCATACAATTGTTTGAAACGCGTACTGTCATTTTGTGCGTGAGCGGCATGCGAAAACAGGATCAGCGAAGACGTGAACAGAAAGAATATGGGAAGTTGCTTCATTAAATGATTACGGCTTAAAAATATCAATTTGACAAGGGTAAGTTTTGAGAACTGGTAACGTGTAATAAGTGAATTGTTTGATCAGACGGCACTCAATACGTAAGTAACCTGCCTGAATATGATTAGTACACGATGATAACGCACAGATTCAATTTTTAATTTCTCTTCTGCAAAAATATTTTTCCATTCAGCATCCGTTTTGTTTGAGTGAGGGTGGTTTTTGAATTCCAGGTTCACCAGGCTGTCCATAAAAAAAGTAATGCGTTTTTGAAAAACGTTTGAATAAATGTCTTCCATGATAATGATCCGCTTTGAAACACGCTTTGCTTCCCTGATGATTTCAACCGGATTGTTTATATGATGCAAAACAGTCAGAATTGTGGTTATGTCAAATGACTGGTCAGGAAATGGAAGTTTTCTACCGTCATAAATGATTGGCTGTATTTCAGAAAAAAAACTTTTGTTTTTCACATCAACGGTTGTCAATTCAATTCCGGCATTTTTTATTCCGATACACACTCCGCCATTTCCGCAACCGATGTCGAGGAATTTTTCGTTTTTCTTCAGTAAGGGAATAATTCGTTTCAGTTTGATCGCTGCGCGGGAACGGATGCTCAATAGCCTTGTTTCCAGAATAAATTTTTGCCTGATAAAAAGCTCAAACAAAAAAACAGAAATAACAATTGAATATTCCAACCAAAGAATTGTGCTCTTAATGATTGGCGAGGCATCAGCATAAAATAAATAACTGAGTGAAATCAGTAACGACCAGATGACTGTAAAGCGGAAATTGGTCAGTACGCTCAAAGCAATCACAGGTGTGATATACCACGGGTGCACAGTGGTGCTGAACAGAAAATAAATGCAGAGTGCAAACATTAACCGTGAGCTGAGCGTTGAAATTTGTTTTCTGAAATCCACCGCAGAAAAAGCAAGAATGGAAATAGCCGAGATGCCTGCCAAATACTTTCCCACGTTATCAATCGGATTCCACCCGCGAATTTGGAATTCAATCCAACGTACAATATTGTAAATGCTGCCGTTGAATTCGAAATACTGATAATACTTTCGAAGTGAGGAAAAGATATTTTCAAAAGTTTCAGGCGTATAAAACGGGAGAAAGACTAGAAACAAAATCAGGAAAGAGCTAAACAGAAAAATTCCGAGATTTTTCAATTTCATTCTGAAAAAAAGAAATGGCAGAAGCATCAGAGGATTCAGTTTGACTGCAATCGCTCCGGCAAATGAAATTCCGGCAGCAGAAAATTTATTTTTTACAAGCAGCCAGATCATGAGAAGTGTGAAGAAAATCATAGCTGCTTCGAAATGAAGATTCCCGCAGAGTTCAATGACCACTAAAGGATTCAAAGCATAGAGTAGAATATTTTTCGGATGAAGTTGAAAGTGTTTCAGGAGTTTGTATAAAATAACAATGCTTCCCATCTCAAAAATGAAGATGAAAAATTTCAACAACACAACGTTCGCCATTAGACTATGCGGAAATATTCCCGATGATATCCCAAAAAAGAATTGAGTGACTGGAGGATAAACGGTATAGTAATCCGGAGAATTGAGGTGATTGAATATTTCAGGATTCATGTTGAGCTCAGAGGGAAGAGAGAGATATGGATTATTACCTGAACTCATCAATTGTCCGTCCCATACAAAACGATAAAAATCATCTGAGAGAACCGGAAGCGCAAAGAGTGTGCAGAAACGAAAAAGTATCGAAGCGTATAATGCAAATTTCAATTCCTGATCGTTGCTGATTTTCCAATAACTGATCGTGAACAAAAGAAAAAGAACGAGATAATTCAGAACGATCAGATCATGACGCTGTGACGGAATGAAATAAGTGATCAATACGAAACCTGCGAGAGAAAGTAAATGAATCCAACCTGTTTTGATGAAAGCAGATTTCATCGCGAGCAATTAGGAGCGGGACAGAAAACTATGGCGCATGGAAAAAAAGAAGATGGTTCCGAATCCCAGAAACAGCATGATGAAATAGGGAAGCATTCCAATGTCACTGTGGTTTGCAGAATAAAATATTCCAAATGCGAAATAGATCATCAGCAATCCTTCCGCCACGGTGAGGAGAGAAATTTTTGAACTGGTGTAATTTTTTTTGAACCAGGAATCCCGCTCTAAGCGGATGTTGAATTTCGGAGTACGGATGAATGATGTCTTTTGTCCAACCAATCCACGAATCACTGCCAAAGTATTGTGCAGCGACAAACCCATTGTGAGAATTAGAAAAACAGGAAATGCGACCAGAAAAGAAATTAGTCTAGTGAAAAAAGACTTTTCTTCTTTTCGGAATGAGATGAAATAGAAAACGGTGATGGGTAACAAACTGATCAGAAAAAAGGAAATCCAGCCGCTATATCCAGAATAGGCGCCACGTTCAATGGCTATCATCAATGGAACACTTAACAATGCAGACAGGAAAATAAAAATGTAAATGCTGCTGTTGAGTAAATGCAGGATAGCATGAATCTTTACACCAATTGAAAATTTCGATTTCAAAATTTGTCCCAATGATTTGCGCGCCACTTCAGCAGCGCCTTTATTCCAACGGAACTGCTGCGATTTAAGTGCGCTCATATCAGTCGGTAATTCCGCAGGAGCATCAACCCCTTCAACAAATTTGAAATTCCAACCTTTCATCTGCGCGCGGTAACTCAGATCAAGATCTTCGGTGAGTGTGTCCGATTGCCAGCCACCTGCATCTTCAATGCAGGTTCGTCTCCAGATTCCTGCAGTGCCGTTGAAATTCATGAAATACCCTGCAGCATTTCTTCCACCCTGCTCCACACTGAAATGCGCATCGAGTGCAAATGCCTGAATTTTTGTGAGTACAGAATAATTGCGGTTAACATGCTCCCAGCGCGCTTGAACCATTCCGATATTGTCACTCGTGAAATGCGGAAGAAGTTTTCTGAGAAAATCAGGATGCGGTAAAAAATCAGCATCGAAAATGGCGATGAATTCGCCACGCGCTTTTTCTAAACCGTACTGCAAAGCGCCTGCTTTAAATCCTGTTCTTTCCGGTCGTCTGATCAATTCAATCTGAATGCCCTTGCTTTTGTATTCTTCAACTTTCGACTGTGATAGCGCCAACGTTTCATCATCCGAATCATCCAACACCTGAATCTCAAACCGGTCGCGGGGATAATCACATTGCGCAACTGAATCAATCAATCTTTCAATCACATATTTTTCATTGTAAACAGGAAGCTGAATGGTTACAAACGGAAAATTCTCCAGCGGTTTAAGATCTGATTTTTGTTTTTGGTATTTGCGCACGTACCAACGCGCAAGATTTAATTGCGAGAGACAATAAAACAGAATAACCAGCAGGCATAAAATATAAATCCCGAGAAGAATGAATTGCATCGTGCGAATTTAAGATGAACAAATTGTTTGATTGCTGAATTGCTAAATTGTTGAGCACTGTTTTCAGTAACAATCAAACAATCGAACAATGTAACAATTCTTCTTGCACTAGATGAATCTAAAAATTGTGGAGAGAATTTTAATCCCCGCCATCACACTTCCCTTCACCGTTCCGCTCACTTTCGAAACACCGATGCGATTGCGGTAGCTCACCGCCACTTCGCAGCATTTCATTTTCATCTTAGCCGCTTTCACCTGCATCTCCACTGTCCATCCATATGTTTTATCCTGCATGTTCATCGCCAGTAATTTTTCGAAGCGGATGGCGCGGAATGGACCCAGGTCAGTAAACCGCTCGCGATAAAACAAGCGGATAAGTTTTGTCGCCAGCCAATTTCCAAAAACCTGTTGCTGAGTGAGTGATCCTTTTTCTCTCTTGCCAAGAACGCGTGAACCAATTACCAAATCAAATCCGTCTTGAATAATCGGATGAATGAGTTTTGAAATTTCTTCGGGAAAATCAGAGTAATCGCCATCCATAAAAACAACAATATCAGGCTGAGGCGAAAGATTTTTCGCGTATTCAATTCCTTTCAAACATGCATAACCATAACCTTTGCGATTCTCTGTGAGAACAGTTGCTCCTGCTTTTCGCGACACAGATTCCGTTTCATCGGTTGAAGAATTACTCACCACAATTATTTCTGCAACCAGATTGCGCGGAATATCACCAACCACTTTTCCGATAGATTTTTCTTCGTTGTGGGCGGGAATAATTACAACCACTCTAAGATTCATGCGCGCAACTTAAGAATTATTTGTGCTAAAAAATATTTCATTCCCATACCTACCTTTGAATCACCACCACCCGCATGAGAAAAAAGCCGATCCTCCTATTTTTGGTTTTATTTTTTTCTGTCTGCAGTTTTTCACAGCAGCGGCAATACACCATTACCAACTACACACAGGAGAACGGGCTGCCATCGGGAACTGTGCGCGGCATTTATAAAGACACAACGGGCTACCTCTGGCTTACAGCCGAAGGAAGCGTTGCACGGTTTGACGGGTACACTTATAAAACTTACCGTTACAACCCGGATAAACCCAATGGCTTGCCCGGCATTTTTTTATGGGCAGCAGAGTTTCCGAAATTCGGAGATATTTATTTTGGAACGAAGGAGACCTATTACTCATTCGACCCGGCAACGGAATGGTTTAGTGCTCCTTTCGGAGATTCGGCAGAAATATTTTCCATTAACGAAGCAAAAGATGTTAAGGACTGTTATTGGTTAAGAACCAAAGATGCCATTTGCAGAATAAGCAAAACCGGCAGTGAACGTTTCACGCTTCCTTATGCCTGGCCCCTGGATTCGCGCGTGACACTTTCGCCAGGCAACTGTTGCATGCTTTTCAATGAACATACAAAAGACGTACTGTTCTTCGACTATCAGACGAAACAATTTTCGACACCAAAAATCCTGGACCGCGCGGGAATGGAAGACAGCTCATCTGTCAGGGATATAGTTTTTACCGGCAACAATTTTTATCTCTTTACCGCTCATCGTTTATATCGTTTTGATTCCGCTGCAAAATCTTTTGTATGGCATCTTGACTTAAAGCACACCGGCAATTTTTATTATGATTTTTTTGGCTCTGTTCCTTTGAACGATACGCTTATTGTGACTACCTCGAAAACCGGTTATATCAGCATACTCAACATCCGGACAGGAGAAGAAAAACTGGTTTACGTGAATAAAAAACTTCCTGAAGCGAAATTGACCGACAGGTTCATCTTAGGATGCGCTCCGGATAATAATGGCGGGGTTTGGATGGGAAGCAATAACATTGGTTTGATATACTACAACGTATTTACAGGTGAGCTGGAACAATTTATTCATGAACCCACGAATTCAAACAGCTTGCCGGTAAATTTTGTCAATTCGGTTTTGACTGATGAAAACGGAGTCGTGTGGGCTTCATGCTTCGGGCATGGCATAGTAAAAATGGAGCCGGTGAAAGCTCTTTTCAAAACGGCCATTCCCTCTGTAACAAAAAAAGCCGGCTCTTCGGAGCAGGGGGATGTCTGGAGCCAAAACATCCGCGGCTTTGTTGAGACTGAAGATGGTTACTGGATTGCTACTCTGAATGGATTGTACGGCTATTCAAATGAAACCCACGAGTTCACCGATCTTACGAATCTCTGCCCGCCAAGCCAGGGAAATTTTGGTGAACTTAAAATTCCAAATTATTCTTTTGGTTCGTTTGCTGAAGACCACTCGGGTAATTTGTGGATAGGAACCTGGTACGGTGAACTGGTTGTGTATGATACGAAGCTGAAGCGGTCATTTCCATTTATCAGACCGCAGCCGATGAAGAAGTATGATTCAGGGTGGTTCAGAAATCTTTTTTGTGACAGTAAAAACAGGATGTGGATATCGACTCATGGTGCCGGAATTTCTATAGTTGATTGCAATGCATTGAATTTTGAAAATATAAATGAGGCAAAGTTTGAGTACAATTTCCATGATGAGAAAGATTCCACTTCTCTTCCTCAGGGAAGCGCTTTTGTTGTTACCGAAGATGCTGATGGCAATATATGGGCAGGCACTGAAAACGGATTGTGCAGGTACAACGAGCAGACAAAAAACTGGAAACGGTATGTCAATATTCCCGGCAATGAAAAGAGCATTCACCACAACAACGTCAGGAGCTTGTGCCTTGATAAAAAAGGAACGCTTTGGATAGGAACAAATGGTGGCGGGTTGAACCGTTACAACATGGAGCAGGATAATTTCACGCATTTCACAATAGAGAACGGGCTGGCCGATGACCAGATCTATACATTGGTTTGTGACAATAACGGGATGTTGTGGATGGGCACCAACCACGGCTTGTGCAGGTTTAATCCTGCGGATTATTCCTGCAAAAATTTTACTGAGAAAGACGGCATACAGAATTACGAATACAACACGAATGCCGCTTTGAAGTTGAAAGACGGTACACTTCTTTTCGGAGGAGTTGCAGGATACAACATTATTGATCCTGACATGATTGAAAACAATAAAGCTGCTCCCCCGGTTGTTGTCATATCTTCATTCAAAGTATTTGATAAAGAAACTCCGCTCGGAAATCATATCATCACGTTGAATCACAAAGAAAATAATCTTGCTTTTGAATTTGCCGCTTTGAGTTATTTCCAAAACCAGGACAACCGTTATGACTACATGCTTGAAGGAGTTGACCCGGACTGGGTTTTCAGTGACACGCGCAGGTATGTAAGCTATCCGAAACTTGATCCGGGTACTTATACTTTCAGGGTGAAAGCATGTAACAGCGATGGTGTATGGAATGAAGCCGGAGCGCAGCTTCAGATTACCATTGTTCCGCCATGGTGGCAAACAAGATGGGCGAGAATTTTATTCTTTATTGCAGCAGTTGGAATATTGATCAGCTATTTCCGATATCGCACGCATGCACTGCGCAAAAACAAAAAAGAACTGGAAGCGAAAGTAGAAGAGCGCACCCACCAATTGAAAGAATCGCAGCAACAGCTGGTGCAACAGGAGAAACTGGCATCACTCGGACAAATGACTGCGGGCATTGCGCATGAAATTCAAAATCCGCTCAACTTCGTGAATAATTTTTCTGAAATTTCTTCCGACCTGATTGATGAAGCACAGCATGCAAAAACAGAAGAAGAGAAAAAAGAAATTCTTGATGATCTTAAAGACAATGTGGTTAAGATTATGCAACATGGAAAGCGCGCCAGCAACATTGTTCAGTCCATGCTCAGCCACGGAAGACAATCAACAGGAGAAAAACGCCCGACTGATATCAATCAACTGATCACGGAATTTTTAAATCTTGCTTTTCACGGAATGCGCGCCAATTTCCCGGGATTCAATTGCGTGATCGTTAAGAATCTGCATTCTGATCTTCCAATGATCAATGTGGTGCCACAGGATATTTCCAGAGTGCTGCTCAATATTTTCAATAATGCGTTGCATGCGATTCTCAAAGTGCAGGACGGAAAAATAGAAGTGAGCACAAAAAAAATAAACGGGATGATCGAAATCCGAGTGCGTGACAACGGCAAAGGAATTCCGGAGGACATCATCCAGAAAATTTTTGAACCGTTCTTTACGACTAAAGCTGCAGGAGAAGGAACAGGGCTCGGATTAAGCATCAGTCATGAGATCATCTCTGCACATGGAGGAGAAATCAATGTGAGCTCAAAAGAAAATGAGTTTACGGAGTTTGTGATTTTGCTTGTTCTTACCTAATCACTCCAATCTCATCCCTAGAAATATGAATCACCGTGCGGTCTTTCACCGGTCCGTTTTCGAGATTTAAAACACCACGCGGACAAACTCCGCCCATTCCGTGTCTCCTTGCGTTGGCTTCGCGTGAAAGCGGACACGGAGGAAACAATTTATTTCAATAATGGTATCGGCAACTGATAAGAATGATTTCATCAGGTGTTACTCTGTAAACCAACCGATGTTCGTCATTAATTCTCCGGCTCCAATAGCCTTTCAATTCATGTTTGAGTGGTTCCGGTTTACCGATGCCTGAGAAAGGATTGCGTTGAATATCATCGAGCAGTTCTACAATTCGTTTCATCAATTTCAGATCGTTGTGAGCCCACCAGTTGATGTGCTCAAATGCATCCGCATGGATTTTGACCACTCTCATTTCAACACATCTTTCAACTTATGCATATCGAGCGTATGCATATTTCTGTTTTTTTTCACATCCTTGATGGCAGCAAACAGTTGAGTGCGGTTAGCTTTTGATTTCAACAGATATTCTGTTTCATCTTCCTGTACCTGAATAGTTAATTCAAGGTCTTTGCCTTTGTAAAGTTTTTTGATTTTAGTGATCAACTCGTTGCTGAGTTCCTCTGCTTTAATTCTGTAAATCACTTCCATTATGTATGAATTTGAAATTCAAAAATACAGATGATAAATCAACCCCAACTTTGTTGGACTGTATAACTATCTTTTTTCATTTGCTAATCTGCAAATTAACAAATCAACAAACTCCCCTCACCCAATAACCCCAATCTCATCCCTCGAAATATGAATCACCGTTCGATCTTTCACAGGACCGTTTTCAAGATTTAAAACACCACGCGGACAAACTGCAGAACAAATTCCGCAGCCCACACAGGATGCGCGCACTATATTTTGTCCACGCTGCGCATACCAGCGCACATCAATTCCCATTTCGCAATAAGTAGAACAATTGCCGCATGAAATACATTGACTTCCGTTGGTGGTGATGCGGAAGCGCGAAAAATATTTTTGAAGAATGCCGAGCACAGCAGCTTGCGGACATCCGAAGCGGCACCATACGCGCGAGCCGAGCAAAGGATAAAATCCGGTGCCAATGACTCCGGCAAAAATGGAACCGATGAAAAATCCGTAAACGGTTTTAATATTTCCTGCTGCAGTCTCACCCAAAAAACCAAGCTTCCAATCAACAAACAAAGCAATGGTGATTACGGTGATAAGCACTAAAACGGAATGAACAAGAATTCGCTCGATGCGCCATGCCTTTAATGATTTATCTGAATGCTGGCGAAAAGGATCGCCTGCAGTTTCTGCTAATCCACCGCAGCCGCAAACAAAAGAGCAATACCAGCGCTTGCCGAAATAATAGGTGAGCACAGGAACAGCAATAATGGAAACGGCAATAGTCCAGAATACAAAAAATTGTCCGAGCGCCCCTTTTGCATAAACATCTTTGAGGTTCGAAGGAAAGAGCACATCATAATCCAGCGGCCAGAAATAGGAGAAATACAATTCGGGCTGGTTGAGTGTTCTCATAAACTGCGGAAGAAGAAATGCAATGACCAATTGAAAAAACGTAACACTCATGGTGCGGATCAGTTGGTAGCGGTTGTGGCGATACTTAATCGCGAAGCGCGTTCCCATCACAATCACGGCAAGGGTGTAAAACAATCCGTACATAAACCATTGATCGGCATCGCGGTGAAACAGCGTTTGCGCAATCGGGTTTGTCGCGTTGATCAATCCCTGAAGATTATGCGGATACCAATAGAGCAACACATAAAATCCGGTGAGAACAATTCCAAGTATCCACGCCATCACACCGTTCTTCATTGTCCATTGCGAATGCGCGATATGATTGTTGCGAATACCTGCGGGACCTTGATAGAAGCGACCAATGATATACGTGAGTCCGCCAGCAGTAATGCAACCGACCACTAAAAAAGTAAGTACACTTTGCGGAATCTGAATCTTTACGAAAACAAGAACAAGCGATAACAATCCTATACTCATTAGAACGAGCGAAATGTTTTTGAAGCGATTGACATTTTTCGTCAGCAGTACTCCACCGAAAACCAAAGCTGTCATTCCAAATAAAAAAGGAAGATGAGCAGGTGCGCCTGTTCCGACAAATGCAACAATCATCGAGAGCAAACCGATGGCAAGAATTCCGTAACCGATTTTTTCGGTTAGCCGCAGTTCTCCCGGAGGAGTTAATGACATGGAAATATTCGAGTCGCTCATTTATAGTTGTTTTTAAATTCTGCCACCAAAGAAGAACACTGTGAATTTTTGTGTCTTGGTGATTTAGTGGCAAAACATATTTTCATTTCGTTGACTATTGATTAAAAATCATTGAAATCAATTTCCGTTTTGATTTCAGTTTTACCTGTTGCTGCGGAAATTTCAGATTGTACATTTTTTCAATTTCATTTTCATGCCTGTCAAAAAACTCAGGATCGAAATTCGCTGCACGCAAATTTTCCATTACATATTTCAGATCGCGTTGTTCACGTATCCATCGTTCGCAAACTTCATGACGATAACGCACGCCCATTAAATTGAAACCAATCACAGCGAAAGAATTTTTCCGGTAAACTATTCTCACTGCTTTGTGATTGTCTTTGTGTTTCCAGAACAATGCTTCTTCATCATCTCGAAGCACATTCAGAATATCTCCGTAAACCTGATACTCAATATCGAAAAATTTTGCCGAGTTAAACCAAATGCCGGGATCATATTCTTTTTGTTCGCCACAAATAATTTTTGCCAAAGCTTTTCCCTGCAACGCACCGGTGTACCAAACCTGGTCAATCGGTTTGCGGTCATGTTTTGGATGTTTATGTTCCGCACAATCTCCTGCGGCATAGATGTCGTGAATGTTTGTTTCAAGAAATTCATTAACTAAAATTCCGCGATTGCAATCAATACCCGCTGCTTTTGCAAGATCAATATTCGGATGAACACCAGCTGTTAAACCCACAAACTGACATTCGATGGTTTCGCCTTTGTTTGTGATCACGGCTTTCACTCTTCCGTTTTCATCACCGATAATTTCTTTCAGTTCGGTTTCAAAATGAAGAGTTGCATGATGTTCGCGAATATGATCAGAAATCATTTGCGCTTCTTCTTCGGGCAGAACATTATCCCAATAATTTTTTTCTCTTACCAAAAAAGTAACGGGAATATTTCTTGACATCAGCATTTCTGCCATCTCAATTCCGATCAATCCTCCACCAACAATTACTGCCCGCTTGATTTGTTTCGTGTTTTGCTCCATCAATTCCAGATCCTGAAGATGATAAAGTCCCTGAACTCCATGCAAATCCTGGCCGGGCCATCCGAATTTATTTGACTTACTGCCGGTTGCCAAAATGAGTTTATCATAATGCATCTTGCTTCCGTTGGCAAACGAAATGGTTTTGTCATGATGCTGAACAGTGGTTACGTGTTCGCGCTTCAGTTCTATTCTGTTCTTTTCCCAAAACCAATCTTCATAAGGCTTGGTGTCTTTGTAAGTCATGTGTCCCATGTAGATATACATGAGTGCCGTGCGCGAAAAGAAATGATCGGACTCGTTGGAGATAACGGTAATCTGATGATCACTCAGCTTGCGAATGTTTCGCGCGCAGGTGATTCCTGTGATTCCGTTTCCAATGATGACGATGTGCATGAGGGATATGAATAACTAATCGCTACGAATTTACGAATGAGGTACAACTAACAGTTGAATCTTTCGATTTAATTTCGGGAACAATATTTGGGAACCGGAAAATAAATTTTACCGAAATGAAAAAAATGGGAATCGTTTTAATTTGTATCGCATTGAATCTTCAAGCGTTTGCCGGTTTGGATCAATGGTTCAATGATGCAGATGCATTTTTTAAAAAATATGTGAGTAGCGGTAAAGTTGACTACACGTCTATACAAACTACTCCGGCCGAACTGAATAGTTTGATCACCACTCTTGGAGTTGCTGATCTCAGCACTGCCTCATCAAATACCAAAAAAGCTTTTTATATCAATGCATACAATCTCATTATGATCAAATCGGTGATTGACAATTTCCCGATCAGTTCTCCCCTTGATGTGACCGGAATTTTTGATACCAACAAACATTCTGTTGCCGGAGCAATGCTTACGCTTTCAGATATTGAGAACAAAAAACTCAGACCCATTTATAATGACGCGCGAATTCATTTCGTGCTGGTGTGCGGTGCGAAGGGTTGCCCCAAACTCGCCTCATTTGCATATAAACCCGCAACCATCGAAGCACAACTTGAATCACAAACAAAACTGACAATAAATGATGCCACTTTTATCAAAGTGAAAGACACCGAAAAGAAAGCATTGGTTTCAGAAATTTTTTATTGGTATGAAACGGATTTTACAACTGACGGAAAATCTATTCTGGAATACATCAATCAATATCGAACAACAAAAATCACTGCAACCTATACGGTAGACAAATACACTTACGATTGGAGTCTGAATTCGAAATAAATCCAACAACAAGCTAAATACGCTTCTCCTGACATATTCCTGTCAGCATCTTTTATTCATTCGCCATTGGATTTTAAAAAATGATTCACCACCTTTGAGAAACATAAATCAATACTATGAGAACCCTTTCTCTACCCATTCTTCTGTTATTCATGTTTTCATCTGCAACTTCGTTAGCACAGGATTTTGTCGGATACAACACGGATAACTATGCAGGAATCCATGGCATTTCGCTGAACCCGGCTGTCATGGCTGATTCAAGATATCGTCAGGATTTCAGCATCATTGGTGACAATTTTAATTTCATGAACAACTACGTGGGCGTTAAACATGATCTGATGTTTAATTATGATACAACTAACAATCATTTACCATGGCGCGAGTTCAAACAGATTTATTTCCTTGAACGATGGGATGCAGACCCGGATGCAAGCGTTAATCAGCAGGATAAATTCATTTATTTATCAAACACGATTACCGGTCCCGGTTTCATGATTGATTATGATCACGTTAACTCCTTTGCTTTTACCACCAAGCAGCGCACGATATTCATGTTTGACCATGCGAGTTCTGCAATGTCTCATTTTATATGGGAAGAATTAGGCGCTAATGAAGACACTTCCATCCTAGTTCAGGAGGACCACCCGGGCACAGCCACGGATTTTTGGGAGCCTTATCGTTTTCATGAAGAAGATTTCGGAATTTTTATGAATGCGTGGATCGAATACGGGTTCAGCTATGCCCGTGTGGTTTATAACGAAGGAGACCATTTTGTAAAAGTTGGCGGAACACTGAAATTGCTCCAAGGTTTGGGTGCTGCCTATATCTATTCTGAAGATTTGGAATATTCATGGTATGATGATGACACGCTCAGCCTCTATAATGCAGAGTTCAATTTTGGTCACTCCAATAATTTTGATATTCCGGTTGGCGATAATACCACCACCATTGGCGATCACTACGGATATAATTTCCAGGCTAATCCTACCATCGGTTTTGATCTCGGTGCTGTTTATGAATGGCGGCCTGATCATGAAACATTCACCTATGATATGGATGGTGAAACAGGATTGACACGCTACGATCTGAATAAATACAGAGCTAAGCTCGGAGTTTCCATACTCGATATCGGAAGAATTAAATATGAAAAAGGTAGTTACAGTGGTGATTTCACAGCCAATCTGGATCATTGGCGCGTTGCTGATTATCCCTTTAATGGCATAGGCTCCATTGATCAAACAGTTAACCCTGACAGCAATTATTACGGAGAAATCGCTGCCGGAACTATCAGTTATACTTCTGACAACAAAGGTTTTTTCAAAATGCCCCTACCCACTGCCATCAGTGTGCAATTGGATTATAACGTTTGGGATAATTTATACGTGGCTTTCAATGCATATCAGGCATTCAAATTCAGGAACCGCGAATCGAAAGTGCGCGCGCTCAGCCTTTATACTTTAACTCCCCGCTGGGAGCAACGCGGCTACGGAGTCGGCATTCCGTTTTCATATACCGAAGCACGTTCAATCAATGTCGGTTTGTATCTGCGTGCCGGACCCGTGGTTATCGGAACATCCGACTGGACTCCACTCCTCATCAAAGAAAACACATTCGGACTCGATGCATATTTCGGTCTGCGCCTGCCGATTTTCCAACGCAAACCAAAGGACCGCGATCTGGATGGAGTTTCCGACAAACGCGATCTGTGTATTGATGTGCCCGGTGTTTGGGATTATCTTGGCTGCCCTGATACGGATGGCGACCGCCTGCCTGATAAAGATGATGCCTGCCCGATTGTTTGGGGTCCTATCGAAAATAAAGGATGCCCTTATCTGGATAAAGATGGTGATGGTGTGCTCGACAATATTGATAAATGCATGGACATTCCGGGTTCGATTGAAAATGACGGATGTCCTTATGGCGATTTGGATAAAGATGGTGTGGTGGATGCATCAGATAATTGTATTGATGTTCCCGGTCCGGTTGAAAACAACGGATGCCCTTATGCTGATTTGGATAAAGATGGTGTGGTGGATGCTGCGGATAATTGCATTGATGTGGCAGGTCCTAAGGAAAACAATGGTTGTCCTTATGGCGATTTGGATAAAGATGGTGTGTTTGATAATGAAGATGATTGTATCAGCCTTGCAGGTCCGCTTGAAAACAACGGATGTCCTTATGCCGATTCAGACAGTGATGGCGTGCTCGATGCGGATGATGATTGTCCGCTCACACCGGGGGTTCCTGAACTCAACGGTTGTCCGAAGCTGGAAGAAAAGGAAGTAGAAATTCTTCGCCTCGCTTTTGAAAATCTTGAATTTGAAACAGCCAAAGCCATCATCCGCGAGTCATCTTATGCATCCTTAAATGAACTTGCCGCACTGCTGGTAAACAAACCGAATTACGGTTTGCGGATTGCGGGGCATACGGACAACCAGGGTTCGGATGAGTACAATCTTATTCTTTCAAAAGACAGGGCGGAAGCGGTTAAAACCTATCTGATGAATAAAGGCGTGTCGTCAACCAAACTGGTGACCGAATATTATGGCGAAACCAAACCGATTGAAACCAACGATACGGATGAAGGCCGTCAGAAAAACCGCAGGGTGGAGATGACGGTGATATTTGAGTAGATAACAATCCATCAGGATTTTGTTTCAAAGCGGGAAGCGAAAGTTTCCCGCTTTTTTATTGTCTGCGGGGTAGCGACAGATACAGTGTTGAAACCTGCATATGGTACAAAATGATGAGCCACACAATATTTCCGGCTTTTGGTCGTTTTAATAATGTACCAAAATCTGACCGCGATGAATGCACCTTCTTCCAAAGACAAAAACATCCGCTACGTTACCGCCAAACAGATGACGGTGATTGAAAAATTAATCGAGGACAAATCGCTCAAAATGATTGCTGCCGAATTGCACATCACCGATAGCGGTGTACACAAGCATATTCACGAAATCTGCCTGCCCAACGGATGGCATGGCAAACAGGGAATTCTTGCTTTTTTGGTGCGTGGCGGCAAATTCAAAATCAAACCTCAGCCGCCCAAAGAGGAAAAAGGCAGGAAATAATTCTGCCATTTCTCCCTCACAAATTCCGGTTTTCTGCATGAAGAAATCTGCCTGTATATCTCTTCATCTATATTTCTGCATGAAGAATTCTTACTGCCTGTCATAGCTGAAGGACCGCTACATTCGTTTTCAAATTATCATCACCGGATGAAAAAATTGCTCACAGAAATAATCCAACGGTATCACAGATCGGAAAGCAGACCGGCCGAAAAAATCCAATGGTCTCACAGCTCCGGTAGCGGATTGGATATAAAAATCCAATGGTCTCACAGCTCCGGTAGCAGGTTGACAATAAATATCCAGCAGTCTCACAGGTCTGGTGGTGGTTTGGAAAATAATATCCAATGGCCTCCCCGTTCCGGTAGCGGGTTGGAAATAAATATCCAACGGTATCACAGGTCCGGTAACTGCCTGGAAAATAATATCCGGTGGTCTCCCGGTTCCGGTAGCTGGCTGGATTATTCTGTCCAGTCCGAAAACATTGGGTTCTGCATTAAATCTTTTAATCAATTAAATCCGATAAACTATGCCTGCACGCAGATTACCTCAATCCGATGAAGCCCGCTACAGCGCGCTTCGAAATGGAAAATTCAAAGTGGACAACACCCCCGGTCAAACGGTGGTGCAAGCCGCTACCGTCATCCGGCTGAACACCAAAGAACCTGAACTGAAGGGTTTCATCAACACCCGCAACGCTGCGTTGCAGGATCAACTCCTTGCCACCAACGGGGTGAATGCGGATTTCAAAAAATCAAAAATGGTTTTCTCTCATTGCATTCAGAGTATCAACCACGCCATCGAACGGGGCGAGCCGGGATTTACCGTTGATATTCATGCGCATTATGGTATTGATGAAAATGATGATACCGTTCCGGTTATCAGCAGCGATGACGACATGCTCACCTGGGGGCAGCGCCTGCTTGATGGCGAAGCCGCCCGCATTCTTGACGGAGGAACGGCCATTGCGTTTCCGAGCACTGCCAATTTCAACACCCTTTATTTCGCGCCTTACAAAACCAAACTTGCCGCGCAGAGCCTGAAGAAAGAAGCGTATGATGCGGCACTGGAATCCATCGAGGACAACCGCGATGAATATGATGATCTTATCCTGCGCATTTGGGAGGAAGTGGAACTTGCTTTTTATAATGAAACGCCACCGAGCAAACGCAGAAAAGCACGCGAGTACGGAGTGGTTTATACCCTCGACCAGGGCGAGGTGGTCACCGTGCAGGTGCCTCACAGTTCAACGGTTACGGCAGATGATGTGAGCGTGGATGAGGATAGTGTTTTCACCATTCATAACCTGAGCACCATACCATTAAAAGTTTGCCGCTCCACCACCGCGAATGCTGCCTGCACGGGAGGCGTTATCATCCCTGCCGGAGCAACCATGCAACTTACCGGCATCCAACTCGGTACGGAAGGCTCATTGCTCAACTTCACCAATGAAGATGCGACTGTGGATGGAAGTGCGGAGGTGAGTGAGTAGAGGAGAATTAAGCGATTAGATTATCTCTGTATCACAATCTTCGTGGTTTCGGTGGTTTGGTCTGCAAACAAAAAGCGAGTTAATTCCATTTCAAATCAAGGAATTCTACACCTTCAATTGATTTCATTTCATCATTCGGATGGTTGATATATACTTTGTAACCATCATTCATAACTTGCTTTATTGTTTCGTTGTCAGGAACAAATGAATAAACAACATAATCAGTGTAAAACATGGTTTCGATTGAATGTTCGACACCAAAGAGTACTACTTTATTTTCTTCAGTCAGATTTTTCAGTTGCTTGATTTCCTTTGACCATTCAGGATTACGGCCTTCCTGAAAGGATTCAATTCTTTCAGCAGAATATCTTAACGGAAACGCAATCAGCAAAACCATGATTATTGCTGAAATGAATTTGTATTTCTTTTCTTTAAACAGATCATAACAGTAATAAAAAAAAGATGCTGTGAGAATAAAATATGCAGGAGCAGAGATCATTAAATAGGTAGCACGCTTGGTTTCAGCAATCGAGAAAACAAGGAGGGGAATCAGAATCCATAACCCGATAAAAAACATTGAACGATCATTTCTGCTCTTCATCATTTTGTAAATCAGCCAAAGCATTGGGATATAAATAATATCACCAAAAACGATTCTGATCTCATCAAGATAATACAAGGCATCGCCCGAATGCTCATGAACAACAGTTGTCATAGGACTGATGAGAGATCGAAACATGTCAGATGCTTCAGCCGGAAATTCTCTCCAGATGTAAATGTTCCAGGGTAATGAAACGGTTAATGCCGAAACAACAATGGTTGTAAGATTGGTCAGAAGATTTTTCCAACTGTGCTTTTCTTCATGTCTTGACCACAGGTATAACCAAAGGGGAACAACAATTAAAGCGGGGAGCCATTTACACATAATCGCCAAACCCATTGTCAATCCGATAAGTGAAGACCAAAGCATCTGGTTTTTCTTTCTTACAGATAAAATCGCAGTCAGTACCGACAACTCTACAAAAAATACGAATGCTGTTTCCACATGATCAGAAGAAATCACACCTGCCGCCATTTCAATCAACTTTCCATGAATGGAATGAAAAAATGCAGCAAGCAAAGCGGTCCTTTTTTCAAAAAGATTTAACGCAATAAGGTACGTAAGGAAAATACTAAGCGTGGCAAGCAACAATGAAGGAATACGAACAGCAAATTCATTTGTACCAAACGTTTTTATGCTTGCCGACATAAACCATAAAGGCAACGGTGGTTTTGACAACCAAATATGGTTGCTCGTCCAATCATTACTTTGATAAGGCAAAACCGGATCATCGTAAAGTGCAGGGGTAAATGGATGCTTGCTCAGATTTTTTGCAACCAATGCATGATATTTTTCATCCCATACATGAAGTTGAAAATCGAGTGATGTATAAAGACGCAGTAAAAAACCAATTATAATAATCAGCGCAATTAACCAATTAGCATGTTTCGTTGAATGCATGAATAAATATCACCGGAAATTGTACGGTGCTAAAATAGGAAACAGTGAGGCTCGACTTACTGGACAACTACATGCGTATGAAACTCATCATCGGCAGTTCTGAAAACAAACAAATACGACCCAGTAGACCATTCTGAAACATCAATGCTCAGATCATTGCTAACCTCAGGCAAAACTGTACGGTATACCAAAGTACCCTTTGCGTCAAAAGCAGTTATCTCCAAGTAACTCGTAATGCTACCTGCCAAATGAATATTGAACTGCTCCAAAGTTGGATTAGGTGCAATTTTTACTATAAGTTTTTTACTCAAGCTATCTTGATTAAGATTACTGAGTGAGTCTGCCTTATCATCAAACTTAGAATCAGGGTTTAATCTCTCTTCAGAACAGCAAGCATCAGCACTTATGGTAGCAGTAAATTCACTGCCATATACCGCCTCAAACTCCGGTAAAATATCAATATAGTCGCAAGCAAAAACATCCAAATGTCTGGAACAGATATGTCCACAAGGCTCTGGCTCGTCAAACCATAATGCCTTAGTAATAATATTTGGTTCTGAACAAATATTTTGAGTGAATTCAACGATATCTGCGGCATAGGCAGTTTCGCCATATTCGTCATGCGATAATCCACAAAGCATTAAAGTTTGGCTACATTGTACCGGCTCCCAAACCCTAATATAATCCACCTGGAGATAGCCGGGAAAGGTTGTATAGTTGTTTGGATTCGCATTTTCGATGTCATATAAATCCATATCAACCATCATCGTAGCATTATGCGCAAATAAATTTGTTGGTATTTCCTGATCCCACAATGATTTAATGTCGTTTGGATCAGTACTATCAACCCATTCTATATACTCGTATGAGCCGATAGTTTTCCATGTTAATTGATAAGTATGCCAATCATTATTATAAGTATTGCCATAATGTTCATCCTCAGAAAGGGTATTCCTTCCTCCATTATTATCGTTATCATAATGACGGGACCAATAAACGCGTATGCTGTGTCCAGGATTATCTTCATCGTAAGTCTCGGCTTCAAAAATGTCAATTTCCTCATACCTGTCTTCACAGTCATTCGGGCAACCGGTATTGTAAGAACCAAAAAGCCAAAAGCCTGGCCAAAACCCCTTCCCGTTATCTGGAAACTTGAACTTTATCTCATATACCCCATGTCGAAAATTCTGTTTGGAAGCGAGCATTCCACCGCTATAAGTAAATAATCCACGGTTTGTTATGTCATTATTCTTACATTCCAACGCACAGAGAGGGTCTTTTGTTGAATCTATTAGCGCATAAAAAGGGTCATCAGGTTTATCTACTTTAATTATAAGATTGCCATCCTGTACATATACATTATCGGGATCATAATATGCTTTATCATAAAATGGAGATTCATCAGAGCAGTGCATGTATCTCGTACCCCACGGAAGTTTTGCCCACCATTTTGATCCATCAAGAAAATTAAATTCATCTTCAAATGCCAAAACATATCCATCCAACTGCTGTGAATATGAATTAACCGCAATCAAAACAATGAGAGCAGTTAAAAATGATTTTGAGATTGCTCTCATTTTGAAGTTTGGTTTTCAATTTCAATAATTCTTTCCTTCAACAGCTCGTTCTCCTTTTTGAGAAGTTCAACATGTTTACTCAGGTCATTAAGGAATAAATAAAGTTCCTCTGTATTTTTTGTCAACCCTGATATAATCAATCCTACATCCGCCCCATCCTCTATTACCTCTTTTGTGCTTGGCATTTCAGGCATCCTGTTGTTGGCATTAATCCATTCCATTCTTTCCGTCAAAGAAATTAGTGGGTAATCCGGAGCAAGAACGTAGTCATACCAATTATTTAATGTCACCCTAAGGCGTTTTGCCATTACTCCGTCATGTGTAGTAACGCGCATATTTTCAATCCAAGCGGGATTTCCATTGTTACCGTAAATATCATAATTCATAAAAACTATTCCCTTGCTTGACTCTCCATATGGTCCATATGAACCAATGACCACTGTTCCTTCTTTGTCAGAACCCGAACCATAAAATTCTATAAAACCGCCATCGCTTGCGTTGGTGTTTCCAGCAACAGTAAAAGCACTTGTACCCGCGTCATTTACATTCCCTTGTAAATATCTTGGACCGGAACTTGGGTTCAATGAAACATCTCCACTAACAATTGCATTCCCATCCACCTCTAATTTTTCCGAAGGATTTATAATTCCTATTCCTACATTCCCACTAATACTCGTATTTCCTGTGACCGTTACATAACCATCTGACATTTTCATCACATTGGTTGCCGTTCCTCCAGAATTTACTGTTTGAAGAATGATGGGTGCGTATTGCTTTGTTCCGAGTATTAATGCATTAGGGTCAGTTGATGTGCTACAACCATTCATCTGGATAAATGCGCCATCAGTTTTTAACGTATGCCCGAAAATGCTGAAACCAGAAGTTGAACCACCAGAATTTATATTACCGATAATTGATCGCGCACCGGTTATATCATTCAAGGAAATATTTCCTGCAACTGTCAATCTTTCGTCATCGCTCATTGTGCCTATAGAAACATTTCCATTTCGGCAGTTTGCAATATTGTTGGTCGCGCCAATCCGGTGCCAACTAAGCTCAGCATCTCCGCAAACTGCTTCGGGATCAAATGGTCCATTCTCTGTTCCTGCAATTATTGGATCTCCAAAAGTTCTTAACTCTCCATCTGGTGTAATCCCAACCATTCTCAGTATTTCTCCACTCGGTGGATCGTTTACTTCGTATTGCAAATCAGTTAAACCCAAATCTCCAGTAATTTTTGCATTTTCTGCTACATGTAATTTCGCATCTGGTTCTGCCGTTCCTATTCCCACATTACCATCATTAGTGATTCGCATTGCTTCCACGCTGTTGGTTTTTAGCACCAAGTCCTCATCGTTTCTTGTCCCAATCCAATCATATTGTGCGAGCATCCAGTTTCCTTTTGTGCTTAGTGGTGCGGCAACCGCATCAAGCGAATCAACAAAGGTCAAAGACAAGGAATCAATGGCTGAACAACTGTTCGCATCAAGTACCTGCACGCTATGCATTCCCGGTGCAAGGTCGTCAATATCCTGTGTAAATTGTCCGTTGCTTTATTGATAAGTATATGCTCCGGTGCCACCGCTCACGGTCAGATTAATGGCCCCATCGTTCTTGCCGGGGGTTACATTAAATCCATATACATTGGTATCAGTAGTTAAATCAGTAGAAATGGCTGATGGGTTGGAAATGCTTGTTGAGGCAGAAGTAGTGCAGCCATTTGCATCAGTAATCGTTACCGATTTGGAACCTGATGAAAGCCCTGTGATGGAAGAAGTGGTTGCAGAGTTGCTCCATAAATATGTATAAGCCGGGGTTCCGCCACTTACACTCGTGGTAATATATCCATTTGTCAGATCATGACAGGTGATATGATGTGGCGTGAGTATAACTCCAAGAGTGGAAGGTTGCAGCATCGAAGCTGTCCGTGTGCAGGAATGAGATGCATTATCGTTAACGGTAATAGTGTAGGTTCCTGCGCTGAGGCCGCTCAAATCCTTCGTAGTGGCGCTGTTGCTCCATAAATAAGTATATGGAGGCGTTCCACCGGAAGGAGTAAAATCTACAGATCCATTGGTTGCACCGTTGCAGGTTACATTATAATTGCCTACATAACTTGATTTGGTTGCAGTGGCACAACTCAATGATTGGGAAAAAACATGGGTGCTGAAAAGGATAATACAGGCGAGTAGGGTGAGGAGTTTAGTGCTCATGGTTGGTGGTTTATTTTATTGCAGTTACCAAAGTAGGATTAAATAACTCAACTATTGAGTCGAGGGAAATTAAAAGATGCACCTATCCTTTTCCTTGCTGCCGATTGTTCTGTGCTGTCAGTTCTTCCTCCAAGTGTTGTCAGGTGTTTCCACCTGACACCAAAGTAACACTTTCCACATCCTTTTAGCGTACCTTTGCTTTTTTTAATTATTAAATTTTAAGTACAATGGCAAAAGGCAAAGTCAAATTCTTCAACGAGTCGAAAGGATTTGGATTTATTAAAGACTCCGACACTGAAAAAGAATATTTCGTTCACGTGTCAAGCCTCACTCATGAAATTAATGAGGGTGACTCTGTGACCTTCGATATTGAAGAAGGTAAAAAAGGATTGAATGCAGTGAATGTAAAACACGCGTAAGGTTCTTCTTCATCAAAAAAGAATTTCAGTACAGCAGCCTCTCAGGAAACTGAGGGGCTGTTTTTTTTTGTATGAAACGCAGTTTGGTTCCCAAATGCTGTATTTTTTGAATAATGAATATCGATGAACGATTTAAGATTTCTGAAGTAACTGAAATCAATAATCATAAATCGTTAATCCCTGCCAGTCCGGTCAGGCGGGCTTGTTCTTAAATCATTTTCGGCATTTTCCTTTGAATCACTCCCTTCGCTCTCCAAACATCTAACATCCAATATCTAACATCCAACATCTATCTTCATATTCTTTCTTCATTTGTATTTTCGCTTCGCTTAAAAAAACAAGAACAGTTTTATGTCAACAGTAATTGAGAAAAAAGATCAGGTGGTCATCAAATTTGCCGGTGATAGCGGTGATGGAATGCAATTGACCGGAAATCAATTCACCAACACAGCCGCGCTTTTCGGAAATGATATTTCAACCTTTCCTGATTTTCCCGCAGAAATTCGCGCACCGCAAGGAACCCTGCCCGGTGTTTCTGGCTTTCAGTTGAATTTTTCTAATTCCCAGATTTTCACCCCTGGTGATGAATGTGATGTGTTGGTGGCCATGAATTCTGCCGCGCTCAAAGTCAATCTGAAAGCATTAGCCAAGGGAGGGATCATCCTTGCAGATCCAAGTGGATTTGATGCAAAAAATCTTCGCCTTGCGGGATATGAAACCAGTCCGCTCGAAGACGGAACATTATCGAATTACAAAGTTTATCAGGTGGATGCCACCCGTTTAACCCGCGAAGCATTAACCGATATTACATTGGGTGTTAAAGAAAAAGATCGTTGCAAAAACATGTTCGTGCTCGGCTTTTTGTATTGGATGTATGACCGCGACATGCTGCCGACTCTGAATGGTATCGAGGAAAAATTCAAAAAGAAACCGGATATTATGGAAGCCAATATCCGCACTTTGAAAGCCGGATATAATTTCGGAGATACTACCGAAACGATTTCAGTTCGCTATCATGTTGACAAAGCAAAACTTTCTTCCGGCACCTATCGCAGCATCATGGGTAACGAAGCCGTGACGCTTGGATTGATTGCAGCCTCCAAGCTTTCAGGATTGGAGTTGTTCTTCGGTACGTATCCTATTACTCCCGCATCTGATATTCTTCACATGCTGGCGAAGCATAAAAATTTCGGCATCAAAACATTTCAGGCGGAAGATGAAATATCCGCTGTCTGTTCTGCCATCGGTGCCGCATTTGGCGGTGCGCTTGGAGTTACGGCAACCTCCGGTCCGGGCATGGCATTGAAAATGGAATCCATCGGACTTGCAGTGATGCTGGAAATGCCTTTGGTGATTTGTGATATTCAACGTGCGGGTCCTTCAACCGGATTGCCGACAAAAACCGAGCAGTCTGATTTGCTCCAGGCATTGTATGGTCGCAATGGTGAATGTCCGCTTGCCGTGATCTCATCAAGTTCTCCAAGTGACGCATTTGAAACAGTAATTGAAGCTTGCAGAATTGCCGTTCAGCACATGACTCCTGTGATTTTCTTCAGTGATAATTATATCGCCAACGGAGCAGAGCCATGGAAATTTCCAAAGATGAGCGATCTGAAACCATTTCCGGTTTCATTTGCAAGAGAAAACGGAGTTGCTTTTCAACCTTATAAGCGCGATGAAAAATTGGTGCGACCATGGGCTGTTCCCGGAACAAAAGGGTTAGAGCATCGCATCGGAGGATTAGAGAAGCAGGATATCACCGGAAATATTTCTTACGAACCGGAGAACCATGAACACATGGTGAAAACCCGCCAGGCAAAAATTGATATGATTGCCAATTATATTCCTGAACAAAAATTAGATCAGGGAGAGGAGAGCGGAGATATTTTGGTCATCGGTTGGGGATCCACTTATGGCGCCATCAAATCTGCGGTTGGAGAATTGATCGCGCAAGGTCATAAAATTTCTCATGCTCATGTTCGCTATTTAAATCCGCTTCCGAAAAATCTGGGCGATATGATCAAACGATTTAAAAAAGTGGTTGTTCCTGAATTAAACAATGGACAATTGGTGAAAGTGATCCGCGATAAATATCTGGTTGATGCCATTCCTCATGATAAAATTCAGGGAGTGCCGTTTACGAAGAGGGAATTAATTGCGGCTTTTAAAAATTATTTGGCTTAATCTCAAACCATAAAAACAAAATGACTACTGAAGTTATAACAGCGCCATTAACAGCAAAAGATTTCCAAACCGATCAGGACATCCGATGGTGCCCCGGTTGCGGGGATTATTCCATTCTTGCGCAGGCACAAAAAGTGTTGCCGGGAATCGGAGTGGCAAGAGAAAATATTGTGATGATCTCCGGCATCGGATGTTCATCCCGCTTTCCGTACTATATCAATTCATTCGGAATGCATTCTATTCATGGTCGCGCACCTGCTTTTGTTTCCGGATTAAAAGCAGCCCGTCCTGAACTGAGTGTCTGGATGGTTACAGGCGATGGTGACGGACTTTCCATCGGAGGGAATCATTTTATTCATATCCTTCGCAGAAATTTCGATTGCAACATCCTGTTGTTCAACAACCGCATTTACGGATTGACAAAAGGACAATATTCACCCACATCAGAAGTTCACAAGGTCACCAAGTCAACTCCGATGGGATCTATTGATCATCCGTTTTCACCACCCAGTTTGGCGCTTGGAGCGGACGCATCATTTGTTGCCCGTTCAATGGATCGCGATCCGAAACATTTGCAGGAAATGCTGATTCGCGCGAACAAACACAAAGGCGCTTCTTTTCTGGAGATTTATCAGAACTGCAACATATTTAATGATGGCGCATTTTTCACTTTTACAGAAAAAGAATCGAAAAAACATACCGCGCTTTTCATGGAGCACGGCAAACCTCTTGTCTTTGGAGCAGAGAATGAAAAAGGAATTAAGCTCGATGGGTTCAAACCTGTTGTTGTAAACTTTTCCGATGGATTTACGCCTGATGACTGCTGGATTCATGATGAGAGTGATCTGAACAAAGCGCTCATTCTCGCGCGCTTTGACGATCACATGTTTCATGAATTCGGATTACCACGACCGTTTGGAATATTCTATCAAAATAACAGACCCACTTACGAAGATGAGTTGATCGAACAAATCAATGAGGCAAAAGGAAAATCAGGCGAAGGTGATTTAGATAAGTTGATTGCAGGAAGAGAAACCTGGACGATTCAGTAAACTTTCTTTCCGTCCTCTTCAAGAAAGAGATTTAGAAAATGAAGCAACCCGCTTTACTCATTGTACTCATTGCTGTTGCTTTTCTCGCGCTGAGTATTCGTATTCTCAAATCCCAAACCGGATTTCATCTTGTGGTAAATCTTGTCACCCATCCCGATGAACATTTTGTGAAACCGGATGATGTTTTCAAAATGGATGATCCGCTGATTCTGGATACAAGAACAATTGATGAATATGCTGTCAGCCATTTACAGAATGCAACCTGGATGGGCTTTGAAAATTTTTCTGCTGGAATGATTGGTGATACACCAATGGACAAAACAATTCTTGTTTATTGCACGGTTGGGTCACGAAGTAAAAACGTGATGAACATACTTCAGCAAGCAGGATATAAAAACGCGTACAATTTATATGGCGGCATCATCAACTGGAAAAATTCAGGATTTAAAATCGTTGATGCAGATGAACTGCCAACGGATGCCATTCATCCTTACAATAAGTTCTGGGCTTTTTGGGTGAAGAAATAAATCACTCCGCCTGCAATTCAATATAGGCTCTTAAATCTTCCACTTGCTGATTCGACATTCGGTCGTAAGTATAAAGCGGCATGTATTCCGGTTTTCCTGCATCAGAATAAGTACCGTGACGTATGATTTCATAGATAGATAACTGACCATCATCAGTAATATCTTTTTGCAGTTTTTTGAAAGTGAATTTGCTTTCATCAAAAATCAAATCGCTTGGTCCGCCATCTCGGTGACAGGTCTGACAACTGAGTTTATAAATTTTTTCACCTGAAGATGCATTTCCCGTTAAGGCGGGATAACCTGCTTCTTTATCTGTTGGACCTTCGCCAAAATGTGCAGGGGAATAAAGCATGTACTTCGATTTCAGAAAAGCAAATAAATCTTTATGCTGAGTTGCCTCGTGATACATCGTTTCAATTTTTGTCCAATCCTCTGGCGCTAATCCGAGATCGCCCAATTTCAATTGCAATGACCAGTAATAGGAGGTAACTGCTTTCAACTCCCAATCCTCGAGCAATCTTCCTGCAGAACAAATTTCAGCGCAGAGTTGTGTTGCCTCGTCAATGTTTTTATTTGCCTTCTGCACCCGCTCGCCATACTTAATGTAATAATCATCGTTATACCAGCTTTCGCGATTCACCATTCCCCAAAAAGTTGTAGCCTGATAAAATTTCAATCCGTTCGCTGAAACATATTCCAGTCTGGTATCAGGATTTGGATTGAACAAAGCCGGATCTTCCCGCACCTGATTATGACAATCAACACACTTAAAAATATTGCTGATGTATTTTGATTTTGATCCGTCCGTTTTTACAGCTCTTCCTTCAAACACCATTTCTTTTCCCATTCTGATGTCTTCGGGATCAGGATTTTCAATGTAGTGCGGTGGTTTAACTTCTCCTAACTCGAAAAGTGCATCATAAACATTTGTATTATCATTCCAACTGCAAGACGTCTGCTGCTCACCACGAAATGAAAACATCGGAGTTAATAATGCACAAATAATTATCAAAGTGATTCGTTTCATTTTGTTGCTTTGGTTCTGGTTGAAGGAAATCCCTGAATCCTAAAGATATATCAGCATTCTCCAACGCGCATCACGTCTTACATGTCCTGTGCCAAACATCATTGAGTAGCAATAAATATTCATCCGTTTGAACGGGATTATTTCACTCGGGATATTTGTAACTGAATCTTTTATCTTTAGCACCATCCAATCCTTTAAACCATGAAAAAAATAATATTCAGTTCAATTATTTTGATTTTCAATGCGCAACTGATTTTTGCTGCAGGAGGCGAAGATTGCGCAACCGCAGTGAGTATTTCATCCTTGCCATTTTGTGATACAGGAAATACAACCGGTGCAATCAATAATTATACAAGTTGCGGAAATAATACTGCACCCGATCATGTTTACGTTTATGTGCCAACGGCTGATGAGTATATTAACGTCAGCACCTGTGCTAATTCTTGCGGCACAACCACTTACGATTCCAGATTAGTGATTTATAAAAATGATTGTCTTGCCGGTTCTCAGATTGCGTGCAATGACGATTACTGCGGATTGCAATCTCAGTTGGACAATATCCTGTTTGAAGTTGGCAACACTTATTACATTGTGGTTGATGGGTACAACGCACTGTTCGGTCCTTATGCGGTTCATGTTTATGCATCGCCACCTTCTTGTTCTACTACCAATGCGTTAGGTTGCTCATGTCCGGACTCATCTGCAACAAATTGCGATTTACTCCCTGATATTACTGCCGCACAAAAAAGACTGGATACGCAACAATGGGTTGAATATTCTCAAAATGGAAACGGTGCAAATGATGGAAGATTACGCCTTACTGTTTCAACTCCGAATATCGGGCTTGGTGCTTTTGAAGTACGTGGTTCCTCGTTGTATGTATGTGATGAAGATACATTCGTGACCTATCCGGGTGTTTGTCCTGATGGCAGCGAACCGCGTCAACTTTTATTTCAACGCATCTATCATAAGAATGGAGGTACTATGACTTTTTATGATCGAATGGCAGGATCAATGACTTATCATCCTGCACATGGTCATCAGCACGTTGATGATTGGGGATTTTATACGTTGCGAACAAAGGATCCTTGCGAACCGAATCCTCTCAATTGGGAAATTATTGGAGATGGTGCAAAGCTTGGTTTTTGTTTGCTTGATCTATCTAATTGCGTGAGTTCAAATGGTGACTGCGTGGATTCATCCGGACAAATTTTAAATCAACCGGCAGACTTTCCAAATTGGGGTTTGGGCGGTGGAAATTATTCCTGCTCTCAAACCGTGCAGGGAATTTCTTCAGGCTACGTAGACATCTATTCTTATGCGCTTGATGGCATGTGGATTGATCTTCCAACTGGATTATGCAACGGAGAATATTGGATCGTTGTGCAGATTGATCCTCATAACTATTTCATGGAATCGGATGAAGAAAATAACATCATTACCGGTCCGATTACTTTAACACAACAGGATCCGCCCATTAATCCACTTTCAGAAATTACGGTTTCTGATTCTTTATTCAATGGCACTTTTTGCAGCGGACATTCCATAACTCTGACAGCCAATGCCGGAACAGAATATACATGGTCAACCGGTGATACATGTCGTTCTATTACAGTTGATCAGCCCGGAAATTATTTTGTCACGGTTGTTACGCCTTGTGGAACTGCACTTTCACAAACGCTGACAATCATTCAACTCGAACCGGAAGTTTCCTCAGTTATTCCTGCATTTGTTTGTGATGAAGGAACGGTAACATTGATTGCAAACGGAAACGGAATAATGAATTGGTACGATGTACCGGTTGGCGGCAACCTTGTTCATACCGGAAATTCTTTTACAACTCCGATTCTTACTCAAACCACCAATTATTTTGTAGAAGCAATCATTGATTCCAATAATGTGATTTGTAATTCTGCGCGCACAATGGTTACGGCAACGGTAAATCCGCTTCCATCTGTTTCTTACACAGGGCTAAATCCATTTTACAATGAAAATGATCCGGCTATTATGCTGACAGGAAATCCTGCCAATGGAATTTTCAGCGGTCCCGGAATTTCAGGTAGCAGTTTTGATCCGATGATCGCAACGGAAGGTGGTCCTTATACAATTATTTATTCTTATACCGATGGAAATAATTGTATGAATACTCATTCGTCAACAGTTACAGTTGGTCCTCCCGTGGCGGTAAGTTTTTCAGGGTTAAATCTGGAATATTGCATTGACGGAAATTATTCCGTGCTAAACGGAAATCCTGCGAATGGAACTTTCAGCGGCACAGGTATTGTCGGAAATATTTTCGATCCGTCATTAGCCGGTGTTGGAACTCATGGCGTCACTTACACTTTTGACAATAATGGTAACATGCTCACCTATACTTTGCAAACAACGGTTTATAATTTACCAACGTTGAGCATCGTGGGACTTAATAATGACTACTGCATTAATGATGCATCAGTTACGTTAACAGGCAGTCCTTTGGGCGGAACATTCTTTGACAATAATCTCGTCATTACTTATTTCAATCCGAACACAGCCGGTGTTGGTTATCATCTGATCAGATATGAATATACAGATGTGCATGGATGTACCAATTCTGTTCAGCAAGGTGTGCTGGTGAATAATCTTCCGTTTGTTTCGTTCAGCGGATTACAGATTTCTTATTGCGAAAATGAACCGGCTGATGAGTTGATCGGAAATCCTGTGGGTGGTTCATTCAGCGGAAACGGAATTTCAATTTTTGAATTTAATCCTGCATTAGCTGGAGTGGGCGGACCTTATCCGGTTAGTTACACATATACCGATCCTGTTTCGGGCTGCACAAATTCTACAATATCAGAAACTATTGTTCATGCCTCACCTGTAGTGGATTTCATCGGGTTGAATTCAACCTATGCAATCACAGATCAGCCTGCTCAGTTAACGGGTAATCCATTTGGCGGAACATTCTCCGGTACGGGAGTACAGAATGATAAGTTTGATCCCGCACTTGCCGGTGCAGGAAATCATATCGTCACCTACACTTATACAGATGCAAACGGTTGTTCGGGCTCTTATCAGCAGGCGGCTTACGTTTCGGATAATACTTCGGTGATTGATCCATTATCAAATACCTGGGTAAGCATTTATCCGAATCCTTCATCAGGAAATTTCACACTGGAAATTTCTGATAAGGATTTGCAATCTCTTGAATTGAAATTGATGAGCCTTACCGGACAAATTATTTTATCTGAAAATTTTGAAGCCCTGAGCGGAACATTAACTGAACAAATCAATGCAGATGAAATTTCTTCCGGTGTTTATCTTTTGTATCTCAACTCGAATGAAGGATTGATCGTTAGGAAGGTGGTGGTGGAGTGATTAAGCAAATTTTCAAATTAAGAAACCCGTAACTTTTTAGTTGCGGGTTTTTTTTTATGAGAAGATGATTTTCTTTTTCTACATAAACTTCACCAGCATCAAACTCGTGTCGTCATTGAGTTTTTTGCTGCCGATAAAATTTTCATGTTCGCGCAGTAATGCCTGAGTGAGCAATTCAGGATGAGCCGATTTATCCAACTCCATGAAAGTTGCGAGCAGTCGCTGATAACCAAATTCCTCTTTGGTTTCAGGATGAGTGTTCTCGGTCAGTCCGTCAGAATAAATAAACAGGAGGTCGCCCGGTTCGTATTCGCGCTCGCTGATATCAATATGATCAATCACCGAATCATCGCGGAAAAATCCCAATCCCATTCCGCGCTCGTGCAGATAAAAGGAATAATCTTTTTCACCGGTATAAAAAATAGGAGGGCATTGACCTGCACGTGCGAATTGCAATTGGCGAGATGATGAATTTATGTACAGATAAAAAAGGGTAACGAAAATATGTTTGTCGAATCTGCGCGAGATAAAACGATTAGTTTGGATCAGAAACTCTTCAATACCCAGTTGGTTTTCAAACAGTTTTTGAAATCTGCTTTTCAATTCTTCAGTATGGTAAGATGCGAGCATGCCTTTGCCGGAAACATCACCCAGAATAAGTACGCATTCATCATCATTGATGTGGTGGTGATAAAAAAAATCACCACTCAAATCACGTGCTGCACGGGTATAACACGACAGTTCGAGATAGGGAATGTGTTTTGGTAAATCGTTATATGGCTTGACGAAATGCATGGTTCACGAATGTACGAATAAGAAAATCCTTACGTTACAGATTCAATTTGAGAATGGAGAAACATAATTGTTCGCAATCAGAGACTTGCCAAGTCTTTGAGACTTGGTAAGTCTAATAAGCATCAAATAATAATTCATCGAATATTTGAATAAACTCATCATCGGTAAATTCGCACGCTCAATCAATGTTCCCGAAGCGCGAATGATTAACTCAATAGAAAACCTGCTGATCGAAAAAATGGCAGAGGAAGGAAAGTGCATCACGCATCATGAAGGCAAAGTGATTTTTGTGACGGGTGCCGTGCCGGGTGATGTGGTTGACGTGACGATTACCAAATCAAAAAAAGACTTCTCCTTTGCTCAGGTCGCAAAAATTGTTGAGCCAAGCAAGAACCGGATTGATGCGCCCTGTTCCCACTTCGGTGTTTGTGGCGGATGCAAATGGCAGCATCTCGCTTATCCAGCGCAGTTGAAATTCAAAGAGGAGTTGGTCGAAGAAGCTTTTGAAAAAATCGGCAAATTGAATTTTCCTGAACCACTACCAATCATCGGTGCAGATCACATTTATTACTACCGCAACAAACTCGAATTCACTTTCAGCAACAACCGTTGGCTGGAAAGAGAGCAGCTTGAGGATCCTGAAATCAACCGGAATGGCGTTGGATTTCATATTCCGAAATTTTTTGATAAAGTGCTGGACATTAATCAATGTATGTTGCAGGCTGATCCTTCCAATCCTTTGCGACTTGCGGTGAAGCATTTTGCGTTGACGCATGATTTGACTTTCTACGATTTAAGAAAACAAACCGGTGATCTTCGGAATATGATCATCCGAACCACGATCAAAGGTGAATTGATGGTGATCATTGTTTTTGCAAATGAATACAGACCGGAATACGAAGAGTTGTTGCTTCATGTCAAAAATGTTTTTCCGCAGATCAGCTCATTGATGTATGTGATCAACACCAAACGCAACGACACGATTTTTGATTTGCCCGTTCATCTTTTCTATGGAAATGATTTTATCACCGAGCAGTTTGGAAATCTGAAATTCAGGATCGGTCCCAAATCTTTTTTTCAAACCAATTCTTATCAGGCGGAGAAATTGTATTCGGCAACAAAACAACTCGCACAGTTTAAGGGAGATGAACTGCTTTACGATCTCTATTGTGGCATTGGCAGCATTTCATTGTTCATGGCAGACAGGGTGAAAAAAGTGATCGGTATTGAAATTCTGAAAGAAGCGATTGATGATGCAAAACGAAATGCAGAAATGAATGGAATTACCAACTGTGATTTTTTCGCGGGTGATGTGTTGGATGTGGTGAATGCAGATTTTGTTTTGCAAAACGGTAAGCCCGATGTGGTGATTATTGACCCGCCACGCGCTGGCTTGCATCCTAAAATTCCGAAAAAATTGATAGAGATGAATCCTGAAAAAATTATTTACGTGAGTTGCAATCCTGTAACGCAAGCAAGAGATCTTCAATTGCTCACGTCAAATTATTCGATAGAAGTGGTGCAGCCGGTAGATATGTTTCCGCATACACAACATGTCGAGAATATAGCAGTTTTGAAAAAGCTGAATTAAGAAATCACAATTGTCTTATCCTTTCGGCTCACAAATTTTCCAATCGGAGAAGCAAAACCCTGAAATCCGTTTTCACTCAAAAATTTTTCAAATTCATTTTGAAATTCGGGATCAACTGCAATCATCAGTCCTCCATTCGTTTGCGGATCACAAAGCGTGAGCAGCGATTCGCCATTAATTCCTTCTACCTGATTTTGATAAGCGCTCCAGTTGCGCATCGTGTTATCAGGATAAATAAATTTTGAAGCATAATCTTTTACTCCTTCAAGAAGTAAAATATTTTGGTAGTTAATTTCTGCGCTCAGATTTGCTCCGTTCGCCATTTCCAATAAATGACCGATTAAACCGAATCCCGTTATGTCGGTCATGCAATGAACATATTTCAAATCACCGATTTTTTCTCCGATTGAATTGAGTTGAATCATTTGTGTAATCGCTTGGCGCAAATCATTTTCTTCAACTGCTCCGCGTTTTGCAGTTGCACTAATTATGCCAGTACCGATTTTTTTTGTGAGGTAAATCAGATCACCAGCCTGAGCAGTGTGATTGTATTTGATTTTTGAAATTTCTGTAAGTCCGTTCACACACAAACCGAAAATAGGTTCAGGTGAATCAATACTGTGTCCACCTGCAATTGGAATTCCTGCCTGCTCGCAAATTTCTTCGGCTCCTTTTAAAACCAATGCGGCAATGGAGGCATCTAATTTTTCAACCGGCCATCCGAGAACCGCTAAAGCAAAAATGGGTTTGCCACCCATCGCATACACATCACTTAATGAATTGGCTGCCGCTATTCTTCCGAAATCCAACGCATCATCAACTATCGGTGTGAAAAAATCTGTAGTCGAAATCAATGCCTGTCCGTTTCCCAGATCATAAACTGCCGCATCTTCATTGGATTCATTTCCCTTCAGCAGTTTTTTGTTTTTGACTGAATTGTTTTTCTGTGAAAGAATTTGTTGCAAAACAGCAGGAGCTATTTTGCAACCGCATCCAGAGCCATGACTATACTGAGTGAGTTTTATTTCGTTCATACTTCGACCTTCAAGGTTTTTACAAATTCCATCACTTGACCGGCAATCGCATTCACTTCCATTTTTTCAAAACTTATTTTGTGAATTGATGCGGGCATCCGCTGCTCAATATTATGCAGGTAGGCTTTATCGTAATAGTGAAGAAGAATTGAAAATGCCTCAAAAAGATTTCTTTCTCTCAAAAGTTCAACAGTTTTTTTTGCGTGTTGAGGTCCGAGTCTGCGCTCAATTCTTTCCGTAGCCTCAATCAATTTCTCAACCGGAAACTTTCCGTAATCTTCCACCAAGTATTTTACACGCTCTTCAAAAGGAATGTCAATTAAAATCAATTGTGCCTCGCGCATCTGATTCCAGATTCCCGCAGGTAGAATTTTTCTACCGATGCTTCGACTTTCATCTTCCAACCAGAGGGTTTTAGAATTTTCCTGATGATGCCATTGCATGGCAAGATCATTTTCAAATTGTTCCTGTGTCGGAGGTTCAGGCTCACCAAGCGCACCGAAAGATGATCCTTTGTGATGAGCGAGATTTTCAAGATCAATCATCTGTTCATTTTGATTCTTCAGCGCATGAAGAATTTTTGTTTTCCCTGATCCGGTCATGCCGCCAAGTATCAATACATTTTTTTTCTGCTCAAATTCATTCAGACAAAAATTCCGGAAACTTTTATAGCCTTTGTTCAGCAGATTGACTTTGAACCCGTAAACTTCCAGCAACCACGCAATTGCCGCACTTCGCATGCCGCCACGCCAGCAATGACAAAGCACTTCTTCATTGGCAGAAATATTTTTCACCTGTTCAATCAGCGCATTCATTTTCACCCCAAAAAAATCTAATCCTTTTTCAACAGCTTGTTTTCGCCCCTGTTGCACATAGAGCGTTCCCACCTTTGCGCGTTCTTCATCAGAAAAAAGAGGCAAACTGAAAGCCCCCGGAATATGTCCTGCAAAAAATTCACCGGGCGAGCGCACGTCAAGAATTTTGAATGAAGATGATAACGAAATGAATTCACCGATATCAATGGACCTGGGCATCGGTCAAAATTATTGTTGAACATCATGATTCCATCATAACCGATGCAGATAACTTTGAGGCTCAAAATAATTTTTTATGATTGCGATTGAACTAATGCTGAAAGACAATCATCAATTCGAATCCGAACAAAACGGATTTGAATTAAAATTCAGCACACGAAAAGAAGACAACAATATGCTGAACAGTCCGAAGCAATTGATGCTCCACGCATTGGCTGGATGCACCGGTTATGACATGGTTGACTTACTCCAAAAAATGCGCGTTGATTTTGATGAATTCAAAATAATTGTTGAAGCAGAGCAAACAGAAGATCATCCGAAAACCTATCACACTGTTCACGTCATTTACCAGTTCACCGGAAAAAATATTGACCGCGATAAAGTTCATCGCGCGGTGGAACTTTCGGAAGAAAAATATTGCGGGGTGAGCGCCATGTTCCGAAAGTTTTCCAAAGTGAGTTGGGAAATAATCTATCTGTAGAATTAATCTTGTAAAAACTTTAATAAAAAAATCCCATGAAAAATACGCTGACTATTATTTTTCTGAGTTCACTCTTCTCTTTTGCTCATGCGCAACTGATGACCAACGGAAAACTCATTCTTGAATTGGAGCTCCAAAGCACCAACGGAACCAATGCAACCGCAGTCACCTGGAATCCTGATAAGAGTTTTTATTACACCGCTATTGCAGGAAACATGGATTATCCGTTGGAAACTTTTGATGCAAACGGAACCTGGAAAGATGAAGCGATTACAGCTTTTGATGTTCGCGGTTTGTGGTTCAATGCTAAAAAAAATATCCTTGAGGGAAATACGTATAGCAAGGGCGGACTTTACACCATGCAGATCCAATCTAACGGATTTCCGTCTGGAACTGCTGCGTTTTTAATCGAGAATAGTAATCTTCAGTGCGATCAATGTGCTGCTGCGTTTGATGGAAAAAAATATCTCTGGTATTTAGGCTCCGACTTGCACGTTTACAAATACAGTTACAAATCGCACAAAGCCTCCGGTGATTTTGATTTGAAAGGATATTCATCTGAAAATGTGATTTACACCACCATCGTTTACACGGGTGTCAAAGGTTTCGAACTCGGGTTATTTGATTATGACACTATGCGTTTCATCCTGTTTGATACAAAAGGAAATTACAAAGGCTCAAGTAACATTCCTTTCTACGGATCGCTGAGTGGTGGTTTTTGTTTCTCCTATGCCAACGGACTCGTTTGGTTGTATGACACTGAAGAAAGAAAATGGAGCGGCTTTGATGTGTTTGAATGAGACTTGCCTTCTTCCAAAATCCCGATCAATAATTTTCTGGCGCAATAAAATCATGTTTCTTTGCGCGCCCTTCAAACATGAAACTCACTGATCATTTCCAAAATCCCGATCATTCTCTTTTCTCCGTAGAAATTCTTCCGCCCATGCGCGGAAAAGGAATTGAAGAAATCTGGGATGTGCTCGATCCGTTGATGGAATTCAAACCTCCATTTGTGGATGTCACCTACCACCGCGAAGAATACGTTTACAAAAAACGCCCCGGTGGATTGCTCGAAAAAGTAACGATCAAAAAACGCCCCGGCACCATCGGTATTTGTTCTTCCATCCGCCAGCGCTATGAAATTGATCCCGTGCCCCATCTCATTTGCGGAGGCTTTACCCGCCACACCACCGAAGATGCACTCGTTGATCTTTCTTATCTCGGCATTGATAATATTCTTGTCATCCGCGGTGATGCTATTAAAAGTGAAGCGCGTTATGTGCCCGAATCAGGCGGTTATCATTACGCCATCGAACTGCTCGAACAGGTCGTAGCCATGAACAACGGAATTTATATTGACGATGATTTAACCGAAACACATAAAACAGATTTCTGCATCGGGATTGCCGGCTATCCGGAGAAACATTTCGAAGCGCCCAATATGGCTTCCGATCTAAAAAATCTGAAAATGAAAATTGATGCAGGTGCGCATTATATCGTCACCCAAATGTTTTTCGACAACAAAAAATATTTCGACTTCGTCAAAAACTGCCGCGATATGGGCATCACTGTTCCCATTATTCCCGGCATTAAAACCATCACCGCCAAATCGCAGATCAACACCATTCCACCCGTTTTTAAAGTGGATATTCCGGAGACACTGAGCAATGAAATTGAAAAATGCGCGGACAACAAAGCCGCTCAGCAGGCAGGCATCGAGTGGTCAATCGATCAATGCAAAGAGCTCTTGAAATTCGGGGTGCCTTGCATCCATTTCTACACGATGAGTAAACCCGATGCTACGCTGGAAATTGCAAGAGGGGTGTTTTGATTATCTACTCAAACCCCACCTCCTTAAAATCAACCACCCGCGTTTCGCCATCGGTGTCAATCATCAGCCTGCCTGTTTCATCAATGCCGCTTATGGCACCTTCAAAACGATCTTGTTTGGTGCGGTACCATGCAAATGTTTTGTATTGATAAAGATGATCGAGATAATCTTTTTTGATCAACCGGAAATTGGTTTTCATCAGTTGCAGATAGCGGTTTTCGATATTCGCGCTCAGCTTTTCAAAAACAGATTGGAGTTTAAAATTTTTATCAGTCAGCATTTTTAATGAAACAGGGTTTTTTAATGCGCGGTTGGCGGGGACATCGACCTCAGGAAATATCTGGTTCACATTCAACCCGATGCCGATCAGCGAACTGCTAAAGTTGTTTCCTGAAATCGTGTTCTCGATCAAAATGCCGCTGATCTTTTTTTCTTCCACATAAATATCATTGGGCCATTTCACCAACACTTCTTTTTTGCAGAGTTGATGAACAGTTTCCATCACCGCCAGGCTCATAGCCATGTTGAGATAAAATTGATTCGCAGCTTCCAGAAATTTAGGATAGAACACATACGTGACGAGCAGATTTTTCCCCTCTTCGCTTTCCCATTTATTCCCCATCATGCCGTCCGGTGCAACCGGTTGACCTTTTCCCTGCTCTTGAAAGTCGGCAATGATGGCAGTTCCTTCACTTGGCTTCTGCTTTGACAACAGTCGCTTTGCATAGTTGTTGGTTGAATCGGTTTTTTCCAGATGAATAGCAACTTTACCAGTAAAGAGTGTGTTCTCAGCGATCTGCAAGTGATTTCGTTATTTTGTGACCTAAATCGTTTATCGGCAAATTGACAGTTAAGAAGAGTAGAAAGCGTCCCGTCAAAAAGAACGCTGATGCATCAAAGTTATTAAAGACTATTATTGATGCCATCCAGGATAAAAAAGGAATTGATGTGTTGAGTCTCGACCTCACCGCAGTAAATGAACGGGCAACCGATTATTTTGTTATTTGTCATGGCGAATCAACTACCCAGGTAAGAGCGATTGCTCAAAATATTATTGACCTTGTAACGTCAAAACAAAAAGAGAATCCCTGGCATAAAGAAGGATTTGAAAATCTGGACTGGGTTTTACTCGACTATATCAATGTGGTTGTTCATGTGTTTCACTTCAGAAAGCGGTCGTTCTATCAGTTGGAAGATTTGTGGAGTGATGCAACAGCAACCCGTCACGATTGAAAAAAATTAATTAACAAGACTTGCGCATAAGTACGATTTGCGAAAAAGAAAATGGAAGAACAAAAAAATAATCCGCCCAAAGATCAAAAGCCCCAGAAAGGACAAAAATTCAGTTACTACTGGATATTGCTTGCGGTGGCTGTGCTGCTGCTCGGTTTTAATTTTTTCAGAATAAGTGGAGGAGGTGCGGAGGAAACAACATGGCCTACATTCCGCGATAAAATGTTGCTCGTGGGTGATGTGAAAAAAGTAGATGTCATCAACGATGATAAGGTGGAAATTTATATCAAGGAAGAAAGCCTGAGCAAAACGGAGTATGAAGATGTGCGCGAAACCATGCTCGGTGGCGAAAACAAAGGACCTCATTATCATTTCAAAACCGGCAAGGGCGACTTTCAGCAGGAGATGGAAAAAGCGCAGTTGGAAAGCGGAGTGGTCAAAGAAAAAATTATTTATCCGGAATTCAAGGAAAGAACAAATTGGTTTTCACAAATTCTTGGCTGGGTAATTCCGCTGGTTCTCATTATTGCATTTTGGATTTTCATGATGCGCAGAGTTTCCGGTGGCTCAGGTCCGGGAAGCCAGATTTTTAACATCGGCAAATCGAAAGCAACACTGTTCGACAATACGAATCAAAAGATCAATATCACTTTTGAAGATGTTGCAGGGTTGGATGAAGCCAAAGAAGAAGTGATGGAGGTAGTAGATTTTCTGAAGAACCCGAAAAAATATACCGCGCTTGGAGGAAAAATTCCGAGAGGAGTTTTGCTGGTTGGCGCTCCTGGAACAGGAAAAACTTTATTGGCGAAAGCAGTTGCGGGAGAAGCGCAGGTTCCGTTCTTTTCTATTTCCGGTTCTGATTTCGTGGAGATGTTTGTTGGAGTTGGTGCATCACGCGTCCGCGATCTGTTCAAACAAGCGCGTGAGAAAGCGCCTTGTATCATTTTCATTGATGAAATTGATGCCATCGGCAGAGCGCGAGGAAAAAATATGATGCAGAGCAATGACGAACGAGAGAATACTCTGAATCAGTTGCTGGTGGAAATGGATGGTTTCCCGAGTGATAAAGCCGTGATCATTGTGGCGGCAACGAATCGTCCTGATGTATTGGATAATGCGCTGCTTCGACCCGGACGTTTTGATCGGGTTATCAGCATTGATAAACCCGATCTCATCGGTCGCGAGCAAATTTTCAAGGTTCATTTAAAACCGCTCAAGCAACTTGCATCAGATGTGAACGCATATAAACTGGCTGAACAAACACCCGGTTTTGCGGGAGCTGAAATTGCGAATATTTGCAACGAAGCAGCTTTGATTGCTGCGCGAAAAGGGAAAAATGCAATTGAACTTTCTGATTTCAATGATGCAATTGACCGCAGTATCGGTGGATTGGAAAAGAAAAATAAAATCATTTCCAAAGACGAGAAAAAAATAATCGCCTATCATGAAGCAGGACATGCAATTTGCGGTTGGTTTCTTGAACATGCGCATCCGCTCATCAAAGTTTCCATTGTTCCGCGAGGAGTTGCCGCCTTGGGTTATGCACAGTATCTACCAAAAGAACAATACCTGCACACGACTGATCAGTTGATGGATGAAATCTGCATGACGCTTGGTGGTAGAGCTGCGGAAGAAATTATTTTCGGAAAAATTTCTACCGGTGCACAAAACGACCTCGAAAGAATTACACGCATGGCTTATGCGATGGTGACCATTTTCGGGATGAATGAAAAAGTAGGTAATGTTTCATTCTACGATCCGAATGGCGAGTTTAGTTTCCGTAAGCCATATTCTGAAGAAACATCGCGCATCATTGATGAAGAAGTGCGTAATCTGATACGTCAGGCTTACGATAAAACATTGGCTCTTCTTCGTGACAAAAAATCACAACTTGAAGCCGTTGCAATTGAACTTCTTGATAAAGAAATTATTTACAAACTGGATTTGGAAAGAATTATCGGTCTTCGCCCATTTGAAGAGAAGAAAGAACCGGAGGTTCATACCGTAATCAGTTCATCCGAAAACGGAAGCGATGTAATTCATGAAGTACAGACACCCGCGGCAGAAACAGATTCAACACCGGCAGTCTGATAATCAAAATATTTTTGCGCGCAAAACAATCGCATGAATAATACTTCCTCGAAAGAACGGATCTTAAAAAAGATTCGGGATGCATTAATCCATTCCACCCCGGAACCATTCACGCAAATCGAAGGATCGGAAATATACAAACCTGTTACTGATACCCTTGAAATTCGTTTTGCAGAGGAGTTCACCAAGATCAACGGTCAGTTTGTTTATTGCGAAAGTCAAACGGAATTGATCAATGCGTTCAGCACGTTATCCATTGAAAAAAAATGGAACAAGCTGGTAGCATGGGAAGATGAACTGTTGAAAATATTTAATGAAAATTCTTTTTCAGGAATCAGCAGCGATACAAACATTGAAGATGCAGATGTAGGAATCACTTTGTGCGAATCATTGATTGCACGTACCGGAAGCATTTTGATGTGCTCTCAGCAATCTTCAGGCAGAGCGCTTTCTGTTTTTCCGCCTGTTCATATTTGCGTGGCTTTCACTGATCAGTTGGTGGATGATATCCGCGATGCGTTGAATCTGCTCAAGGAAAAATATCCAGATCAAACTCCTTCGATGATCAACCTCATAACCGGCCCAAGCCGCACGGCAGATATTGAAAAAACTTTGGTTTTAGGAGCTCACGGTCCTAAAGAGATTTTTGTTTTTTTGGTTGAACGGGTTTTGAATCCTGAATCTTGAATAGTGAATGATGAATTTTATAACGATCTCCCTCTTGATTCAGAATTCACTACTCATCATTCATAATTTGCAGGATTAACAGATGTCTGTCCGCAACAAAATCTATTTCGCTTCCGATTTTCATCTCGGTACTCCCGATCACGAATCCAGTTTAAAACGCGAAAAATTAATTTGTTCCTGGCTTGATTCCATCAAACACGATGCGCAGGAAATTTATCTGGTCGGTGACATTTTCGATTTCTGGTTTGAATACCGCCATGTCATTCCGAAAGGTTTCATCCGACTGCAGGGCAAACTCGCAGAATTACGCGATGCCGGAATTCCAATTTGTTTTTTTCACGGCAATCATGATATGTGGATGTTCGGATACTTTACCAAAGAGCTCGGCATTCCTGTTTACAGCAAACCCATCACCAGAGAATATTCCGAAAAAAAAATTATGATCGGTCACGGAGATGGATTAGGACCCGGTGATTATACTTACAAACTCCTCAAGAAAATTTTCAGAAATAAAATCTGTCAATGGTTGTTTTCATTTCTTCATCCGACAATTGGAATGGGTATTGCTAAGTTCTGGTCGCGCAGCAGCAGGGCGGCACAACAGGAAGAAGAAATATTTCAAGGAGAAGAAAAAGAGTTTCTGATCAGGTATTGCAAAAAAATTCTGGAGCGCGACAAATACGATTACTTTATTTTCGGTCACCGGCATCTGCCACTCGATATCAAACTGAATGAAACCACGCGCTACATCAACCTTGGAGATTGGCTCACCCACAACAGCTATGCGGTTTTTGACGGGGAGAAACTGGAGCTTAAAAAGTTTGATATTAATTCTGCTGTTGGCTAATTCAGCAAACGCACAGCCATTTGCTTTTCTCAACTCTATTCCAACAAAGGCAAAAAGTTTTGAAACCGATCAACTCAAAAATATTTACGTGCTTGATTCAGCAGGAACGGTAACCAAATACAGCGAGAACACAGACAGCATTTATTTTTTCAATGACCGCACTTATGGTTCACCATTATCTATGGATGCCACCAAACCTTTCAAGTTTATTTTATTCTACCGCGATCAACAGTTTGTGAAAATGCTGGACAAAACCATGTCTGAAATCGGAAGCATCAATTTGCTGCAGCTCGGATTTCAGTATGTCAATGCGGTTTGCTCTTCGGCTGATGCAAACATCTGGCTCTATGATGAAGTCAATTTCAAGTTGAAAAAACTCGATGACCAGCTGAACTTAGTTCGTGAAAGCGAAGACCTGAATCAGATTATCGGTGAATCCATTCAGCCGGAGTTTATCATTGAAAATGAAGGAGTTGTTTATCTGAACGATCCGCAAAAAGGAATTTTTGTTTTTGATCAATATGCAACTTACATCAAAACGATTGCGATTAAAAATCTTTCTTCCTTTCAATTGATTGATGATCAACTGATTTATTTCTCCGAAAACAAACTGCACATTTTCAATCTGAAAACGTTGATTACAGAAGACATTGACATTCCTCAGACTGAAAATGTGCTGGATACCAAACTTCAGAAAGACCGCCTTTATATCCTCCAAAAAGATCAGCTAAGTTTGTACTCATTCTGATATGAATTCTTCTTCACTCATTTATTAGCTCAAATAAAAATTATGGGAACGCTCAGTTCCCCTCTCCTCCGGAGAGGGGTTAGGGGTGAGGCTTATGCTTGACAAACTCGAACATATTTATATCCGTTTCTCGGAGATCGAAAAACAAATCAGCGATCCGAAAATAATTTCGGACATGAGGCAGTTTGCGAAACTCAACAAAGAATACAAAGACCTTCAGCCGATTGTTGCCGCCTATCATGATTATAGAAACGTGCTTAGCAATCTCCGGAATTCTCATCATCTGCTCAACACAGAAAAAGATCAAGAGATGCGCGATATGGCAAAAGCAGATTTGGAAGAATTGGAAATCAGAAAAGAGAAGATTGAAGAGGAAGTAAAAAAAATGCTGATTCCGAAAGATCCGGAAGATGATAAAAATGCAATTCTTGAAATCCGTGCAGGCACCGGTGGTGATGAAGCAAGTTTGTTTGCCGGAGAATTATACAGAATGTATGCGCGGTACATTGAAAAAAAGGGATGGAAACAATCGATGCTGAGCGAAAGCGAAGGAACAATGGGAGGCTACAAAGAAATTATTTTGGAAGTAGAAGGTGATGGTGCGTATGGTCATTTGAAATATGAATCAGGTGTTCATCGTGTGCAGCGCGTTCCGAAAACAGAATCATCAGGAAGAGTTCATACTTCAGCAGCAACCGTTGCAGTGTTGCCCGAAGCAGAAGAAGTGGACGTGGTAATAAATCCTGCTGATATAAAAAAAGATACTTATCGTGCTCAGGGTGCAGGTGGTCAGCATGTGAACAAAACGGAATCCGCTGTGCGACTCACGCATTTGCCATCAGGAATTGTGGTGGAATGTCAGAAAGAACGTTCGCAAATCAAGAATAACGAAACGGCCATGAAGATGCTGAAAACAAAATTGTACGATATCAAACTGAAAGAACATAATGATAAAATTTCCGCACATCGAAAAACTTTGGTCTCATCAGGAGACCGATCAGCGAAAATCCGCACGTATAATTTTTCTCAAGGTCGGGTAACCGATCATCGCATCGGTTTGACTTTATATAATCTTGATCAGATTTTGGACGGAGATATTCTTCAAATCATTGATGCTTTACAACTTGCCGAAAATGCAGAAAAGTTGAAGGCTGGTGGAATGAGTTGATGGATTTGTATTTTAAACTTTTCTTGAATAATTCTATCTTAACATTCTTAAATCACTAAAACTTGATGATATGAAAAACTTTTTTTTAGTCAGCATTTGTTTTTTTCTTCTGTTGTTTACAGTGAATAATTTGTCAGCGCAAATTGTAGTTAAGATTAAACCCATGGAGCCAACCATCGTTGTTGTAAGACCGGATTCTCCGGGAAATGATCATGTTTGGATTGACGGTCACTGGAAGTGGAATGATACACGCAGCGAATACGTTTGGGTGGATGGTCATTGGGATAAGCCAGGCAATCCGAATTGGAAATGGGTGTCCGGTCATTGGAAAAAATCCCGTGGCGGATGGAAATGGATTGAAGGACATTGGAAGAAAAAATAATATTCACAAAACGGAACTGTCCCGTCCCGATTATAATCAGGACGGGTTTTGTTTTTTTTGACAAGCGATGAGCGAACAACGAATTTCATGGTTTAAGATTTCTGATGCCTGTTACAATGTCGAATCCTTCGTTCCGAAAAATTCAGTATGTACGGTCATTGTCAAAGGCAAAGAATTTTGTGTGGCAAATCTTGCGGATGGATTATTTGCCATGAATGATTACTGCCCACATGCGGGCGCTTCTCTCGGTCATGGCTGGTGCAATGAAAAAGGAATTGTAATGTGTCCGCTGCATAACTACAAATACGATATTCATACAGGGAAATGTGTGAGCGGTGATGAGTTTTACAGAGTAAAAACCTATCCCGTAAAAGTTGACGATGAGGGAATTTTCATCGGGCTGCCTCTGGATTTTTGAAAATTTACTGACTCACTCAAAATCTCAAATTCTCTTTCGGACTTACCTTCGCAAAATATATGCGCCATACGGTTTACGATATTCAGCAGATCAAATCCATCACTAAAGGACAGATTCTCCAGCTGAAAAATGAATTGAAAATTGACACGTTATTGATGGATAGCCGGAAAATTATTTATCCGGAACATTCCTTATTCTTTGCCATGAAGGGTCAATTGCATGATGGACATCAATTTATCGGTGATCTTTATCAGAAGGGAATCAGGAATTTTATCGTCAGCGAAAAAATAGATGCGGCAAAATATCCTGAAGCCAATTTTGTAATGGTGAAAGATTCCGTTTTGGCGATGCAGCGAATGGCAGCACATCATCGCACTCAATTCAAAATTCCGGTTATCGGAATTACCGGCAGCAACGGAAAAACTATTGTGAAAGAATGGCTGTTTCAATTATTGGATAAAGAATATCATATCGTTAGAAGTCCGAAAAGTTATAATTCACAAATAGGTGTTCCGGTTTCTGTATGGCAGATGAATGAGGATGATAATCTCGCCATTTTCGAAGCGGGTATTTCGCAGTCTGAAGAAATGGATAATCTCCGCGCGGTCATTCAGCCTACGATTGGAATTTTCACCAACATCGGTGAAGCGCACAACGAAGGATTTTTAAATATCCGACACAAGACCAAGGAAAAGCTCAAATTATTTCTGAATACAGATGTGCTGATATACCGCAGTGATTATCTGGAAATCACACAGGCAATTCTCGAAATCAATCAGCTTCATAAAACCGATGAGGACAACAAGGAACTGTTTAACACATTCACCTGGGCAAAGGACACCGAGGCAGACATGATGATCCACGAGGTGGAAAAAAAACAAAACGGTTCTCGCATTAAAGCGACTTACAATGAAAAATTCATAGCGATTGAAATTCCGTTTACCGATGATGCATCAGTAGAAAATGCAATTCATTGCTGGGCTACAATGTTGTTTCTCGGATACGATAATCTGATGATCTCCCATCGCATGACAGAATTGGGTGCCATCGCCATGAGACTTGAAATGAAAGATGCGATCAACGGTTGTTCTCTGATCAACGACAGTTACAATTCTGATATCGGTTCCTTAAATATTGCGCTTGATTTTTTGAATCAACAGACACAACAAAAAAATAAAACACTGATTCTCTCTGATATTCTTCAAAGTGGCAAGGACGATCATCAGCTTTATTCCGAAGTTTCTTCATTGATCAGAAATAAAAATGTTTCGCGGCTTATTGGAATTGGTGATCATATTTCAAAACAGGAAAAAATATTTTCAGAGAATAATGACCTCTCTTCAACATTTTATAAAAACACAGAAGATTTCCTGAAACACTTTTTGACAACAGATTTTTCTCACGAAACGATCTTGCTTAAAGGCGCACGACCTTTTGCCTTTGAACGGATTTCTCAGGTGCTGGAACAGAAAATTCATGAAACGGTCTTGGAGGTTAATCTGACAGCCATCAGACACAACCTGAATGTTTATCACTCGTTGTTGAAACCGGAAACCAAAATAATGGTGATGGTTAAAGCTTTTTCTTACGGTAGCGGCAGTTATGAAATCGCCAATCTTTTGCAATTCAATCATGTAGATTATCTCGCGGTGGCTTATGCCGATGAAGGAATCACACTGCGCAAATCAGGAATTGTGATTCCGATCATGGTGATGAATCCGGAAATAAAAAGTTTTGAGGCAATGATCCGTTACGATCTTGATCCGGAAATTTATAGTCTGAATTTGTTACAGCATTTTAATGATACCGCGCGCGATTTTTCCACAGGAAATGATCGTGAAATTCCTGTTCATATCAAATTGGATACAGGAATGCACCGCTTCGGCTTTACCGAAGAGAATATTCCTGAATTGATTTCTCTGTTGAAAAGTGCCGCTTTTTTGAAAGTGAAATCAATTTTTACCCACCTTGCTGCAACAGATGAAAAACAACACGATGATTTCACCCGCGAACAGCTTTCTGTCCTGCAAAGATTGGGTGATGAAATTGAAAAAGGAATTGGTTATAAACCATTGCGACATGCTACAAACAGCGCTGGTATTGTTCGTTTTCCTGAATCACATTTGGATATGGTGCGGCTTGGGCTTGGCATCTACGGAATTGATACAACAGAACAACTTAAAAGCAAATTGATTTCGGTGAGTCAGTTAAAAACTTCTGTTTCACAAATCAAGAAAATCAAAAAGGGCGAGACAGTCAGTTATAACAGAAATTGGAAAGCATCAAAAGAAACTACGATTGCCGTTGTTGGAATCGGTTATGCAGATGGCTTGAGCAGACGCCTGAGCAATGGGGTTGGGAAAATGCTGTACAAAAGCAAACTGGTGCCGATTATTGGAAATATTTGCATGGATATGTGCATGTTGGATATTTCAGGAATTAAGGGAGCTGAAGAAGGGGATGAAGTAATTGTATTCGGTGAGGGATTATCTATTGATCAATTGGCAGAGTGGTGCGGAACAATTCCATATGAAATACTCACCAATGTTTCACAGCGTGTCAAAAGGGTATATTATCAGGAGTGATGTTTCACCCGATTCATACAGGTAAGTGCACAAATATCGCTTGATAAATTACTGAAAATTCGCTGATAAGCCTGTCAATTTTCTTTCAAAAACGTCAACAGAAGAGCCGGTCTCTACCACCCCAATTTGGCTACATTTGCTGCCCTTAAAATCAGTTTATATGATGAAGTTTCATGATTTCAATTACGAACGTCCGGATATGGATTTGCTCAAAGGACAGTTCAAATCTTTGCTCAAAGAATTTTCTGAAGCACCAACTGCGGAGCAGCAGAGTGCTAAATTGAGTGAGATCAATTCACTGCGCAACCGCTTCACCACGCTCAGCAATATTGTTGAAGTACGCCACACCATTGATACCAATGACGCGAAATATCTGGACGAGCAGAATTTCATTGATAATGTCCGTCCTGAATTTGAAGAATTGGTTACGGAATATTATGAAGTTCTGATCAATTCAAAATACCGCAATGAATTGAAAAACGCCTTCGGCAAACAGCTTTTTGATTTTGCGGAGGAATCAATCAAATCATTTAAACCGGAGATAATGGAGGAGTTGAAAAGTCAAAATCAACTTTGCACTCAATACAATCAACTGGTTGCCGCGGCAGAAATTGATTTTGAAGGAGAGAAAAGAAACCTGGCTGCACTCGGTCCTTATGAACTTTCTACCGACCGCAACATGCGCAAAAAAGCAACGGATGCCAAATTCGGATACTTCGCTTCGCATGAAAAAGAATTTGACGCTAACTATGATCAACTGGTAAAACTGCGTGATCAGATGGCTCATAAACTCAATTTCGATAATTATGTTCAGCTTGGATATTCGCGCATGGTGAGAACTGAATATGATGCAGCCAAAGTTGCTTTGTTTCGTGATGAAATCAGAAGAGTAGTTACTCCTCTCGTTCAAAAATTAAAAGACAAACAAGCAAAGCGGCTTGGACTGGATAAGCTGACGTACTACGATGAAGGACTCCTGTTCAAGAGCGGCAATGCAAAACCAAAAGGAGATGGAGCCTGGATTGTCGCGAATGCAAAAAAAATGTATGGCGAATTATCCAATGAAACCAACGAGTTTTTCACTTTCATGCTTTCACAAAATTTGATGGATCTGGAAAATAAAAAGGGAAAAGCCAGTGGCGGATATTGCACCATGTTCCCTGATTACAAAGCCCCTTTTATTTTTTCCAATTTCAATGGCACTTCTCATGACATTGACGTGCTCACGCATGAAGCCGGTCACGCATTTCAGTGTTATGAAAGCAGAAATTTTAATGTTGCTGAATATTTTTTCCCCACTTATGAAGCCTGTGAAATTCATTCCATGAGCATGGAATTTCTCACGTGGCCCTGGATGAATCTTTTCTTCGAAGAGGACACTGATAAATATAAATATGCGCATCTGCTCAAATGCCTTTATTTTCTTCCTTACGGGTGCACAGTGGATGAATTTCAGCATGTGATTTATGAAAATCCAAATCTTACTCCCACAGAAAGAAAAAAAGTTTGGCTGGAAATTGAAAACAAATATTCTCCGGGTAAAGATTACGATGACAACGAATACCTGAAAAACGGTGGATACTGGCAACGCCAGCAACATATTTACAACAGTCCGTTTTACTATATTGATTATGTGCTTGCTCAGATTTGCGCCTTCCAATTTTGGCACAAAGCAAACGTTGATCGTAAAAGTGCATGGACAGACTATGTCAATCTTTGCCGGCAGGGCGGAAGTTTACCTTTTCTGCAATTAGTTAAAGCTGCGAATTTGAAATCACCTTTTGATCAGGGATGTGTGGAACAAGCTATTGAACCCATCGCAAAATGGATTGATGCGATTGACGATACTAAGTTTTGAAATCCTCAGTTACTGATTGAAGAATCGAAAATGTTCTTCAGAAAAATCTTCCAGCGAGTGAAGGAGCAAGTCTGCGATTTGAAATCTTGGTTGATGAAAATATTCTTCAATTGGAATTGTTACCACTTTGGCTAGCGCAGCTTTAGCAGCCAATGTGCCATAAAATGAATCTTCAAACACCAAACATTCAGACGCATGAAGTCCAAGTTTTTTGAAAGTAGAAATAAATATAGCTGGATGTGGTTTACCGTATTCCTCTTCTTCGCCTGAGTAAATGAGTTCAAATTCCTTGTGCAATTTGAAATGATCAACAACCGCATTGATCACGCTGTAGTGCGATGACGAAGCCAGAGCAATCCGAATATTTTTTTTTCTGAAGAAATCCAGGATAAAATTTACTCCCGGCATCATCGTTCCTCTTGATTTAATAAGTGTGTTCACCTCTTCATGGATCTCCTGAAGTATTTGTCCTTTACTTTTTTGAGTCCATTGATATTTCGCGAACCAAAAATTTACAACTTCATCAGTTCTTAATCCCATGATTTGTTTGCAATCTTCACGTGTAAGTTGAATTCCGATTCGCGCAAATACATCAATCTCCGCATCCTGCCAAAGCGGTTCGCTGTCAATCAAAAGGCCATCCATATCAAAGATCACAGATTTTATCATGCGTCCGAAAATAATTCTGTTTGATAAATACAGACATAAAATTTCTATCCGATTGGCGCGATTCGATTGTTTTAAACAGAGGTCTTCATTATCAACACTTATGTGTGACTTTTGATTTGTAATACTTCGGACTCTCTGCGTAAATTGCGCACGCAATCATTATTAAACCAAAACTTTTCATCATGAAAAAACTACTCTTTTTATTTACGCTATTAACAATCACATTCATTGGAGCGTATGCGCAGAACAGCGATCACACTCCAACTTCAGGAGATTCATGGCGCCCATCTGAAGGCGAAATCGGAATGACCATGCAGGTTAACGGCTTAGCATTTTTCGGAGTTAATGCAGTAGCAGACCCATTGACAGGAAACGGCATGTTGTGGATTCATTACATGTTAGCCGATGATTTGGCAGCGCGCGTAGGGCTCGGTATTAATTCAAGAAAAACGCATACAGTTACTGAAAACACAAATCCTCAATTAGGGCTGGAAACAGGAACCTTTATGTGGGACTCGACCGGTAAACGTGGCAGTTTTATCCTGAGTCTTGGTGTCGAAAAACACATGGGAGGCATGGCTAAATTGGATCCATATCTCGGTGCTCAAATCGGAATGGCAATGATCGGCAAGACCAAAGGTTCATCGACAACTGATGTTACCGGAGCCGATACGAGCGATACTGATGTGGCTACATCAAATTCTACGTGGGAAACAACTACACCGGGTGGTTTTGGATTTGCTATAAGTGTATTAGGTGGATTCCGTTATTTCTTTGCTGATCATATTGCTATTGGTGCTGAAATCAACTGGGGTTTTGCGTCTGTTGCGTTTGGCGGAGAAAGCACTGCGACTTTCCATAATGAATCTACTTTCAACGGTACAGCTAACACTGACATCGATAACACGTCAACATCATCGTCAAAAACTACTGTTTCAGGCATGGGGGTTCGATCAGTTAACGGAGCATTCAATAATACTGCGGGTGCTACGGTTGGGCTAAGCCTTACTTGGTTTTTCGGAAACTGATTTTACGTTCAGTTACAAATTCAAAGGGCTGCGAATTTCGCAGCCCTTATTTTTTCGCACAATTCATTCATTTCAGATCACATCGAAAATAAATCCTCCGCCAATAGGTGTTGAAGCAGATTTCTTTTTCGCTAATTCTTTGTTTTCATTTCCATTAACCAGATCCATATTTTGCGTTTCGGATTTGCAATCCAACTCATAGTACTGAATTTTGAGTTGATACAGACCAAGAAAATCGTATGTCTTTGTTTGAAGAACAGGTTTTGGTTGTTCAATTGCATCTGCGCAATTTGTTGAAGACTTGGTGCCATCGGTTTCATTCTCATCAGCAAGCATGGCGATGAGATGGCTGGTGTTCTCTTTTGATGAGTTTTCTTCTTCTGCAACCGGTTGATCGCAGGCGACAGCGTGCAGTCCGATCAAAACAAACAGGATTGATAATATGTGTTTCATGGTTTAGAGATTTTGCATGATAACAAAGTAAGCAAATCAAAACGGAGTTTGAATGGATATGTGCGCATGATTTAACATGGTTTAAGTTTTTATTCGACAAAAAGCAGTTTTCATCCGACTATAAACCTCCTGATCATTTAATAACCTGAATGAATTGAGTGAGTTGTTCATCACCGGCTGACAAACGAAGCAGATAATGTCCCGCAGATAAATCCTTTGCATCCATTTCTATTGAATGAGATCCTTGTGAAAAATCTCCGGTGATGATTTCTTTCAATTTTCTTCCGAGCATATCATAAACCGAAAGTTCAATTTTCATCGGCATATTCAAGACGAACGAAATAGTTGAATTGTTACTAATGGGGTTGGGATAGTTTCTAAGAAATTGAAATGGTAGTTGGTTTTCAGAGATTGAATTGGTCGCAGAAGTTTCTTCGAGAAATACGGGTTCAAATCCCAGTTGTATGGAAACCATTTGATTGGGTGTTGCAAGAATAAAGGTGTCCGGAGAGATATCAGAAAGATCAGTCACAATATTGATCAGCAGCATCGAATCTGAACTTACCGGAAATGTCCATGTGCCGCCATTAGGAATTTGCGGGTCAGTAGGATTTGGATTTTCTTCGCTCCACATCACATACACGGCAGTCCCTCTTGCTCTTTCGAATTTGTAAATGCGCATGTACGGATCATATCCACATAAAATGCATTCGACTGAAGTAAAATCATATAATTCGTCCACCAGCAATTTCATCGTGTAACTAACCGGTTTGTTACTATAGTTGGAATCAATATCATTCACCACTCCGCTCCATCTCCATGAACGGCTGAGCGGATAAAGAAATGGATTGTGCGGATTCGCATCATTCGACATCGAGAACGCAGCCATTTCAACTCCTTCGCCAAAAAGCGTAGCAAAACATTTAACTGTTTCGCGCGCGTGTTTTGCCCAAAGCCATTCAACTGACGTAGGATCTTCTGCATTCAACTGATCATAGAGATTTACGAAATTTGAAAATACCGGATTAGGAAAATCACCTTCTATTGAATCACCCGAAAGAAATTGAGTGTAGCCATCATGTGGAACCCACGGCTGATGATCAGTGAACATAATCGTCCATTGATCATCTATATAAATAGGTTTGTTGCAATGCTCGCGTATAAATTTGATACTTTGATCAGATGATTTCCATCCCATGTGCGGATGCCATCCGATATAATCGCATTTCATTCCTCCTGCATCATCACACAAAAGATTGAATGATTTTTTCAAGCTGTCAAATCCCGCAGAAAAAGGAACACCTTCCAGATTGTCACCGGCCAATCTTTGATCAATCAACCCACCTTCCGTATTGGGGTAGTTGGGAAAATCTGAATATATATCGAACAACCATCCACCACTTCCAACTACTAATGAGCTTCCGTCAGGATCAGCTTCATGAATGGCTGCATAAGTTTGTTCATGTACTTCGATCAGATGTTCAACATTATCATCCCAGTAACCTTTTCCCAGAGCCTCGCCAACATCTCCCTGCGCATCTCCTGCAAACCAGGTTTCCTGCGGCATCACATAAAATCTTACCGGAATCGTGCAGCCCGGTGCATCTCCAATTCCATCAGCGTCATATCTTTCGACAAGTGCAACAATGTAATCATGCCATTCATCCCAATGATCAGCATCAGGTGCGCAATCATCATCTCCTAAACCATCAATACAAACTGTATTATTTACCGAAGCCCAATCACAATTCGGATTTACGTTGATCACGGCTTCAAATCCCCAGAGATTAAATTTTGCAACAAGTAAATCCATGTTCACGAAATTCAATGTGCTCGCTTCTGTTGGTTGTGAAGTTTTCCATCCGTTTGAATTGATATTGATTCCGCCACGCGGAATTCCTTGTGAAGAATAAATCCAATCCAATCGTGACATCAATGTATCATGCTGATCATCGCTTATAACTCCGGGAAAAGGTTGGATTTCGTTGTACTCGAATGAGAAACGATAAGGGACTTGGGCAGTGAGAAGTTGGAAATGAGCAACAAGTAGAAAACAAAATATTCCGGAGAGAAGAAGTTTTTTCATTGCACCAGATTTACTTCAATAAAGATATAAGAGAGAACATTCAAGTTGCACGAAATCAATTCACCAACGGTTGTAGAATTGTTTTCAGAGATAATCCACGTCCACATCAAACGGATGAAGCATCAGATATTTCAATCCCTCTTGCGGGGTTACGTGGTTGTATAAAATTTCATGGAGCGTGTGAATGATCGGCACGCGGATTTTGTAATGATCAGCTAATTCTTTCGCAATTAAAACTGTTTTAACGCCTTCAGCAACTTCGGTTGTTGTGTCAAGAATTTGTTGTAATGATTCTCCTTTTGCGAGGCGAAAACCAATTGTGAAATTTCTTGAGTGAGGTGACGAACAGGTCGCAACGAGATCACCGATTCCTGCAAGCCCGAGAAAAGCATCTACATCACCACCGAGTTTTTTTGCAAGGCGAATCATTTCGCTTAAACCTTTGGTGATTAAAAACGCTTTCACATTTTCTCCGTAACCCATTCCGCTCAATGCGCCTGCGGCTATCGCCATTGCATTTTTTAGAACGCCTGCAATTTCGACTCCGATCAAATTATGCGATCCGTAAACCTGAAAGCGATGTGAACGGATTGCTTTTCTTCCCTGATTGATGACTTCATCAAACTGACTTGCAATAGTTGCTGCTGCCGGTTGATGAGCATTGATTTCTCCCGCGAGATTCGGACCGGATAAACAGCCCACGCGAATCACCACCGTTTCATCGCGAATCAACTGACTCATGGTGCAGATGTCTTCTTTATCAATATTAGTTTTGATTTCTGATTTTACGTCAATCTCTTTAAGTAAATCTAAACCTTTAGTGGTGTGAATCATGATATGATCGGGCTGAAGAAACGGAGCACATTGTTTCATCACCTCCCGAAAAGAAGAAGAAGGAATAGTTGGGAAAATGAGCAAACATTTTTCGCAGAGCTCCTGAAAAGAATTTGTCGCATGGATTTTTTCATTCAGAAATACTCCTTCGGCTGTATGTTTTGCATTGATCTCATCAACAATTTCTCCGCGTCTTGCGTACATCAGTACTTCACCGTTTTCAGCAAGCAGATTCGCTACTGCGGTGCCGAAACTTCCTGAGCCAATTACGCCAACATGATTGACAGTAGTCATTGGTCAATAGTCATTAGAAATAAATTCCTACAATATTTGGGACAATTCATATCCTTCCAGACGGTTGTGATAGAAATACAACACCTTCATGTTTTCCGTAAACAAATTTCCTTGCTTGTTGAGCGCTAAAATTTTATCTGCGTGAAAAACTCCTAGCCGTCTCAATCCATGCTGGATAGTTTCTTCAGTTGACAGCTCCACTTGTTTTGACAATTTTAATTTTCCCTTCGATGCCATGATGATCAGGTGATTTCTCAAAATATCAACCCTCGATTTAAATATTTCAAAATTGATCACTGCATCCTCTTTCGGCAAGCGAAGCAAAGAATACAAATCAATATTTCTGTTTTGTTTTTTAAAAATTTCGAAAGCCGCAAACGCAATCAAATGGCTGCTCAGCACGGTGTTGTCGCGATGATAGGCTTCGACAATTTTTTCTGCAAGGATATTCGTGTAAACCGCTTCACGTTGCGTGTCTTTGTTGATCGAGCCATTTACCATAAAATAATCGCGCACATCAATATGTCGTCCGTCCTTGTCCAGGCTGTTTCCTTTTTCGTCAACCCGGTTGCCAAACATGTCCATGGGTTGACCGAAAGTGATATTGATCTCCGATTTGCGTGTGAGAAATTTGTAGAGAAATTTTACAAAATTTACGGAGGTTGAGAATTCATCATTCTCCACCATATAAAATTCCTTTCCTTCTTTTCTCAGATGCTGATCAATCAGCCCTGGGGCTTCCAACACGACATGATAATTCAGAATTACAGGAACGGCAAATATTTTTTTATCGCTTCCCTTTTTTACCAGATTATATTGTGCATCGAAAGCGGTGCCGATCAATCCCAATTTCAGTTTTGATTCAAGACTACCCGAACGTGATCTGGTGCCACCCGGAAAAAATAAACTATGTGTGCCACGTTCAATCGCCATGGAAGAATAGGCTTTGAGTGTTTCCAGATAGATGCGGTTCTTTTTTCTTCTATCCACTTTGTAAGCGCCTAATCGGTTCATGAAATAGGAAAGAACGCGTATGCTGAAAAGATTCAATCCTGCGCCATACAAGCACGCAGGCAAACCAATAGCGTTAATCGCCCAACCAACTACAATCGAATCCAGATTACTGAAATGCGTGGGCAACATGATGAGCGTGCCGTGTTTTGCCAACTCACGGATTTTATCAATCTCACCATCGAGATGAATATAATCACGGATGTATTCGCGCTTGCGGAATAATCCGCGGATGTCAGTAAGTCCTGATGAGTTTAACACCCTTCGAAAAATCATCGGTACCATGCGCTGTGCGAAACGGTGTGAACTAATTTCAAACCGTCCGGCAATTTCGTTCGCATAGCGATCAATAATTTCATCCAGTATTTTTTCCTGTTCGGGAGTGCTTGATTTTTTTGCGTCACTAACCGGTATATTAGCGTTTATGACCTTCTTCTTGATCTGCAGCCAGAAATCTTTTTCATCTACCGGATCAGCCTTCCAGCGGTTTTCATTCACACGGATTTGTTCAAGGTAAAGCGTTTGCGCGAGGATATCACCCAAATTATTCGTTCCTTTCAGGCGATTCATAACCTGTTTGCGGCATTCAGCTTTTACCTGCGTCAAAAATTCATGGCGATCCTTTGACAATTTAACTATAGGCCAGTCATGAATATCCGCAATGGGTTCGTAGAGGTATTGTTTTCTATTGGGCACGCTCCAAAGCTAAGAAGGCTGAATCGAAAATGGGGTGAGATCAATCTGATCGGAAAAAAAGGTGTTATGCCGTTTGTCCGCCACAGCTGGAGCCGCTGCCTGCTGTGCATCCGTAGCAATGCTGATTTAAAATGATTTCGCGATGATTCAGAAAATTCAAATCAAAATCGGAAACGTGCATTGGGCTTCCATTTTCTATTTTCAAATCCAGCATCTGGTTAAAATCACAATCATATAAGTAACCATCCCATCCCACTGAAATGGTGTTGCGGCACATCACATTCATAGCCGCTGAAGGATTAAATGAGTTCATGAGTTTTTCCATATAGTCCGAATAATTTCCGGATTCCAGCAGATAATCGAGGAAGCGGCTTATGGGCATATTGGTGATCACGAATAAGTTGTTAAAATCGATGTCGTGATTTTTTTTCAGCTCACGTTTGAATTGTTGTTCCAATTCAATTTGTGGTCCCGGTAGAAAAGCTCCTGTGGGATTGTAAACCAAATTTAATTGCAAACCATTTTTCTCCTTTCCGTAACCCACGGCATTCAGCATTTGCAAAGCCTGAACTGATTTTTCAAAAACCCCCTCACCGCGTTGCGAATCCGTTCTTTTCTGCGAATAAAATGGAAGGGAAGAAACTACTTCTACTTTATGTTTTGCAAAAAACTCTGGCAGGTCATGATATTTTTTGTTCGCGAGGATGATGGTGAGATTGCACCGCACCATGATTTTTTTTCCGAGTGTTGAAATTTCTTCCACAAACCAACGAAAATCTGGATTCATTTCAGGAGCGCCACCGGTGAGGTCAACTGTTGAAATTTCAGCATCATGCAAAATATTCAGACAGTGCTGCATGGTTTCGCGCGTCATGATTTCAGTTCGGTCAGGTCCTGCATCTACATGACAATGCCTGCAAGTTTGATTACACATCTTGCCGACATTCACCTGGAAAATTTCAATACCTGTAGGTTTAAGTGGTGATAAACCGATGTCGCGAAGTTTTGCTTCAAAAGGAATCAATGCGGAACTATCAGCACCGTTGAGCACTTCCAATTGAATGAATGAATCAGCAAGCATGTGATGTTGAGCGTGGAGAGATTTCATCCCGATTTTTACATGGTTACTTCACGCACTTTGTTCATCATCTGAGTGCTGTGGACGAGGGACGAACCACCGCGGATGGCCGCAGCCACATGTACCGCTTCCATTTGCTGAGCTTCGTTGCATCCTTTTTCGAGCGTGTCAACCGTGTAGGCTTCAATGCAATAAGGGCATTGAATGGTGTGCGCTACCGCCAAAGCAATCAATGATTTCTCGCGTTCGGTCAATGCACCTTCTTTAAAAACTTCCCCGTACCAGTCAAAGAATTTTTTGGCGAGCTTGGGTTCAAAATCTGCTATGTTGCCGAATTTTTTCAGGTCCTCAGGATTATAATATGTGCCGTGCATAGATGCTGTTTTTTATTTAAGAATGAAGGCTTCGAAAGTACGGAAAAAAAAAACGTGCTGAACAGGCACAAAAATATTTCCGTTCCCGAAATCCAAACTCTCCGATTCATCGTATCTACTTCTGTTTTAAACAACATTAAATCTTTAAACCCCCAATTAATCAATATGAAAAAGCTAATTACCGCAACTGCAGGCTTACTATTTCTAATGATAGTAGCGACCTCCTGCACCCAATCGAATTCAGAAAATGTGACCAACGAAAAGTATGGTGATATTCCTGTATTGCTCCAACGCAAACAATCTCAGATCAATGGATTGCAAGCTGAATATGAGTTGATCAACACAACCTATATGAAGCTTAAAAAAGCGATTGAGGCCGATGCCAATGATTTCGCATCCCGACTTGATTTGGCAGAACTGTTTTTTGTTGAAGCACGCAACACCGGTGAACACGAATATTATTTCGGTGCTGCATTACATCTCCTTGACAAACTTCTCGTTCAACAGGATCGGATAAAAGACGAGGATATAAAATTCAGGGCTACAAGTTTAAAAGCTTCTGTTCTTCTCTCGCTTCACCATTTTGACGAAGCGCTGAAAGTGGGTGAGCAGGCAATTCTGCTCAATCCTTATAACGCAGGCGCTTATGGTGTGTTGGTAGATGCCAATGTTGAATTAGGAAATTATGCTGATGCCGTGTTGCTGTCAGACAAGATGGTTTCCATTCGTCCTGATCTTCGCTCTTATTCCCGCATATCTTATCTCCGCGAAATTCATGGAGAAGTGCAGGGTGCTATTGAAGCGATGAAAATGGCAATTGAAGCGGGCTATCCCGGTTATGAAACTACTGAATGGTGTCGCATTACACTTGGTCACATTTACGAGAACTACGGAAATCTTGACAGCGCAGAATGGCAATATCAAACCGCTTTGCAGTATCGCGAAAATTATCCTTTCGCATTAGCGGGGCTGGCAAGTGTGCAGGAAAAGCGTGGTGAATTTACCGAAGCCGAAAAAAATCTTTTGCAAGCAATAGAAGTTCAACCGGAAGAAAGTTTTCTTGCGCAGATGGCTGATTTGAAACTTGCACAGGGAAAAACTGCCGAATCAAAAGAATGGGCTGACAAAGCACTGCGTCAAATGAATGCACTCCAAAAAGAAGGTGTTCACGTAGGTATGGAATACGCCCACATGATTTTGCAATTGACCGGCAACGCGGATGAAGCAATCGAAAATGCCATGACAGAATACAGCTATCGTTCTGCAAACATTGACATGAACAAAGTATTAGCCTGGGCTTATTACGTAAAAAAGGATTGGGCTAAAGCAAAAGATCACATGCTGAAAGCCACTGCAACCAACTCTCAAAATCCGGAACTAATCGCAATTGCAGGTTTGATCAAAATCAAAACCGGTGATGAACAAGAAGGAAAAGAATGGATCAATGCAGCCACGAAATCAAATCCTTTTATGCATCAGTCATTATTAAACGAAATTGCAACCATCAATCAGATGGCGATGAACAATCCCAATTGATTAGTCTCTTTCTATAAAAAGCAGCGTCCCGATATTCATCGGGACGCTGCTTTACGTTATGATGTTAAAATCAGGATTCCGCTCCCTTCAAATGTTTCCCTAAAAATCCGAGCATCGCTTTGTAGAATTCAAAACGGTTTTCTTCATTTTGAAATCCATGACCTTCGTTGTCCTTCACCATATAAGGAACATCAATATCTCTTTCGCGCAGTCCTTTCACAATCTGATCTGATTCATCAATGTTCACACGCGGATCATTTTTCCCCTGTGCAACAAACAAAGGGCAAATGATTTTGTCCGTATGCAGCGCAGGCGAATTTGCCGCCAGCATCAAACTGTCTGTTGCCGGATCGCCCACCATTTCATGAAACATATCCAGATAAGGTTTCCAGTACGGAGGAATCGTATTCATGAACGAGAACAGATTGGAAACACCCACATAGTCAACCGCACAAGCGTATAATTCGGGAGTAGATGTTACACCAGCGAGTGTTGCATATCCGCCATAACTGCCGCCATAAATCGCTACACGTTTCGGATCAGCAATGCCCTGATCAATCAACCATTTCACACCGTCAGAAATATCATTCTGCATCGCTTGTCCCCATTGTTTGAAAGATGCCTCCCAGAATTCTCTGCCATATCCTGTCGATCCGCGGAAATTCATTTGCAGCACCGCATAACCACGCGAAGCAAGCAATTGCACTTCAGGATTAAACGTCCACGCATCGCGCGCCCAAGGTCCGCCATGAGGATTGATCACCACCGGAAGATTTTTCGCTTCCACATTATTTGGCAAAGTCAGGTAACCGTGAATCGTCAATCCATCGCGCGATTGATATTTAATCGGTGTCATCGCTGCCATTTCATCTTCTTTTATTTTTTCATTCACCACGCTCAGCAAAGTGAGTTTGTCCGTTACTTTCTCGTAGAGATAATAAGAACCGAGCGAGCGGTCGCTGTAAGTGCGCACGATAAAACGATCTTCATTTTTGTTTGTGCTGTTCATCACAATTTCCAGATCGCCCAACTGAGATTTTACACTGTTATACAATTTCTCCGATTCAGGATCAAGAAATTTTACTTCGCGCTTATCTCCCGTCCATGTGATAGCAGTCAGCACTTTCCGCTTGCGCGAATAATTCAAACCATCCACATCATAGTCTGCATCTTCATACAGAACTTTGGTTTCCTTGCCTGTGGTAAGGTCGAATTCAACAATGGCAGATTTATCACGACCGAGATTCGATGACGCATAAACATTTTTATTATCGAAAGTGAAAAACAGCGGTGAGCAGGTTTCTTTGAAATTCGTGGTCAGCACCGTTCTCCATTCCGCATCTTCCGTTTCGCGGTAAAGAATACTTTGATTTACCCCTCCTGTAATCTGAATGGCAAGTCTGATTTTTCCTTCATGATCCGTCATCCATCCGGCAAAAGGATTCATCATATCCTCATTTTTTCCGAGCTGTGTCAGATCGCCCGTTTCAATGTTCAGGCGGTAAGGTTCAAAAAGCTGCGCGTTGTTTTTATTCATCTGGATGATCATCTCTGATGGAATGTCTTCCAGATCATCAATAATTCCTGCCTGCACTTTTTCAAACGGAGTCAGGTCTTTCAGATTTCCTCCGTCTTTGTCAACCGCCACGATATGATAGTTTTCATCACCGCCAAAATCTTTCATAAACACAAGGCGGTTATCGTTCTTCCAGAAATATCCGCTGATGTCGCGGTCTTTTTCTTCGGTGATGCGCACAATCTCATCCGTTCCTATTTTCTGAACATGAATGTTCAATCGGTTTTCATACGGACTCAGAAACGCCATGTATTCGCCATTAGGCGACAGGCGGTAAGCCGCTTTTTCAGGATTGGAAAAGAAAAGTTCCACAGGCGGGCTACCCTGTTCACCGAGTTTGATCAGTTCCGCAATTGCCAGCGAATCTTTCGCAGGATCCATCGCGGTTCCTTCTTCGTTTTTGTCTTTGCCGTCTTTGCATGCCGCGGCTGCAATGGTTAAAATCATCATGACTGAAAAGTTCCTAAGTGTGAAAAATGGTTTGGTGTTCATCGTTTATTTTTTTGGTGCGCCAAAAATAGCCATTCATTGTATCGGGTGGATTTTACTCGATGAACTAATTTAATCTCCGGGCGGAATGATTCTTGAATCTTCTCAAACCAATCCTGATTGAATTGTTTGTCGTAAGTCTGAACATGAATTTTATTTATTCGCTTCAACTCCCGCTTCTGCTTTTCTTTGCCTGCTCAAACCGCGCAACTGTGCCGCAGCAAACAAACAACGATCAACTGACCATGCTCTGCCTCGGTGATTCTTATACCATCGGTGAATCGGTGGGGGAGGAAGAAAGATTTCCGATGCAGACGATTCAACTGCTTGAACAGGAGGGCGTGAGTTTTTCGGCACCGAAAATTATTGCGCGTACGGGTTGGACAACGGATGAACTGATGACTGCGATGGATGCGGAAAAAATGACCGGCACTTATGATGCGGTGACTTTGCTGATTGGCGTGAACAATCAATACTGCGAAAGAAGCACGGAAAACTATCGTGAGGAATTTGTTGCGCTGCTTGAACGCGCGATTGATTTGGCGAACCATCAGGCGCAGCATGTTTTTGTTCTCTCGATTCCTGACTGGGGGCAAACGCCTTTTGCAGAGGGAAGAGATCGCGAAAAAGTATGGCGGGAGATTGATGCTTTCAACGCGATCAACCGCGAGGAAGCGGAAAAACACGAAACGCATTATCTCGACATCACCGCGATAACGCGGAGGGGTTTGCATGAAAATGATTTGATTGCGGGGGATAAACTGCATCCATCAGGAAAGATGTATGCGGAATGGGCGGAACTTCTTGCGGAGCAAATGAGCGAAGTGTATTAAGAGTTGTTCCGGCAAAGGCAAAAAAGAAACACACCCCCAACCCCCTCTCTCAAGCGCACAAAGAAGCTACCCGCAGAGGGGGCTTTGGCTGCGTTCAAACTTCAGTGAGGATACGGAACATAAATAATATAGCAATCGGGTAGCGCATCCTGAATTCCTTTCAGATGAGTGACGGTGACATCGTTGTAACTCATATCCAATTGTTGCAGTGATTTGAGTTTCGCAATTTTTGCGGCTTCCATATTCCAGTTGAGCGCGATGCTGAGACTTAAATCGAGATTTTCGAGATTTTGCATTTCGGAAAATGAAGCGGGCAGGGCGGATAAATAATTTCCTTTGAGATAAAGAACTTTGAGATTGGAGAGTTTTCCGAATTCCTTTGGGAGTTCGATGAGTCCGTTTCCGTTGAGGTAAAGTTCTTCGAGATTGGTGAGCGCAGAAAAACATTCAGGCAGTTGAGGAAGGTTTTGATTTTCCAAACTGAGCACGCGAAGTTTGGTGAGATTGCAGAACGAAGCGGGAATTTCGCTGATGTTGTGTTCGGTGGTTTTGAGAAAATCTCCTTCAAGGTTCAGTTGTTCCAGTTCAGTATAACCGCCCACCCAGTTAGGAATGAGGTTGATCTGATTCATACCGAGGTCGAGAATGCGGAGTTTTTTCATCGGCTCCAGATAGCCGGGGAAGAAAAAAAGATTGTTCTGATGAAGATCTAAAATTTCAAGTTGGGTGAGTTGATCAAATCCTTCGGGCAAAGCGTTCAAACCGAGACCTGAGAGATAGAGTTGTTTGAGGTTGGTGAGATTGGCAAATGTGCCGGGTAATTCCGCGAGGCGATTTCCTTTTGCACCTCCTGATGTATTGCTGAGTTTCAGGATTTCAAGATTTATGAGAGCACCGAAATTTTCATCCAACAGATGAATTTTGTTTTTACTCAGGTCTAAAATCTTGACATGAGAGAGAAAAGAAATTTCGGGACCAAGGGTATCTAGTTTGCATTCTGAAAGATTCAGTTCTTCCAAAGCCGGCAGTGTTGCAAGCAACTCAAAAACTTTTTTATGATTCATCGGAAAGTTTCCGTTGAAATTGATGGAGCGTAGATTTTCAAGCTGAGAGATGGATGCAGGAAGGGTTTCAAAATTGTTGGAGCTCAAATCCAGTTCTTCGAGTGCAGAGCATTCACCGATCAGATCAGAAATTTCAAATTGATTGCACCAAGAGAGATCCAGTTTGGTCAGGGAAGGAAGCGATGACAAAACCATCATGGCTGTGTCGAGCTTGATAGATCCGTTGTGCGACAAACTGATTTCTTTCAGTTTGGTCATTGAACTCATGGATGCGGGCAGATTTTTCAAATGATTTCCGCGAAGAATCAAAACTTCGAGATTGGAAAGTTTTGAAATGTTCTGCGGCAGTTTGGAATATTCGCCATAAACGAGATCGAGGCGTTTCAGGTTTTTGAGAGAAGAAAGTTTTTCGACCGCATCGCTGAGTTTTAAAAATTCGCATTCGGAAAGCGTGAGGTCTTCAAGGTTGGGAAGTTTTAAAATTCCATCGGGGAGATATTCAAAATCCTGTCGAGCAAGAATCAGTTGGTAAACTTCGGATGAATTCGCGAGCGCATCTTCCATGGAGGTGTAAACTACTTTGCGCGCAGTGGAATCAGCATTTGCAAATACCGACAATGAATTGAATAGAAGAAAGATGATGAATAAAAGCCCGTTGAGGCTTTTCCCTAATCCCAAGTCCCTAATCCCTTTTCTCTGTTTCATCAATCAAACTTTTCCGGTCTCATTTGCGGAAAGAAAATCACATCCTGAATGGAGCGCTGATCGGTGAGGATCATGCATAGTCTGTCCATTCCTATTCCAAGTCCGGAGGTTGGAGGCATGCCGTATTCCAACGCGCGAAGAAAATCTTCATCGAGCATCATCGCTTCTTCGTCACCGCGTTTTCCCAATTCAAGTTGTTCTTCAAATCTTTTGCGTTGATCAATCGGATCGTTTAATTCGGAAAATGCGTTGCATAATTCTTTTCCGTTGCAGATCACTTCAAAGCGCTCCACCAATCCGGGTTTTGATCTGTGTTTTTTTGCCAGAGGAGACATCTCAATCGGATAATCCGTAATGAAGGTTGGCTGTAACAAATTCGGTTCGCATTTTTCTCCGAATATTTCATCAATCAATTTTCCGCGTCCCATAGTTTGGTCAACATGAATATCAATAGAACGCGCAAAATCAGCCATTTGTTTTTCATCGAAATTGGCAACGTCTGTTCCGGTGTAATGTTGAATTGCTTCGTACATGGTGTACCGTTTCCACGGCCGCGCGAAATTTATTTCGTTTCCGTAAACAGAAACGGTTGTTTTTCCATGAAGATGGATCACGAGATGCTCCACCATTTCTTCCACCAGATCAGCCATCCACAAATAATCTTTGTACGCCACATATAATTCCATCATGGTAAATTCAGGATTGTGCGTGCGGTCCATTCCTTCGTTTCTGAAATCTTTCGCGATTTCATACACTCCGTCAAAGCCACCAACGATTAATCTTTTCAAATACAACTCATCCGCAATGCGCATATAAAAGGTACTGTCAAGCGCGTTGTGATGAGTTGTAAAAGGTCGGGCGGCAGCACCACCATACATCGGTTGCAGGGCAGGTGTTTCCACTTCGAGAAAACCCTTTTCGTTCAGGAATTTTCTCATCTCACTGGTCAACTTGCTGCGCTGTATAAAAACATTTTTTATTTCAGGATTCACAACCAGATCAACGTAGCGCATACGGTAGCGCATTTCAGGATCGGTGAACTCGTCATATTTGATTCCGTCTTTTTCTTTTACTACAGGAAGAGGTCGCAAAGTTTTGCCGAGTAGTTTCAATTCTTTGACGTGAATAGTTGTTTCGCCTGTTTGAGTAGTAAATACGAAACCTGTCACCCCGATATGATCACCGAGATCAAGCCATTTTTTAAAAAGTACGTTGTAATTGTCTTTGTTTTCCCCGGTGCAAATATCGTCCCGCTGAATGTAGAGTTGAATTTTTCCGGTTGAATCCTGCATCTCGGCAAATGATGCTTTGCCCATGATGCGTTTCATCATCAACCTGCCTGCAATGCTCACATTTTTATACTCGATTTTACTTGATCCGTAATTCTGCTTGATTTCTTTGGCGCTGCAATTGACTTCAAACATCTCCGCAGGAAAAGGATTGATTCCTGCATTGATCATTTCTTCTAAGGCTTGTCTGCGTATAATTTCCTGTTCGCTGAGTTGAGGCATTCTGATTGCTGAATTATGAATTCTGATTTATGAATTGTAAAGATGCAATTTCTTAAAGTCCTTCTGCGGAAGGATTTGAAATCAGATTGAGGATAAAATAATTTTCCACGCTGTTTCCACGTTGTCTTCGGATAGAAGGCGTGCAATATATTCGTCAAGTGTTTGGGAATCTTTCTGAATTCCTGCGATCAAGTCAGCATTTTCTTCCTTGAATATTCTGACCTCTTCATCAGCCGGAATTTTTTCGATGCTTGCCAGTTGCCCTAGTTCATAAGAAGTAAAGCGTTCATCATTGCGGATAAAATCCGGCAGTTGATCAAAACCGATTCCGATTTTGCTCACCGGTTGTTTGATTTCAAAAATAGATTCTCCTTCTTCTCCTGCTGCACGGCTGTAAAATGATTGACCCATTCTTGCAACGAGGTCAATCTTGAAAGGATTAATTTTTCCGTTTTCGTCAAGCACATCTTCGTCAATGTGCATCAGCAAAATATCGCAGATAAAAAGATTGGCAGCACCTCCTTCCTGTCCGTATTCATGAATTTCTCTGACATGACATTCAAACTGTACAGGAGATTCCTCTACACGGAATGGTTTTACTTTTTCAGAAGCAATGGGTGTTAATCCTGATTTCACAAATTCATTTACCGAGGAGGGGTATTCAATACTGCACAACGCAGCTTGCCGGACAATTTCAAAGTTGACGACATTGATCACCACTTCATGATTTGCTTTGATATTGGTGTAAGTGTCTTTGGTTGTGTTGTTGCGCACGCGTCTGTTTGCAGAAAAAACCAAGATCGGTGGTTTCGATCCAATAGCGTTGAAAAAACTGAATGGCGCGAGATTCGGAACTCCTGTTTCATCAAGCGTTGATGCAAATGCAATTGGTCGGGGAGCAACTGCGCCAAGAATATATTCGTGAAGATCTGCGGTTTTGATAGTGCCAGGTTCTACTCTCAACATGATCAAATATTTTTCTTCAAAGCAAGAATCGAAAAATCATCATCAGATCTTACAATTCTGTTTTCGAGTTTTCCGAGTGCGTCAATTTCCATTGTCACTACATCATTTGGTTGCAACCATTGCGGTTTATGATTCGGATCGAGGCGTTTGCCTGTTCCATTCAACTCGAGAAAACATCCTGTTCCCACCGTACCTGATCCGATGACATCACCCGGCAATAATTCAACACCGTAGGATGCGCGTTCAATGATTTCCGCAAAAGTCCAATCCATGTCGCTCATATATCCTTCTGAAACCAATTTGCCGTTTACCCAACATTTCATATTCAAGCGATATTGTTTACCGGTATGACCGTTTTTTGCTTCGACCAGAAATGGATCGAGTTCATCAGGAGTGATCATGTAAGGACCAAGTATCGTAGCGAAATCTTTTCCTTTTGCAGGACCGAGATTCAATTTCATTTCTTCCATCTGCAACACGCGTGCGCTCAGATCATTCATGATCATGTAACCTGCGATGTATTCATCCGCTTCGTGCGCCCGGATACTTCTTCCTTGTTTTCCGATTACGATGGCGGCTTCCAATTCAAAATCAAGCTGTTGAAAATGATCGGGCATGCAGTCCACATCACCCGGGCCGTACATCGCCTGATGATTGGTGAAATAAAAAATCGGATACTGATCAAATTCAGGAATCATTTCCACACCGCGGTTCAGTCTTGCTGCTGCAACATGCTGGCGAAACGCATATCCGTCTCTGCATGATGTTGGATGTGGAACGGGCGAAAGCAAAATGAGATCAGCTAGATTTTTCGCGAGTGAAGATTTTATTTCTCCTGCTTTTATTTTTTCGTTGTACTGTTTTGCCTGAACCATCAGCTCATCTTCACCTGATAAAAAATCAGCCATGTTATCCGGAAAAGTTTTATCCAGTGATTCAAGATCGTATGCTTTATCATCGTGCAAAATCGCAACACGATCCAAATCCTCGTGCAGATAGCTGATCAATTTCATTGAAAAATAATTTAGTGCGGCAAAGGTAAATCAGACCGATTCTTCTTCTTCCTTCAACTTAAAGAATCGCTGCAGGAATATGTATGCCACTACAATTAAAAAGTAAAGTGCAATGGCGAGATGGGGATTTGAGTTAGCTAATAAAAGAGGAACAGCCGAAAGAAACGGAAGAACCGAGCCAATAATGCTTCCGGTTTTCAAACTCTTGGCATCAGTTTGCAGATGAAAATATTTTTTGACATCGCAGTACGCGCTCATGCCGCCAAAAACCAGCCCGGTGGTAATAAATAAAACTCCGAATACAATGACGGAGCCCGGATTTTCGGAATAATCACCAAGCAACATAGTTGGAAACGGCAACAGGCAAATGGTCATCAACAAAAGATTATTGATCCAAAACAATGTGAGATCTGTTTTTACAATAAGGCGAAAAAAATTGGTGTGCGCCACCCAGAGTTGTCCGATGAAAAGAAAACTTAGCGCATAGCTGATTAGTTTATTCCGGATCGAATAGATGGCATCATATAACTCAGATTTTGAATCGTGGTTTTTGATTTCAGGAATAGTCAGCTCTAAAACAAGAAGTGTTACCACGATGGCAAAAACACCATCACTGAATGCTTCAAGACGATGTTTTGCGTGCTGTTGCGTTTTATTATTTCTCAAACTCACAGCTGATCCTAACTTTTTGCAAACTCTTCAATTCCTTGCACCAACTGATCCAGTTCCCAGAGTGAAGTATAAATATGCGGTGTAACACGCACACCTGTAAATTCTGCGTGATCAATAGGTGTGGTGTACACTTTGTATTTATCAAAAAGAAAACTCTGAATTTCTCCCGGCTTTTTTCCTTCAATCGTAAAATTGGCAATGCAACAGGATTGTTCCGCAGAAAGATTGGTGTTGAATTTCACATTCGGAATTTCCTTCACCCGCGAAGTCCAGTAATCTTTCAGATAGCGCAAACGCTCTTCTTTTCTTTTCAAACCAATCCCCATATTAAAACTCACGGCTTCACCGATAGCGAGTTCAGCAGGAAAATTTCTAGTTCCCTGACTCATGAATTTGTTCATCATGGTTTTGTCTGCGGCTTCATCTGTGGCAAAATGCGGCCAAACATTAGTGATCTTATCTTTCTTCACGTACATCATTCCTGTGCCGAACGGAGCGCACAACCACTTGTGCAAACTGGTTCCGAAATAATCGCAACCGAGATCTGGAATCTTAAAGTCAAAATGAGAGAAGGTGTGCGCACCGTCAACGATCACAGGAATATTTTTCGACCGCGCATAATCACATACGTCTTTCACCGGCAAAATTTGTCCCGTGAGATTGATCATGTGGCACATTACGATCAGTTTTGTTTTTTCCGAAATGGATTCTTTGTACCTATCAGTAATCTCACTCAGATTTTTGGGTTTCAACGGAAGTGAGATTTCACGGACTTCAAATCCTTCTCTGATTCCACGTTGGTGACAAGCAAATCGCATGTGGGGATAATCCTGATTACTTGTCAGTATTTCATCACCGGGTTTTAAATCCATTCCGAAGATTAACGTTTCAAGTGCTTCAGTTGAATTACGCATGACCACCAATTCTTCATGAGAAACGCCACCTAATTCTGCAAGACCTTTCATCACATTTATTCTTCCCGCATCTAACACTTGCCACATATAATATGCAGGACCCTCATTGGCAAGACTGTTATATCGCCTCATTGCTTCCTGTACAACCAGAGGCTGAGGACTTACTCCGCCATTGTTCAGATTGATCACATTAGGAGAAACGGTAAACATATTTCTGATCGTGAACCAGAAATCTTCATCCAACGCAGCCTGAGCGGGAGAGAGATGAGAAATATTTGAAGTAGCAGCGTAAAGATCTTCTGTCCACGCTGATTTGAACAAGGAAAAAGCTGCAGTTGCTCCGGTAGCGGCAGTCATTGATTTGAGAAATTGTCTGCGTTGGGTCATGGTGTGGTTTATTTGAAATGGAAAGATCGAAAATATTTCTCAGTTATTTCCATTCATTTTCTGAATTCGGGTCAGAAGAGTATTTTTTTCGGGATTCAATTTTTTGAGCTTGGCGTGCGATGATGGTATCAGCAATCACAATGGCAGGATCGGTTTGGGAAAAATCGTCAAGTAATTTTTTCAATTTTTCTTCATTCACATCTATGCGATACAAAGCATTCAGCAGTTTTTCAAAATCTTCATCGAGCAGATAACGGATTTTTTCGATGAGTAAATTTCTTAGAATTGAATCGTCAACTTCGGGAATTGTTTCTTCAAAGAGTTGAAGTGATGAAATCAAAGGCTCATTCGTTTTCATATTAGAATGAACCAAGAATTTTCGGTATGAAAATGACGCTTCCCACAATAAATGCGCCTGCGGATAGAATGAGTACTGCTCCTGCGGAAATATCTTTCACCCTCTTCGCCTGTTCGTTTTTTGAAGGTGAAACGATGTTGGTCAGTATTTCGATTGAGGTATTAAATAACTCAGCTGCAATGACAGCACAAATGCAGAGTGCAATCAGTACCCATTCCAACTGACTGACACGGAAAATCAATCCCATTACAACGACAACTGTTGCCGCGAAGAAATGAATCACGAGGTTACGCTCTGTTTTAAGTGATGATTTTATTCCTGAGATGGCGAAAAGGAACCCTTTCAAAAAAGGAATAATCGGCAGCGAAAATTGCGTGTGCGGTTTCATATCTGAATTATTTTGTGATGAATAAAGCAAAGTTGCGATGACATACAAAAAGGTTAGAAATAAACCATATCCAAAAGTAAAAGCAATCCACTCCTTGTTAGAAAAAGGATTCATGACAGGATCAAGAATCTGATTCAGGAGTTGAAACGGATGAACGAATAAATCCCAACTGTTCCAGCGGTAGAAGCGACCGAGAAATACTCCGAAAGCCGAGGCGAATAAAATGATTATGACAATCAGCCACGAAATTTTGTGGTTGATTAATAATTTAAGTCGCTGATGAATGAGATTCAGTGAAACAAAACCTACAAAAATTCCTGTGAATGAAAAGAAAAGAAGCAGAATCAGATCAAACCAAAAAGGTGCACCGCTAAAATGTTTCATATGAATGAAGTCGGTGAAAATATACGCTGCGTTAGGAAAGAATACCAACCATAAACCGAATAGAAACATCATGGCGATTTTGTTATGAAGATTATCAGCTTCAATTTTTCGGAAGTAGTACGCGGGCAGTACAGGAATCCACGCAAGAAAAAGATTCCAGGCAAGAAAGAGATATGCGAGCGAATTAGTGAATACAATCCGTGCAAGCAGTAAAGAAACGCTCATTGCAGAAATGAGCAACAGAGTAAAGACGATGATGTCAGACTTATTCCTTTTTAGTGTGTTTTCCATCGAAGACAATTAATGCGCTGTGAAATATTTTTTGACCTTTTGATCCTGCCAATTCCATGATAGAAATGAAAAATCTGACTGTCTCTCTGTGAATTTTTGCTTGCGCCATTCCAATTCATTTTCATACTCCAGCCATTTACTTTCGTCATTGTAGTAGTAATACAGAACCTCTTTCTTCAGTTCCATTTTATTTTCAAACATCAATGGCAACGTTTTATCAGATAGCGTCATAAGAAATTGTACGTCAATATTTGCGGGATATTTATGATTCAGATTGTGTCGTGCAATTATCACATCCCAGTTCATAAATGCCATGAGGATTAACATGATATAAGCTGACCAACCATTGATTCGAAATAGATAATAGGCTGATTTCACTTTCAACACTTTAATTAAAACCGTGATGATTCCGAAAACCGTGAGCGCGAGGAAAATGAAAACTCCGATGCGCTTATAAGCGAGTCCATGATAGTTGATATAATGGAAATTCCGTAGCGCAACTGAAATGACAAGGAGGAGATTTTGAATCATCCAGATGATCCCAAGAATTTTCAGCCATTTGTTTTTCGAATAGAAATTCAGATTTTGACGGAAGAAATAGAGCAGAATCGCAATAGAAAGCAAAATACTCATGATAAGAATGTACGTTCCTTCGTGTACAAACTGAGAGAGATTAAAGCCCGGATCCGGTAGAAAGTTGATCCATACCCAATTGATGTCAACTACGTTTACAACAAGGAGCATGACATTTACTGCCGTGATCAATATGATCGCAATGCGCAACTCGTTTTTCAACGCGTTCATTTTGAAATGAGAAAATCCCGGTAGTGTTTTCGACTCACCAAGGCTGTTGCTGATTTTTACTTTGAAACGAGTAAGACGTTTCCGCACGAGCGGATCATCAAATTCAGATTCAACATTTGAAAAGAATTTTTTTGCAGAATAGTAAATAGCACCGGTGATCAGAAATAATCCGAGGAGTAGAAACACGATTCGGCTGAAAGAGAGATATCCAATGAAATTTTCAACCCAGTCAAAAAAATTCACCGTCAATTTATACACCAGACTTTTGAATTTTGGATTTGCTATCGCGTATAGCACGTAAAAAACCCCAAGGACAATCGCTGGAATCACAATAAGTTTAAAATATCGCCAGAGCTTTCGTGCATTTTTACTCTGACCTGAAACTCTGCCGAGACCTTTGAGCAAAAAACTCTGTACGTAAATATGATCGAAAACAAAAGTGGGAATGGCGTAAAGTATTGAACGCAATTCGAAGTGATGTATGAAAACGGTGGTAAGAAAAAATGATGTGACATGAGCGAACTTACTGGAGAATGAATTGAAGAGAACAACCATAACACCGCTTAACAGTGTGCCGGCTAACGTTATTCGCACTCTGTTTGACAAAATAGAAACCGGATTCAAAACAAGTTGGAAGGCAAGCAACAGAGTTGTGAAAAGCGGTAGGTTAATTCCGAATTTATCATTCCAGAAAAAGAAATTGTAGATCACTAACGAGAGAATGACAAACGGGAATCGGAGTTTATGGGTTTCGATTTTCATAGAGTACTTTGAATTACAAAGTGAGTGATCAAATTTTTTTATTTCTTACAAGTGTTGGATGCAATCCAGAACAAAACCACCAATGCACAGACGAAAAACGGGAAGATGCTGTAAAATGTATCGGATGCGGAATGTGAATTACCATCTATCGCAATAAACACATTTACGCAAAATGCAATGGTAAGGAGTGACAGAATCCATCCGATGATTGAAGTGGGCAAATAAATCCACCCTGTTTTTTTGAACCAGTTCGTTTTCATTTTTTTATTTTTTGTTTTAAGAGTGATTAATTATTTGTTCCAGTGCATCCAAATGATCTGTAAAGGCTTTTCTTCCAGCAGCGGTGGTTTTGTAAAGTGTCTGTGGTTTTTTTCCGACAAATTGTTTTTTGATTTGTAAATAACCATTTTCCTCCAGAGCATTGATATGACTGGCGAGATTTCCATCGGTCACATCCAGTGTTTCCTTCATGGTGTTAAAGTCAACCCAATCGTTCACCATCAAGACGGACATGACTCCCAACCGAATGCGATTTTCAAACGCCTTATTGATTTTGCTGATGATGTCTTTCATCTATTTAATAAAGTGTCCGATCATATTTGAGAAACATTCTTGCGCCATAAGAAATATGAAAAACTCCAAAACCAATAATCCAGGTTGTGAATCCAAATTCGGGAGCAAGAATGGTGATCAGACCTATTAATATTTCAGAGTACCCAAGATATTTCACGTCCGGCAATGTGAATGAACTTGCCGCCACCAATCCTAAGCCGTAAAAAATTAAAGTAATACCCGGGACGTACTTGTAAGACCCAGCGCCCATCAGGATCAAGCAAAAAAGCGCTCCGGTTACAAGAGGAACAAAAAGCGCTTCAAGTAATTTGCGGCTTACAGGCGACCACATTTTCTGATTTAGCCGTCTGGATTTTCTCAATGAGAAATAATATGCCGATGATATGGCACAAATGAAAATTATGGCAGCATCAATTGCAAAAAACCAGTGTTCGCTGAAATATTTGTAGTCATCGTTGCTTAATTTTTTGTTTAAAAAGCTGCCCGCAAAAACATCGTTGCCAGCGTACCAATATGCTAAGGCAGCGCCAAGGATTGCAAATACTCCCGCAAATACACCAGATAACCCACTCAGTGAAAGAAAGGTGGTTGATCGTTCCATAATTTGGCGTATCTGTGAAAGATTGTCGAGGTGCTGTTTGTTTTCCATGGAAAAAGTACTTTGAAGTGCAAAGTTAATCAGCAAAGTCAACTGAGCAAATGTTTTAAGAACTATTAAGATTCGATAAGCGCTCTTCAATTGTGATCGGTGATGGCTACTTATTTTTCCATTATCCCCATTCCAAACAAAGCGAAATCATATTTCACCGGATCACGGGGATTCATTTTTTTGAGATTTTGAGTGAGCTCAATAACAGTTTGCCAATCGGTTTGTTTTCTCGAAACCAAGCCGAGTTGGCGCGCTACACGGTTAACGTGCACATCGAGTGGACAGAGTAATTCAGCAGGTGAAATGGATTTCCAGATTCCGAAATCAACTCCATTTTTATCCTGACGAACCATCCAACGCAAAAACATATTCAACCGTTTGCAGGTTGAATTCCGCATAGGTGTTGAAACGTGTTTTCGGGTTCTGGCAGGAGAATCATCAGCTGAGAAAAAATAGTTGTGAAAATTAACCAGCGCATCTTTAACATTCTCTGCTGTTGCAAAAAACGCATGCTCGAGTGATTTATGTTTTGAATAATGATGTTTAAGAAAGGATATGAAATGGAGCAGATCAGTGTCGTTGAATGTCCTGTGTTTGAAACTAAGCAACTTTTTTAATTCTATTTCTTTATGATTCAAAATAAAATCGTAAGGTGCATGATCCATCCTATTCATTAAATCCAAACACTTATTTACTGTGGTGATGCGCTGACCCCATGCAAAAGTCGCAGCGAACAACGCGCTGATTTCTATATCCTGTTTTTTTGAAAACTGGTGTGGAATAAAACTCGGATCACCTATTATAAATTCAGGGCGGTTGTATTGTTCGGATTTTTCATCGAGCAAATTTTTCAGCTCCGCAAAATATTTCATTGCGGTTTTTCAACTTGAGATTGTTCTGCTATCTGTTTGGAAACAAGCTGATGAATTTTGATGGCCCTGCGCGAATAATAAATACCAACAAGAAGTGATGCGAATGCGCCAAGGATTAAAAGAGAATTATACTGCTGCATGAGGAAGAAATCATAAGCACCATGAAACAGAACAGCAACGAATAAACCCGCAAATAATAATCTGCGCTCGTGGTGTTTTCTGAATTTAGCGATCCCCACATAGTAGCCCATGATAATTCCGAAAGTAGCATGAGCAGGTACTGCGGTAAACATTCTGAGCAAAGCCACATTCATTCCACCCTGAAAAGAATACATGATGTTCTCCGCAGTGGCGAATCCCATTCCGATCATCACCGAATAAATAATTCCATCAAATGGTTCGTTAAAATCTTTTTTCGGATAGATGTAGTATCGCAGGAAAATATATTTGAAAAATTCTTCACTGAAAGCGATGACACCAAAAGTGAATATGGCTGTTTCGACAACGTCAGTGGACGCATTTATTCCTGCACCCATGCCAACTGTTTCTGTAATGATCGCAGGAATAGTGCTCAGCACTCCGAAAAAAAAGCAGGCAATTAATTTGCCGATCGGCTCGCGTTCAAAACGATCTTTCGACCAAACGAAATAAATGATGGCGAGTGCAGGTGCAATGGCTACAGCAAGTAGAAGCATTGGACTAAAATAGAAATGATGAGATGATTAACCGATTGCCTGTTTCAAATCCGCAATCAAATCTTCTGCATCTTCAATACCAACACTCAGACGGATGAGTGAATCGCTCAAGCCATTTTTGATTCTTTCTTCGCGGGGAATCGATGCATGCGTCATCGAAGCAGGATGGCCAATGAGCGATTCAACCCCACCCAATGATTCGGCAAGTGCAAAAATTTTGCAGCTTGATAAAACGCGGTTTGCTTCTTCCATCGAATCATTTTTTAATGTGAAGGAAACCATTCCGCCAAAACCGCACATTTGTTTTTTCGCGATGTCGTGATTCGGATGTGTTTTGAATCCCGGCCAATATACTTTTCCAATTTTAGGATGAGCCGCCAGATATTCCGCCACAATTTTTCCGTTTTCTTCATGAGCTTTCATTCTCACATGTAAAGTTTTAACTCCGCGCAAAACGAGGAAGCAATCCATCGGTCCCGGAACGGCACCCGAAGTTTTCTGAATGAAATAAAGTTGTTCGGCAAGTTTGTCATCGTTACAAATCACCGCTCCGTGAATCACATCTGAATGTCCTCCTAAATATTTTGTTGCGGAATGCACTACGAGATCAGCACCAAGTTCAAGCGGTGTTTGCAAATAAGGCGTAGCGAATGTATTGTCAACACAAACCAAAATATTTTTTGCTTTTGCCTGATCAACAATCGCTTTTATATCCACGATGCTCAGCAACGGATTGGTAGGAGTTTCAATCCAGATCAGTTTTGTTTTTTCTGTGAGATGTTTTTGCAGATCATTTGCATTAGTCAAATCCGTGAATGTAAATTTCAATCCAAAGCGCTCATAAATTTTGGTGAACAACCGATAAGTTCCTCCATATAAATCATTGGTGCTGATGACATGGTCACCTGCATTCAGCAATTTAATCACGGCATCAGTAGCTGCAACACCTGAAGAAAAACAAATTCCATGTTTGCCATTTTCAAGAGCAGCAAGATTTTTTTGCAAAGCTGTTCTCGTAGGATTTCCGCTTCGCGCATATTCATAACCCTTATGTTTTCCCGGAGCATCCTGAACATAAGTGGATGTTTGATAAATAGGAGTCATGATGGCACCTGCTCCGGCATCAGGTTCTTGGCCTGCATGAATTGCTTTTGTTCCAAATTTCATTTTTTAAATTTTTAATTTCTCGCGAAGACGCAAAGAACGCAAAGTTTTCTCACGCAGAGAACGCATAGATTGCGGAGTTTAAAACTTGTGCAAGAACAACCCGCTCCGCAATTTCGGTTCAAACCAAGTGGACTTCGGAGGCATCACATTTCCACTGTCAGCGATAGCAATCAATTCCTTAAGAGAAACAGGAAAGAGCGAAAATGCTATGCGCATTTCGTTGGAGTCAACGCGTTTTTCCAATTCTCCTAACCCGCGAATACCGCCAACAAAATCAATCCGTTGATCCGTGCGTTGATCTTTGATTCCTAAAATCGGATCGAGCAAATTTTCCTGCAGGATAGAAACGTCTAATGATTTTACCGGATCGTTTTCATCAAATGTTCCTGACTTGGCAGTGAGTTTATACCATTTGAAATCGAGATACAAACCGAAATGATGAATTGATGCAGGTTTGTAAGGTGAGGATGGCGCATCGATCAAAACAAAATTGTCTTCAATCTTTTGCAAAAATTCTTCTGCGCTCAATCCGTTCAGGTCTTTCACTAAGCGATTGTAATCCATGATGCGCAATTGCGTGTCTGGAAAAATCACCGATAGAATCCAATAATAATCTTCATCGCCTTTGTGATTCTTATTTTTTTCTGCGAGTTCACTTCCAAGTTTTGCTGTTGACGCGGCACGATGATGTCCGTCTGCTATGTAAGTGAACGGAATTTGATTTTTGAAAATTTCGGTGATCTTACTCACAGAATCAATGTCATCAATAATCCAAACTGTGTGTTGAATTCCATCGGCTGTAGTAAAATCATTTTCAGGTAGGACATTGTTGATCACGAAATGGGTGATGTCGTTTATTTCCTTTACCTCCGGATAGGTGATCATGATCGGTTCTGGATGCGTTTCGGTGGTGCGCATGTGATCCATTCGATCTTTTTCCTTTTCAGGCCGGGTGTATTCGTGTTTCTTAATCACATCATTGAAATAATCATCCACATTACACAAAGCGACTAATCCGGTTTGTGAACGACCATCCATGATCTGGCGATATAAATAGTAGCTCTCGTATTTGTCAGGCCTCAAAATTCCGGTTTCCAAAAAATTCTCAAAATTGGTTTTCGCTTTTTTGTAAACTACCTCGCTGTGGTCATCAACGCCTTCTGGAAAATCAATTTCCGCTTTGGTGATATGATAAAATGAATTTGGATTTCCTTCCGCTTCGATTCTCGCTTCTGCTGAACTCAAAACGTCATAGGGTTTTGCAGCAACCTGTTCAACAAGTTTTTTCTTCGGACGAATTGCTTTAAAAGGCTTTATGAGAGACATGAGATGATTGTTGGATTGCTAAATTGCTTTATTGTTAACAATCAAACAATAAAACAATAAAGCAATTATTATTTTGTTTTTGTTTTCTATCAATCATTTCCGAAAGAATTCAATCACCTGTTCCGCCATTTCGCTCCACACTCTTTCCTGTGCTTCAGCAGTGGATGCTCCGATATGCGGGGACAATGAAATTTTTGGATGCTCAAGCAATTGCAAAGAGGGGAGAGGTTCCTTCTCAAAAACATCGAGTGCAGCATAAGAAATGATTTTGCTGTTCAACGCAGCGATCAAATCGGTTTCATCAACAACCCCACCACGAGATGCATTTACAATTCGAACTCCTGTTTTCATCATTTCAATTTCTTTTTTCGAAATCAGTTTTCCCGATGGAACGTGAAGCGAAATAAAATCACTTTGCCTCAAAACATTTTCGAGTGAAATGGTTTTTACCGTGACAGAAATTCGTTGATCTGCAATTTTCAATTCAATATCTGTTTCGGCAACAAACGGATCATACGCAATCACGTCCATGCCAACACCCAATGCAATTTGTGCAACGGCTCTTCCGATTCTTCCGAAACCAATAATGCCGAGTGTTTTTCCTCTTAGCTCAATTCCTTCTGAATAAGATTTTTTCAGCTGCTCAAATTTTCCATAGCCATCAACCGGCATCGAGCGATTGCTGTCATGTAAAAATCTCGCAATCGTAAACATGTGTGCTATCACGAGTTCAGCAACGGAAAGCGAAGAAGCGTTTGGAGTATTAACGACTTTTATTCCTTTTGACCGGGCGTAATCAACATCAATATTGTCCATGCCCACACCACCGCGACCGATCAATTTTATGTTCGGAGATGCGTCAATCAAATCCTTCCTGACTTTTGTTGCGCTGCGAACCAGAATAGCATCAAACTGATTCAGTTCTTTCGGCAGATCTTCCTGTTTGATTTTTTGAGTCACGACTTCAAAGCCGGCATTTTCCAGCAATTCAATTCCGATCGGATCAATCCCGTCATTGGCCAGGATACGAATCATGCTTTCATTCAATTTTCAGTGGCAAATGTAGGAAAGGAATAGTTGCAGATTCAGATTCATCGATGCATGAATCATTTATCAATTCGTGCTTGCAATTCGTTGAGATTTTAATTCATTCTTCAAAAACTGTCCTGTATAACTTTTTGGATTGTTCGCAATTTCTTCCGGTGTTCCGGTTGCGATGATGTATCCGCCCGCATCGCCACCTTCGGGACCAAGATCAATAATATAATCTGCCACTTTGATGACATCAAGATTATGTTCAATCACCAAAACCGTGTTTCCGCGATCAACTAACTTATTCAGCACCCCGAGAAGCAAACGTATATCTTCAAAATGTAAACCCGTAGTTGGTTCATCGAGGATATAAAATGTTTGGCCTGTGTCCTTTTTTTGTAATTCAGCAGCCAATTTTACCCGTTGCGCTTCTCCTCCTGAAATAGTCGTTGATGATTGCCCGAGCGTGATATATCCAAGCCCCACATCCGCGAGACTTTTAATTTTTCTGTAAATCGAAGGAACAGCCTCAAAAAAACTCACCGCTTCATCAACAGGCATTTCAAGGACGTCACTGATGGATTTCCCTTTGTAGCGCACTTCCAGTGTTTCGCGGTTATATCTCTTGCCCAAACATTTTTCGCATAACACGTTTACGTCAGGAAGGAAATTCATTTCAATCACTTTCATTCCACCTCCCTGACATTCCTCGCAGCGTCCGCCCTGAACATTAAAAGAAAACCGCCCCGGTTTATATCCACGGATTTTTGCTTCCGGCAAAATCGCAAACAATGCTCTGATGTCAGCAAACACTCCGATATAAGTGGAAGGATTCGAGCGCGGTGTTCTTCCGATGGGTGATTGATCAATTTCAATCACCTTATCAATCAATTGCATGCCTTCAATTTTTTCAAATGCCAAAGGTTTCTGTCTGGAGTTGTAGAGGTAATGCCGCAGCGAAGTGTAAAGCGTGTCGTTGATCAAAGTGGATTTTCCACTGCCGGAAACTCCGGTCACGCAAATAAATTTTCCAAGCGCCAAATCAACCGAAATATTTTTCAGATTATTTCCGCTTGCATTTTTTAATCGGATGAACTTTCCGTTTCCGCTTCTGCGTACTGCCGGAAAAGTGATCTGACTGTTTCCATTCAGAAAGGATGAAGTGATCGTATTCTGTTTTTTAAAATCTTCCGGTGATCCTTCACCCACAATCTTACCGCCATGTTCTCCCGCTCCCGGACCCAGATCAATGATATGATCCGATTCAAGCATGATGTCTTTATCGTGTTCAACCACAATCACCGTGTTGCCTGAATCGCGCAACGATTTCAAAGATTTGATGAGTCGCACATTATCCCGCGGATGCAATCCGATACTCGGTTCATCCAGAATATACGTGATGCCCACTAACTGCGAACCGATTTGAGTTGCCAGGCGAATGCGCTGCGATTCTCCTCCTGAAAGAGATCGTGTCGCGCGGTTGAGCGAGAGATAGGATAAACCGACATTGATCAGAAAATGAATGCGGATCCGGATTTCTTTCAGCACATCGCGTGCAATGGCCATTTGTTTTTCATTCAACCGCTCTTCAACGTTTTCAAACCATTCATATAGCTTGGAAATATCAAGCAAAGAAAGTTCTGAAATATTTTTTCCGTCAATTTTAAAATGCAGCGATTCTTTTTTCAGCCGTGTTCCGTTGCAGAGATTGCAGACTTTATCCTTCAGAAAATTTTCCGCCCACTGGTGCAATCCTTCTGAAGTCGTATCGCGGTAAAATCGTTTGAGCATCGGAACCACTCCTTCAAACTCATTATAAAAACGATCATCCGGGTTTTCATCGTCCGTAAATTCCAACGTCTGGTCACCCGTGCCATACAATAAAAGTTCAAGAATATTTTTCGGCAGTTTTCCAACGGGATCGGAAAGATTGAACTTATGTTTTTTCGCCAGCGCGCGCACACGGTTGAACGTGTAATTATCCCGCACCTCGCCAATCGGTGCAATGCCGCCTTCGTTGATGCTTTTTGTTTTATCAGGAATCACCGCATCCAGATCAACCTCATGCATCACACCCAATCCTTTGCATTGTGTGCAAGCCCCATAGGGAGAATTAAAAGAAAAATGATTGGGCGATGGTTCGTCATACGAAATTCCGGATTCAGGATCCATCAGCCGTTTCGAAAAATGATGCACTTCATTCATCCCCGGCACCGTGATCATCACCAATCCTTTTCCCAGTTTCAAAGCCATTTGCAGCGAAGTGCTCAACCTTTCTTTCATCGGTTTTTCAATTTCCATCCGGTCAATCACCACTTCAATGTCGTGAACTTTAAAACGGTCCACCTGCATTTTTTCTTTCACCTCCAGAATTTCACCATCCACGCGCACTTTCAAAAATCCCTGCTTGCGTATTTGTTCAAACAACTCGCGGTAGTGTCCCTTGCGCCCGCGCACTACCGGAGCGAGCAGTAATATTTTTCTTCCCCGAAAATGCGTGAACAGATGCTCCAGAATTTCCGCATCCGTAAACCGCACCATTTTTTTTCCTGACTCAAACGAATACGCCTCACCCGCGCGCGCAAAAAGCAATCGCATGAAATCATAAATCTCCGTCACCGTGCCCACGGTTGACCGCGGATTTTTGTTCGTGGTTTTTTGTTCAATGGAAACCACAGGCGTCAATCCTGTTATCTGATCCACATCCGGTCTTTCCAGCCCACCGATAAACTGCCGCACATAAGTGGAGTAACTCTCTAAGTAGCGTCTTTGCCCTTCCGCATAAATCGTGTCGAAGGCGAGTGAAGATTTTCCGCTTCCGCTGATGCCCGTGATCACCACGAGTTTATTGCGTGGTATTTTGATGTCAATATTTTTCAGATTATGAACCCGCGCACCGAAAACTTCGATGTTTTCGATTTCCTGATCGGTTATTTCTTTCTGCAAATTCTCTTTCTCCGGCATGGGCGCGCAAAAATAGGGGCAATAGGTTTTTGGTGGAATGAAGAAAGAATGAAACAAGAATAATTTGGGGCGGCTAAAAACATGAGTCCCATTCTGATATATCAGGGGCAGGATTTTTTTTTGTTGATTTTGTGCAAAATAATTTGTGTGAGACTGAGTCAATTGTAAAAAGATGAAGTCGTAGTTTGATTATACATTGGGAGAGAGTGGTTATACATGGAGAAAGATTGGTTATGCATGGATACTAATGGATTATACACGTTTAATATTCAATTATACATCGGCACCAGCCAATTATACACGAACACTAACCAATTATACACGAAAAAAGGCTGTATTTGGGCTGTTTTTGGTGATTTTGTATCTGCCTTATCCATGACCTTTCTCTGACCTCATCCGCCCTTTGGGCACCTTCTCCTTGAGGAGAAGGATGGCGCTACGCTGCTTCGCATATTTATTTTTATTGGAGAAGGGAATAAGAAAGACTCCGATTAATATTTTGACTGAATTGTTTGGAGCTGCATTTAATGTGATAAGAAAAAAAAGTGATCGTTGGCATACTAATTGGAAATGGTAGATTCTAAATTTTAAAGAAATGGCAGATCAGATTGTAAAAAGTTATCCGTGTAGTCAGAAGGATTTGTATTCTGTGTGTAACACGATGTGGGATAATTACCCAACGATTCAGGTGACGATGGCAACATACAAAGCGAAGTATATTGCCGGGTTAAAGGCAACGATGAAGTTGCAGGTAAAGGCTGCGCGGGATATGCCTGACCAACAGGCAAGGGAGGGTGCGGCTGAGGAGTTGCGATTGCAGATGTTGCCACTTGCGAAGGTTTGTCTGAATGATTTTCAGTTGTTGAAGGGTTATATTGATGATGCGTTTACTGGTGTTAATGAGCCGTTGCGCAAACCGAATTATGAGGAGGCAGGACAATTGAAATTCAGGGATGCTTCGAATCAGGATTGGGAATCGCAGATGGGGTTGAATACTTCGATGACGAATTATATGATTGCAAAACTTGCGGTGCTGACTGCGGGTGCGAACATGCCGGTTGGATTTCCTGCTGCGGTGGCTGCGGATATTTTGGCTTGGGAGCTGAAGTATGAGGCGTTTAAGGTTGCGGAGCAAACGCAGGTGGAAACGGATTTAAAGATTAAGGCGAATAATGACGTTTATAATCTTGCGATTGATTTGGGTAATGACGTGAAGCGTAAGTTTTATACTAACCAGGCGGTGATGGATAAGTTTACGTTTGATACTTTGCTGGCTTTGATTAATCCTCCGGTGAGTGGTGTGAAGGGTAGTGCGGTGATGACGGGAACGAATGAGGAGGTGGAGGGTGTTCTTTTTAAGGCGCAGAAAACGGGTAGCGGGATTATTGAATTTTTAAGTGATGAGGATGGTGAATATTTCAAGGACTTGAGTGAGGGTGATTGGACGATTGAGGGTTCGAAAACGGGGCTGGTGACGCAGACGAAAACGGTAACGCTGACAGGGACTTTTAAAACTTTGGATTGGGTGTTTGTGGCGGTGTAATACGTTACGAATAAGGAATTAAAAGAGCCCTGCGATGCGGGGCTCTTTTTTTTTGATAGGAAAGAAAGCAGTAAATTATCGTTGATCAAACACACTTCGTATGCAATACTTCATATCTTCCTACGGAGTAAATCTTGGTGGGACCCGGGGTGAAACTGAAAGGACTAAACTCATCAGTGATCAATAACAAGTTTGGTAACATACATTTGTCCATCACCTGTAACCATGTGCAAAATGTAAATTCCCTTTGCAAATTGATTCGTATTTAGAGTTAAGAAATTTCTAAATTTCTCTTGAAACAACTTTCTGGAAGAAATATCATAGATAGCTATTTCTGAAAGTTCATCGCTATTGACTTTAACTTCAAGATAACCGTTAATGATATTTCTAGAAATAATGACCTCTGGTTTCAGATGCCCTTCGTTTGATAAATTAAAAGTTGGGAGAATGCAAGCTCCATCAACGCCAATATACAGTGTGCCAGACGCTGTCATGCTTATTGTAATTAAAGCGACACTTGGAATAAATGTATAACAACCCGTCTCCCATGTATATTGAGTTGTATCTAATGGCGTTATAAATGAAGCCACGTTATTAATAAATACGTGGATACCAACAGGTCCAACGAATATGTTTGTATCTCCATCGGTTATTCCTTGGGCAGCATACTCAAAGCAAAGCGTATAAGATTGCCCTTGAATTACATTTATCGTTTGTTCTATAGATTCTCCGCCAAAAATATTTTGCCACGTGCCACCATCTGAAGACGCATATGGTGTTCCTAACCACACATAACCTGGAGTCGTATTCAGAGGCCCATCATCATCGTTAATATCAGGTGTAGACCCACCTGTCCACCCAGGCGCTGTTATAGCTTCACCCTCAATACTATTAAATGAACCATTTATTAATAGATTGTTCACGCATTGAGAATCTGAAACTAAATTTTGACCATGACAAATTTCACAAAGAAACAATACCAGTAAAAACCATAGCCTACTCACAGATACAGGAGTTAACCTCAGTGATTAACAACGAGTTTCAACGTAGGTGTTAACCCATTATTGACTTCAATCTGCAAAAAGTAAATTCCTTGTGGGAATTCTCCGATTGAAACTCCTATAAAATTGTAGTCAGTTGAAACTGGCTGCTGGTAAACAATCTCACCTAAGGAATTAAGAATCTTGAGAAGGCCATCTTGTTCAATTTGGAAATAAACAATCGCAAAATCATTTGCTGGGTTGGGAGCAATGCGGAAATTAGAAAATTCTTCGATTCCTTTTTCGTTTGTTTCTTTCTCGCGATTCAGTGAACTACAAATTATCTCGTCTTCAATAACCAAAGTATCTGTTTCTATTCCGAGCATTGTTCGCGCAGAATAAACCGAATTGCCTCCTACCCAAGGACACTGAGAGGCTATGGCAAACAACTCATCATATTCTTCCTGCGTATACTCAAGGATTCCCTTAGCAACGGTGTTCAAGTAGATTTGATTCACGGCCTTCTCATTAATCTCAGGGGCAAGGTTTGCATTCACCTCGCTATTCTTATCTAACGCGGCATCTATTTTTTCGAGCCGCAATGATGCGAGAGAATCACCCATCATAGTTGAATCGGATAGCAGAGTCAGACTATCAGAAACATCAGACAGGATTCCGATATTTTCTTGTGCCAGTGAATCAAAGAAATATTCAATGACAAAACTTGAGTCGAGCAACGTAAGATCATCATCAAGTTTTTCGAAAAAAGATCTGCGCATCATCCATTTCATTTCTTCAGTTTCTGCAATGGAATCAACCTCGTCAGTTGCAATCTGGAACTCTGAAATACTCATACCTTCTCCACCGCCACCACCAGTAAATCCTGGATAATAATCACATTCATAGCGCGAATTAGGATTGCTGGCTATAGCGGTACCGGGTGGATTAGGAATTAATGGATTGAAAGGACCAACTGTAACAGGGATTTTGAATGGAGGATTTGTAAACGGAGGTTCAACCCAAAGTTGGAATGTGGTTGTACCAGGATTGATTGCTCTAAGTGCGTACTGCCCAAAAACACCAAAACCGTTTCCTGTCCATAAATTTCCTTGATCAAGTATGGCGTTGCCTTGTGGCGAGCCAATATTGCAAGCATCCATACCCCAACCCCAATGATGGCGTCTCACATCATTCCCTCTTATCTTACTGTAATTACAATTTCCAAAAAAGGTTAAGCCCGAGAACAAGCGATCTGTAACATTGCACTCTTCCGCTCTTGCATTTGTATTACGAATGGAAATTCCTTGATTAGTAGTATAAGTTGTACTGTAATTTTGTTTTGTATCTCCTTGAACAAAATTTGTTGATATGCGAGGTGATGTTGTACCCTCTACTAAAATTCCAACTTTTAAGTTTAAGAGATTATTCGAATTGAGGGGATACACATAGTTATCTATAACTTGTGTTTGCTTTTGATTGCGTACCCATATTCCATATAAGCCTTTAGAAATAGTATTTCGGGCGATCTCCGTTGTTGAAGTAAGCGTGGGCTGAGCATCATCGGCAAAAATTCCATATTTGACGGGACCGGATCCTCCGGTAGTAGGTTCTTTTACAGTAATGATATTATCGTTAATGTCAACATTTGAAAGTGTATTCATCATTGATCTTACACCAATATCAAAAAGTTGAATTGTATTCTTATTGATTTCAATTGTTTGATTCTTGCTGTTCTCAGCTACTACTCCGCGTGTGAACGTACTCCCGTAAATAGATGACGTTGAAAAAACATTCTCAAAAACATGAAGGGATGAAAATTGACTGAACACCCCTACTTCGCAATCAAAGAAATTGCACTTTGCGAACGGATTTATACTTTGATAATCTCCAACCCATAATTCTCCACTAGGTGCTCCAACACCAACACCTTCATTAAACACACCGAAATCCATTGTAATCCCACTAACCGGAGCCTGTTTTCCATCAAAAAGAGTATTGTGGACTGTGAGGTCAACATCATAAGCAATGATACCATTGTGAGAACCGCGCACAATATTCTGATCTGATGCGAATAGCGTTCTTCCAAACGTGAATGGACCGAACTCAAAATTGTCCATCGCTGCTAAACTGAAATCCGTGGCGTGTGGTGGAAGCAAAAAGTCGTCACATTCGAAAGTTGTTGCATATACATAACTTGGAATTTGTTGTGTAGCACCACACACATTTGCCCTAATGCTTATCCAGTTTTTATTGAACGTAGAATTTTCAATATAGAAATTTCCGCAGTGTTCCGAGTAAATGGCTTGCTCGGCATCTTCAATGGTGCTGTTCCATACGTATACACCACAATCAGGATCGGAAACAAAAATCTCTTGCCACATCTCATCGCAAATAGCTCGTAAATGTGAATACCAAATCACTAAGTCAACTGGTTGTGCTGATGGATCAATTTCTATGCTTGCACCCGGATAAAGCAGGACATTAGGGCAAGCAAGAAATTCGAATGACGGATTGATTAGCGGGCCGGATGAAGGGGTGTTAATTGTAAAAATGCCATTGATCTCTATCCATGCGGAAGTACTTATTGTGGTGCTTGCATTAGCAGCTAAGTAATCATCCGAAGTCGGGTAGAAAGTCCCGGATGTCCATCCATCACCAAGTAGGATTGGACACAGCGATTCAATTGGAGCACAAGATTCGAGTACTCCACAAATCTCCCTTTCACCGCCTTCCGGTTGCATAACTATATTATCAATGGCGTAATCCATTCCGCTACCTGGAAAACCATTCCCTGGAACTCCCGGATTAGGCATTTGATATATCCCCAATCTAACTGTCCCAGTATTAATTCCGCTGTTCCATTGTTCACCGTACTGCCTCCATTGAGTGTTGAAAGTTCCAAATGGGTTTCCTGTTACAACATAGGTCGGTGATGAGAAAAGAAGTGTTCCTGAAAGGTCCGTGACACGGATTTGAAGATTTAATGGGTTGGAGATAGGCTGTACGTTGCTTACAATAAAGTTGATATGATAGTCACGATTATCAATTATAACAACCTCATCCTCCCAGAGCATCCACGGACAAAGGTTTATGCCACAAGCATTCTGTACTTGAGTCAAATTGGATCCATCAATTTTCATTGCATTACTTAGTTGTTCCAATGCAGGCCAAGCTGGCCAAAGATTGCTAGAATTGTCTGTTTGATCAATACAATACCGATTTTGTATGGAAAAGACATTACAACAATTAGGGAATACAGTTGTTAAATCGGTATCAAAATCTGTAACATCACACAAAACCTGATCGAAGTCTCCATTATTAACAATTGTCGGGCAACAATCAACAACTCCGAACCACCAAGTATTGGCTGCACCGTTAATAGCTCCATTAAAATTATCATCATGGAAATTGACAATTGTATATGACACTTCTCCAAATCCGCAGTCAGTCTCAGCTTCAACCATAATTGGTAAAGTAATTTGTCCACCCGCAACAATTTCAGTGTATGTAGCTTGCGTATTGTTCCAATTATTTTCAAGCACTATCGTGTAGGGTTGAGTACCGTTAGGAGTAATTTGCAATGTAACGAAATGAACAGAGTTATTGCATACTTCTTCAGTTGCCCCACCTACAAATCCTATAACAGGACCACCCCCACCGGCAAGAATATAAACGGTGTGAGTGGCTGTATCTCTTACTCCTGCACTATCAATTATCAGTGTCACATTCTTTATCCCCGATGAAGAATATGATACTATAGGTGAACGTAACACGGATGAAGAAGGAGAGCCTCCTGGAAATCCCCACGAATAAATTAAAGTATCGCAAACCGTATCCATTTCTGGATAAAAAGTGAGGTCGTAACCCACCTGTGCGGTATCTGGAGCAAAATAGAATTCAGCAGTCAAACTACATTGTGCATAAATGTTTTTACCGATAATGGATGAAAAAAATAGCAACAGAATTAAAGTTGAGTTTTTCATGATTGAAGATTTAACTATGTGAAAAGAACTGACTGCAAAAATGTTTATGCAATTTAAAAAGAACATTGCGAATGGGAAATGATTTGATATTTTTTTGAAAAATTAAAAAAACGGGAAGAAATAAATCGAAGCCGAACTTTGCGACACCGATTGTAGTGGAAATCCTTTTTGAATAGCTTCTTCGAGTTAAGCTAAAAAAGATTGTAACGGAAAGCGGGGCAGAGGTTTGTGCAGTTAGCCGCCCTGTTTTTATTCAATGTTCATTGAATCGGGGCAGGCCCAAATAATTTTATTTTATCCCATCCAGTTTCTTCTTCACAGATTCAATCACTGTTTTCTGCGCTTCGATGGCGGCTTTTTTATCTGTTTGATTTTTTTCGTTGGTCTTGATGTCGCCTTCGGCTTTCTTGATCTTGTCGTTGTAATCTTCAATGGCATGATGAAGGTCTTCGTTTTCTTTTTCCAGGCTCTTTTGATCGGATTCCAAACCGGAAAGAATTTTATCCTGGGCATCTATTTGTTCTTCAATGGCATCTTTGGCTTCTTCAATCGCAAATTTTCTGATCAGCTCTTCCATAAATTTTGCCTGGTCGCCATGCAAGGATGAACTGAGATAAGCGCCACCGAGATTAACAAACACGATCATGTTCATCCCTTCTTCGGTTTCTTTGAACACGGCATAAATATCTGCGGTGTTCACGCCCAGTTCTTCCATCTCGGCATCATCCGCAAACATTTCATCCTTCTTGTCCGAAACTTTTGCTTTGTAATCTTTCATCTCCTCTTTCCATCCTTTCATCACATCGTCCACATCGGCTTCAGGAATATCAACGGAAAATCCGTTTTCTTTTCCGAGGCTGAACTCTCCGTTTTTTTCTTCCACGTCAATATCTTTTTGCGCAAAGAGGTTGATAGAAAGAATAATGGCAACGCTAGTTAGTATGGTTTTCATAATTGATTTATTTTTTTTCTTAAAACGAAAATACATTTACTCGGCAATAGTTTGATCTTCTTCTTCGGTTTCTTCCTTGGGTTCCAGCAGATCAACAATGATTCCTTCTTTCAAAGCGAAATCGGACACGATCAGTTCATTCAATTGCGTTTGATTTAAAATGAATTGTATCAGCACACAGGCAACGGGCATATACGGAGCGCGGTTTGCGTTCATTCCTTTTATTTCCATGGCTGCGCGTTGATCAGCATTTGTATTTATTATTTCATCACAAAAAGATTTTAAAACATTGATTTCCGGTTGCGTGACAAAATCATTAATCAGCAAAACAGTTTTCGGATCGCGGTTCTGCATCAAATTGATGATCGTATCAAATGAACCGGATGCTCCGATAATTTTTTTCACTTCATAACTTTTCAGCGATTCAAAAAGCGGAGCGAATGTTTGCGAGAGATAATCTTCCAGATTATTTCTTTCGGAATCAGATAACCGATCTTCTTTCTGAAATTTATTTTTCAGCACGGTTGCACCGGCTTCAAAACTGAAGCGCTCAAAAATCTTTTCGTTGTTGGCGATCAGAAACTCTGTGCTGCCTCCACCGATGTCCATGATCAGCACAGGTTCTTCATTTAATTGGCAGGCGAGATTTACTCCTTTATAAATCAGTTCCGCTTCGCGCTCGCCACTGATCACTTCGATCTCCAATCCTGTTTCTTCAAGTATGCGGTCAATGAGTTCCTGTGAGTTGGAAGCTTTTCTGAATGTCTCTGTTGCGTAAACCTGGATATAAGTAGCGCCCTGAATCGTGATCTGTTCATTCAGTTCATGAATGACTTCCATCGCAAATTCAATTTTCTCCTGAGGGATTTTTTCAATACCGAACTCCGCGAGTTTCACAAAACGCGAAGCGCGATAAGGAAAATTTATTTTCAGGCCGGGCAGAACTTCCGCAATAAGAAGGTGAAACGTATTGGTGCCAAGATCAAGCACTGCGATTTTTCCGAACATCATATTTCCATTCCTGATTTATTGTTTGTAAAAAACCCAACGTGCGATTTCTTTGATGGTTACTTTTTTTCCGTAGAGTAAAATTCCTGTTCGGTAGATTCTTCCGGCAATCCAGATGGTGAAAATAAATCCCACCACGAGCATGAGCATAGAAAGAATCAATTGCCATAACGGAGGATTAAACGCAAGGCGTGCAGGCATAATGATCGGGGAAGTGAATGGAATAATGGAAGTCCAAACCGCCAGACTGCTGTGCGGATCATTAACGATACTCATCATGATGAAAAAAGAAATGATGATCGGCAGGCTGACAATAAAACTCAGTGGCGATTGCTGATCAGCGCTGTCTTCTCCGATGGTTGAACCCATCGCGGCATACAAGGCACCGTACAGTAAATATCCTCCGAGGAAATACCAGATGAAACAACCGATAATTTTAAACCAGGAGATATTTTGTACCGCAGCTTTGATTTCTTCTATACTGAATTTGCTTGCCTGCTGTAACATTTCTTCCTGCGATGCGGCATCAGAACCGGCCGCCTGTTCTGTGAACTGCGGACCCAGAAAAAGAAAAACAGAAAAATATGCACCGATCATAATGATGATCCAAATTGTGAACTGTGTTAATCCGACTGCCCCGATGCCGATTACTTTGCCGATCATCATCTGAAACGGTTTGACCGATGAAGACATGACTTCAACGATGCGGTTTGTTTTTTCTTCCATCACTCCACGCATCACCGATACACCGTAAATGAACAAGGTCATATAAACCAATATGCCGCTGAAATAACCGATGATCGTAGCAATCACCGTCATCAAAGTTTTGTCATCTCCTTCTTTTTGCGCGGGATCATTGACGGTCAGCGAAATATTGACTTCATTCAGTTGCTTGAAAAATTCCTGATCAATGTTGGCTTGCTGGACCATGTGATCGCGCAATTTATTTTCTATCTCGCCTTGAATGATTTCCCGATCCTCATAACCCAACACATCATTGGTGAGATATTGAATGCCGCTGATATTGTTCACGTATTGAAATGACAAATCTTTCGGCACATAGATGATGGCATCATAACCGAGCTGTACATAATTTTTTTCCAACTGTTCGAGCACAGTGCTTTCAAATTTGAAATGGATTTTATCGAAATCGCGGAACACACCGTTAAAAAAATTGCCCTCGTCATGTATGGCGATGGTTTTATCTTTTTTCGCTGCTACTTTGATTAGTACACTTCCGGCAATCAGCCCGATGATCAAAAGCGGAAACAGAATAGTGAAAACGATAAAAGTCTTTTTCCTTACCCGCGTAAAATATTCCCGTTGTATGATGAGTCCTATCTTCTTCATAATTTGACAGCTCTTACCTGTTGAATAAAAATTTCGCTCAGCGAAGGAAGTATTTCGTTGAACGCGGTGATCTCCGCATTTTGCGACATGAGTTGCTGCAGCAATGCATTGGGTTGACTTCCGTTCAGCATTTTCAAAATCAGTTCGTCATCTTTTTGCTGAATAATTTCATACAGCGATTGATTGGCAGCCTTTATTTCCCCCCTGAATTTTATACTGAATTTATTTTGCTTGAACCGCTGACGCACTTCAGCCACTTTTCCTTCCAGAATTTTCTTGCCGTTATCAATCAGCACAATGTTTTCGCAGATTTCTTCCACTTGCTCCATGCGGTGGGTGGAGAAAATAATAGTAGCTCCGTTATTTCTCAATGAACTGATTTCTTCCTTGATCAGATTTGAATTGATCGGATCCAGTCCGGTGAACGGTTCATCGAGAATAAGCAGTTTGGGTTGATGAATGACCGTAGCAATGAACTGAACTTTCTGCTGCATTCCTTTTGAAAGCTCTTCAACTTTTTTGTCTTTCCAATTGATCAGATCAAATTTCGTGAGCCATTCTTCTACTTTTCGAACCGCATCTTTCTTTGTCAGATTTTTTAAACGTGCGAGATAAATCAGCACTTCGCCCACTTTCATTTTCTTATACAAACCACGCTCTTCGGGCATGTATCCGATTTCGTTCACCATTTCCTGTTTCATCGGGCGCTGATCAAGAAATACTTTTCCGGTGTCGGCTGCAATGATCTGTGTGATGATTCTGATCAGCGTTGTCTTGCCCGCCCCGTTAGGACCCAATAAACCAAAAATGGATTGAGAAGGAACTTCAAAACTTACATCATCCAATGCGCGCTTGCTCGTGTATATTTTGGAAATGTTTTCTAAACGCAGTGAACTCATGGGCGGCAAATTTAATTAGACCTCATCTTGAAATCGCCACCAAATCACCAAAGCACGAAATCGCACTGTTTTTTGTGATTCTTTTTGGTGTTTCAATGTTTTGTCTGCCCGATTGAATTGGTCAGGCGGAGTGGCAAGATTTAAAAACAACTTTTCAATAAAATAATTTTTCAATTAAGTCAAGTGCATTTCGAATCTGTATGAAACCGGGGAAAATAAAAAAAGGCAGCCTTGCGACTGCCTTTTTGAAAAAATTCTTTATCAGATTAATGTGCTATCATCATTCTTTGCGAATGAGTAAGATTTTCAGCTTGGAGTGTAATCATATAAACGCCTGTCGGAATATCGCGTACATCCACTTGAGTTTTCTGACCGTTCGGAATAAAGCGGTCGAATTCTGCAATTGTTCTTCCCAACATATCAGTCAATGTGATCGTGATGTTTCCATTGAATGAATCAGGTGCATCGATATACACTTTCTCATTTGCAGGATTCGGAAACACTGAAATAACAGGAGCAACCGGTTGATCTTCGATGCCGACATTGTTTACATTCACTGCTTTGCAGATGGAATCAGAACCGCTTGCATTGGTTGCTGTCATGCAAACGAGATAAGCGCCTGTTGATGCATAAACATGCGAGAGTGAAGCGCCACTTCCGGTTGAACCATCACCGAAATCCCAATCCCATGAGGAGGGGAAGTTGGAAGACGCATCTGTATAATTCACGTTTAATCCGACAGTAACCACGTAGCTGAAGTTTGCGTTAGGAGCAGGGAGTTCAGAAATATGTATGTCGTCAATCAACAGATATTCCATATCTGCATCGCTGTAACAATTCCAACCGACATGGTATGTTCCTGAAGAAGGAACAGTGAATGAAGTTTCGAAAAGTGCATACGCATCATTGGTCAATTCTCCTAAATCTGATATGGTAGTTTGCGCAGAAGGATCAGCTGCACCACCAATAGTAACTTTTAACTTTTCAGGAAAGGTTGCTGTCGAAACCTGATATTGGAAATCGAGGAGATAAGCTTTGGTATCATCGAGATCAAGACAGCGCGAGAAGAACCATTCATCAGCGGGCATAGTTGCTGACCAGTCTTTCGTGAAATGATAATCTCCTGTATTAGGCAATCCTGTATCTAATACCCATCCCTTGTTATCGTTGTTGTTGTCAACGATAGTCCAGCCATAGAAGAAACTATCTACATCTTCAAATCCCATTTCCAAAGCATTGTTCAACGGATCAGGGGCAACATTGTAAACGGTATGGTTCCAAACTGAATCGTTGGATAAATTCTGGTCAGTCGGTAAACTTGAAAAAGCGTAATAGTCATACACCCCACCGCCTGACAGATCTGCAGTCTGCGAGAAATAATAATCTATTGAATCGCCAAAGTTCCAGAGTGTGTCCATGATCACTTCTACATATTCATTGAATCCATCAGGTGAATAGGTAACAGGAATGCTGTCAATAGGAGCAATACCGAAATTTTTAACTCTTATTCCACAAACTTCTGAGTTGGTGAGCGTGCAGTTTGTATTTGGCGCAAGAATCTTAACTACATAAGCATCAAAATCTGGCGGCTCATAAAGAAATACGTTATCAATCGCGCAGCCGTAGAGCCAATCGCCACCGTCATTATAATGCCATGCAATTTTTACTGTTGGAAGTCCGGAATAAGCGCTGAGGTTGAACAACACATCCTCCGACCAATAATTTATATCACCGGGAATTGCGGCAATCGTATCCCACGTTGCTCCATCATCAGGAGAAACTTCAAGGACAGCAGATTCCTGAACACCGTTGTAAGATAAGTTGCGGTAGAACACATCAAACTTCAGGAACGCACCTTGAGCCAACGATAAATCGAGCGATGGACTAATGAGGTAGTCATTCAATTTGTCGCAATCGCATCCGTCATCATTAGTAGCGAGCACATTCGTGTGACCTGGAATGGTGTAGTACTGACTGGAAAGAGTGGCAGAATCGCCCCATAGCCAACCGCCATCGCTGGCATTGGTAATTTGTGTCCATCCTGGAGGAACGGAACCGCCTTCAAAATCTTCGAAGTAAAGCGTTGACTGTGCGCTTGCCGAAAGACTGATAGCCACAGCAAACAGCGTAAATAGTTTTTTCATACTGATCAGGTTTTGGTTTAGTTATCAATGCAAATATCCAATATCGAAAATCAAATATCAAATTTTAAAGATCAAAGTCTTACAGCATTAATTGTGAGCAACTGGTTTGAAAATCAAAGATCAAAGAACAAAGAACAAAGATCAAACAAGGGTTGAGTGCATTCTCTTTGAATTTTGGACTTTGAACTTTGAACTTACTTTGCTATTGTGAATTTCTGCGTATAAGTTTTTTCTCCTGTTTTTATTTGGAGGAAATAAATTCCATCCGCCAGATTTCTTACATCAATCTTTTTATTCTGCTCGCCAACTGAAATCATTTCTTCATCCATCATTTTTTCTCCAAGCATATTGGTGATGAACATTTCTGCATCTTCATTTAATGGCTGAGAGAATTTGATTTGAAGAAAATCGGAGGCGGGGTTGGGGAAGGTGAATATATATGACTCCAATAGTTCGTCAATTCCAATGAAAACAACATGGTCTTCGCAGTGAACACTACTCCCGGTGGCATTTGATGCAGTCAGGCAAACAGTGTAAAAACCCGATTCCAAGTATTGATGATTGGGATTTTGAATAGTAGATGAACTGTCATCTCCGAAATCCCAATACCATTCCATCGGATAATTGAGCGAATGATCTTCGAAATAATATAGCCCCTCTATTTGAAGATGTTCCATAAATGTATATTCCGCCACCGGAGCGCCCACCGCCCGAATATTAATATCATCCACATAAATCCACCATGCATCCGCATCGCTGTAAGCATGCCAGCCGAGATAATAGGTTCCGGCATTGGCGGCATCAAACAAAACTTCTGCATGAGCCCAATCGCCATTGGTTATTTCACCAAAATCATAAATGATATTATCCATCACTACATGATTGGGTGCATCGCCAAGCGCTATTTCCATTTTCTCCGCCACGGTTGAATCATACACTTTGTAATCAAACTCCAGCAGATATTGCTGGTTAGGTACAAGATCGAGGCAAGTGGAATAAAACCAATCATCGGCTTCTTCGCTGGCGTTGTAATCGCTGTGAATCACATTAGCGCCTGAATGCGGATCGTCATCATCAATGCTCCAACCTATTCCATCGTCATTCACATCTTCCGTGCTCCATCCCTGTTCGAAATTATCTGCGGGTTCAAAACCCATGAAGGTGCCGGGAGAATCAATCACAGTCGGAACAACGTTGTAAATTGTTTCAGTGAAGGTATCGTTTGCATGAATTCCATCGGTCATCAAATCAGTCCATGCAACCATATCATATTGACCGGCAGAAGAAAAATCTGCCGGAAAAGTAAAAGTGAGTGAATAAGATTGCCCGGGTTGAATGATGGCGGTAATAAAATCGCCAATGAGGAAAGAGCCGTTGATGTGCAGCGCGGCAAAAAAACTATCCACGGGATTGATGCCCGTGTTTTCAATCGTAACGGAAACCAACTCTGAGTTAGTGAGATCGCAGGAAGTTTCGGGCGCGGTGATTTCTGTAACTCCCACATCAAAAGGCGCGGGCTGATAAATTTCTATATCATCCACCATCCAGAAATATCCCCAGTCGCCCAGCCATTTCCATTTGATGTAAACGGTACTCTGGTTTGCCGCATAAGAACTAATGTCGAGAATCAATTCAGTAGGATTGGGAATAAATTCATCCTGCTGCAAACCGGCTTCGGCATGATAGAGATCAGTCCAGTTTGTTCCATCGTTGCTGATGTATAAAATCGCCTGCGAATTGCAGGCCGCGTTAGCATCATTCCATAACCAAAACCATTCGTTGAATTTGAGATAGACCACGGAATTTGCGGAGCAATTAATAACCGGAGAAATTAAATCAGCGTCTTCGCAGATGGTTCCGTCAGGTCCGGGATTGGCATCGCTGTCGTAATAAACAAATCCGTTGCAGGAAGTGGTCAGTTCGCAATCGGGATCAAACTCTCCCTGGGTTGCGCCTTGTGATGGACCGGCATGCCACTCCCACGGTCGCGGACCTGCATTGACGATACTCTGCCATCCGGCAGGAATCTGCGAACCGTTGATGGTGGAATCAAAATCTTCGGAGAAGATGATGTTTTGGGATTGAGAAGAAAGTGCAAGCAGCAGGAAAATAAAAAGTTGAAGTTTTTTCATATCGAATTTATTGGGTGACTAAGTTATTGAATGTTCGGTTCAGGTTTCTGTTTCTTTTCGATGCGATAAAAGAAGGCGAAGAAAAAGAGGGGGGCTAAATAGGAAATCATAAATGGTTCAATAAAATTGCAAAAAAGAAGGATTTCAATTGTCGCAGGGACCACTGTCCAGATTCGGACGAACTGCGGTTTCATCTTTTCTTTTTTTAGTAGGGTTCTAAAAAAAATTATCGATAAAGTCAGCATAAATGGGGGTAGAGAAAATATTGCTGTGTAAAAGCAGAAATAATACAATAAAAAAAATAGCTGTCGTCATTCCCTAAAATGAAATCATTCACACTCTGAAGTAATGCGCCAATTATTACTGTACTTATCCAAACCAAATAAGGATACCTGATGTGGTAATTTTTCACGAATGTAAAACTATCAGAAACCAGAATCAGTCCGCTATTGTGTTTGCGAATTGATAAATGAGTTTTGGATCATCTCCTTTCCTTTTTCCGTCAGCATGTATTTCTGAAAAGCTTCGCGCTTAACCCAACCTTTGGTGCGCAAGATTTTGAAGTGTTTCGCAAATCCGCTATAACTCATGCGCCCTGCTTTTCGCATTTCTTCATAACTGCCTTGCGGATTGTTATAGAGAAAAAGGAGTATAGCGGTAGCATGTCGGAAAAACCGTCTTTTACTATTGTGTCCGAGATCAGTAATGATCAATTCCTTCATTTTTAATGAAAAACCAGACCTTCCATAGATTTTTTCGGGTAAAACAGGGATAATACCCGTTGATTGATCTGTTATATTGGATAAAGGGCGTACACTTTGACCACTATTATTTGTAGTACCCGATAAAGGGTGTACCTTTTGATCACTATTACGTGTAATATCGGATAAATGGTTTATTTTTTGATCACTATCACGTGTAGTATTGGATAAAGTGGATTCATTTTGATCACTATCACGTGTGGTATTGGATAAAGGGAATTCCTTTTGACCATTATCACCTTTGTTTTTAGCCAACTTCTTTTCCAGAAGAATAACTTTTTCCGTCAAAACTTTGATGATAATGTTCTGTCTTTCGATTTCAGATTTGAAATCAATGGTTTCCTCATTCATGAGTTGAGTTTGTTTCAGTAAAATTAGAATACTGAAACAAACACACAAAGAATCAATGTTCCACCACCAATTTTTTCGTCACTGTTCCGTAGCGAACAAAATAAATTCCGCTTGCCCAGTTTGATATTTGAAGTTTGAGGTTTGAAGTTACCGGAATTTCCGAATGAACTTCCTGACCCAGAGTATTGAAAATTTTTAGCTGCAAATTTTCTTGCGCTGCCCACTGCCCACTGATAACTGCCCACTGATTTGTCGGATTAGGATAAATCGAAAAATCAGAAACTGGCATTTCATCCACCGCGGTTGACCAATTATTATTTGCGTTGTAAGTAGCATCCTGAATCACAAAACTTCCCGTTCCGTTTGGCACACGCGCAAAACCCATATCTGTTTGCTGTGTGCTGAAAGAAACTTCATCCATCGATTCGTTATTCGCGTTGAGCAGCATCAACGCTTCGCCATCTTTCGAAAGTTTGAAATTGCTGTGTCGTGTTCCCTGCGCGCTGTCCTCATCCGCCCAGATAATTAAATAATCGTTGGCACCGATCGTTGTGCCCGAAGGAATATCCCATTTCGTAAGGTTGAATAAATTATCAGTGATATAATATCCGCTCATGTCAATCACCTGGTTGGAAAGATTGTAGAGTTCAATCCAATCTTCATATTCGCCCGCTTCGTCCGTTGCAATAGTTGAATTGGAAGCCATCACTTCGTTGATCACCACCTGCGGATTGCTTGCATATTCAGGATGAACCTGCACCACAAAAACATTATGCTCCGCACCAACAGGTTCGTAGGTTACGGTTTTTGCCGTGTTGTTTGAAGCAGCTTCAATATAAAAACGAATCCATGTGCCGCCAGTTTGCGCAGGAATTTCTGCGGCATAAACTCCATCGCCCGATGTACCATCATCATGCGCGCCATCATCAAACATCGTGGTCTTCGAAAATTTTCCGACAATGTTTGTCGAGTAATACAAACTCACTGCGCTGATTCCGTTTGAAGAACTGATTTCCGATCTCACCAAAATATTTTCATTCGCTTCAGGCTGATCCCATTGCACACTGCCATCATAATATGCCACGTTTGAAATCGCAGGACCGGTTTGATTTACTTCCGCATTGTTCCACATAAAATTATTTCTGTCATCAATAAAATTTTTCAGCTCAGTGACCTCTGTAAGAAATTGATTGTAGGTATAAAGTTTTTTCGGATCGGCAGAAACCAGTGAATCAATTTGTGTTTCGAAATGATCAAGAAGAAAATCTGTTTTTGCGGGATCAAAAATTTCGTTAATCAACGTGCGTAGATGCGCCAAATAGCGCTGGCGCAATTCATCCACTTGAAACAAACGATACATGAGCGGATAGTTTGCATCCGTTTCGTTGTAGAACGGATCCCAGGTATCATGCTGCGGATCCATCACGGAGTTGCCGTCAAATTCCTGCGGAGTCATGCGCCCTGTTTCGGGTTCCCAATAGCAGTAATAATCCATCTTGCCTTTGTAGATATAACTGTCGTCATCAGAAAAAAGAATTTCTGAAGCGAGAAACCAAAGCGCGCGATCCACATCCATATAATCGTTGAGTGTTTCTTCAAGCGAAACAAGCGGTGTGTTGCAAAGCATGTCGCAGGTGGTGATCAGATCTTCCCAGCAATGATATTTCTGTGTGCTTTTCAAAGTGTAATAATCCTGATAGTCCACGGAATCGGTGCCGAGATAATTAAGCGCGGCTGTGCCGTCACCCCAATTTGGTCCGCCACCACCGCCACCGCCTGTTCCATCGGGATCATCTGCGCGCCAGTTGGTGCCGTCATTGGTGAGAAACCATTCTTTGATAAAATCATTGTTGATCTGCTGCACGTTGGGATAAATTCCCCAACTCGCTCCATTGATATACAGGCTCACGAAATTCGCTTTCGCTGCGGGAATATGATTTTGTATTTGGTTGAGATAAAATACTTCGCGGAGAAAAGACGGATCCTGAAACGCGTTGTTCAGATTCATGGTTTGATAACTCAAAATATCCTGCCCGCTGATAAATTCATCCAAAGAAATATTGAAAGATTTTTTCTGCGAGTTGCCCGACTGCGAATAAGAAGTCTGCCCTTTGAAACGAACGCCCACGCTGTCGTAAGTGATTCCATCCACGACCATGGTAGCAGGAATATCCGTGCTCGTTTGATAATTACTCGTAAGCAGAGACCAGTAATTGTTTTGATCGAAGGTGAGATAAACCGTTCTGGTCGTTGCTGAATCATAAAGCCCTACGGAGGGATTGCCGCCAATTAATAATTGATGACCATCGGTGGAGAAATGCATTTCATCAGGTAAATTTTGGGAAAAGGAAATGGTGGCAAAACATACTGCCACCAACAAGGAAAGGGATTTTTTCATCAGTTGTCTGTTTTTGGAATTTCTGAGACGCAAAGAAAGGGGAAGGGTTTAATATGCGATTTGATTTTTCGTTTTCTGTTTATTCACCCTGGTAATTTCTTCTTCCATCAATAAGCGCGATGATTTCAATTCTGTCAGACAGAATTTGGTAGAAGACAAGATAATTGTCGGAAATAATAACCCGCGTGTTTTCGAAGTCAGTTGGTTTACCGAGATAAGGATGTCAGGAGAGATGCCTTATATCCTTTCTGAATTGTTGCGCAAGTTTTCGGGAGTAGTTTTTATTCCCGTTTCTTTTGAACCAATAATCGAGAATTTCTTTCCGGTCAGTTTTTGCAAGCGTTGACCAGACTATTTGGAGAGCCATTCGTCCTCTTCTTTTTCGAGCTCTTCATTCAGAATGAATTCTCCGCGCTTCAATTGTTCAAGACCTGATTCGATTTTTTTTCTCTCCTCCAGGTTTACATGATACGGTTCTTCTTTCTGAAACTGATCAAGCAGCATTTTAAGCACCAGCAGAACTTGTTCATCTTCCAGCGCAGTTACTTTTTCAATCACTGCATTTTTGAGTTCTTTCTTGCTCATGACTTTTTATTTGCTGAATGAAAATTACAAACATTGATTTCAACTGAAATAATCCTTCATCCTTTCAAAAAAACTTTTATCGTTCTTATCCGGATGCGGTTGGAAATTGTTCGAATTTTTCAGTTTTTCGAGAATTGCTTTTTCTTCTTTCGATAAAGTCTTGGGAATCCAGACATTGACATAAACGAGTTCATCGCCTTTGCCATAACCTTGAAGTGATGGAAGTCCTTTGCCCTGCAAACGGAAAATTTTTCCTGACGGAGTGCCTTCAGGAATTTTGATTTTTGCTTTTCCGTCAATAGTCGGCACTTCCACATTGGTTCCGAGCGCAGCATCTACAAAACTGATATGCAGTTCATGGATTACATTATTTCCATCTCGTTTTAATTCCGGATTTTGTTCTTCTTCAACCTGAATAATGAGATCGCCCGGAGGTCCGCCTTGCTCACCTGCGTTTCCTTTTCCGTTCATCGAAAGCTGAATGCCTTCATGAACACCTGCGGGAATATCAATCGGAATAGTTTCTTCTGCGTACTCGCGACCTTCGCCTTTGCAGGTCACGCATTTTGCGGTGATGGTTTGTCCCTGCCCGTGACAATGCGGACAGGTTTGTGTGGTTGCCATCTGACCGAGAATCGTATTTGTTATTCTGCGCACATGACCGGAGCCGTTGCATGTTTTGCATTCGTGAAAAGAACCTTTGTCTTTAGCACCACTGCCACCACAAGTATGACAGGCAACAAATTTTTTGACTTTGATTTTTTTATGCGCGCCTTCCGCCACTTCTCTGAGCGTGAGTTTGACTTTGATGCGCAGATTAGAACCGCGCACTCCGCGACCTCGTGAACGGGATGTTCTTTGCTGCCCGCTTCCACCAAAAAAACTTCCGAAACCTTCATCACCGAAAATATCTCCGAACTGAGAGAAGATATCTTCCATGTTCATATTCTGCCCGCCCTGATATTGACCTTGACCGCCTTTCATTCCGTTATGACCGAAACGGTCATACTGCGCGCGTTTCTCTGTACTACTTAATACTTCATAAGCTTCTGCTGCTTCTTTGAATTTATCTTCCGCTTCCTTGTTGCCGGGGTTTCGGTCAGGGTGAAATTTCAAAGCCGTCTGGCGGTAAGATTTTTTAATCTCTTCCGCAGAAGCAGTTTTGCCAACACCCAGAATTTCGTAGAAATCTTTTTTATGTGCCATTGACCCGTCTTATTTCCCTACCACAACTTTCGCGTGCCGGATAATTTTTTCGTTCAGATAATATCCTTTCTCAATCTGATCAATCACTTTGCCTTTGTTTTTTTCTCCGGCTTCCACTTCGGTGATCGCTTCGTGAAATTCAGGATCAAAATTCTGCCCGATGGATTCCATTTCTTTCAGTCCTCTTGATTCCAGTGCGTTTTTGAATTTGGATGAAATCAGATTTATTCCATCAACCACCGCATTGATGTCTTTGGATTCATCAATCTGTTTCAGCGCGCGGTCCAGATCGTCCAAAACAGGAAGCATGGAAATCACTACGTCCTTCCCTGCCATTTGAATCCACTCCAATTTTTCCTTTGCGTTTCGTTTTTTGTAATTATCGAACTCGGCATACAGGCGCAGATATTTATCCTTCAGTTCTGTCATCTGCGATTCAAGGTCGGCAACCTGCTTCAATAATTTTTCTTCATTGGTTTCTTCCGTACCTGCATCTATTTCACTTTGCATGGTATCGGAAGGAATGGCTCCTTCATTTGCTTTTGCGTTTTGATCTTGCTTCAAATCTTTATCGTCCATAGTTTTTTTCTTTTTGAAAAAATTCATTTCGTACATAGTTTCATAGTCAAAGTTTCTGCCATCAGTTTTTCGTAGCCACTTTGTCTGAGTGGGATGAATCGATTTCAACTGTCCTGCTACGATGGCGCAAAAATATTATTCTGTAAGCCGTTTGTTCAGTTCTTTTTTTATGCGGCTAAATGAACAGTTCACGCAAATGATAGTTCCGTTTTCATCAATCAGATAACTGAATGGAATTTCGTGAACATTGTAAGCCACCGCTGCTTCATTCTTCCATCCTTTCAAATCGCTTGTGTGATTTTCCCAAATCAGGTCATCATGTTCAATGGCTTTTTTCCACCCGGCTCCGTTCTGATCAAGAGAAACAGAAAATATTTCGAATCCATCCGCATCATGAAATTTTTTATTATGAAAATCAAGATATAACTCAACGAGATCAGAATTATTTTTTCGGCAAGGTCCGCACCACGAAGCCCAGAAATCTATCAGGACCATTTTTCCTTTTAAAGAAGAAAGTTTTAACTCATCACCCTGCGGATTTTTTTGAATGATTTCAGGAGCAGAGGCTCCCTGCATGGCCTGATTGGGTTGATGATTACAAGAAAAAATCAGCGAACAAAAGAGCAGGACAAATAAATTTTTAATCACGTTGTTTTGGAAAGAGAATTATACTCTCTTGATTTCTGCTCCAAGATTCTGAAGCCGTGTATCAATGTATTGGTAACCGCGGTCAATCTGATTGATATTGTTGATCACTGATTTTCCTTGTGCGGAAAGAGCAGCAATCAGAAGCGCAACACCTGCACGAATATCGGGTGATGACATTTGAATTCCGCGCAACTGATACTGACGGTTCAATCCCATCACTGCAGCACGATGCGGATCGCAGAGAACAATTTGCGCACCCATGTCAATCAGTTTGTCAACAAAAAATAATCTGCTCTCAAACATTTTCTGATGAATAAGCACAGAACCTTTCGCCTGAGTAGCAACAACCAAAACGATAGAAAGTAAATCAGGTGTGAAACCCGGCCACGGTGCATCGGCAATCGTCATGATGGAACCATCAATGAAAGTCTGAATTTCATAATTTGATTGTTCTGGAATATGAATATCATCATCCTTCACTTCGAACTGAATTCCCAGTCTGCGAAAAACTTCCGGAATCAAACCGAGATTTTCGTATCCCACTTTTTTAATCGTGATGTCCGATTGAGTCATCGCGGCAAGACCGATAAAACTTCCGACTTCAATCATATCCGGCAGCAAAGTATGAGTGGTGCCGTTCAATTTTTTTACTCCGTGAACGGAAATAAGATTTGAACCCACGCCATCCATTTTTGCGCCCATCGAAATCAACATTTTGCATAACTGCTGGATATAGGGTTCGCAGGCTGCGTTGAAAAGCGTGGTTGTTCCATCCGCCATCACTGCAGCCATAATCACGTTTGCCGTTCCCGTTACAGATGCTTCATCGAGGAGGATATAAGTTCCTTTCAATTCAGATGCATCCACAGAATAAAAACTGTCGTTGGCATCGAAACGGAATTTCGCACCGAGTTTTTCAAAACCGAGAAAATGGGTGTCCAATCTTCTGCGCCCGATTTTATCACCGCCCGGTTTTGGAAGAAAAGCTTTTTTAAAACGGGTGAGCAGTGGGCCAATGATCATGATGCTGCCACGTAGACTTGAAGCACTTTTCTTAAACTGGTCGGTGCTCATATAATTCAGATCCACATCGCTCGCCTGAAAAGTGCAGCTGTGTCGGTCATGGCGGGTGATTTTCACACCCATCTCACCGAGCAGATCAATGAGTTTATTTACATCATGTATATCGGGAATATTGTTGACCGTTACCGGATCTGCTGTCAATAAAACGGCACTGATGATTTGCAGAGCTTCATTTTTTGCGCCTTGCGGAACGATTTCACCTTTGAGTTTTCGTCCGCCAATCACTTCAAAAGCATCCATCAATAGCGATTACGTTTTTGGAATTTTCCTTTTTTGAATGGTTGTTTTCCGCGGTTCTGATGTTTGCCACCTTTGCGGAATTGAGGGCGCGCTTCAGAAGAAATATTAGAATGTCCTTTCGCCAATGTATCGAGATTGGCACCTGATTCGATTTTTAAAATCCCACCGGAAAGTAATTCCAGATCACCGCGAATCTGATCATCGTTTACATTTTCCTTGTTCCAGTTTTTGTAAACTAATTTCATATAGTTGCCGATGCATTGAGAAAACCCTGCC
>Ga0247727_10000359_pt1 | contig 111023 bp, 97 predicted proteins | sample WisWelCaveWW1625_FD_202498 | JGI IMG/M metagenome (GOLD analysis project Ga0247727, IMG submission 202498) | Biofilm microbial communities from Wishing Well Cave, Virginia, United States - WW16-25 | ecosystem: Environmental > Aquatic > Deep subsurface > Groundwater > Cave microbial mat... | reverse complement strand
CGCATTGAGATGGCGGTTGTCCGTCGCCGCCTGGGAGCACCACTGCTCTACTTTCGCTGAGGCTGCGGCGCGATCCATGCGCGCTGCGAGGTGGCGCGCCAACCGTTCGGAGTAAACCAGTCCGCGCGTGGCTTCGAGATTTGCGGCCATGCGGTCAGGATTCACAACCAGCCCTGCCGCAATGCGCTCGATTGCGTCAAGCGCGCCGCCCGTGGCTTCAGCCAAGTCAGGCCAAGTTGCCAGTTCGGCCTGCCAACCACCCAAGGCGCGCTCGTGCTCCTGGTCCGCGGCATGCAGCAGCGTGGCGAGCAGCCCCGGCGCCCGCGCCGCGGCCGCCAGCGCCTGCAGGCAGGCCACCGGGTTGCGCTTGTGCGGCATGGCGGTGGACCCGCCGCCGCCATGCGATTCCTGCATCTCCTGGATCTCCGCTTGCGACAGCAGCGCCAGATCGCGCGCAGTCTTGCCGATTACCCCGATCAGGATGGCCAACTCCGCCGCGAGTGCGAGCAGGGCGTCGCGCTGCGTATGCCAGGCTGGACCGTCGGCCAGGCCCAGGCGTCGCGCGACTCCGGCTCGCGTCGCGGCACGCTTTGCGCCAAGGCAACCCAGTGCACCCACTGCTCCACCGAGTTGCACGCGCAAGCCGCGGCTGGCAGCCGCCGCCAGCCGCGAACGACAACGAGAAATGGAATTTGCCCAACGCGCAATCTTCAGGCCCGCCGTGATCGGCGAGGCAGGTTGCATCAATGTGCGGCCAAGCATCAGCACGCGCGCGTGCTTGCGCGCATGGACAGCAAGCTGCGCGGCGACCGTGCCGAGGATGCGGTCGGCCGCTTCGAGACAGGGTTTGAGGCACAGCACCAGCGCCGTATCGAGCACGTCCTGGCTGGTCGAACCGAAGTGCACGTACGCCGCCGCCGCCGTGTCGCGCCTGCGCACTTCGTCAGTGAGCGCCTTGACCAGGGGAAGGGCCAGCGAACCGGAGTGGCGCGCCTCCTCGATCCACTGTTCGTGCGCAGGCTGCAGGGAGTCGCAGGCCGCCGCGATGCTGCGGGCCGCCGCCGCGGGAATCAACCCGGCCTCGGCCTGCGCCTGCGCCAGCGCGTACTCGAAGGCCAGCATCGCGCGCGCAAATGCCGCGCCGCCGAATGCTCCCGCGAAAGACGCCCGGCCGAGCGCTCGGGCGACGGGGTTGTCCGCCATCTAGAATTCGATGAACACCGTTTCGCCTTCGCCCTGCACGCGCACGTCCCAGGTCCATGCGCCGGGCCAGGCGGCATCGCGTTGCGCGACCACGGTCTTCAGGCGCGCCAGGTCGCCGATGGCGCGAGTGAAGGGATCGTCCTTGACCGACTCCACAGAGGCGAGGAATACGCGCGTGCGGATGGCTTTCAGCAAGCCGCGCATGAAGATCGTAACGTTAAGCTGCGGCGCGTAGCGCGCACCGTCCGGTCCGGCGAATGCGCCGGGCATCACGGTCTCGATGCGGTAGCGGCCTTCCTTGTCGGTGTAGCAGCGTGCCAGCCCCCCGGGGCGCGAATCCCCCGCCGCAGGCGGCTTGCCGGAGGCGTCCATCTGCCAGGTCTCGACCATTGCATCGTCGATCGGCGCTCCGGCGCCGTCGGTGATGCGGCCGGTCAGCGTGATGCGCTCGCCCGGCGTGCCGAACTCGGCTCTCTCGCCGCCCTTCCACTCCAGCCCGATGTGGAAGAACGGTCCAATCGTCTGCGAAGGTGTTTCGCGCGTCATGCTCAATGGACCATCGGCGTGGCGCGGCGCCCGCCGAGCACGATCTCGAAGCGATAGCCCAAGGCGACTTGCTCGATGCCGCTCTCCAGCGCGAGGCTCGCCACCATGCGCGAACGCGCCGCGGGGTCGGGCGAACTGTTGTAGATCGGGTCGATCGGCAGCAGCGGATCGCCGGGAAAGAACATCTGCGTGATCAGGCGCTGCGCATTGCTGCTGCCGAAGAGCGAGAAGTGGATGTGCGCCGGCCGCCAGCCGAAAGCGTGGTTGCGCCACGGATAGGCGCCGGGCTTGATGGTGACGAAACGGAATTCGCCCGCCTCGTCGGTCAGCGCCTGGCCGCGGCCGAGGAAGTTCGGGTCGAGCGGCGCATCGTGCTGGTCCACCGGATGCGCGTAGCGGCCCGCGGCGTTGCACTGCCAGAGTTCCACCAGCGCGCTGCGCACCGGGCGGCCCGCGTCGTCCAGCACGCGTCCGACCAGGATCATCTTCTCGCCGAGCGGCGCGCCCTTGCCCCACTGCGTGAGATCGGCCTCGCTGTCCTTCACGAAGCGCTTCGGGAACACGGGTCCCGCCGCGTCGAGCGGACTCGGTGGCACGCGCACCAGCTTCCGCTTGGGCGCGCGCAGCACGGTACTCATATAGGGCGGATAGAAATAGGGCGGGTGGGTTTCCGGCATCGTTTTTTCTCCTCGTCAGGCGCGAAACAGCGCCTTCAGTTCTTCGGGAATCGTCATTCCGCGCATGCGCGACCCGGGACCGACATCGAACCTGCCCCAGACGCGCGTCTCGGAGCCCTTGGCGAGCGCCATGCCGTCCTCGCGCTGCACCTCGTGCGCGACCACAAAGGACTTGCCGCCGAAGCGCGCGATGCTCGAGCGCACCACGCAGCGGTCGCCCTGCCGGGCGGGAAAGAGAAACTGGCAGTCCGCCGACACCAGCGGCATCGCGAGGTGTTCGGCGCGCATGCGTTTGGCGCCGTAGCCGACCGAGGCGAGTAAAGTCCAGCAGGCCGCGTCCATCCAGCGAAAGTAGGTGGGGTAGAAGATGATGCCGGCCGGATCGCAGTCTCCCCAGTGAACTTCACTGGAAAATACCGCGACCTTCGAGTGGAAATCGCCCTCGCTCAGCACTGCTCCCACGGCAACCCCGCGAAGCGCCAGCCGGCGAGCGAGTTGCGCTGGTGCTGGTCGTTCAGTTCGCCCTCGAAGCCGTGCGCCACGTTGTAGACGCGCGTGAAGCCGGTGCGCTCCAGTTCCATGCCGGCCTCCTGCGAGCGGTTGCCGCTGCGGCAGATCAGCACGATGGGGCGCGTGGTGTGGTTGGTGCCGGCGAGCTTCTTCACCTGGCCGATAAAGTGTGGATTCACCGCCCACTCCGGGCCGTCATTCCAGGCCACGTGCAGTGCGCCGACCGGGTGACCGACGAACAGGTACTCCATCTCGCTGCGGCAGTCGACAAACAGCGCGTCGGGGTGCTGCTTCAGGAACTCCTGCGCGCGCTTGGGTTCGAGATGCTCCATGGGGGAAAGGCATTATACGCGTAAGCAATTGACATAACAGGCTTAACTAGGCACACTGCGGACTCGCGCCGATTTGATGTTCAGCTTGCGGGCGCGTTACAAATACCGCTAAAGAGACGTGCCCAGACGCCCGTTTCCGCGCAAAGCCGAACGGGCGTTTTTGTTTTCCGGGAACCGATGACGCACAGTGAGCGCAGCGCGCAGATCGCCGCCTTGATGGGCAAGAGGATCCTCGTCCTCGACGGTGCCATGGGCACCATGATCCAGCGCGAGCGCCTCGACGAGGCGCAGTTCCGCGGCGAGCGCTTCCGCGACTGGCCGCGCGACCTGAAGGGCAACAACGACCTGCTGGCGCTGACGCAGCCCGAGCTCATCCGGCGTATCCACGAACAGTACCTCGAGGCCGGCGCCGACATCATCGAGACCAACACCTTCAACTCGACCGCCGTGTCGATGGCCGACTACGGCATGGAGGCGCAGGTCGCCGAGCTGAACCTCGCCGCGGCGCGCCTCGCGGTGGCGGCGGCGCGCGCATGGGAAGCGAAGGATCGGTCTCGGCCGCGCTTCGTGGCCGGCGTGCTCGGGCCGACTACCAAGACCGCGTCGCTTTCGCCCGATGTCAATGACCCGGGTTTTCGCGCCATCAGCTTCGACCAGCTGGTAGCGGCGTATGCCGAAGCCGCGCAAGCGCTTGCCGAAGGCGGCGTGGACCTGTTCCTGGTGGAGACGGTGTTCGACACGCTGAACGCCAAGGCAGCCCTGTTCGCGCTGGAGGAACTGTTCGAGCGGCGCGCCGCGCGCTGGCCGGTGATCGTCTCCGGCACCATCACCGACGCCTCGGGGCGCACGCTCTCCGGACAGACCACCGAGGCGTTCTACAACTCCGTGCGCCACATGCAGCCGCTGGCGGTGGGACTCAATTGCGCGCTCGGCGCGAAAGAACTGCGCCCGCACGTGGAGGAACTCGCCTCGGTCGCGGAAGCCTTCGTCTCCTGCCACCCGAACGCCGGCCTGCCGAACGCCTTCGGCGAGTACGACGACACGCCGGAAAACATGGCTGCGCTGATGGGCGAGTGGGCGAGGAACGGCTGGCTCAACATCGTCGGCGGATGCTGCGGCACCACCGCCGAGCACATCCGCGCGCTGGCGCAGGCGGTGAAGGGCATCGCGCCGCGGCGCGTTCCGCAGCTGCCGAAGAAGCTGCGCCTTGCCGGCCTCGAGCCGCTCAACGTCGGCGCGGAGTCGCTGTTCGTCAACGTCGGCGAGCGCAGCAACGTCACCGGCTCGAAGGCCTTCGCCCGCCTGATCCTCGCGGGCAACTACGCCGAGGCGCTGACCGTGGCGCGCCAGCAGGTTGAGAACGGCGCGCAGGTCATCGACGTCAACATGGACGAGGCGATGCTCGATTCGGAAGCCGCCATGCAGCGCTTCCTCAGCCTCGCCGCGGCCGAGCCCGACATCGCGCGCGTGCCGGTGATGATCGACAGCTCGAAGTGGCGCGTGATCGAAGCGGGCCTGAAGTGCGTGCAGGGAAAATGCATCGTCAATTCGATCAGCCTGAAGGAGGGCGAGGGGGAGTTCCTGCGCCAGGCGCGCCTTGCGCGCCGGTACGGCGCGGCGGTGGTGGTGATGGCCTTCGACGAGCAGGGCCAGGCGGATACCCTCGAGCGGCGCACCGCCATCTGCCGCCGCGCCTGCGACCTGCTGATCGCCCAAGCCGGCTTTGCCGCCGAGGACATCATCTTCGACCCGAACATCTTCGCCGTGGCCACCGGTCTCGAGGAGCACGCGCGCTATGGCCTCGACTACCTCGAGGCGGCGCGCTGGATCCGCGGCAACTTGCCGCACGCGCAGGTCTCGGGTGGCCTGTCCAATCTTTCATTCTCGTTCCGCGGCAATGACGCGGTGCGCGAGGCGATGCACACGACGTTCCTCTACCATGCGGTGCGCGCCGGCATGTCCATGGGCATCGTCAATGCCGGGCAGCTCGGCGTCTACGACCAGATCGAGTCGCAGCTGCGCGAGCGCGTCGAGGACGTGATTCTCAATCGCCGCGCCGACGCCACCGAGCGGCTGGTCGAGTTCGCCAACAGCGTGAAATCGGGCGGCGGCAAGGCGGCCAAGGAAGACGACGCCTGGCGGCGCGCGCCAGTGCGCGAGCGCCTGGTGCACGCGTTGGTGACTGGCACGGCCACCCACGTCCTCGCCGACACCGAAGAGGCGCGACTCGCCGCCGCGCACTCCATCGAAGTGATCGAGGGACCGCTGATGGATGGCATGAACGTGGTCGGCGACCTGTTCGGGGCCGGCAAGATGTTCCTGCCGCAGGTGGTCAAATCGGCCCGCGTCATGAAGCAGGCGGTGGCGCACCTGGTGCCCTACATCGAAGCGGAAAAGGCGAAGACCGGCGAGGCCGGCCGCCCCAAGGGCAAGATCGTGATCGCGACGGTGAAGGGGGACGTGCACGACATCGGCAAGAACATCGTCGCCGTGGTGCTCCAGTGCAACAACTACGACGTGGTGAACCTCGGCGTGATGGTGCCGGCACAGAAGATCTTGGAGACGGCGCGCGCCGAAAAGGCCGACGCCATCGGCTTGTCGGGCCTGATCACGCCATCGCTCGAAGAAATGGCGCACGTGGCGAAGGAGATGGAGCGCGAGGGGTTCACCTTGCCGCTGCTGATCGGCGGCGCGACCACCTCGCGCGCGCACACCGCGGTCAAGATCGCGCCCGGTTATTCGGGCCCGGTGGTGTACGTGCCGGATGCGTCGCGCTCGGTCACCGTCACGCAGAGCCTCTTGTCGAAGGAGGCGCGCGACGCCTATGTCACCCAGGTGCGCGCAGACTACGAGAAGATCCGGCGCCAGCACGCCGACAAGAAAGGCCCGGGGCCGCTGCTACCGATTGAGCGGGCGCGCGAGCTCGGCCAGGTGACCGACTGGCAAGCCTACCGGCCGCCGCAGCCCGCGAAGCCCGGCGTGACCGTGCTGAAGAACTATCCCCTGGAGAAGCTCGCGCCGTGCATCGACTGGGGCCCCTTCTTCCAGACCTGGGAGCTGTCCGGGCCCTATCCGGCGATCCTTAACGACGCGGTCGTCGGCGCGGAAGCGAGAAGGCTGTTCGCGGACGCGCAGGCGTTCCTGAAGAAGATGATAGAAGGCCGCTGGGTGCGCGCGAGCGGGGTGTTCGGCTTGTTTCCCGCCGCGCGGGTGGGCGACGACATCGAGATCTACCGCGATGCCGCGCGCCGGGAACTGCAATTGACCTTGCACAACCTGCGCCAGCAGAACCAGAAACCGGCGGGCCGCGCCAACCAGTGTCTCGCCGACTACGTGGCGCCGAAGGAATCGGGCGTGGCGGACTGGGTCGGGGCATTCGCGGTGACCGCGGGCATCGGCATCGAGAGAAAGCTCGTGGAATTCGAGCGCGCCCACGACGATTACTCGGCGATCATGCTCAAGGCGCTCGCCGACCGGCTGGCGGAGGCCTTCGCCGAGCACCTGCACCAGCGCGTGCGGCGCGAGTATTGGGGGTATGCCGCCGAGGAGGCGCTGAGCAACGAAGAACTGATTGCGGAAAAGTACCGCGGCATCCGGCCGGCGCCGGGTTATCCGGCCTGCCCCGACCACACCGAGAAGGGCGCGTTGTTCGCGCTGCTCGACGCGCCGAGGAACGCCGGGATGACGCTCACCGAGTCCTACGCCATGCTGCCGACGGCGGCCGTGTCGGGCTTTTACCTGTCGCATCCCGACGCCCGCTATTTCGCGGTCGGCAAGATCGGGCGCGACCAGATCGAGGACTACGCGCGTCGCAAGGGCATGGGCGTCGCCGAGGCGCAGAAGTGGCTCGCGCCCTGGCTCGCCTACGATTCCGACGCGCGCGTCAAGTCAGCGTAGCTATAATCCCGAGCGATTCGAACCAGGAGAGTTCCATGGGCAGAGGCGACAAACGTACGCGCAAGGGCAAGATCTACAAGGGCAGCTACGGCAAGACGCGACCGCACCGCGAGAAGAAAAAGAAAAAGCGCGGCTAGGCCGGCGGTTCACTTGCGCCAGAACGCCGGCGTCAGCACCACCAGCAGCGTGAACAGCTCCAGACGCCCGAGCAGCATGGCGAAGGAGCATACCCAGGTCTGGAAGTCGTTCAGCACCGCGTAGGTGCTGGCAGGCCCTACCTGCGCCAGACCCGGGCCGGTGTTGTTGATCGACGCCACCGCCGCCGAGAACGCAGTCACCACGTCCGCGCCGCTCAGCGCCAGCAGCAGCGTGAAGATGATGATGCAGGACACGTAGACGAAGACGTAGGCCAGCACCGCGAACACCACGTTGTTCTCGATCGGCTGGCCGCCGAGCTTCACCGGGTTGTAGACGCGCGGGTGGATGATGCGCAACAGTTCGCGGAATACCTGCTTGAACAGGATCTGTGCGCGGATCATCTTCATGCCGCTGCCGGTCGAACCCGAGCAGCTGGCAAAGCTGCACAAGAACAGCATCCACAGCGGCGCGAAGATCGGCCAGAGGTTGTAGTCGGTATTGGCGTAGCCGGTGGTGGTGGCGATGGACACCACGTTGAAGGCCGCGTAGCGCAGTGCTGTCGCGTAGTCGGGGTACACGCCCTTCCAGGCCAGAAAGGCGGCAATGCCGAGTATCGAGGCCACCACCACGCCGAGAAACACTTTCGCTTCGGGGTCCACGCGGTAGAGGCGCAGCGAGCGCCGGTGCCAGGCAAGGAAGTGCGTGGCGAAATTGATCGCCGCGAGCAGCATGAACACGATGGCCACCGCCTCGATGCGCGGCGAATTCCAGTGGGCGTAGCTCGCATCGTGCGTCGAGAAGCCGCCCAGGCCCAGGGTGGTGAAGGCGTGCATCGCTGCGTCGAGCCAATTCATGCCCGCCCAGCGGTAGGCGAGCAGGCAGGCAGCCGTCAGCCCAAAGTACACCAGCCAGAGGCCTTTCGCGGTTTCGGCGATGCGCGGCGTCAGCTTGGTGTCCTTCATCGGCGTGGGAGTCTCCGCCTTGAATAACTGCGAGCCGCCGACGCCGAGGAGCGGCAGGATGGCGACTGCCAGCACGATCACCCCCATGCCGCCCAGCCAGATCATGAAACCGCGCCAGATGTTGAGCGAGGGCGGCAGCCGGTCGAGCCCCGAGAGCACCGTCGCTCCGCTTGCAGTAAGGCCCGATACCGCCTCGAAATACGCATCGGTGAACGACAGGTCGCGCAACTGCAGCAACAGCGGCAAAGTAGCGAACGCCGGCAGCACGGTCCACACCAATGCCACCAGCAGGAAGCCGTCGCGCACCTGCAGCTCGCGCCCGGCGCGATGCGTGGCCGCCCACAGCGCGGCGCCCGCCAGCAGGGTGATGCCCATGGCCTTGGCGTAGACGGCCTGCGCGCCGTCGGCGTATGCCCACGAAAAAGCGAGCGGTACCAGCATGCTGCCGGCGAAAAGCAGGAGCACCAGCGACAGCGTGTGCAGCACCGCAGGCAGGCGCACGGTGAGGGCTCTACAGGAAGCGCGCGCCGACCTGGAACAGCTTCTCGACCCGCGGCAGGGTCTTCTTGTCGGTGACAAACACGATGACGTGGTCCTCGGCCTCGATGCGGGTGTCGTGGTGCGCCATCAGCACCTCGCCGGCGCGCACCACCGCGCCGATGGTGGCGCCGGCAGGCAGATTGATCTCCTCCACGCGCCGGCCGGTAAGGCGGCAGGACTCGCGGTCGCCGTGCACCACGGCTTCCAGCGCCTCGGCGGCGCCGCGCCGCAGGCTGTGCACCGCCACCACGTCGCCGCGACGCACGTGGGCGAGCAGCTTGCCGATGGTGGCCTGCGCCGGCGAGATGGCGATGTCGATCTGGCCGCTCTGCAGCAGGTCGACGTAGCTGCGCCGGTTGATCAGCGCCACCACGCGCCGCGCGCCCATCTTCTTCGCCAGCAGGCAGCTCATGATGTTGTTCTCGTCGTCGTTGGTCACCGCGACGAACAGGTCCATTTCGGCGATGTTCTCCTGCCCGAGCAGCTCCTCGTCGGTGGCGTCGCCATTCAGCACCAGTGCGCGGTCCAGCTTAGCCGCGAGCGCTTCGCAACGCCGCTTGCTGTGCTCGATCAGACGCACCGAGTAGTCGGCCTCCAGGGCGCGCGCCAGGCGCAGGCCGATGTTGCCGCCGCCGGCGATCATCACGCGCTTTACCGGCTGATCCATGCGCCGCAGCTCTTTCATCACCTGCCGGATGTTGTTGGACGCCGCCAGGCAGAACACCTCGTCGCCGTCTTCGATCACCGTGTCGCCGTCGGGCAGCACCGCGCCGTCGCGCCGGAAGATGGCGACGATGCGGGTGTCGATATTCGGAATGTGGCCGCGGATCTCCTTCACCGGGCGGCCCACCATCGGCCCGCCCTGGTAGGCGCGTACCGCCACCAGGCTCACCCGGCCGCCGGCGAAATCGAGCACCTGCAGCGCTTCGGGGAACTCCACCAGCTTAACGATGTATTCGGTCAGCACCTGCTCGGGACAGATCGACAGGTCGACATCGAAGCCGTCCGGGCCGAGGACCTTGGGATCGTCGAGGAACTCGGTGGCGCGGATGCGTGCGATGCGCCGCGGTACATTGAACATGCGCGCCGCCAGCTTGCAGGCGACGAGATTGGTCTCATCCGACTGCGTCACCGCGATGAGCAGGTCGGCGTCTTCGATGCCGGCCTCCATCAGCACGGAAGGATGCGCAGCGCTACCGGCCACGGTACGCAGATCGAGACGGTCTTGCAGCGCGCGCAGCCGCGCCGGTTCGACGTCGACCACCGTGATGTCGTTCTGCTCCGATACGAGGCTCTCCGCCACCGAAGCGCCGACCTGGCCGGCACCGAGAATGATGACCTTCACTGGATTCTCATCCTTCCTCGCGCTTGCCTACCGGCAGGCCGAGCGCCTTCAGTTTGCGGTACAGGTGCGTACGTTCGAGCCCGCATTTCTCCGCCACGCGCGACATGCTGCCGTGCTCCTGCGCCAGCAAATTCTCGAAGTACACGCGCTCGAAGGCCTCGCGCGCCTCGCGGTAAGGACGATCGAGTCCGAGCTCGGGCGCGCTCACCTGTGCGCTCTGCGTGGCGAGCACGCGCACGACGTCGTCGATGCGCACTTCCTCTTCCAGCGAAGTCATGGCGAGGTTTTTCACCGCGTGCTCCAGCTCGGCGAGGTTGCCCGGCCAGCCATGGTGGCGCAGCGCGTTGAGTGCGGCCACGGAGAACCGGCGCGGCGGACAGGCGCGTGACTCTACCAGTTGCGCCAGCATCAGCGCGGCCAGGTCGGGCACGTCTTCGGTGAACTCGCGCAGCGTCGGCAGCCGCAGGGTAAGCTCGCCCAAACGGGCCGCCACCCCGGGGTCGTAGCCCTGCCGCTCCACCAGCAGGCGTGGATCTACGGGCGAAAACGAGACGATGCGCGCTTTGTGCCTGTCCGCTCGCGCCAGCAGGAACTCCAGGTTCTTCTGCTCGTTGCGCGTCAAGCGCGACAGGTCGGGCAGGAACAGGATGCCGCCCGCGACGCGCTTCAGCAGATCGGTAGAGGCGTCCGCGAGCAGTTCGCTGCCCGCCAAGAACGGGGCTCCCGGTGCGGCAAGCAGCCGGGCGAACATCTCGGGCAGCATGCCGTGCTCGCCGCGCAGCATCAGTGGGGCGCTGCTCTGCGCGAGCTGCGCCAGGCGCCTCTGCACGCCGGCAAGCGCGGCCGAGCGGCCCAGCGCCGTCATGGATAACTGCCGCGGGGTGGCGAGTTCGTGGTTGCGCAGGGCGCGCTTCACCGTGGCGAGCAGCCGCTGCAGCGCGATCGGCTTCTCCAGGTAGTCGAGCGCGCCGATGCGCGTCGCCTCGACGGCGGTTTCGATGGTGCCGTGGCCGGACATCATCACCACCGGCATGGACAACTGCCCACTGCCCGCCCACTCCTTGAGCAGGGTGATGCCGTCGGTGTCGGGCATCCAGATGTCGAGCAGCACCAGGTCCGGGCGATTCGCCTCGCGCATGCGGCGCGCGGCGCCGGCGCTCTCGGCGAGCATCACGCCGTGGCCTTCATCGGACAGGATTTCCGACAGCAGTTCGCGGATGCCGACTTCATCGTCCACCACCAGAATCTGCGCCATCGGATCAGGCCGCTTCCGCCAGCGGTAGCAGCACGCTGACCGAGGCGCCGCGCTCGGGTCGGTTTTCGATCGCGATGGAGCCGTGGTGCTCGTCGACGATTTTCTTCACGATGGCGAGGCCCAGGCCGGTCCCGCGCGGCTTGGTGGTGACGTACGGCTCGAAGATTCGCGCCATCAACTCCTCGGGAAAGCCGTCGCCGTTGTCCGTCACCGACAGGCGCACCTTGTCGCCGGCCAACTCGGTGCACACCTCGACCGCCGGCAACTGGCGCGGCTCCTTGCGGTTTTCGAGCGCGTCCTGGGCGTTCTGCACCAGGTTGTGGATTACCTGCCGGATCTGCGCCGAGTCGGCCCATACCGGCGGCAGCTCCGGCGCGAGGCGCTTGGCGATCGGTACGCGTGAAGTCTCGTACAGCGCCAGCACATCCGCCACCAGCACGTTCAGATCGAGGCCGGCCGGAACTGGCGTGGGCAGCCGCGCGTAGTCGCCGAAATCGTCCACCATCGACTTCAGCGCGGTCACCTGGTTGACGATGGTCTGGGTGCTGCGGCGCAAGATCTCCGCGTCCTCGGACGCGAGCTTGCCTTCGAGCTTCATTTCAAGCCGCTCCGCCGAAAGCTGGATCGGCGTCAACGGATTCTTGATCTCGTGGGCGAGTCGCCGCGCCACTTCGGCCCAGGCCGTCGCGCGCTGCGCCTGGATCAGTTGGGTGATGTCGTCGAACACCAGCACATAGCCGCTACCGGTCGCCTCGGGCAGCGCCGCCCCGCGCGCCAGCAGCGTCTTGCCGGTGCCCTTCAGGGTGATCTCCAGCTGCCATGTCTTCGCGCCGCGCGACAGGAACTGTTCGTGCACGGGGGCGGCAAAGGTCTCCAGCGCCCCGGCCCAGCCGGCAAGCGGCCTGCCCGCATATGCCCTGAGCTCGCCGCCCAAGATCTCGGCCGCGCCGCGGTTCGAGATCGACAGCCGCAACTCGCGGTCGAACACCAGTACGCCCGCCGACAGGTTCGCCAGGATGTTCTCGAGGGACGCCTTGGCGGTTTCCAGCGCGACGCGGTTCGACTCCACTACGCGGCGCGCCTCGTCCAGCTGGCGCGTCATGGAGTTGAAGGATTCGGTGAGCACGCCCAGTTCGTCGCGGCTGGTGACGGGCGGGCGCTGCGAGAAATCGCCGCGCGCCACGGCCTGCGTCGCCTGGGCGAGATTGGCGAGCGGCGCCGCCAAGCGGTTGGACAGGATCACCGCGAGCGACACGGCGACGAACAACGCCATCAGCAGCGCCAGCGTCAGGGTGACGATGTAGATGCGGCGCAGGCCCTGCCGCGAAAGCGCGAGTTCGCGGTAGTCCCGGTAAGCGGCCTCCACCGCCTCGGCGCTCTTTGCCAGGCTGGCCGGCACCGCTTGGCGCAATTGCAGGAAGCGCGCCTCGTCGGCGAGCGCGAGACCCGCGACCGGCAGCACCACGCGCAGGGCCAGTGGCCTGCCCGCGGTGGAATCAATAGAGCTGTAGCCGCGCGCCGAACGTGCCTGGCGCAGCATCTGCGCGGTGGGCAGCTCGGGCAGGAACTTCGACACGTCCTCGCTGGCGCTCGCCAGCAGCTTGCCATTGGCGCTCACCACCACCGCTTCCTGCACCCCTGCCTGTTCGCGCAGGCGGTTGAGCAGCGAAACCTGCTGCGCAGGGGAGCGCTCGGCAAGCTCGAGCGCCATGGCACGCCCCTTGACCTGGATCTCGGCCAGCATGCGATCCACGGCGGACTGGCCGAGCGTGATACCGCCTTCCAGCGCTGCATCCACCTTGACGTCGAACCAGGACTCAATGCTCTTGGACAGGAACTGGACCGAGACGGTATAGACCAGGGCGCCCGGCACCACCGCCATCAACGCGAATAGCAGCAGGAAACGCAGCGACAGGCGCGAGCCGAACACGCTGCCGCGATAGCGACGCAACAGCGCGGAAAGCTGCACGCCGAGCAGGGCGGCGAGCGCCACGGCAAGCGCGGCGTTGAGCCCAAGAAGCAGGGGATAATGGCGCACGAACAACGTGCTGTCGGCGGAGCTGGCCGTCGCCAGCAGGAACAGCAGCACCCCCGCAAGCGCAGCACCGACGATCAGCATCGCTTTCATTTCTGTGCTCCGCCCTGCGCTTCGGGCACGGCGGGCAACGCGGGAACCGCCGGAACCGCGGGGGCGGGGGCCGCAGGGGGCGTCGCCGCTGCGCGCGGCGGCAGAAAAATGAACCGCTTCCACGGCGACTCCAAGCGCAGCTCCCGATTGGTGAGCGCCGACAGCTGCAACGGCTTGGGCAGTTGCGCCGGGTCCAGGCGCACGCGCACCGCGGCCTCGTAGCTCGAGCCGCCCAACGTCACCGAGCGTTCCAGCACCTGCCAGTTGCGCAGCCGGCGCATGACGTCGAGCGCGGCGTCGAGGGTGGAGAAGTCCTGGTGCAGCGGTCCGGTAGACACCCGGTACTGCCGCGACAACGCATGGTATGAAAGACGCAACTGCGTGCTGCGCGAGAGCGCGTTCTCGTCGAACCAGTACCAGCGCGGGCGCGTCAGCTTGAACTCGACCACGAAGTACAGTGGCACCCCGTTGGCGACCGCTTCGCTCAGGCGCGCATTGAACTCGAAGGCGAAATCCGCGCTGAGCAGCAGTCCTTCCTCCGAGGCGGCCAGGCGCGCATCGATCACTTCGATGTCGTCGGCGCGCACGCACAGTGCCGCCGCGCAAGTCAGCACCAGGAAAATCCTCGACAGGATGGCGCTGGCTCGCATCGCGCCGCTTCAGCAGACCTTCTCTAGCAACGCAAAGTAGAACCCATCGTGCTCGGCGCCGGGCAGCAGTTGCGCCGGCGCGCCGCCGGGAAGTTCGCGTTTGCGTACCTGCGGGGTGCGTGCACAGAATGCGTCCACCACGGCGCCGTTCTCCTCGGGAAACACCGAGCAGGTGACATACAGCAATTTACCACCCGGGGCGAGGACCCGCCAAAGTGCGTCGAGAATTACTGCCTGGCGGCGCGCAAATGCGGGCACGTCGGACTCGCGTCGCAGCCACTTGATGTCCGGATGTCGCCGCGCCACACCGGAGCCGGTGCAGGGCACGTCGGCGAGCACGCGATCGAACGTGTGGCCATCCCACCAGGCATCGATCGCCGTGCAGTCTGCCACCCGCACTTGCGCTGTAAGGCCCAGCCGCGCCAACCCTGCTCCGATGCGCGCGGCACGTTCTGCATCCTGGTCAAGCGCGACAAGCTCGACATCGGCCGTCTCGAGAATGTGCGTGCTCTTGCCGCCGGGGGCTGCGCAGGCATCGAGCACGCGTTGGCCTTGCGCAAGATCGAGATGCTCCGCAGCGCGCTGCGCGCCCGCGTCCTGCACCGACACGTCACCCTCGTCGAAGCCGGGAACACGTGCCACCGGCAGGGGTTTGTGCAGCAGCACCGCGCTTGGACCGACGCGGCGGGCTGTAATGCCACCTGCTTCGAGCCGTGCCAGATAGCCGGTCGTACTGGCGCGCCTGAGATTGACGCGCAGGCCCATGGGCGGATGCGTATTGCCGGCGGCAGCGATCTCGCGCCAGCTCCGTGGGTAGGCTCGCTCCAGCGCCTCTATCCACCATAGCGGGTGCTGGTGCAGCGCCTGCGGATCTGCGGCGATGCGCCGCTCTAGCGCATGGCGCTGGCGCAGGTAGCTGCGCAGCAAGCCGTTGACGTAGCCGCGCGCCGGCCAGAGCTCGAGCAGCGCGCTGGCGCGAACCGCCTGGTCCACGACCGTGTAGTCACTGTAGCGGCCGCTATCCAGCGCAAACAACGCGCACCAGAGCAGCGCCTCCAGCCGTGGATCGGCCGCGCCCTTGTGCGACAACATCCGTACCAGCGCCTGCACCCTGCCGTAACGGCGCAGCGTGCTGTAGCAAATGTCCGCCAGAGCGCCACCGGCCGCGCCTTCGGCTCTACGCTCCATGGCGTCGGCCAGGCTGCGTCCTGCTGCGACTCCGGCAACCGCGCGCGCCGCCTCCGCCAATGCCGGCGCCAGGTCGGTGGAGCGCTTCATTCCAGCCGCTCGCCCGGTGCGAGCGGCACGCCATGCAGGAACGCTCCGGCCTGGAGCCGCTTGCCGCCCGCGCGCTGGAGCTCAGTGACCAGCAGCGCGCCTTGGCCGCAGGCCACCAGTACCCCCTCCGGACCGGCGGTGAGTACTTGGCCGGGCACACCACACGCGTCGGCGACCCGCGCGCGCCACAGTTTCAGCACTGAACCCTGCAGCCGGGCTGTAGCGCCTGGCGACGGGCGCATTGCGCGCACCGTGCGCTCGAGCAGGGGTGCGGGTGCCTTCCAATCGATCTGGGCCTCGCACTTCTGGACCTTTTGCGCGTAGCTCACGCCTGCTTGCGGCTGCGGCTCGGGCCGCGCCCGCCCGCCTGCGACCTCTGCGATCGCAGCAACGATCGATTGCGCGCCAAGCGCCGCAAGCTTGTCGTGCAAGGTTTGCGTGTCGTCATCCGACGAAATGGCGATGCCCCGTTGCAGCAGCATCGGGCCGGTGTCGATTCCGGCATCCATCTGCATGATGCTGATGCCGGTCTCGGCGTCGCCGGCCAACAGCGCGCGCTGGATCGGCGCCGCGCCACGCCAGCGCGGAAGGAGCGATGCGTGGATGTTCAGCGCGCCGTGTGTCGGGATGTCGAGTACCGCCTGCGGCAGGATCAGCCCATACGCGGCGACGACGAGGAGAGCGGGTTGCGCCGCCGCGATACGAGAACGCGCTGGTTCGTCGCGCAGCGACGCAGGTTGGAAAACTTGCAGCCCGCGGAACAGCGCGAGTTGCTTCACCGCACTGACCGCCGGCCGCATGCCGCGACCCGCAGGCCGGTCGGGCTGCGTCACGACGAGCGATACTTCGTGGCCCGCCTCAAGCAGCGCGGCGAGCGCGCGCTCGGCGAATTCCGGGGTACCCGCGAAGACTAGGCGCAGGAAGGCTTAGGCAGACTTGCGCAGCTGCTTAGCGAGCCTCGCGCGCACGCGCTGCTGCTTGAGCTGTGACAAGTACTCGACGAAGACCTTGCCCTTCAGGTGATCCATCTCGTGCTGGATGCACACTGCGAGCAAGCCCTGAGCTTCGAGCGTAAACGATTTGCCGTTCTGATCGCAGGCGCGCACCTTGACGCGCTCGGCGCGCGCCACGATGTCGTACACGCCGGGCACCGAGAGGCAGCCTTCCTCGATATCGGATACGCCGGAGGCCTCGACAATCTCGGGATTGACCAGTACCACCAACGAGTCGCGCCGCTCTGAAACGTCAACGATGATGACTTCCTTGTGCACATCGACTTGGGTCGCGGCCAGTCCCAAGCCGGGAGCTGAATACATGGTTTCGGACAAGTCGCGCACCAGATGCTTGAGCGATTCGTCGAATACGGTGACTGGCGCAGCGACTTTATGCAGCCGGGCGTCAGGGTAGCGAAGAATGTTCAGCAGGGCCATCTGACTAGGAAATAACGTTGCAAATTGAATAAATTAGATGCACAATCTAAGGCAGCAGGTAAACAATTCACAGTTTATGCTACATTTGGATGGCAAAGGGATTTTCAAGCCAGCCCGGGAACATGGAGAGCTTCGGGGGCCCCATGCACGACCAATTGCGTAAGTCTATCACAACGCTCGCTTTTGTCCTGTCCGGCCTGGCCGCCGTGGGGGTGCTGGCACAGGTCCCAAACACTCCGATCGCGTTCAAGCAGGACGCTCCCGACCGATATGTCGTGGTTCGTGGGGACACGCTGTGGGGCATTTCCGAACGCTTCACGGATTCACCTTGGCGCTGGCCGGAAATCTGGAACTTCAATCGCGAGCAGATCCGCAATCCGCACTGGATCTACCCGGGCGACGTAATCGTGCTGGACCGCGCCAGCGGCACCTTGTCCATCGCGAGGCGGGATGGCATTCCCGGCATCGACCCTGCCACCGGCATCGACCCTGCCACCGGCATCGACCCTAGAACGGGTGCGCTTGCGCCCGACAGGCGCGTGCTCGAAAGGGGCGGCCCGGTCGGTACCGTAAAGCTGTCGCCCCGCGTGCGCGCCGAGTCGACCGCCAGGGACGCCATCCCCAGCATTCCGCCGAACATGATCGAGCCATTCCTGTCGCGTCCGCTGCTGGTCGAGGCCGAGGGCCTCGATAACGCGCCGACGATCATCGCGACCGAGGAGAACCGGGTGATCATCGAGGCCGGCAACCGTGCCTACGTGCGCGGAATCGGCGACTCCAATGAAGAGAACTGGTTCGTCTACCGCCGTGGCAAGGCGCTGGTGGATCCCGACACCAACATCACCCTGGGTTACGAGGCAATCTATCTCGGCACGGCGCGCGTCACGCGTACCGGCGATCCAGCCACCGTGCAACTGACCACGGTGACGCAGGAAGTCGGCACGGGCGACAAGCTGCTGCCGGCCGGCGTACCCGAAGTGCCCAAGTACGCACCGCACGCACCCTCGGTATTCATGCAGGGCCGTGTCATCGGCGTATACGGCGGCCTTGGCAAGATCGGCGAAGGCGGGCCGCAGTCCATCGTCACGCTGAATCGCGGGAAGGCGGACGGGGTGGAAGTCGGGCACGTGTTCGCGTTGTACCGCCCGGGTCCGGTGATCGCCGATGCCTCCAAGATGACCGGCTCGGGTCCGGCGACTTTCAAACTGCCCGACGAGCGTTACGGCCTGGCGTTTGTGTTCCGCATCTTTGACCGCGTATCCTACGCGCTGGTCATGCGCGTCTCGAGGCCCGTCAACGCCCTGGATGTCATCCAGACTCCGTAGTTATCCTGAAGGCGATCGCCGCGCAGCGGCGGTGCCGCGAGGCGGAGGCACAGTCTTCCGCATATCCCCTCCCGAATGACGCAAGACCCCGGGCTGGCGAGTTGGCTGCAACTCACACTCACACCCGGGCTCGGTGCCGCCGCGATTCGCGGCCTGCTCAAGCAATTCGGCCTGCCAGAAAACATCCTCATCGCAACGCGGGCGCAGCTTGAACGCGCCGCGGGGCCTGCCGCGGCGCAATTGCTGCGACCCGAGGCCATCGCGCCGGCGATCGAGCGCGCACTGCGCTGGGCGCAGGAGCCCGGGCACGCAATCGTTACGCTGGCAGATGCGGCGTATCCCAGGCTTTTGCTCGAGATCCCCGACCCGCCTCCGCTGCTCTACGCCAATGGCCGGGTCGAACTGCTCGGGCGGCCGTCGCTCGCCGTGGTCGGCAGCCGAAACGCAACAGCGCAAGGCGCGCGCGACGCAGAGCAGTTCGCCAAGGCATTCAGCGCGGCAGGCTTGACCATCGTGTCCGGCCTCGCTCTGGGGATCGACGCCGCCGCGCACCGCGGCGCCCTCGCGGCGGAGGGCTCTACCATTGCGGTCTTCGGTACCGGGGTGGACGTGATCTACCCGCGCCAGAACGCCCCGCTTGCCGGACGCATCGCCGAATCGGGATTACTACTGTCGGAGTTCCCTCTCGGCACCGGAGGAGCGGCACACAACTTCCCGCGCCGCAACCGGCTCATCAGCGGGCTGGCGCAGGGCTGCTTGGTGGTCGAGGCAGCGCTCGCCTCCGGATCCCTGATTACGGCGCGCGCCGCAGCGGAGCAGGGCCGTGAAGTGTTCGCATTGCCGGGTTCGATCCATTCCCCGTTGACCAAGGGCTGCCACGCCTTGATCAAACAAGGCGCGAAGCTTGCCGAGTCGGCAGAAGATGTCCTCGCCGAGCTGACCTCCTTCCGTCGCACCGGCTTTGCCTCGACGAGCTTCGCGGCCGACCCGACCGCGCAACCGGAGGGGTTGCTGACGCACATGGGATTCGATCCCGTGGACCTCGACTCGCTCTGCGCGCGCGCCGGCTTGCCCGCGGAACGCGTGTCCGCCGAACTGCTGCGACTGGAGCTTGACGGGCGCATCGCAGCGCTGCCCGGCGGGCTGTACCAACGCCTCAGTTGATGCTCCCCCAGGAGAACAGAAAATTGTTCGACATCCTCGCCTATCTGTTCGAGAACTGCCGCCAGGCAGACCTGCCGCACGCCCCCGACCGGGTGGCGAAGAAGCTGACGGCAGCCGGCTTCGAGGAATCGGACATCAGCGAGGCGTTGAGCTGGCTGGCCGGCGTGGTACGCGCGCCGCAGCGCTCGCTCGCGCTGCTGCCCGAGCGGGGCAACGCATTGCGCGCGTTCTCACCGAAAGAACTCGCCAAGCTGGACGTCGAGTGCCGCGGCTTTCTGCTGTACCTGGAGTAGTCCGGCATCCTCACGCCGCCCACCTGCGAAAACATCATCGAACGGGCGCTCGCGGCTGCCAAGCTGAGCGGTCCGCGCGCGCCTACGCGCCTCGAAATACGGGCGGCGGTTGTAACGGCACGTTCTTTGCAGGTATCCTCTGCGGCCTTTCGCGCCGCATGCACAAGAAACTGATCATTGCAGAGAAGCCTTCTGTCGCCGCAGACATCGCGCGCGCGCTGAGCGGGTTCGCGCGCAAGGGCGACTACTTCGAGAGCGACGAGTACGTTCTGTCATCGGCTGTCGGCCACCTGCTCGAACTGGTGGTACCGGAGGAGTTCGACGTCAAGCGCGGCAAATGGTCGTTCGCGAACCTGCCGGTGATTCCGCCGCATTTCGACCTGGCACCGATCGAGCGCGGCGCGGAACGGCTCAACCTGCTGCTGCGGCTGCTCAAGCGCAAGGATGTGGGCGAGCTAATCAATGCCTGCGACGCCGGGCGCGAGGGCGAACTGATTTTCCGTTACATCGTGCAGCACGCTCGCGCCAAGAAGCCGATTCGGCGCCTGTGGCTGCAATCCATGACTCCTGCCTCCATTCGCGATGGTTTCGAGCAGCTGCGCGCCGACAAGGAGTTGCTCCCGCTCGCCGATGCCGCCAAGAGCCGCTCGGAGGCCGACTGGCTGGTCGGCATCAACGGCACGCGAGCCATGACAGCGTTCAACTCCAAGGAAGGCGGCTTCTACCTGACCACCGTCGGCCGGGTGCAAACGCCGACCTTGACCATCCTGGTGGAGCGCGAGGAGCGCATCCGCGAATTCAAGTCGCGCGACTACTGGGAAGTGCACGCGCGATTCGGCGCCAAGGCCGGCGAATACGCGGGGCGCTGGTTCGATCCGGAGTTCCGCAAAGCCGACGACGCCGAGCGCAAGCCGGAACGGCTGTGGCAGGCCGCCGCCGCGCAGGCGATTGTCGACGCCTGCAGCGGCAAGCCGGGAACGGTGAGCGAGGAGACCAGGCCGACCACGCAAGCCTCGCCGCTGCTGTTCGACCTGACCAGCCTGCAGCGCGAAGCCAATGGCCGCTTCGGCTTTTCGGCGCGCGGCACCCTGTCCCTGGCACAGGCGCTTTACGAGCGCCACAAGGTGCTGACCTACCCGCGCACGGATTCGCGCGCGCTGCCAGAGGACTACGTCGGCACGGTGAAGAAGGCGATGGACATGCTTTCCGGCGATCGCGACTACGCGCCCTTCGCCAAGGCGGTGCTGAAAAACGGCTGGGTGAAACCCAACCGCCGCATTTTCGACAACAGCAAGATCTCCGACCACTTCGCCATCATCCCGACGCTGCAGGCGCCCAGGAACCTGAACGAGGCCGAGCGCAAGCTCTACGACATGGTGGTGCGACGCTTCCTTGCCGTGTTCCACCCTTCGGCGGAATTCCTGCAGACCACGCGGTTCACCGTGGTCGACGGGCATCGCTTCAAGACCGAGGGCAAGGTACTGCAGAGCCCCGGCTGGCTCGCGGTATATGGCCGGGCGACGCAGGACGAAAACGAGAATCTGCCGCCGGCAAGCAACGGCGAAAAGGTCAAGACGCTCGAGGTGGCTGCCAACGCCCTGCAAACCAAGCCGCCCGCGCGCTACAGCGAGGCCACGCTGCTATCGGCCATGGAAGGCGCCGGCAAGCTGGTGGAGGACGATGAACTGCGCGAGGCGATGCAAGCCAAGGGCCTGGGTACACCGGCGACGCGCGCGGCGATCATCGAGGGCCTGATCCGCGAGGAGTACGTGCATCGCAACGGCCGGGAACTGGTGCCAACGGCGAAGGCGTTCTCGCTGCTGTTCGCCCTGCGCCATTTCGGCGCGACCGAGATCACCTCCCCGGAGCTCACCGGCGACTGGGAGTTCAAGCTCAAGCAGATGGAGCGCGGCCAGTTGCAGCGCGACGAGTTCATGGAACACATCGAGCAGGTCACCCGCGACCTGGTCGAACGCATCAAGAGCGGCGACATCCCGGACACGGCGTTCGCCACCGTACCGGCGCCTTGCCCGAAATGCGGCGGCACCGTGCAGGAGAACTACCGCAAGTTCCAGTGCCAGAAATGCGACTTCTCGCTGTGGAAGGTCACCTCGGGTCGCGAATGGTCGCCAGAGGAAGTGGCCGAATTGATTACCAAGCGCACCATCGGGCCGCTGACTGGCTTTCGCAGCCGCATGGGCAAGCCTTTTGCCGCCGCAATGCGGCTCAACAACGAGTTTCGCACCGAGTTCGATTTCGGCCAGGGCAGCGCCTCCGACAACGAACCGGCGCCGGACTTCAGCAAACAGGAACGCCTGGGCACCTGCCCCAAGTGCGGCGCCGGCGTGTTCGACCACGGCGTAGCCTATGTTTGCGAAAAGTCGGTGGGCACGGACCGCAGCTGCGATTTCCGCACCGGGAAGATCATCCTGCAGCAGCCGATCGAGCGCGAACAACTGCAGAAGCTGCTCTCTACCGGGCGCACCGACCTGCTGCCGCGCTTCATCTCCAAGAAGGGGCGGCCGTTCAAGGCCTATCTGGTCAAGACCCCGGGCGGCAAAATCGGCTTCGAGTTCCAGCCGCGTGCAGCCAAGCCCGGGGCCGCCGTCAAGGCCGGCGCACCCGCAGCCGAAGTCAAGCCGATGCAGAAGGAAAAACTGGCGCCGGCCGCAAAGGCAGCCAAGCCGCCGAAGCGCGTCAAGGCGCCTGCCGGCAAACGGCGCGCTGCCTAGCTAGACGTCGAGATTGCGCACGCCGAGCGCGTTCGATTCGATGAATGCGCGGCGCGGTTCGACGTCGTCGCCCATCAGCTTGGTAAAGATCTCGTCGGCGGCAATGCCGTCCTCGATCTGCACTCTGAGCAGACGCCGCACCGCAGGATCCATGGTGGTTTCCCACAACTGCGTCGGATTCATCTCGCCCAGCCCCTTGTAGCGCTGCAGGCTCATCGCCTTGCGCACTTCGGCCAGCAGCCATTTCATCGCCTCGGCGAAATCCTTCACCGCCTGCCTGCGTTCGCCGCGCTGAACGAAGGCGCCGACGCCCACCAGGCCGCGCAGCGTCTCGGCCGTCGAGCGGATCTGCGCGTAATCGCCGGAATGCACGAACTCCGAATCGATCGCCGTGACGCGCACGTTGCCGTGACGCGTGCGCTCGATCCTGACCTGGTAACGCTCGGTCTTCGGGTCGAAGTGCGCGCTGACATGCACGCCGATGGCGGGCAGTGCCGCCGCCAGGGATTCAACCGATGCCTCGGCCAGGTCGCGCCGCGACAGGTCCACCTGCACGCCGCGCAGCAGCGCCTGCAGCGCATCGCGGTCGATCCAGCGCGACACGCGCTCGATTACCGCCTCGGCGAGTAGATAGGACTTGGCCAGTTCCGCCAGCACCTCGCCGAGGATCGGGTCGCGCCGCGCCGCCGCATGCAGCGCCGCATCCACCAGCGCCTGCCGCAGCATGAACTCGTTGAGTTCGTGCTCGTCCTTCAGGTAGCGCTCCTCCTTGCCGAGCTTCGACTTGTATAGCGGCGGCTGCGCGATGTAGATGTGGCCGCGTTCGACCAGTTCGGGCATCTGCCGGTAGAAGAAAGTGAGCAGCAGCGTGCGAATGTGCGATCCGTCCACGTCCGCATCGGTCATGATGATGATGCGGTGGTAGCGCAGTTTTTCCGGGTTGTACTCTTCCTTGCCGATGCCGCAGCCCAGCGCGGTGATCAGCGTGGTTATCTCCGCGGAGGACAGCAGCTTGTCAAAGCGCGCCTTTTCCACGTTGAGGATCTTGCCCTTGAGCGGCAGGATCGCCTGGAATTTGCGGTCGCGCCCCTGTTTGGCCGAGCCGCCGGCGGAGTCTCCCTCGACCAGGTACAACTCGCATTTGGCGGGATCCTTTTCCTGGCAATCGGCAAGCTTGCCGGGCAGCCCCATGCCGTCGAGCACACCTTTGCGCCGTGTCATCTCGCGCGCCTTTCGCGCCGCCTCCCTGGCGCGCGCCGCATCGACGATCTTCGAGGTAATGATGCGCGCGTCGTTGGGCCGCTCCGCGAGAAACTCGCGCAGTTTCTCTGCCACGATCTCCTCGACCGCCGGCCGCACTTCCGAGGACACCAGCTTCTCCTTGGTCTGCGAGGAGAACTTGGGTTCCGGCACCTTGCAGGAGAGGACGCAGGCCAGGCCTTCGCGCATGTCGTCGCCGGTGGTCTCGACCTTGGATTTCTTCGCCAGCTCGGTCTCTTCGATGTACTTGTTGAGCACCCGCGTCATCGCCGCGCGCAACCCGGTGAGGTGCGTGCCGCCGTCTTTCTGCGGGATGGTGTTGGTGAAGCAGATCACGTTTTCCTGGTAGGAATCGTTCCACTGCATCGCCACGTCGACGCTGATGCCGTCCTTCTCCCCCTGCGAACTGAACACGCTGGGATGCAGTACGGTCTTGGAGCGGTTCATGTACTCGACGAAACCTTTCACGCCCCCGGAAAACGCAAAGTTCTCCTCCTTGCCAGAGCGTTGGTCGACCAGCACGATGCGCACGCCGTTATTGAGGAAGGACAGTTCGCGCAAACGCCGCGCGAGGATGTCGTAGTGGTAATCCACCGTACCGAAAATCTGGCGTGACGCGAGGAAGTGCACCTCGGTGCCGCGCTTCTCGCTGATGCCGGTGACGCGCAGCGGCGCGGTCGGCGCGCCGTCGGCGAACTCCAACTGGTGCACCTTGCCGTCGCGCCAGATCGTAAGGCGCAGCCAGCTGGACAGGGCGTTCACCACCGATACACCGACGCCATGCAGACCGCCGGAGACCTTGTAGGTGTTGGAATCGAACTTGCCGCCGGCATGCAGTTCGGTCATCACGATCTCGGCCGCCGAGCGCTTCTGTTCGTCGTCGTCCTTGATGCCGGTGGGGATGCCGCGGCCGTTGTCCAGCACCGAGATCGAATTGTCGGTGTGGATAGTGACGACGATTTCGTCGCAAAAACCGGCGAGCGCCTCGTCGACCGCGTTGTCCACTACCTCGAACACCATGTGGTGCAGGCCGGTGCCGTCGGAGGTGTCTCCGATGTACATGCCCGGTCGCTTGCGCACCGCTTCGAGGCCCTTCAGGACCTGGATGCTGTCCGAATCGTAGTCGTTGGCGTCCGGCAGTTGCTGCTCTGGTTCTCCCACCGCGTTTCCTTCCTCAAATCCTCATCGGCATGACGACGTACTTGAACTCCGGCTCCGCGGGGAACTGCAGCAGCGCGCTCGATGCCGCATCGCCGAAGTGACACTCCACCTGTGCCGCCGAAACGTTGTTCAATACGTCGAGCAGGTAGTTGACGTTGAAGCCGATGTCCAACGCGTCGCCGCCGTAATTCACTTCGATCTCCTCCTGTGCCTCCTCCTGCTCGGCGTTCGACGAGACGACTTTCAGGCTGCCGTCCGTGAGTACCCAGCGCACGCCGCGGAATTTCTCGTTTGAAAGGATGGCCGCGCGCAGCAGCGACTGGCGCAGCACATCCCTCTCGATCGTGAGCCGGTTCTTGTGCTGCGTCGGGATGACGCGCGTGTAGTCCGGAAACTTGCCGTCGACGAGCTTGGACAGCAATTCCACCGCACCGAAGGAAAACGAGGCCTGTGACGGCGACAGTTCGACCCGAACCTCTTCGTCGCTGTCCGCAAGCAGCTTCGACAGCTCGAGCACCGTCTTCCTTGGCACGATGACTTCCTGCCGCGGCAGACTGGAAGGCAGCGCCATGGCGGCATAGGCCAGCCGATGCCCGTCAGTCGCCACCAGGCGCAATTGATTGTCCTCCACCAGTACCAGCAGGCCGTTCAGGTAATAGCGGATATCCTGCTGCGCCATCGCGTACTGCACCAGGCCGAGCAGCCTGCGCAGCGCCTTCTGCGGCAGCGCAAACCGAACCACATCGCCGGCAGGCTTGGCCAGGCGCGGAAAATCCTCGGCCGGCAGGGTTTGCAGCGTAAAGCGGCTCTTGCCTGCCTTGACCTGAAGCCGCTTATCCTGCTGCTGCAGCGCGACCTCCGCCCCTTCGGGTAAGGCGCGAAGGATGTCGACCAGCTTGCGCGCGCCCACTGTCAGCGGCTTGCTATCGCCGCCTGCCGCGAGTGTGGAATGCGCTGTGATCTGGATTTCGATGTCAGTGGCGAGGAACGATAGAGTACCCTCGGCCCGGTCGATCAGCACGTTCGACAGGATCGGCAGCGTGTGGCGACGCTCGATGATGCCGCTTACGGCAGATAGGGGGACGAGCAACTCGTCGCGTTTCGCTTTGACCAAGGCCATTATTTATCCTTAGTAGTGGTTAATAGAGCAGGCCGCAATCTCTGGACAACCTGAAATCCGCTTTGCCGGCGCATGCTTGCAGCGCTTTCTGGTACGGGACAAGCTGTGGGCGGCATGTGCGTGAATGGGGATGAAACGGGGTGACGCGCGTAGCGGGCGGGTTACTCACAATCCACACAGAGGTAACCCACAGCCTGTTCATCCTTTCAGCACCTGCTCGAGAACCAGGTAGTCCCGGTTGAGCGCCGAGTCCTTCTTGCGCAAGCTTGAAATGGTGCGGCAGGCATGCAGCACCGTCGTGTGGTCACGGTTGCCGAACGCCTCGCCGATCTCCGGCAGGCTCATGGGCGTCAGGTCCTTGGCGAGCGACATGGCTACCTGGCGCGGCCGTGCGACGTTGCGGCTGCGCTTTTTCGAATGCATGTCGGAGATCTTCAGCTTGAAATACTCCGCCACCGTCTTCTGGATGCCGTCGACGCTGATCTGGCGGCTGGCGACATTGAGGATGTCGCGCAACGCTTCCTTGGCGAGTTCGAGCGACAGTTCTCTCCCGGTGAAGCGCGCGAAGGCCAGCACTTTCTTCAGCGCACCTTCCAGCTCGCGCACATTCGAACGGATGTTCTTGGCGATGAAGAAGGCGATTTCTTCCGACACGCGTTCCACCTCGGCCTCTGCTTTCTTCAGCACAATGGCGACACGCATTTCCAGTTCAGGCGGTTCGATGGCGACCGTCAGTCCCCAACCAAAGCGCGAGATCAGGCGTTCCTCCATGCCGGCGATCTCCTTCGGGTAGGTGTCGCAGCTGATGACGATCTGCTTGTGCGCCTCGACCAATGCGTTGAAGGCGTAGAAGAACTCCTCCTGCGTGCGGCCCTTGTTGGAGAAGAACTGGATATCGTCGATCAGCAGGAGGTCGAGCGAATGGTAATAACGCTTGAACTCGTCGAAGGATTTCTGCTGGTAGGCGCGCACCACGTCGGTCACGTACTGCTCGGCGTGGATGTAGCGCAGCCTGGCCTGCGGGCGCTGCTCCGCGAGGTGATTGCCGATCGCCTGCAGCAGGTGGGTCTTGCCGAGGCCTACGCCGCCGTAAATGAACAGGGGGTTGTACGAAATGCCTGGATTCTCCGCGACCTGGATGGCTGCGGCGCGCGCCAGCTGGTTCGCCTTGCCAGTGACGAAGCTGTCGAACGTAAACATCCGGTTGAGACGGGCGCGCTCCAGCGCGGCCGGCGGCTCGCCGTTGCTGCGTTGCGGTGCCGCACGTACCGGCGCTTGTGCGCCCCGTGCCAGCACCAGTCGCACGCCAAGTTCCCTGCCATGCGCTTCGGCGGCAAGCTTCTCGATGCGCGTCGCATAGCGTTCGCGCACCAGTTCGAGCACGAATCGATTGGGCGCAGCAAGCACCAGGGTGCCGGAATCCCCGTCGCCGGACTCTGCGGCCAGCGGGCGGATCCAGGTGTTGAATTGCTGCGCGGGAAGCTCCTGCTCCAAGCGGCGCAGGCAGGCGTCCCAGAGGCTTTGCATGTTCTTGGCGGTCTCGCGAAACGCGCTGTTCGGGGGCAACGCCGGAGTCGCGAAGCGACGCGCCAGCGAGGATGAAATTTTACCCCTTCCACGCCGCGTTATCCACAGACTTCTGGCAGGCGCTGCCCCAAGTCGATCCGAGTTGACAATGCCGAGCGGCGCAGGCTCTAATACCGCCCTTTTTCGCAGCGAGCAGGCCGATGAAACGCACTTACCAACCTTCCAAGACGCGACGCGCGCGGCGTCACGGATTTCTCGTCCGCAGCCGCACGCGCGGTGGCCGTGCGGTGCTGCGCGCACGGCGTGCACGCGGCCGCAAGCGGCTCTCGGTCTAGTCCCTTCGGGGCGGATCGACGGCTCTCAGGACGCTCCGCGTTCGAACCGCTATTGAGCACCGGCCAGCGGCGCAGCCTTGCCGGCTATACCTTCTACGTGAGGCGCCGGACCGAGGGGCAGCCGCGGCTTGGGGTACTGGTGACGCGCCGGCACGCCGCGCTCGCCACTGAGCGCAACCGCATCAAGCGCTGTATCCGCGAGGCTTTTCGTCTCGAACAGGCGCACATCGGGCCGCTTGATGTGCTGGTGCGGCCGCCTTACGGGGTGCGCGGCTCGGCTGCGATGCTGGCGCGGCTGAGGGAGCTATTCACGAAACTGGATCGATGAGCCACTTACTGCGACTGCTGCTGCGCGGCTACCGCTATTTCCTGAGCCCGATGCTGGGCCCCGTATGCCGTTTCCACCCGAGCTGCTCGCAGTATGCGGATGAGGCGCTCGCACGCCATGGCCTCTTCGGCGGCGGCTGGCTTGCCGCGTGTCGCATTTGCCGTTGCGGCCCCTGGCAGCGCGGCGGCTACGATCCAGTGCCGGAACAACGGCGCGACTGAAGTGCACTACGGGACCCAATGGATACTCAACGACTGATTCTGTTCTTCATTTTCAGCTTCTCGCTGTTGCTGTTGTGGGATTCCTGGGAGAAGCATAACCGGCCGAAACCGGTTCCGGCGCCAGCAGCGCAGGCGGTCCCGGCCGTCCCGACACCCCTTAAGGCTGCTGTCGCGCCCGCGCCGGGCGCTGTGCAGCCCGGGCCGGTGCCCGCCGCCACGCCCGCAGCGGCCAAGGGCGAGACGCTGCGCATTCGGACGGACCTGCTGCGTGCCGAGATCGACACGCTTGGCGGAACGCTGAGCAGGGTGGAGCTGCTCAAGCACAAGCTCGCCGACGACCCGGGCAAGAACCTGGTGCTGCTCGGGGCGGAGCACCAGTACTTCGCGCAGAGCGGGCTGGCTGGCGAAGCAGGCCCGAATCACCGCACGCTGTGGCAAGCGCAGCCGGGCGTGCGCGAGCTCGCGGCGGGCGAAAACAAACTCGAAGTGCGCCTGTCGGCGCAAGGCGCGGGCGGCATCGTGGTCGACAAGGTTTTTGCCTTTTCACGCGACAGTTACATGGTCGAAGTCACCCTGGAGATCAGCAACAAGGGAGCGGCGCCGCTTTTCCCCTATGCCTACTTTCAGCTGACGCACGACGGCAAGTTCGAGTCAGGCGGCAGTTCCATCGCGCAATCCTTCGGTGCGCAGAGCTTCGCCGGCTTCGCCGAGTACACCGAGGCACAGAAATTCCAGAAAATCCATTTCTCCGACCTCGACAAGGGCAAGGCTGATTACGTGCGGCGTGCCGAGGACGGCTGGATCGCATTCGTGCAGCACTACTTCGTGGCCGGCTGGCTCCCTGCGGTCAAGGCCGCGCGCGAATACGTGGTCGAGCGGCGCCAGGACGGGATCTACCTCGGTCGCGTCGTGCTGCCTGCAGCGGAGATCGCGCCAGGGGCCTCGGGCCGGATCGGTGCTGCGCTCTATGTCGGGCCGCAGGAGCAGCACCGCCTCAGGGAGGCGGCTCCGGGCTTTGATCTGGTGGTGGACTACGGCTGGCTGACGATCATCGCCTGGCCACTGTTCTGGCTGCTGGAGAAATTCCATGCCATGACCGGCAACTGGGGCGTGGCCATCATCCTTCTGACCGTAACCATCAAGATCCTGTTCTTCCCGCTCTCGGCCGCAAGCTACAAGTCGATGGCCAAGATGAAGCTGATCACGCCGCGGCTGACCAAGCTGCGCGAGATGTACGGCGACGACCGCGCGCGCATGAACCAGGCGATGATGGAGCTGTACAAGACCGAGAAGATCAATCCGCTTGGCGGCTGCTTCCCGATCCTGGTGCAGATTCCGGTGTTCATCGCCCTGTACTGGGTGCTACTGGCGGCGATCGAGCTGCGCCATGCGCCATTCATGCTCTGGATCAAGGACCTGTCGGCGCTCGATCCCTACTATGTGCTGCCGGTGCTGATGACCGGGACGATGGTGCTACAGACACGCATGAATCCCGTGCCGCCCGACCCGGTGCAGGCGCAGGTCATGAAGTACATGCCCTACGTCTTCAGCGTTTTCTTCTTCTTCTTCCCCGCTGGCCTGGTGCTGTACTGGCTGGTGAACAACATCCTTTCCATCCTCCAGCAGTGGCAGATCCAGCGCATGTTCGATCGCGACAAGACTGCCCATGCCAAGCGCTGACCCGCCTGCAGTAACTGGTCCCGACACCATAGCGGCAATCGCGACGCCCGCAGGACGCGGCGCAATCGGCATCGTGCGCGTCTCGGGCCCGCGCGCGCCCGATATTGCGCACCGGCTCCTGGGGCGGCTGCCCAAGGCCAGAGTCGCTACCCACGGCGCCGCGCGCAATGCGGCGGGACAGGTGCTTGACGAAGGCCTTGCCCTGTACTTTCCAGCACCGCGTTCCTACACCGGTGAGCACGGTTTCGAGTTTCAGGGGCACGGCGGCCAGGTCGTCCTGCAGTCGGTCCTTGCCGCATGCCTGGATGCGGGGGCACGGCTTGCCGAGCCGGGAGAGTTCACGCGGCGCGCTTTTCTCAACGACCGCATGGACCTGGCGCAGGCCGAAGCGGTGGCCGACCTGATCGATGCGGCGAGCACGGAAGCGGCGCGCAGCGCCCTGCGCTCCCTGACAGGAGAGTTTTCGGCCGCGGTCGATGGGCTGGTCGCGCAGCTCGTCGAGTTGCGCGCGCTGACCGAAGCGACGCTGGATTTCCCGGAAGAGGAAGTGGACGCGCTGCATCGCGACGACGCTGCCGCGCGTCTGGCGCGCCTGCGAACCGCGCTCTGTGAAATTCTGGCGCTCAGCCGCGAAGGGAGCTTGCTGCGGACCGGAATACAAGTTGTGCTCGCCGGACGCCCAAACGTCGGCAAGTCGAGCCTGCTCAACAGGCTTGCAGGCGAGGAGCGCGCGATTGTCACGGCCATACCCGGTACTACGCGCGACGCGCTGCGCGAGGCGATCCAGATCGAAGGCGTGCCACTCAACCTGGTGGATACCGCGGGGTTGCGCGAATCATGCGACGAGGTCGAGCGCTTGGGCATCGAGCGTGCGCGCCGCGAGGTCGCCCGCGCCGACCTGGTTCTGGCGGTGCACGATGCCTCCACGACGGACCACGCACTCGCCGTGCGTGCTCCCGCGGCGGCGTCGCGCATCGACATCTACAACAAGGTCGACCTGGCACCCGGCTTTCGGCCGCCGCCTGGTGAACATCCGGTGGTATGCGTTTCTGCAAAAACCGGGACCGGCATGGAGCCGCTGCGACGGGCCATCCTTGAGGCCGCCGGGTGGAAGTCGCACGGCGAGTCGGTGTTCCTTGCCCGCGAGCGGCACTTGCGCGCGCTGCAGGCGGCAGGGGCGCATCTGGCTGCGGCGGCAGAGCAAGGGCGACAGTGGGAGTTGTTCGCGGAGGAATTGCGGCTTGCGCAACAGGCGCTGGCGGCGATCACGGGGGAATTCAGCGCCGACGACCTGCTGGGCGAGATTTTCTCGCGCTTCTGCCTTGGCAAGTAGGTGCAGCGAAGTGCTTGACCAGAAATGTTTTGTTGCCTTGCTGGCACCGCCGAGCGGCTACGTAGCGTTGTGCCATGCGGCACGGTAAAATTCGAGGGCCAAACGCAATCGCACGGCCCTTTCCGGGCCGTTTTGCTTTCAGGAGTTCACGTAGATGTACGCACCCGTCACCGCGCATAAGGACCAGTCGCAAGCACCCGATTGGGTACGCCACGCGGGCCTGCGGCAGTGGGTTTCGGAGGTCGCGCTGCTGGTCAAACCAGAGCGCATCGTGTGGTGCGACGGGTCACAAGCGGAATACGACCGTTTATGCCGGGAACTCATCGCCGCGGGAACACTGATCAAGCTGAATGAGAAACTGCGCCCGAACAGCTACCTCGCACGCTCGCATCCAACCGACGTGGCGCGCATGGAGGACCGCACTTTCATCTGCAGCCAGGACAAGGAACGAGCCGGTCCGACCAATAACTGGGTCGACCCGCGCGAAATGCGCGCGACGCTGCAGCGCCTGTTCGAGGGCTGCATGCGCGGCCGCACCATGTACGTAATGCCGTTCTCGATGGGACCGATCGGATCGCACATCGCGCAGATCGGGGTGGAGATTTCCGATTCCGCCTACGTTACGGTGAATATGCGCATCATGACTCGCATGGGCCGCGCGGTGGCTGATTGGCTGGGCGAGGACGGGAAATTCGTGCCCTGCGTGCATACGGTGGGAGCGCCGCTGGGCGCGGGAGAAAAGGATGTCTCCTGGCCGAGCAATGAGAAGGAAAAGTGGATCGTGCATTTCCCCGAGACACGGGAGATCTGGTCCTACGGCTCGGGATACGGCGGCAATGCCCTGCTTGGCAAGAAGTGCCTCGCGCTGCGTATCGCCTCGGTCATGGCGCGCGACGAAGGCTGGCTGGCGGAGCACATGCTGATCCTCGGCGTGGAATCCCCGGCGGGGCAAAAATCCTACGTTGCGGCCGCGTTCCCGAGCGCCTGCGGCAAGACCAATTTCGCCATGCTTATCCCGCCGCCGGCGTACCGGGGATGGAAGGTCACCACGATCGGCGAGGACATTGCTTGGATCAAGCCCGGTCACGACGGCCGCTTCTACGCCATCAATCCCGAGGCGGGCTTCTTCGGCGTCGCTCCGGGAACCTCGGAAGCGACCAATCCCAACGCGATGAAAACCCTCGCCGCCAACGTCATCTTCACCAACGTTGCGTTGACGCCGGAAGGCGACGTCTGGTGGGAAGGCATGACCGAACTGTCCCCGGCGCGGCTGATCGACTGGCAGGGCAAGGAATGGACGCGCGACTGCGGGCGCCTCGCCGCACATCCGAACGCGCGCTTTACGGTGGCCGCAGCCCAGTGTCCTTCCATGGATAAGAAGTGGGAGGATTCCGGCGGCGTGCCGATTTCCGCCTTCCTGTTCGGCGGCCGGCGCTCGACCACCGTACCGCTGGTGGTGGAAGCGCCGTCATGGGAAGACGGCGTGTACATGGCCGCCACGCTCGGCTCCGAAACTACCGCCGCGATCACCGGCAAGGTCGGCGTGGTGCGGCGCGACCCGATGGCCATGCTTGCGTTCTGCGGCTACCACATCGGCGATTACTTCGGCCACTGGCTGAAGATGGGAAAGGCGGTCCATCACCCGCCGCAAGTGTTCCGTGTCAACTGGTTCAGGAAGGACGCACGCGGCAAGTACATCTGGCCCGGCTTCGGCGAGAACATGCGCGTGCTGGAGTGGATAGTCGGCCGCTGTCACGGTCTGGCGAAGGGGACGAACACGGCGCTCGGCATCATGCCGCTGTTCGACGATTTGAACTGGCGCGGGCTGGAGAAATTCACGCGCGAGCAGTACCAGGAGATCGTGCGCGTGGACGGCGAAGCCTGGAAGGACGAGGTCGCGTCTCACGACGAACTGCTCGGCAAGCTCGGATCCCATCTGCCGGACGAACTCGAGCAGCGCCGTGCCCGGCTGCATCAGCAACTCGCCGCATGACCCGGGTCTTCCACCGCGATCCGCGCGAGTCCTACCCGGTCGCGGTGCGCGGTGATGGCGTCTACCTGATCGACCGCGACGGCAAACGCTACCTCGATGCATCGGGCGGCGCAGCGGTGTCCTGCCTGGGCCATTCGGACCAAGCGGTGGTCAAGGCGATCCAGGAGCAGATCGGCAGGCTGCCGTTCGCGCATACATCGTTTTTCACCAACGAGCCGATGGAAGCGCTGGCCGACGCGCTTGTCGCGCGCGCGCCTGCGTCCCTGGCAAAGGTGTACTTCGTCTCCGGCGGCTCGGAAGCGATCGAAGCTGCGCTGAAGCTGGCACGCCAGTATTTCGTCGAAAAGGGCGAGATGCAGCGCCGCTACCTGATCGGCCGCCGCCAGTCCTATCACGGCAATACCCTCGGCGCGCTCGCCGTCGGCGGCAACGCCTGGCGCCGCAAGCAATTCGAGCCGCTGCTGGTCGAGGCAACGCATGTCTCGCCTTGCTACGCGTACCGTGGCAAAAAGTCGGACGAAACGGACTCCGCCTACGGCGAGCGCCTCGCCGCGGAGTTGGAAACCGAGATTGGCAGGCTGGGCGGCGACCAGGTGATCGCTTTCGTCGCCGAAACAGTGGTGGGCGCCACCCTTGGCGCAGTGCCGCCAGTGGCCGCCTACTTCAAGCGCGTGCGCGAGCTGTGCGATCGCCACGGCATCTTGCTGATCCTCGATGAAGTGATGTGCGGCATGGGCCGCTGCGGCACGCTCTATGCTTTCGAGCAGGAAGGCATCGTGCCGGACCTGGTGGCGGTGGCGAAAGGCCTGGGCGCCGGTTACCAGCCGATCGGAGCGACGCTGGTTGCCAGGCACGTCTACGAGGCCATTGTTTCCGGCAGCGGCTTTTTCCAGCATGGCCACACCTATTTGGGCCACGCCGCCGCCTGTGCTGGCGCGCTCGCTGTGCAGCGCCGCCTGCATGACGACGGGCTGCTGGCGCGGGTTGCGCCGCTAGGCACGCTGCTGGAAAAAAAACTGCGCGCTGCCTTTGACCACCATCCGCACGTCGGCGACATCCGTGGTCGGGGCCTGTTCTGGGGCGTGGAGCTGGTCGCCGACCGCGCTTCGAAGCGGCCCTTTGACCCGGCACAGCGCGTCAACGCCAGGGTCAAGAAGGAAGCGCTCAAAGCGGGCCTGATGTGCTACCCGATGGGCGGCACCATTGACGGGGCGCAGGGCGACCACGTGCTCCTCGCACCGCCGTTCATCGTTGAGGAATGGCAGCTCGACGAACTGGTGTCCAAGCTTGGCACCGCGCTCGACGTAGTGCTGAAATCTGCGGTTGCCGCTTAGCAGGTGCTTCCGCTAAGCTTCGCCAAGGTTTTACCCAGGAGGAGACAATCATGCGCAAATTCACCGCGCTCCCAGCAGCCTTGCTCGTCGCCGGCGCATTCGCCGCCCCCGCGCAGGCGCAACAGAAATATATGACCATCGGCACCGGCGGCGTCACCGGCGTGTACTACGCGGCCGGCGGCGCGATCTGCCGGTTGGTCAACAAGGACCGCAAGGTGCACGGCATCCGTTGTTCGGTCGAGTCCACGGGCGGCTCGGTGTTTAACATCAACACCATTAAGGCGGGCGAGCTGGACCTGGGCGTGTCGCAGTCCGACGTGCACTACAACGCCGCCAAGGGCCTCGCGCAGTTCAAGGATGGTGCGCTCGCCGAGCTGAGGGCGGTGATGTCGCTGCACCCTGAACCCTTCACCGTGCTGGCCAGGAAGGAGCTCAACGCGAAGAGCTTTGCCGATTTTAAGGGTAAGCGCTTCAATGTCGGCAATCCGGGCTCAGGCACTCGCTCTTCGATGGAGGAACTGCTCGGCGCAATGGGCTGGAAGATGCAGGATTTCAGCCTCGCCTCCGAGCTGAAGGCCGACGAGCACGGCGCGGCGCTGTGCGATGGCAAGATCGATGGCTTCTTCTATGGCGTCGGCCATCCTTCGGCCAACATCCAGGATCCGACCACCAGTTGCGGCGCGAAGCTCGTGTCGCTGATAGGTCCCGCGGTGGACAGACTGGTGAAGGAAAAAACCTATTTCGGATACGCGACGATTCCCGGCGGCCTATATCCGAACAACCCGCAAGAGACCCGGACCTTCGGCGTGCTCGCGACATTGGTCTCGTCCTCAAGGGTTCCGGCCGATACGGTGTACACGGCTGTGAAGGCGATATTCGACAACTTCGACGAATTCAAGAAGCTGCATCCTGCGCTGGCCATCCTCAGGCCCGAGGCGATGGTGAAGGACGGGCTCTCCGCGCCGCTGCACGACGGAGCCGTGAAGTACTACAAGGAAAAGGGCTGGCTGAAATAGAACCGGTCGCAGACCCGCAGAAGAGAAGGGGCGAGACCACGGTTTCGCCCCTTTTTTATTTGGGGAGAGGGAAAAGTGGCTGAGGCCGTAAAGGAACCAAGCGCCGAGTTGCAGCAGCTCGTCAAGGAAACCGATCTCGGAGGCCGCGAGCCCGCCGGCAAGGTCGGGGCGGTCCTCGCGCTCATCGCCGGGTCGTGGTCGCTGTTCCAGGTCTGGTATGCCTCGCCGCTGCCCTTCGTCGTCAAGTTCGCGGTGTTCAATGACACCGAGGCGCGGGCCATTCATCTCGCGTTCGCGGTGTTTCTCGCCTTCGCGGCGTTCCCGGCGTTCAAGTCCTCGTCGCGCAAGGTGGTGCCCGCGATTGACTGGCTGCTGGCGCTGGTGGGCGCGTTCTGCGCCGCTTATCTGTTCCTGTTCTATAACGAGCTGTCCACGCGCCCCGGAACGCCCACGACATTCGATCTTGTGGTCGGGCTTACGGGAGTCGCGATCATGCTCGAGGCCACGCGCCGCGCGATGGGCATGGGCATGCTCATCACCACCGGACTTTTCATCCTGTACATCTTTGCCGGGCCGTACATGCCGGAGGTGATCCAGCACAAGGGCACGTCGCTCTCGCGCTTCATCTCGCACATGTGGCTCACCACCGAGGGCGTGTACGGGGTGGCGCTCGGCGTTTCGGTGCAATTCATTTTCCTGTTCGTGCTCTTTGGCACGCTGCTCGACCTGGCGGGGGCCGGCAACTACATGATGCAGGTTTCCTTCGCGCTGCTCGGCCATCTGCGCGGCGGCCCGGCCAAGGTGGCGGTGGTGTCATCCGCCTTGAACGGCATCGTGTCGGGCTCGTCGGTGTCGAACGTGGTCTCGGGCGGCATCTTCACCATCCCGTTGATGAAGCGCACAGGCTATTCGGGCGTCAAGGCGGGCGCGATCGAAGCCGCCTCCTCGATCAACGGCCAGATCATGCCGCCGGTAATGGGTGCGGCGGCGTTCCTGATGGTCGAGTACGTGGGCATTCCGTACTCCGAGATCATCAAGCACGCCGCGCTGCCGGCGGTGATCTCCTACATCGCGCTGTTCTACATAGTGCACCTGGAAGCGCTGAAGTATGACCTGAAGACGATTCCGCGCGGCACCCAGCGTACGGCGGGCCAGCGCGTGCTCGGCTGGGCGCTCGGCGTGAGCGGGACGCTCGCCGCCTGCGCGGTGATCTACTACGTGATCTCCTTTGTGCGCTGGCTGGTCGGGGAAGGCGTGGCCCCCTGGGCGCTTGTCGCGGTGACTGCGGCGGCCTATGTGGCGCTGCTTGCGTTCTCGGCGCGCTATCAGGACCTTGCGACAGACGACCCGAACGCGCCGGTTGTACGCCTGCCAGAGCCCTGGCCGACGGTGCGCGCGGGGCTGCATTTCTTCATCCCGATCGTGGTGCTGCTGTGGTGCTTGATGGTCGAGGAGCTCTCGCCCGGCACCTCCGCGTTCTGGGCGACCGCGACTACGATGGTGATGGTCGTGGTGCAGCCCGTGCTGCTGGTCGCCATGCGGCGCACCGGCAATCTCACGCTGGCATGGCGCAGAGGGTTTGCCGACCTGTGCAAGGGCCTGGTGCTGGGCGCGCGCAACATGATCGGCATCGCCGTTGCGTGTGCGAGCGCGGGCCTGATCGTAGGCGCGATCACGCTCACCGGCATCGGCCTGACGATGACCGACTTGGTCGAGTACATTTCGGCGGGCAACGTGCTCCTGATGCTGCTGCTCACGGCGGTGATCTGCCTGCTGCTCGGCACGGGGGTGCCGACCACCGCCAACTACATTCTGGTGGCGACGCTGATGGCGCCGGTGATCGTGGAACTCGGCGCAAGAAGCGACCTCGTGATCCCGCTCATCGCGGTGCACCTGTTCGTTTTCTATTTCGGCATCATGGCCGACGTCACCCCGCCCGTGGGGCTTGCCTCCTACGCGGCGGCGGCGATCTCGGGCGCTGATCCGAACGCCACCGGGATGCAGGCCACCTGGTACAGCTTTCGCACCGCGCTGCTGCCGTTCATCTTCATCTTCAATCCGCAGATCCTTTTCATCGGCGTGGGCTCGTGGTGGGAGGTGATCATGGTGTGCCTCTCGGCCACCGTTGCCTCGCTTCTGTTCGCCGCCGCGACGATGGGCTACTTCCGGGCCCGCTGCACCTGGCTGGAGATCGGGCTGCTGCTGGCGGCGACGTTCCTGTTCTTCCGCCCCGACTGGGTGATCGACGGCTTCTATCCCAAGTATGTGACGGCCCCCGCGCAGGAGCTCATCAAGGTGGCCGACACCCTGCGCACCGACGAGTGGTTGGTAATGCGCATCCAGGGCGATTCGGTGGAGGGCGAGAAAATCACCAAGACCGTTGCGCTGCCGATGGGTGAAGGCGCCAACGGCAGTGAACGCATCCGCAACGCGGGAGTGATGCTCGCCGGGACGGCCAATGTGCCGCTGATCGCGAACGTCAAGTTCGGCAGCCGGGCGAGGAAGCTCGGCATCGAGCAGGGTTACAGGATCGTCGAGCTGAAACTCCCCAACCGCGAGCGCCCTTCGTCGTACTGGGTGTTCATCCCCGCGGCGCTGCTGGCGGCGTTCATTTGGTTCCTGCAGCGCACGCGCGCGCAGCGCCCGCAGCCGGCCTGAACGCACGCCCGCGGCGTCCGGCGATGACCTAGTTTGCGCGCAGCGTGGCGTAAGCAAGCAGCGCCGCGCTCAGCGCCACCACTCCCGCCGCCACGAACACTGCCGAAGAGTGCGCGCGCTCAAGTAACAGTCCGCCAGCGGCGAGGCCCACGCCCACGCCGGTCAACAGGCAGCATGTCGACCAGGTAAACGCCTCGGTCGCGTACCGCGGCGGCGCGGTCCTGGCGACGAGCATCGACTGGATGATCAGCGCTGGCGCCATGACCGCACCCGCCGCGATGCCAAGCGCTGTGAACACGAAGACGTTTGCGACCAGCGCAAGCAAGGCGATGCCGATGCCCATGATCGAGAGCATCAAGGCGAACTGGCGCGCGAGCGGCAGGCGCCAACTGCGGCTGCCGTAGGCGAGACCGCCAACTGCGCTGCCGACGCTCATCAGGCCGAGAATCAATCCCGCGAGCGCAGGCATACTGGATTCCGCAGCGTACGCAGTCACGCCAATCTCGAGCAAGCCGAAGGCACCTGAGTACGCGAGGATTACCGCGAGCAGGGGAACGAACCCACGCACCGAAAGCGGCCCGGTAAGGCTGGGCGCGCTGCGCTCCTCGACGCGCCATTGCGCAAGAACGGGCGAACGCAGGAAAAGAAGCGTGCCGGCGAGGCCACAACCGGCAGCGAACAGTATGGCCGCACCGGCGTACAGATGCGCGACGAACAGCGCCACCAGCATCGGTCCGATGATGAAGATGATCTCGATAAGGACCGATTCCAGCGAGTAAGCGGTGGCGAGCTGCGCTTCTTCGAGCAATCGCTGGCGCAAGAACGTGCGCAGGCACACGGTGATAGGTGGAAAGCTGGCGCCAGCGAGCGCTGCGAGTGCGAATGCGGTCCATAGCGGCGAGCCGAAGCGCAGAGCTGAAACCAGCGCGATCAACGTTGCCGGAAAGACGAACGCAGCGATCAGCAGCGTACGCGCGGGTCCGGTGCGGTCGATGACGCGGCCGAGCACGGGCGCCATGGCCGCGAGTCCTGCGAGATAGCAGGCCGCGACGGCGCCCGCGAGGCCGAACGAGCCGGTGGACGCCTGCGTCGCGAGCAGGATCGCGAGGCCCAGGATGCCTATGGGAAGGCGGCCGATGACGGAGGCGACGATGGTGCGCCTCAGTTCGAGTCGTTCCAGCAGGGTGGAGTAGCGGGCGAGAGAGATCACGGGGCGCGACGCGAAAGGGTCGCGATTGTCGCACGCAGGGCAGGATTGCTGCGACGCAGCAATACTCTAAGTGGCTCTTGTTTCACGTGGAACATCCTGCGGGGAGCAGGCCTGCGCTAGTTTCACGTGGAACGTTCACGTATCATGCCGCCTTCTCAGAATCGCCCTGCATGCTGTATCCGACCGAGTTCGACGTCATTGTGGTGGGTGGTGGCCATGCCGGCACAGAAGCCGCCCTCGCCGCCGCCCGCATGGGCAGCCGCACCCTGCTGCTCACCCATAGCATCGAGACACTGGGCCAAATGTCGTGCAATCCCTCGATCGGTGGGATCGGCAAGGGACACCTGGTCAAGGAAATTGACGCTCTGGGCGGTGCCATGGCGCTCGCCACGGACCAGGCTGGAATTCAGTTCCGCATCTTGAATTCCTCGAAGGGTCCGGCGGTACGGGCGACACGTGCTCAGGCAGACCGGGTCCTTTATCGGCGCGCGATTCGCAGACGGCTGGAGGATCAACCGAACCTGACCCTGTTCCAGCAGGCGGTGGATGACATCATTCTGGAGGGAGACTGCGCCGCGGGAGTGATCACCCAACTGGGTATTCGGTTCCGCGGCCGCGCCGTGGTCCTTACCGCTGGAACTTTCCTCTCCGGGCTCGTCCATGTCGGATTGCAGAACTATCAGGCAGGGCGTGCGGGTGATCCCGCTTCAGTGACACTCGCGGCGCGCCTGCGGGAGATGAAATTACCGGTCGGCAGGCTGAAGACCGGCACGCCGCCCCGATTGGACGGCCGCACGATTGATTTCTCGGTCATGGAGTGCCAGCCGGGAGATTCTCCGGAACCCGTTTTTTCTTTTGTCGGCCGGCGGGACATGCATCCGCGCCAGCTGCCATGCTGGATCACCCACACCAATGACCGCACCCATGCGGCGATCCGCAAAGGGTTGGACCGCTCGCCGATGTACACGGGCGTGATCCAGGGTGTTGGTCCGCGGTACTGTCCTTCGATCGAGGACAAGATTCACCGCTTCGCCGACAAGGTCAGCCACCAGATCTTCCTCGAGCCCGAGGGTCTGGAAACCCACGAGATCTATCCCAACGGCATCTCGACCAGCTTGCCGTTCGACGTCCAGATGGAGCTGGTGCGTTCGATCCGCGGGCTCGAGCAAGCGGACATTCTGCGTCCCGGCTATGCCATCGAGTACGACTACTACGATCCGCGCAACCTGAAGTCGTCGCTCGAGACGAAAACCGTGGGCGGACTCTATTTCGCCGGCCAGATCAATGGCACGACCGGTTACGAGGAGGCGGCGGCGCAAGGCCTGCTGGCCGGGGCCAACGCCGCCTTGCACGCGCGCGGCGAATCGCCCTGGTGCCCACGCCGCGACGAGGCCTACCTCGGAGTTCTGGTGGACGATCTGGTCACCCGCGGTGTGTCGGAGCCGTACCGCATGTTCACCAGCCGCGCCGAGTACCGCCTGATGTTGCGGGAGGACAACGCGGATCTGCGCCTCACGCAGATCGGCCGCCAGCTTGCGCTGGTGGACGATGCGCGATGGGACACTTTTTGCCGCAAACGGGAAGCCATCGCACGCGAGCAAGTGCGGCTGGAGCAGCTGTGGGTTACGCCCAATGCACTCGCTGATGCTGATGCGACCCGCGTTCTTGGCAAGCCGATCGAGCGGGATTACTCGTTCGCCACACTCCTGCGCCGTCCGAATGTAAGCTATCGCTCACTTATGACACTACCAAATGCTGGCAATGGCGTAGAAGACGACCTGGTCGCGCAGCAAGTGGAGACCCAGGCGAAGTACCAGGGATACATCGACCGTCAGAAAGATGAAGTGCAGCGACGTGTCGAGCAGGACGACTTGAAACTCCCGGCCGAGCTCGATTACCTCGCGGTGCGCGGACTGTCGAAGGAAGTGCAGCAAAAGCTTGAGCAGCAGCGGCCCGAGACGCTAGGGCAAGCGGCGCGCATTTCGGGGATCACTCCCGCCGCGATCTCCCTGCTGCTGGTGCATCTCAAGAGAGGCCTGCGGCCGCAGAAGAAGCGTGCATGAGGCCGCAACAGGCCGCGCTGCAGCGCGGACTCGACGAACTGGCCCTGGCGCTGCCCGAGGGCGCGCAGGAAAAGTTGCTCGCCTACCTCGAACTGCTCGCGAAATGGAACAAGACCTATAACCTGACCGCGATCCGCGACCCGGAAAAGATGATCAGCCACCACCTGCTCGATTCGCTCGCCGTTCTGCCACATCTGCCGGCGGGACCGCTTGCGGACGTCGGCTCGGGCGGCGGCCTGCCAGGAATTCCCCTCGCCATCGCGGAGCCCGCGCGGGACGTGACGCTCAACGACGCCAACCACAAGAAGGCGGCGTTCCTGCAACAGGCGGTGATCGAGCTGAAGCTGACGAACGCGCATGTGCGCATTGGCCGCGTGCAGGCCTGGCGTCCGGCGCAACGGTTTGCGTGCGTGATCACGCGCGGTTTCGCCGAGCTCGCCGATTTCGTCTCCGCCTGTAGGCACCTGCTCGCCCCGGGCGGCGTGCTCGCCGCGATGAAAGGCGTGTTCCCGCAAGCCGAACTGGAACGCGTGCCCGCCAGCGCCGAATGCCGCGATGTGCGCCGCCTGCATGTGCCGCTGCTGGAGGCGGAGCGCCACCTGGTGCTGTGCCGCTGCCAGGACTGAACCATGGCGCGCGTCATTGCGGTGGTGAACCAGAAGGGCGGCGTCGGCAAGACGACGACCAGCGTCAATCTCGCCGCGGCACTCGCGCGCGCCGGCCAGCGCACCCTGCTCGTTGACCTCGACCCGCAGGGCAATGCCACCATGGGCAGCGGCGTGGACAAGCGCGCCGCGGCGCGCACTGTGTATCAGGTGTTGCTCGGGCTGGGCGAGATCGCCAACATCCGCACGCGCGCGGAACGTGGCGGCTACGACCTGCTGCCCGCCAACCGCGAACTTGCCGGTGCGGAGATCGAACTGGTCGAACTGCAGAATCGGGAAAGTCGCCTCAAGTCGGCGCTGGCCTCGGTCGAGCGGGACTACGACTTCGTGTTCATCGATTGCCCGCCTTCGTTGTCGCTGCTGACGCTGAACGGCCTGGTGGCGGCGCAGTCGGCGCTGATCCCGATGCAGTGTGAGTACTACGCGCTCGAGGGCTTGACCGATCTCGTCGGCACCATCAAGCGGGTGCGCGCGAATTTTAATCCGAAGCTCGAAATCGCCGGGCTGCTGCGCACCATGTACGACGCGCGCAATACTCTCGCGCAGCAAGTGTCCGACCAGCTAGAAGCGCACTTCGGGGACAAGGTCTATCGCAGCATCGTTCCACGCAACGTGCGACTGGCCGAAGCGCCGAGCTATGGCACCCCGGCGATCCTGTGGGATCCGGAATCCAAGGGGGCCCAGGCCTATCTCGCGCTGTGCGAGGAAGTGCTCGAGCGGGAGCGTGTCGGGCTGACGGTGGTGGATTGAGGGAGCTATGAGCAAGCCAAGAGGACTGGGACGCGGACTGGAGGCGCTGCTTGGCGCCGGCGAGGCGCCGCGCGACGCGCTCGCCACGTTGCCGGTGGGCCGCATCCGGCCCGGCAAGTACCAGCCGCGTACCCGCATGGGCCAGGAGTCCCTCGCCGAGCTCGCTGCGTCCATCAAGTCGCAGGGGCTGATTCAGCCGGTGCTGGTGCGGCCCGTGGACCGCGATCGCTACGAGCTGATCGCGGGCGAGCGACGCTGGCGCGCGGCACAGATGGCTGGTTTGCTGGAGATCCCGGCGCTGGTGCGAGAGGTGCCGGACGAATCGGCGCTGGCGATGTCGCTGATCGAAAACATCCAGCGCGAGAACCTCAATCCCATGGAAGAAGCGGCCGGCCTGCAGCGGCTGGTCGACGAATTCCGCATGACGCACGAGCAGGCCGCGGACGCCGTGGGCCGTTCGCGCAGTGCCACCACCAACCTGCTGCGCTTGCTGCGCCTTGCCAAGCCGGTGCAGGCAATGGTGATGGAAGGGGTGCTCGAAATGGGCCATGCGCGCGCGGTGCTGGCGCTCGAAGGCGCGCGCCAGATCGAAGCAGCAAACCGCGTGGCCGCGCGCGGGCTGTCGGTGCGCGAAACCGAGGCGCTGGTGGCAAAGATGCTGCGCGGGCAAGGCGCGCGGCGCGCAACCAAACCGGATCGCGACCTCGAACGCCTGGAGGAAGAGGTGTCCGGGCGGCTTGGCACTACGGTCCAGATACTCGCTGGCCGTAAAGGCAGGGGGAAGGTGATCGTGCACTTCGCGGGACTCGATCACCTCGACCAGCTGCTGAAGAAGTTGCGCTGAGGGCGAAACAGTGTCGATGTTGCAGCGCAATGCGTTGACCGTTCTTGGTGCAAACCGCTAAAATCGCGCGGCTTTGCAGGGTGTAGAGGATATGAACGCCAGCCTTGGCGCCCTGCGCAAGCCGATTCGCACCGTCCTGCGGTGGCAGTTGATGGCCACTGCGGTTCTGACACTCGCCGGGGGGATTCTGGCGGACGTCGACGGCGCACTGTCCGCGGTCTTGGGTGGCGCGGTCAGCCTCTGCGCCGGCTGGGTTTCCGCGGTGGTAGCAGCGAAGGGCAAGGCGCAGTCCGCAGGGGAAGTCCTGATCGGCGCGCTGATGGCCGAGGGCGTCAAGATCGGCCTCATCGTGATTCTGCTGTGGCTGGTGCTCGCGGCGTACGACAGTGTGGTCGCGCCCGCGTTTTTCGGATCGTTCATCGTGACGGTCCTGATTTTCGGCATGGCGTTTTTTGTTCGCGACTACGACTAGGCAATGGCTTCCGGCAAAGATTTCAACGCGACGGACTATATTCAGCACCACCTGACCTTCCTCACCAGGCCGGTCGGTGACGGCAGCTTCTGGGCGCTGAACGTGGACTCAGTGGCGACTGCGGCGCTCCTCGGCCTGCTCGGTTTGGGCGTCTTGTGGTGGATCGTGCGCGGCGCGACCCCTGGGGTGCCGAACCGGCGCCAGGCTTTCGTCGAACTCGCCTTTGAGTTTGTCGACGAGCAGGTGAAGGGAATCTTCCACCACGGCGACCGCAATCGCTTCGTCGCGCCCGCTGCGCTCACGGTGTTCGTCTGGGTGCTGCTGATGAACGCCATGGATTTCCTGCCGATCGACTTCATCGCCGGCGGACTAGAGCTGCTCGGCTTGCATGCCTGGCGTCCGGTGCCTACCGCGGACGTCAACACCACCTTCGCCCTCGCGCTGTCGGTCTGGTTCCTGATGATCTGGTTCTCGATCGCGTCCAAAGGGCTGGGCGGCTGGATCCACGAACTATTGTGCGCGCCGTTTGGAATCAAGCCGCTCTGGGCGTCGCCGCTGCTGGTGTTCTTCAACCTGCTGTTCAACTTCATCGAGTATGTGTCAAAGCCGCTGTCGCATTCGCTTCGGTTGTTCGGCAACATGTACGCGGGCGAGATCATCTTCCTGCTGCTCTGGCTGCTGGCAGCGACTGGCATCTTCGGCACGGTGCTGGCCGCGGTTCTCGGCCTGGGCTGGGCGATCTTCCACATCCTGATCGTCGTACTGCAGGCCTACATCTTCATGATGCTGACCGTCGTGTACCTCGCGATGGCGCACGAACACCACTAACCACCGCAAACGACTCTCGCCCAGGAAAGGAACTACGATGGAAAAACTTCAAATGATGGCCATGATCCAGGCCTACACCGGCATCGGCATCGGCCTCATGATCGGCGTCGGCGCCGCGGGCGCCTGCATCGGCGTCGGCATCATGTGCAGCCGCTTCCTCGAAGCCGCAGCGCGCCAGCCCGAACTCACCAACTCGCTGCAAGCCAAGGTGTTCCTGCTGCTGGGCCTGATCGACGCCTCGTTCATCATTGGCGTCGGCCTGGCGATGATGTTCGCATTCGCCAATCCCTTGCTCGCAGTCATTCGCTGACCGATACCCGTAGGGGCTGCAATGAGCTTCAACCTCACGCTGATCGCGCAGGCCGTCGCGTTTGCGCTGTTCATCTGGTTCACGGTCAGATTCATCTGGCCGCCGATGCTGCGCGCCATCGAGGCGCGGCAAAAAGCCATCGCTGACGGACTGGCCGCGGGCGAGCAGGGCCGCAAGTCACTCGAGGTGTCGAGCAAACAGGCCGAGCAGGCGATCCAGGACGCGCGCGGCCGGGCCGCGGAAATCGTGTCGCAGGCGGAGAAGCGCGGGGCGCAGGTGGTCGAGCAAGCGAAGGCCAGCGCCAAGGCGGAAGGCGAGCGGGAAAAAGCCGCGGCCAAGGCCGACATCCAGCAGGAAGTATCGCGTGCGCGCGAGAAGCTGCGCGACCAGGTCGCCGCGCTGGCGGTGGCCGGCGCGGAGAAAATCCTGCGCCGCGAGGTGGACGCCAAGACGCACGCCGAACTGCTCGACGTCATCAAGAAACAGCTCTAGGCACAGATGGCCGAACCCAGCACCATCGCGCGTCCCTACGCAGAAGCGGCCTTCAGGCTTGCCGACGCCCAACACAAGCTCGCCGAATGGTCGGTGGCGCTGGCGAATCTTGCCGCCGTGGCGGCGGACGAACGCGTGCGCGGGGCGGCGGGCGACCCGAAGCTGTCCGCGGCAAAGCTTGCCGGCCTGATTATCTCGATCCTCGCCGGCAAGCTCTCCGGCGACGCGGAGAATTTCGTGCGCGTGCTGGCGGAAAACGGCCGCTTGGACGTGGTGACGGAGATCCGCGCGCATTTCGAAGCGCTGAAGAACGAGCGTGAAGGCACGGTCGAGGCCGAGGTGGTGACGGCGTTCGAAATGGACCAGGACCAGCTCGCTGACCTGGTCGCGCGGCTGGAGAAGAAAACCGGCCGCAAGGTGAAGGCCCGCGTTAGCGTGGACAAGTCGCTGATTGGCGGAGTCAAGGTGGCGATCGGAGACAAGGTTATCGACGGTTCCGCGCGCGCCCAGCTGGCCGCGCTCGAGAACGCACTGAAAGCTTAAGGAGCAGTCATGCAACTCAACGCGTCCGAAATTTCTGAACTGATCAAGAACCGGATTCAGAACCTGGATGCCGGCGCGCAGATGCGCACCCAGGGAACCGTGGTGTCGGTAACCGACGGCATCTGCCGCATCCACGGCCTGTCGGACGTGATGCAGGGCGAGATGCTGGAATTTCCGAAGAACACTTTCGGCCTGGCACTCAACCTGGAGCGCGATTCGGTCGGCTCGGTGATCCTGGGCGAATACGAGCACATCACCGAGGGCGACACGGTGAAGTGCACCGGCAAGATCCTTTCGGTGCCGGTCGGCCCCGAGCTGCTCGGGCGCGTGGTGAATTCCCTCGGCGCGCCGATCGACGGCAAGGGCCCGATCAACGCCAAGATGACCGACGTGATCGAGAAGGTCGCCCCGGGCGTGATCGCGCGGCAATCGGTGTCGCAGCCGGTGCAGACCGGCCTCAAGGCGATCGACGCGATGGTGCCGATCGGCCGCGGCCAGCGCGAACTGATCATCGGTGACCGCCAGACCGGGAAGACCGCGGTGGCGGTGGATACCATCATCAACCAGAAGGGCAAGGACCTGTTCTGCGTCTACGTAGCGATCGGCCAGAAGGCCTCGACCATCGCCAACGTGGTGCGCAAGCTCGAGGAACACGGCGCCATGGCCTACACCATCGTGGTGGCGGCGACGGCCTCGGAATCGGCGGCGATGCAGTTCATCGCCCCGTATTCCGGCTGCACCATGGGCGAGTACTTCCGCGACCGCGGCCAGGACGCGCTGATCATCTATGACGATCTGACCAAACAGGCCTGGGCCTATCGCCAGGTGTCGCTGCTGCTACGCCGACCGCCGGGGCGCGAAGCCTACCCGGGCGACGTGTTCTATCTGCACTCGCGCCTGCTGGAGCGCGCCGCACGCGTAAACCCCGACTACGTCGAGAAGTTCACCAAGGGAGCGGTCAAGGGCAAGACCGGCTCGCTCACCGCGCTGCCGGTAATCGAAACCCAGGCCGGCGACGTGACCGCGTTCGTGCCGACCAACGTGATCTCGATTACCGATGGCCAGATCTTCCTGGAGACGGACCTGTTCAACGCCGGCATCCGGCCCGCGATCAACGCCGGCATCTCGGTGTCGCGCGTGGGCGGCGCTGCGCAGACCAAGATCATGAAGCGCAAGGACACGGGCGGTGGCGTGCGCCTCGCGCTTGCACAGTACCGCGAACTCGCGGCCTTTGCGCAATTCGCCTCCGACCTGGACGAAGCCACGCGCAGGCAGCTCGAGCTGGGGCGCATGGTGACCGAGCTGATGAAGCAGCCGCAGTACCGCCCGCTGCAAGTGTGGGAAATGGCAATGACGCTGTTCGCGGTGAACAACGGCTTCTTCAACGACATCGACGTGAAGAAGGCGCTGGCCGCCGAGCGCTCCATGCGCGACTACGTCAAGAGCAAGTACGCCGCGCTGGTGGCACGCATGGAAGACAAGAAGGACCTTGCCGGCGACGACGAGAAGGAGCTCAAGGAAGCGATCGCCGATTGGAAGAAGAACGGTTCCTACTGAGCTGAGGAAACAGCACCGTGCCGGGCACCAAAGAAATACGGGTGAAGATCAAGAGTGTGCAGAACACTCGGAAGATCACCAAGGCCATGGAAATGGTCGCTGCCTCCAAGATGAGGAAGGCGCAGGAGCGCATGCGCATGGCGCGCCCCTACGGCGAGAAGATCCGCAACGTCGCTGCGCACATCAGCCACGCCAATCCCGAGTACCGCCATCCTTTCCTGGTGCAGCGCGATTCGGTGAAGCGTGTCGGAATCATCGTCATCACGACCGACAAGGGCCTGTGCGGGGCGCTCAATACCAACCTGCTGCGCCTGGCGCTCAACCAGTACAAGGCGTGGCAGGCCGAGGGCGAGGAAATCGACGTCTGCTGCATCGGCAACAAGGGCTTCGGGTTCATGCAACGGCTGGGCGCCAACATCGCGTCGCACGCGATTCAGCTCGGCGACCGTCCACAGATGGACAAGCTGATCGGCACCATCAAGGTGATGCTCGACGGCTACACCAAGGACCGCTTTGACCGCCTGGTAATCGGTTACAACCGGTTCTTCAATACCATGAAGCAAGAGCCGGTGATCGAACAGCTGCTGCCGCTTTCGGGCGAGCGCATGGGCGCCCCGGAGACGGTGTGGGACTACCTGTACGAGCCGGAGGCCAAGGCGGTGCTCGACCAGGTGATGACGCGCTACATCGAGGCGATCATTTTCCAGGCGGTGGCCGAGAACATGGCGTCCGAGCAATCGGCGCGCATGGTGGCGATGAAGGCGGCCTCGGATAACGCCGGTGATCTGATCGACGAGCTGACTTTGATCTACAACAAGAATCGCCAGGCCGGCATCACCAAGGAACTATCGGAAATCGTGGGCGGCGCTGCCGCCGTGTAAAGGAAACTCATGGCACAAGCACAAGGCACCATCGTCCAGTGCATCGGCGCGGTCACCGACATCGAATTCCCGCGCGAAGCGATGCCCAAGATCTACGATGCGCTGATCCTCGAGGACACGGGCGAGGCGGGTCTCGCCGAGAAGGGCCTTACCTTCGAGGTCGAGCAGCAGCTGGGCGACGGCGTGGTGCGCTGCATCGCGCTCGGATCCTCAGACGGCCTGCGCCGCGGCATGAAGGTGAAAAGCACCGGCGCGCCGATTTCGGTTCCTGTGGGCCAGGGCACGCTCGGCAGGATCATGGACGTGCTTGGCCGGCCGATCGACGAAGTCGGCCCGATCAAGTCGGACCAGCGCCGCTCGATCCATCAGGCGGCGCCGAAGTTCGACGAGCTCTCGCCCTCGGTGGAGTTGCTCGAGACCGGCATCAAGGTGATTGACCTGATCTGCCCATTCGCCAAGGGCGGCAAGATCGGCCTGTTCGGCGGCGCCGGCGTCGGCAAGACGGTGAACATGCTGGAGCTGATCAACAACATCGCGACCCAGCACTCGGGACTGTCGGTGTTCGCCGGCGTGGGCGAGCGCACGCGCGAAGGCAACGACTTCTATCACGAGATGATGGAAGCGGGCGTGGTCAAGATCGACAACCTGCCGGAGTCCAAGGTGGCGATGGTGTTCGGCCAGATGAACGAGCCGCCGGGCAACCGGCTGCGCGTGGGCCTCACCGGCCTCACCATGGCCGAGTACTTCCGCGACGAAGGGCGCGACATCCTGTTCTTCGTCGACAACATCTACCGCTTCACGCTCGCCGGGGTGGAGGTCTCGGCGCTGCTCGGCCGGATGCCTTCCGCGGTTGGCTACCAGCCGACCCTCGCCGAGGAGATGGGGCGGCTGCAGGAGCGCATCACCTCGACCAAGACTGGCTCGATCACCTCGGTGCAGGCGATTTACGTGCCGGCCGACGACCTGACCGACCCGTCGCCCGCTACGACGTTCGGCCACCTCGACGCGACCGTGGTGCTGTCGCGAGACATCGCATCGCTCGGCATCTACCCCGCAGTGGATCCACTCGACTCGACCTCGCGCCAGGTGGACCCCAACACCATCGGCGAAGACCACTACAACACCACGCGCGCGGTGCAGGCAACGCTGCAGCGCTACAAGGAATTGCGCGACATCATCGCCATCCTTGGCATGGACGAACTCGCGCCCGAGGACAAGCAGGCGGTGTCCCGCGCGCGCAAGATCCAGAGGTTCCTGTCGCAGCCCTTCACCGTGGCGCAGAACTTCACCGGCACGCCGGGCAAGTACGTTTCGCTCAAGGACACCATCAAGGGCTTCAAGATGATCGTCAACGGCGAGTGCGATGCCTTGCCTGAGCAAGCCTTCTACATGGTCGGGCCGATCGAAGAGGCGTTCGAGAAAGCCAAGACCCTGCAGTAGCCATGGCTGCCGCCACCATCCACGTTGACGTCGTCAGCGCCGAAGCCTCGATCTACTCCGGCGAGGCGGAGTTCGTCGTCCTGCCCGGCGAGGCGGGTGAGCTTGGCATCTATCCGCGCCACACCCCGCTCATCACTCGCATCAAGCCGGGCGCGGTGCGCATCACCCCGGCGGGCGGCGGCGAGGAGCAGCTGATCTTCGTCGCGGGCGGTATCCTCGAAGTGCAGCCCAGGGTGATCACGGTGCTCGCCGACACGGCGATCCGCGGCGCGGACCTCGACGAGGCGAAGGCGAACGAGGCGCTGAAGAAGGCCGAGGAAGCGCGCGCCAAGGCGCAGGATAAGCAGGAAATCGCGGCGGTGGAAGGTGAGCTTGCGATGCTCGCCGCGCAGCTCGCGGCAATCCGCAAGCTGCGCAAGCGCTAGCGCGGGGCAGGCTAGCGGTCCGCCCGCCTTGTGACCGCCTGATAAGCAGCGACGATTCTCAGCACTTCCTCGTTGGTCACGCTTGCAAGGCCGCAGTCCAGTTTTTCTCCTGCGATGCGGGTCTCATTCGACACCGCGCCGGGAGCCGTTTTCATGAATTCCGCCCCGGTGAAGCTAGGCGACAGATCGCCAAGGCCGCTGTCGATCTTCTCGCCCGCCACTTGGTGAATATTGCGCATTCCGTCGGTAGCGTCTCCGCCGAAAGCCAAAGGAGCAAACAGGACAACCAACATCGCAAGGCCTGCCGCGGTCGGATTTTTCACGATCTCTCCAATTCGGTTGTTTGCCACACCCGAAACGCGGCAATTCCGATGCCAAGTGGCATACGGCCCTGGGCGTGGCGGCGGTGTGATTTAGCGCACGCTCCGCCGGGAGATCGCTGTCGACTCAGACGACGCATTGTCAGTCGCTCAACAGCGCGGTGGGCCCACCCGGCCGCTTACGCGGGCGGCGTGGCGTACGGTTCGTCCGGCGCGAAGAATTCGGTTTCCTTCAGTCCCCCGGCGGTCCACTCCAAAACCGCTGCGTTGGCGAGCAGCGCGCGCTGGTAGGCCATCGTCTCGTCCGCAAGCTCGACCTCGTAGGTGACAAAGCGCGTGGCCACCGGTGCGTAATACGCATCAGCCGCGCTGAACGTGCCGAAGAGATACGGCCCGCCCTTGCCGAATTTCGCCCGCGTATCGGTCCAGATCGCGCAGATGCGCGCGATGTCCTTTGCCACGTCCGGGCTCATGCCTTTGCCCGGATGGCGGCTGCGCAGATTCATGGGCATGGCGGAACGCAGGGCGCGAAACCCGGAATGCATCTCGCAGGCGATGCTGCGCGCGCGAGCGCGCGCTTGCGGATCCGCAGGCCACAGGCTCTTGTCGGGATATAGTTCGCACGCGCGCTCAACGATCGCGAGTGTGTCCCAGGTCGGAAAACCCGAACCCGGCTCGCCTTCCCAGAGCACGGGCACGAGGCCCGAAGGCGAGAGCTCGCCGATGTTCGCCTTCCAGTCCTGCGAGTCGAACTTGAGGACGCGCTCACGGAACGGGACGCCACAACCGCGCAGCGCTACCCAGGGACGCATGGACCAGGACGAGTAATTCTTATTGCCGACGATCAGCGTGAGGTCCGGGCTCATGACGCGATTTGACCTCGGGCACGCCGCATTGGCAAGAGCACAGTCAGGAAGCTGTGCAAGAAGAAGTCAGCCTGCGACACGCAGCCTTGACCCGGCTCCCGTCGTCCCGGCACGATGTCGCATGGAGCCATCGGGTGCGGGTCGCGGCCGGGGTGACGGTTCGGCGGCCGGATGGGCTGTTGCCTCCGTCTGTGCTGCGCTCTGTTTTTCCTGCGTACCCGCAGTTGCGGACGATTCTGTACGCGCCGGTGCCGTCCCCTCATTTTTCGAGCTCGAAGCCGCCGGCGCAGTGATCGGCGAAGTGCGCATCGTTGCGCAGAACATCTTCGACCTGGATGATCCCAAGGAGAACAATGCGCTGTTCCGCCTCGCCAACCTGCTGCACATCCAGACCCGCCCGAGCGTGATCCGCCGCTCGCTGCTGTTTCGCAGCGGCGAGCGGGTTTCCTTGCGCGTGATCGAGGAATCGGAGCGCGCGCTGCGCGCCAACAGCTACCTGTACGATGTCAGTATCCGGCCGGTCGCCTACCGTGGCGGCATTGTGGACATCGAGGTGCGCACGCGCGACACCTGGACGCTCCAACCCGGAATCAGTTACAGCCGCGGCGGGGGCAGCAGCACGAGCGGGTTGGAGCTGAAGGAGAAAAACCTGTTCGGCACCGGGGTTTCGGTCGGGATCGCGAGCACCTCCACGGTGGACCGCTCAGGCTCGGAATTCGAATTCGCGCACCATCAGGTTTTCGGCGGCTGGACCGACTTCAGCTTGAAGCAGGCCGATTATAGCGACGGGTCCAGCCACTCGGTCTCGCTGGTCCGCCCGTTCCATGCGCTCGACGCGCGCTGGGCGCTCGGTGCTTCCACCGGACAATTCGACCAGATCGATTCCGTGTACAGCAACAGTGTGGTCGTCGGCCAGTATCGCCACCGGCAGAAGAGCGCTGAAATTTTCGGCGGCTGGTCGAACGGCCTGGTCGATGGCTGGGTACAGCGCTTTTCAGTCGGCGCGGGATATACGGACGACAGCTACGTGATCGATCCATCGCTCGTCCTGCCCGCACAGCTGCCGCCCGACCAGACGTTGGCGTACCCGTTCATCCGTTACGAAGTGATCGAGGACAGGTACGCCAGAGTCAGCAACCGCGACAAGATCGGGCGTCCAGAATTCTTCGCCATGGGATTCAACTCACGCCTGCAACTGGGCCGCGCCTCGACGAGCTTCGGGTCGACGCGGGACCTGTGGCTTTATTCCGGCGCGATCAGCAAGGGCTTCGAGTCGGTGGGCGGCGGCGAGCTGTTGACCGGACTCACTTTCTCCGGGCAGCACGCCGACGGCCAGGACGAGCGCCAGTTCCTTGGCGCCACGACCCGATATTTCCTGCCCCAGGGGGCGCGCGGCTTGTTCTATGCCGCGGCATTCCTCGACGCAGTCAAGAACCCCGGCCCTGCCGACCAGCTCCTGCTGGGCGGCGACAACGGTCTGCGCGGGTATCCGTTGCGTTACCAGAGCGGCAATCAGCGGGCTTTGTTCGCCGTCGAAGAGAGGTTTTATACCGACTGGTATCCGTTCCAGTTGTTTCGGGTAGGCGGCGCGGTTTTCTTCGATGTCGGGCGCGCCTGGGGCGGCGACTTTCAGAACCTGGCGAATCCCGGCTGGTTGCGCGACATCGGCTTCGGGCTGCGGGTGTTCAGCGACCGTTCGGCATTCGGCAATGTCCTGCACCTGGACGTGGCGTTCCCGCTCGATGCCGATGCCAATATCAAAAAAGTCCAGTTCCTGGTAAAGACCTACCTCACCTTCTGAGCCGAAGCAGGCGAGCGGGGAGGGCGGCTAGAGGAGGAGGCTAGCCCCGCGTCCCGCGCTCGCCGCCGCGGTTCTGCTCAGTAGCAACGCTCCCTGATTCGTCCTGGTGACCGGGGCCGCCTCGGCACGGCCGGCCAGCAGCAGTACTGTGGCGATCAGCACGACCGCGGCGGCCAATGCTATCGCCGCCGCGAGCGCGACGAACGCGATGAGATCGAAAGCGACGATGCGGGCATTGGCGGAAGGCGTCTGGCTGTGCATGGCGGCGGTGTCCCCGGGGTTGGCGCTGCTCCTGAGGGTGCATTGAAGAGGTCCGGGGCGGCTGCGCTCCGTCCGGTTGCGGCAAAGCCGGCGAAGAATTCTGGCAATCCCGTGGCAGGCGCGGCGGCGGCAGCAGTGTTGGGCTATAGTCGCCCGCCATGTCCCGCCGCATCGCCATCGTCGAGGACGATCCGGCCATCCGCGCCAATTACAGCGAAGCGCTGCGCAAGCACGGCTTCGAGGTAGGCGCCTACGCGGGCAGCACCGAGGCGCTGTCGGCAATGCGCGCGCGCCTGCCGGACCTCGCAATCATCGACATCGGCCTGGGCAGCGACGCGGACGCGGGCTTCGCGCTGTGCCGCGAGCTGCGCGCGCTGTCCGCGAACCTGCCGATCATCTTCCTCACCGCGCGCGACAGCGATTTCGACATCGTCTCGGGCTTGCGCCTCGGCGCCGACGACTATCTGACCAAGGACGTGAGCCTGCCGCACCTGCTGGCGCGCATCAGCGCGCTGTTCCGCCGCGCGGAGCTTTCGCGCGAGCCGCAGGCGCTCGAAGAGACCATCGAGCGTGGGGCGCTGACCCTGGACTTGAAGCGCTTCACAGTCACCTGGCACGGCAAGCCGGTAGCGCTCACCCTCACGGAGTTCTGGATGGTGCACGCTCTTGCCCGCCACCCGGGCCACGTGAAGAACCGCGACCAGTTGATGCGCGAGGCCAATCTGGTGGTGGACGACGGCACGGTGACCTCGCACGTGAAGCGCGTGCGGCGCAAGTTCCAGGGGGTCGAGGCCGCGTTCGACCATATCGAGACCGCCTACGGCATGGGCTACCGTTGGAAGGAGTAAAGCGGCGCTTTGCGCTCGGCTTGCGCGCCAAGCTGGCGCTGGTGTCGCTGGTTCTGCTCGCTCTGCCCTGGGTGGGAGTGCGCTATGTGAACGAACTGGAGCAGGTGTTGCTGGACGGCCAGCAGCGCGCGCTCATCGGCACCGCGCGCGCGATTGCCACCGCACTGCACGACCGCCCGCAACTTCTGGTGGCGCTGCCGGAGCGGGACGATGCCATGCGCCGCGAGGCGGAACTCGAGCTGCAGCGCATCGCGGAGAACGAAGGGCGCTTCCTCGACCCGGCTGCGACGCCGGTGCCGCTGGCGCGCGAAGCCGAACTTGCCGCCCGCGCCGCGCAGGAGGACATCGCGGCGATCCTGCGAGGGGTGCAGCGCACCGAATCACGCATCTGGGTAGTGAACCGCCGCTACCAGGTGCTGGCCCTGGCGGGCAGCCTGCGCCGCCCTGAGCTGCCCGCCGAGGAAAGCGGATTGCTGCGCGAGGCTTGGCGGGGCGTCGCCGGCTGGCTGATTCAGCGCCCGCGCGAGGATTTCGCCGAGGCGGTCCCGGACGACGTGCTCGCGACCGGGCGCGACATCGCGGCCGCTCTGCAGGGGACGCCGGGCAGCCGCACGCGCCGCACTATCGATGGCCGCGCCGTAGTGGTTTCTGCGGCGCACCCCGTGTGGAACCAAAACGAAGTCGCTGGGGCGGTGGTGGCGGAGGAGACCACCAACCCGATCGCCACGCTGCGCAGCGAAGCGCTGGAGCGACTGCTTGCCCTCACGCTGACGATTTTCCTCGGCGCGGCGGCGTTATTGATCGCGTATGCCTCCTGGCTTTCGCACCGCATCCGGCGCCTGCGCGACGAGGCGGAAAGCGCGATCGACGCGCGCGGCCGCATCGCACGCCTGTCCGCCGGGTCGGACGCGGGCGACGAGATCGGCGACCTGTCGCGCAGCTTCTCGGCCATGCTGGCCAAACTCGCGCAGCACCATGCGTACCTGGAGAGCATGGCGGGGCGCCTTTCGCACGAGCTGCGCACGCCGATCGCCGTGGTGCGCTCTTCGCTGGAGAACCTGAATCTGGCGGCGAGCGCCGGTGAGGGGCGCACCTACATCGAGCGCGCGGAGCAGGGACTCGCGCGGCTGAACACCATCTTGCAGAGAATGAGCGAGGCAAGCCGCCTGGAACAGAGCCTGCGCGCGGAGGAGCGCGAGCGCTTCGATCTGGCGGCGTTGATACAGGACTGCGTCGAGGGCTACCGGCTTGCTTACGCGCAGTCCCCGTTCGCCCTCGAGCTGCCCGGCCGCGCGTTGCAGGTCGCCGGAGCAGCGGATCTCGCGGCGCAGTTGCTCGACAAGCTGGTAGATAACGCAGTGGAATTCTCGCGGCCCGGCGAGCCGTTGCGCATCGCGCTGGAGCACCGCGATGGTGCTGCGTTGCTGTCCGTGGAGAACAAGGGCCCGCTGCTGCCCGCCGACATGCGTGGGCGGCTGTTCGAATCGATGGTGTCGGTGCGTGGCGAGCGAGCGGGCGGCGGACCGCACCTGGGTCTCGGCCTGTACGTCGCGCGGCTGATCGCGGAGTTCCACGGCGGCACCATCGACGCAGCCAACCTGGCCTCGGGCGACGGGGTCGTGCTGCGCGTGCGGCTGCCGCTGGCGCGCTAGAATCGCGCTCTTCATGAAGCCGCTCGCCGAGTTGCGCGGCGCAGGACGCCTGCGCGGCCTGCTGTTCGACATCGACGACACCCTGACCACGGCAGGCCGGCTGACCGCCCAAGCCTACTCTGCGCTCGAGCGGCTCAAGCAGTCTGAACGCATTGCGATCGCGGTGACTGGACGCCCCGCCGGCTGGTGCGACCACATCGCGCGCATGTGGCCGGTGGACGCGGTGGTGGGAGAGAATGGCGCGTTCTATTTCCGCCGGGAGAACGGCAAGCTGAGCAAGCGCTACCACGATGCGGATGCAGTGCGCGCAGGCAAGCGCGCGCGCCTCGCGGCGATCGCGCAGCGCATCCTCGCGAGCGTGCCGGGCTGTGCGCTGGCCTCGGACCACGCCTACCGCGAAACCGATCTGGCGATCGACTATTGCGAGGATGTGGCGCCGCTGCCCCTCGAGGCCGCGGAACGCATCGCCTCAGCAATGCGTGCAGCCGGGCTCAACGCGAAGATCAGTTCGATTCACGTGAATGGCTGGTTCGGCGGATACGACAAGCTGATGATGAGCAAAATCCTTTTCGCCGAAAAGTTTGCGACCGATCTGGATGCGGTGAACGCGCAGTACGCCTACGCCGGGGACTCGCCGAACGACGCGCCGATGTTCGCCTACTTCGAGAACTCGATCGGTGTGGCCAACATTGCGCGCTTCGCAGGCTGCTTGCCGGCACCGCCGAAGTACGTCACGCAAGCGCACGCCGGCGCGGGATTCGCGGAGCTCGTCTCGCACCTGCTGGGTGAGCGCTAGTGGTTATGGTGAAAAGGGGGACATGACATGGCAGGACCGCTGACGCACATCAAGGTGCTCGATCTGTCGCGCGTGCTGGCTGGTCCCTGGGCCGGGCAGAACCTCGCCGACCTGGGCGCGGAAGTGATCAAGGTCGAGCGGCCAAAGGTCGGAGACGACTCGCGCGCCTTCGGGCCGCCGTGGGTGAAGGACAAGGCGGGCAAGGACACAAAGGACTCCGCCTATTTCACCTCGGCCAACCGCGGCAAGAAGTCGATCACGGTGAACATCTCGATCCCGGCCGGGCAGGCGATCGTGCGGGAACTCGCGGACGTTTCCGACGTGCTGATCGAGAACTACAAATACGGCGACCTGGCGCGCTACGGACTGGGTTTTAACGACCTCAAGGTTCCATATCCGCGCCTCATCTACTGCTCGGTCACCGGCTTCGGCCAGACCGGCCCTTACCGCGAGCGGCCCGGCTACGACTTCATGATCCAGGGCATGGGCGGCATGATGAGTGTCACCGGGGAGCCGGGCAGCGAGCCGATGCGCGCCGGAGTGCCCGTTGCCGACATCATCACCGGCATGTACGCCTCGATCGCGATCTGCGCGGCGCTCGCGCACCGCGCGGTATCGGGCAAGGGACAGCACCTCGACCTCGCCCTGCTCGACTCGCAGATCGCGCTGCTCGCCTACCAGAACACCAACTACTTCGCCACCGGCAAGCCGCCTTCGCGCATCGGCAACCTGCACCCGAATATCGTGCCCTACCAGCCGTTTCGCACCGCCGACGGCGAAGTCATCATCGCCTGTGGCAACGATAACCTGTACCGCAAATTCTGTGAGGCGGCCGGTTGTCCGGGGCTGGCGGGCGACGCGCGCTTCGCCACCAACGGCAAGCGGGTGGAGAATCGCGCGGAGCTGACACGGCTGTTGCAGGAGATCTTTACGCGCCGCCCGACGCGCGAGTGGCTCGAGCTGCTGGAGGCCGCTGGCGTGCCCAACGGACCGATCAACGACGTAGCGCAGGTGTTCGAGGAACCGCAGGTGCGGGCGCGCGGCGTGCGCGTCGAACTCGAGCACGCGGTTGCGGGGAAGCTGCTATCGGTGGCGAGCCCGATGCGATTCTCGGGCACGCCGCTGGAGCACAAGCTCGCTCCGCCGCTCCTCGGCGCGAATACGGACGAAATTCTGCGCGAGCGCCTCGGCAGGAGCGCCGCGCAGATCGCGGCGCTGCGCGCCGAGGGCGTGATCTAGCCGCTCAGTTGTCGACCTTGGCGCCGGCGTCCTTGACGACCTTGGCCCACTTCACGATCTCGCTGCGCACGAGCTTGGCCATCTCCGGCTGCGACATGCCGCCGGGATCCGCGCCCTGCTCGGCCCAGATGTTCTTCAGCTGCGGCGCGTCCATCGCCGCAACCACTTCCTTCCACATGCGGTCCTTGATCGGCTGAGGCGTGCCCTTCAGCGCCCACAGGCCGTACCAGGTGCGCACCTCGTAACCGGGCACGCCAGCTTCGCCCACCGTCGGCACGTTGGGTAACACGGGGTTGCGCGCCACGCTGGTGACGGCCAGCGGAATCAGCTTGCCGCCTTTGATCTGCACTGAGGAGGTGCCCATGCCGTCGAACGCCAGGTCCACCTGGCCGGCGAGCAGATCGATCATCAGCGGACCCGCGCCGCGATAGGGGATGTGCACCATGAAGGTCTTGGTCATGGTCTTGAACAACTCGACCGAGAGATGGTGCGTGGTGCCGCTGCCGGCGGAGCCGTAGTTGAGGCGTCCCGGATTGGCGCGCGCGTATTTGATCAGGTCCTGCAGGGTCTTGAACTTATCGGCGTGCTTGGGATGCACCACGACGACGTTCGGGATGAATGCCGCGACCGTGATCGGCTCGAAGTCCTTTTCCAGGCTGTAGGACAACCGGGTGTAGAGGCTTTCCGCGATGGTGTGATGCACGGCACCGAAAAACCAGTTGTAGCCGTCCGGCGCGCGCTTGACCACGTTCGCAGCGCCGACCGTGCCTCCCGCGCCGCCCTGGTTCTCCACGATCACAGACTGTCCGATGGTCTGCGTCACGCGCGCCGCGATCGGCCGGGCGAAAGTATCGGTGCCGCCGCCCGCGGGGAACGGATTCAGAAAGGTGATGGGCTTGGTCGGCCAACTCTGCGCCGGCGCGGCAGTGCCGAAAGCTAGCAGCACCGCGCCGAGCGCGGCATGGATACGTTTCATTGCTCCTCCTATGGCTTTGTCAGTGTAATTTTTCCGGGCAAGTGTACACGTCTCAGCGGCCCGTAAACCCGGGCTGTGGTTCAGGCCGCCGCGCGTTTTTCTGCCGCGCGGATCGAGCAGAGGTATTCCATGGCTGACTGCACGCCGGCCTTCTTCACCGGCACGCCGGCGAGCTGCAGGCCCATCTCCACGCCGGCGAGGGTACCCATCAGCGTGAGGTCGTTGAAATCGCCCAGGTGGCCGATACGGAACACCTTGCCCGCGAGTTTTCCCAGGCCGGTGCCGAGCGACATGTCGAAATACTCGAGGATGATTTTGCGCACGCGGTCCGCGTCGTGCCCGGCAGGCAGGAGGACCGCGGTGAGCGCACCACTGTATTCCGCGGGATTGGTCGCCAGCACTTCCAGCCCCCAGGCGCGCACGGCGCGGCGCGTGGCCTCGGCATGGCGCTGGTGCCGCGCGAAGACGTTTTCGAGCCCCTCTTCATCCAGCAGCATTGTCAGCGCTTCGCGCAATCCGTACAGCAGGTTGGTCGCGGGCGTGTACGGGAAGTAGCCAGTCTTGCCGTTGGCGATCATCTCGTCCCAGCTCCAGTAGGAGCGCGGCAGCTTCGCGGCTTTCGAGGCGGCAAGGGCTTTGTCGGAGATCGCGTTGAACGACAGCCCCGGCGGAAGCATCAGGCCCTTTTGCGAGCCACCGACCGTGACGTCCACGCCCCACTCGTCGTGCCGGTAGTCGATCGAGGCGAGCGACGAAATCGTGTCCACCATCAGCAGCGCAGGGTGTCTCGCGGCGTCGATGGCCTTGCGCACTTCGCCGATGCGCGAGGTGACGCCTGTCGAAGTCTCGTTGTGCACCACGCACACCGCCTTGATGCGGTGGCCGGCGTCCTCGCGCAGCCGCTTTTCGATCGCCGCCGGATCTGCGCCGGTGCGCCAGTCGCCCGCGAGGAACTCAGGCTGCAACCCGAGCTTGAGCGCCATCGTCTGCCACAGGCCAGCAAAGTGGCCGGTCTCGTACATCAGGACTGGGTCGCCGGACGACAGCGTGTTCACCAGCGCGGCTTCCCAGGCGCCGGTGCCGGAGGCGGGATAGATCACCACCTGTCCCTTGGTCTTGAAAACGTGCTTCATTCCCGCGAGCACCGCCTTGCCCAGATCGGCGAAATCCGGGCCGCGGTGGTCCATGGTCGGGAAGTCGATCGCGCGAAGGACGCGGTCCGGGACGTTGGTAGGTCCGGGAATCTGGAGAAAATGCCTTCCAGCGGTTCTTTTCATCGAAATCTCCATACTTTGTATGCAAACCTCTGGCTAGCTCTCCTCAAGTTGCGCTTGTCCTGAAAGTTTTGTATTCTGCATGCAAAATGACGCCATCGCAAGATGCAGCACCTATTGCTCGTCGACCTCTGCACGAAGAGGCCACCGAAAAGCTGCGTGATCTGATCGTCCAAGGGCGTCTCGTCCCGGGCGCCCGGCTCAACGAACGACTCCTCACCTTGCAGCTTGGCGTGTCACGCACCCCGATACGCGAGGCCTTCAAGGTACTCGCTACCGAAGGCCTGGTCGAGTTGCTGCCGAACCGCGGCGCGATCGTTTCGGCGGTCGATCCCGTCCGGCTGGGGGAGTCACTGGCAGTACTTGGCGCGCTCGAAGCGCTGGCGGGGGAGTTCGCCTGCCTCAACGCGACCGACGGCCAGATCAACGAGATCCGCTCGCTGCAGCATGAAATGCTCGCCAACCATGCGCGCGGCGACCTGGCCGGCTACTTCAAGTTCATCCAGGCGATCCACCTGAAGATCGTGAAATACTCCGGCAACACCGTGTTGTTCAACACCTACCGCCAACTGAACGCTAACGTGCGCCGCGCCCGATACATGGCGAATCTTTCGCAGGAACGCTGGGATGCCGCCGTGCGCGAGCACGGCGAAATTCTCGATGCGCTGGCCGCAAGGGACGTGGTGCGCGTCAAATCGCTGCTCGCGGACCATCTGGCGCACAGGCTCTCGAGCGTGCTGGCGGAGCTGCGCGCGGCGCCGGCGCGCCGGGCGGCGTGAACACGCCGTCGTTCCCGCTCGCGCAGCGGCTGCGCAAGGAAGTCGAAGGCGAGATCCTATTCGACGCCGCTTCCCGCGGCCGCTACGCCACCGACGCCTCGATCTACCAGGTGATGCCCGTCGGCGTGGTCCTGCCACGCACCGAGAAAGCGGCGCGCACGGCACTCGCCATCGCCACAGAGGCAGGCGTACCGGTGCTGCCGCGCGGCGCCGGAAGTTCTCAATGCGGGCAGGCGGTGGGCGCGGCCCTGATCATCGACGGCTCGAAGTACCTCGATCGCCTGCTCGAGTTCGACGCCTCGCAGCAAAGCGCGGTGGTCCAGCCCGGCCTAGTGCTCGATGCCCTGAACGCGCAGTTGCGCGCACACGGGCTGTGGTTCCCGGTAGACGTTTCCACCAGCGCGCAAGCGACGCTGGGCGGCATGGCGGGCAACAACTCCTGCGGCTCGCGCTCGATCGCCTACGGCAACATGGTGCACAACGTGCTCGCCATCGACGCCGTGACCAGCGACGGCCGCGCGCGGCGCTTCGGGCCGATGACCGACGACTCGGAGCTGACGAAAAAACTGCGCGCGCTCTACGAGCGCGAAAAAGACGAGATCGCGGCCCGTTTTCCGAAGGTGTTGCGCAGGGTCGCGGGCTACAACCTCGACCACCTGGGCCCACCGCACCAGAACTCAGCCCACCTGCTGGTCGGCTCGGAAGGCACGTTGGCCTGGTTCGAGCGCATCCACCTCAAGCTCTGCCCGCTGCCCGCGCACCGCGTGCTCGGCGTATGCCACTTTGCGAAGTTCTATACGGCGATGGACCTCACGCAGCACATCGTCAAGCTCGGGCCTTCGGCGGTGGAACTGGTCGACCGCACGATGATCGGCCTGGCGCGCGACATCGCCGCGTTCCGCGCCACGGTGGACACGGTGATCCGCGGCGACCCGGATGCGATCCTGCTGGTCGAATTCTCGGGCGACGAGCTCGCGGCCCAGCTCGCCAAGCTGAAGCAGCTGGTGCAGTTGATGGGCGACCTCGGCCTGCCGGGCAGCGTGGTGGAAGTGACCGAGTCGAAACTGCAAAAGGACATCTGGGAACTGCGCAAGGCGGGCCTCAACATCATGATGTCGATGAAAGGGGACGGCAAACCGGTGTCCTTCATCGAGGACTGCGCGGTGCCGCTCGAGCATCTTGCCGAGTACACCGACCGGCTCACGCAGGTGTTCGCGAAGCACGGCACGCGCGGCACCTGGTACGCGCACGCCTCTGTGGGCACGCTGCACGTGCGGCCGATCCTCGATCTGCGCGCCGGCGACGCCACGAAAATGCGCGCCATCGCCGAGGAAGCCTGCGCCATGGTCAAGCAATACAAGGGCGCCTACTCGGGCGAGCACGGCGACGGGCTGGTGCGCTCGGAATGGATCGCGCCGTTCTTCGGGCCGCGGCTCACTGACTGCCTCGCGCAGATCAAGGCCTGGCTCGACCCCAAGGGCTTGATGAACCCGGGCAAGATCGTCAATCCGCCGAAGATGGACGACGCGCGGCTGTTCCGCTTTCCACCGGGCTATGCGACCAAAGCGCCGATTCCGCTGCTCGACTGGTCGGAATGGGGCGGCTACGACAAGGCAGTCGAGATGTGCAACAACAACGGTCATTGCCGCAAGTTCGACGCCGGCACGATGTGCCCGTCCTACCGCGCAACGCGCGACGAGGTCCACCTCACGCGCGGCCGCGCCAATACCCTGCGCCTCGCGCTCTCAGGCCAGCTCGGGCCAAACGCCGACGCGGACGTGAAGCAAGCGCTCGACCTGTGCGTATCCTGCAAGGGTTGCAAGCGCGAATGCCCGACCGGCGTCGACATGGCACGCATGAAGCTCGAGTTCCTCGCGCAGTACAAGGCGCGGCACGGCCTTACGCTGCGCGACCGGGCCGTCGCGTGGCTGCCGCGCTACGCACCCTGGGCGGCACGCCTGGCTCCCGCGGCAAACCTTGCCTCGCGCTGGTTGCGGCCCGCGCTTGGATTCTCCAGGCAGCGCGAACTGCCCGCGTGGCGGTCCAATTATTTCGTCGACCGGGTCCGGTCCAAACGCGGCGGCCGCGAAGTGGTGCTGCTGGTCGATACGTTCAACCGCTACTTCGAACCGGAGAACGCGCGCGCTGCGGTGCGCGTGCTCGAGGCGGCGGGATACCGCGTTCACGTCGCGCAACCGCAGTTCGGCGAACGCCCCTTGTGCTGCGGCCGCACCTTTCTGTCGGTCGGCCTGGTGCAGGAGGCCAGGCGCGAGGCGCAGCGCATGATCGATGCCCTCGCGCCCTGGGTTGCCAACGGCGTGCCGATCGTCGGCCTCGAGCCGTCCTGCCTGTACACGCTGCGCGATGAGTACACGGTGCTGCTGCCGGGCACCAAGGCGTTGGCGGCGAACGCTTTCATGTTCGAGGAGTTTCTTGCACGGGAAGCGCAGGCAGGCCGCCTGCAACTGCCGCTGAAGCCGCTCGAACAGGATGCGCTGCTGCACGGCCACTGCCACCAGAAGGCGTTCGGCGCGATGGGCGCGGTGGAGCGCGTGCTTGCCCTGGTGCCTGGGCTCAAGGTGTCGAGCATCGAATCGAGCTGCTGCGGCATGGCCGGCAGCTTCGGCTACGAAGCCGAGCACTACGAGGTGTCGCTCAAGATGGCCGAATTGAGCCTCCTGCCCACGGTGCGGCGGGCCGGCGCCGAAACGCTGATCGTCGCCGACGGCACCAGCTGCCGCCACCAGATTGCCGACGGCACCGAGCGGCGCGCGCTGCATGTCGCCCGAGTGCTGGAGCGCTCGCTGGCCGGCTAGGCGCTACTTCCAGAGGTCCACGTCCTGGCCGTGCTCACGCATGCGGTCGGCGCGTGCCTGGATGTAGCGCTGGAACGAAGGTTCGGAGCGATAGGCCCTGCTCGCCACGTAATCCAGGGCGGATGCGAGGTGGAATGGGCGCAGGTACGACTCGACGCGGAATACTTCCCGGCCGCCGTCGAACAAGACGATGGTCGGCGAGTATGAGACGCGCAGCGAACCTGCCCAGGTCGCCTTGGCGCCGCGACGGTCGTCGAGCGTCAGGCGGTAGACGTCGAAGCGATCGAGCAGCTTGCGCACCTCCGGCCGCTTGAATGCGTCCCGGTGCAGATCGTCGCAACCCGCGCAGTGCGGCGTCTCGAACACCAGGGCGACCGGTTTCTTGCGATCCAACTGCACGGGCAGCTTGAGGAAGAAGGGTTCGTCGTGCAACTTCGGACTGGCGGCTTCTTTCGTCGCCGCCTGCATATAGTCCTCGAACCTCAGGCCCTTGCCGGCGATGCCAGCGGCGTAATCGAGCGCTGCCGAGAAGCGGTGGGGTGGGTAGAAGCCGTTCAGCCGTGCGACTACCGCGCTTTTCGCGTCCAGGAATATCAAGGTCGGCGTGAATTGCACGCGCAAGGCGCGGGTCAGCTCCTTCTCGCTCATCCTGCGCCCATCGATCCAGGTCGTTTCGCGGTCGCCCCAGACGTTGAGCGCAATGGCGACGAAGTGCTTGCGCGTCTTGTCCACGATCGCCCGCTGCGTGAAGCTGGTCTGCATCAGCTCCTTGCAGTAGGGACAACCGTCCTGCCCGAAGTACAGCATCAGGCGCTTGCCCTCGCGCGCCGCGTCGCGCGCGTCCTCGGGAAAATCGAGGAAAGTCTCGGTGAACCAGGCGGGGATGTCGATCGCGTAGGGGCTCGCGAGCTGGGCGCGGGCCCCCAGGGCGGAGACGAGCAGGGCGACGGCGAGCCAGAGCCTCATGGCACGAGGAGTCTGCCGGCCAGGCGAAATCCGTTGCTTGCCGGCGTGAGCACGAGGAATTCTCCCATCGCGGGATGCTCACCAGTGAGCGCTGCCGCGGTGGAACCATGCGACACCAACATCAGATTCGCCTTGCCGCGGTATGCGGAAACGTGGGCGCGCATGGCGCGCACCTGACGCTCGGCCTCGGCTTGCCGTCCGAACAGATTGGAAAGAGCTATCCAGGGACGGGAATCCCCGAAGGCGAGCTTCGCCGTGTCAATGCAGCGGCACCAGGGGCTCGCCAACACTTCGCCGATCGGAATGCCGCGGCGCCCGAACTCCGCGCCCATGCGACGCGCCTGATCGCGGCCCGCTGCCGACAGATTGCGCTGGGTCGTGCAGTCCTCCAGCTTGAATCCTTGCGGATCGCCGACGCCAGGCGTGGTCTCGGCGTGCCGGATGAACAGCACCTGCCCACCGTCCGCGACGAGTTTCCACAAGGCTTCGTCGGCGTTTGCCGCTGAGCAAGCAAGGACGCAAAGGAGGAATAACCACTTCATCGCTGCATTCGGCTCCAGGCGAGCAGCGCGATGCCCGCTGCGACCATCGGCAGGCTGAGCCACTGACCCATCGACAGGCCAAGGGCGAGAAGCCCCAGGAAGTCATCCGGCTCGCGCGCATACTCGGCAATGAAGCGGAACGCGCCGTAGCCGAGGAGGAATAGGGCGGACACCGCGCCGCGCGCGCGCGGCTGCGACGAGTACCACCACAGCAGCACGAACAGCAGCACGCCCTCGAGCGCGAACTGGTAGAGCTGCGAAGGATGGCGCGGCGCCTCGCCCGCGCCGCGGAACACCATGCCCCAGGGGAGGTCGGTCGTGCGGCCCCACAACTCGCCGTTGATGAAATTTCCCAGGCGCCCGGCGGCGAGGCCCGGCGGCACCAGCGGAACGATGAAGTCCATCAACCGCCACCAGTCGAGGCGGCGCCGCCACGCGAAAAAGGCGCCCGCGGCGAGCACGCCGAGAAAGCCGCCGTGGAACGCCATGCCGCCCTGCCAGATGGCCAGGATCTCCAGCGGATGCGACGCGTAGTACGCGGGCTTGTAGAACAGCACGTAACCCAGGCGCCCGCCGAGTATCGTGCCGAGCACGCCGAGGAAGATCAGGTCGTCGAACTGCTCGCGCGTGACCGGAGCATGGCCGGCCGCGATGCGGCGGTGGCCCAGCCACCACAGCAGGCCGAAGGCCGCCAGGTACATCAGGCCGTACCAGCGCACGGCGAGCGGGCCGAGGGAGATCGCGACCGGGTCGAAATTCGGGTGGATCAGCACGGTAGAATTTGCATTCTACTTCCGGAGGAAATCAAGCATGGCCGACAACCGCCGCTCGAAACTGATCACCCAGGGCATGGCGCGCTCGCCCAACCGGGCGATGCTGCGTGCGGTTGGCTTCACGGATGGCGACTTCGACAAGCCCATCATCGGCGTGGCCAACGGCCACTCGACGATGAATCCTTGCAACGCCGGCATCCAGCCGCTGGTAGACCGGGCGATGGCTGCGCTGGAGGCCGCTGGCGCCAAACCCCAGGTATTCGGCGTGCCGACCATCACCGACGGCATCGGCATGGGCACCGAGGCGATGAAGTATTCGCTGGTGTCGCGCGAGGTGATCGCGGACGCCATCGAGACCTCGGTCAACGGCCAGGCCATGGACGGCGCGCTGGTGGTCGGCGGCTGCGACAAGAACATGCCGGGCGGCATGATGGCGCTGGCGCGCATGAATGTGCCGGGGATCTACGTCTACGGCGGCACCATCAAGCCGGGCAAATGGAAGGGTCAGGACCTCACCCTCGTCTCGGCGTTCGAGGCGGTGGGCGCGTTCAGCGCCGGCAGGATGAGCCAGGAAGACTTCACCGGCATCGAGAAAAACGCCTGCCCCTCGGTCGGCGCCTGTGGCGGCATGTTCACCGCCAATACGATGTCGTCGTCGTTCGAGGCACTTGGCATGAGCCTGCTCGGCTCCTCACAGATGGCCTCGCCCGATGCCGAGAAGGCGGATTCGGCGGCCGAATCGGCAATGGTGCTGGTCGAAGCGGTGAAAAACGACCTCAAGCCTCGCGACATCATCACCCGCAAGTCGATCGAGAACGCCGTGGCGCTGGTCATGGCCACCGGCGGCTCGACCAACGCGGTGTTGCACTATCTTGCCATCGCGTCCGCCGCCGGGGTGAAGTGGAGCATCGACGACTTCGAGCGCGTGCGGCGCAAGGTGCCGGTGCTGTGCAACCTGAAGCCCTCGGGGCGCTACGTTGCGGTGGATTTCCACCGCGTGGGCGGCGTACCGCAGGTACTTAAGATCCTGCTTGCCAACGGCGTGCTGCACGGCGACTGTGTGACCATCCACGGCAAGAGCATGGCGGAGATGCTGACAGACGTGCCGTCCGAACCGAGGAAGGACCAGGACGTAATCCGCCCCTGGTCCAAGCCGATGTACAAGGAAGGCCATCTCGCCATCTTGAAAGGCAATCTCGCACCCGAGGGTTGCGTGGCGAAGATCACCGGCCTGAAGAACCCGGTAATCACCGGACCGGCGCGCGTGTTCGACTCGGAGCCGGCGGCGATGAAAGCGATCCTGGCAAAGAGGATCAAGCCGGGGAACGTGATCGTGATCCGTTACGAGGGCCCGAGGGGCGGCCCCGGCATGCAGGAGATGCTGGCGCCGACGTCGGCGCTGATCGGGCAGGGGCTGGGCGAATCCGTGGGATTGCTGACCGACGGGCGCTTCTCGGGCGGCACCTGGGGCATGGTGGTCGGCCATGTCGCGCCGGAAGCCTACGTCGGCGGGACGATCGCGCTGGTGAAGGAAGGCGACTCGATCACCATCGACGCGAAGAAACAACTGATCCAGCTCAACGTGCCGGCGAAGGAGCTGGCCGCGCGCAGGAAGAAGTGGAAGGCACCGAAACCGCGTTACACCACGGGACTCCTCGCGAAGTATATGAAGCTCGTTTCAACCGCTTCACGTGGAGCGATCACCGACGGCTCAGAAACCTGACCCCGGTTGCTGCAGAAATTCGATCTCGGCCGCGGTACTTCCGCGCCCGAGAACGCCGTTGCGGTGCGGGAAACGGCCGAAGAGCTGAATGATCTCGCGGTGCCGGGTCGCGTAGCGCAACTGGTCCGTGTCGAAATCCTTCATCAGCGCGCACGCCAGATTCTGGTCCTCGAGCGACTCGCTGTGCTCGAAGGGCAGGTAGGCGAACAGCCGTTCCGATTGTGTCATCGGCTTGTCCCACCCCCGTTCGAGGATGAGACGAGCCGCGGAGCGTGCGAGCCCGTCCGTCGCGAACGCGCGGGCCTCGCCCCGGAACATGTTGCGCGGGAACTGGTCGAGCACGATGACGAGGGCGAGGCAGCGCGGGCCTAGATCGGCCCAATGCGCGAGCTTGCTCGCCGCCGCCGCCTCGTGGAGTTTGAGAAAGCGCGCACGGACCTGCGCATCGAACGACGGGTTCTTCACGAACCATTCGTTCGGGTGTTCGTCGAACCAGAAGCCGAGGACTTCCGCCGCCTTGGGGTCACTCATGTGCAGCACCATTCTGCCGTGAACCGCCGATAAACCACACCATGACCAACCGACTTGCCCGAGAGACCTCGCCCTACCTGCAGCAGCACGCGGGCAATCCGGTGGACTGGTACGCCTGGGGTGGGGAGGCGCTCAAGCGCGCGCGCGAAGAGGACAAGCCGATCCTGCTCTCGGTGGGCTACTCGGCCTGCCACTGGTGCCACGTGATGGCGCAAGAGAGCTTCGAGGATCCCGAGGTGGCGGCGGTGATGAACCGTCACTACGTCAACATCAAGGTGGACCGCGAAGAGCGGCCCGACCTCGACCAGATCTACCAGAGCGCGCACCAGATGCTGGCACAGCGCGGCGGAGGTTGGCCGCTCACCATGTTCCTCGCGCCGGACGGCACCCCGTTCTGGGGCGGCACCTACTTCCCCAAAACCTCCCGCTACGGGCTGCCGGGCTTCGTCGAGATCCTCGAGCGCATCGCGGCGCTGTGGCGCGAGCAACGCGCGGCGCTCGGCGAGCAGGGCGAGCAGGTGAAGCTCGCCTTCTCACGCATGCAGCCCAGGCCGGCGGCGCAGCGCGCGGCGCTCGACGCGGATCCGGTGCGCGCGGCACTGGAAGTGCTGCGCGCGAGCTTCGATGCGCGCCATGGCGGCTTCGGCGGCGCGCCCAAGTTCCCGCATTCCACGGATCTCGAGCTGTGCCTGCGCAAGGGCGAGACGGCGATCGTGGATACGACGCTGCGGCGCATGTGCGAAGGCGGCATTTACGACCAGCTCGGAGGTGGCTTTTGCCGCTACAGCGTGGACACGCAGTGGGGGATTCCGCACTTCGAGAAGATGCTGTACGACAACGGGCCGCTGCTGCAGCTGCTCGCCGACGCCTGGCTTGTCACCGGCGATGCGCTCTACGCACGCTGCGCCGCAGACACCGCGGGCTGGATCCTGCGCGAGATGCAGTCCCCCGAGGGCGGCTACTACTCGTCCCTGGACGCCGACTCGGAGCACGAGGAGGGCAAGTTCTATGTCTGGGACGCGGGAGCAGTACGCAGCTTGCTTTCCGCTGAGGAGTGGGAGGCAATCGCGCCCCACTACGGCCTGGACGGCCAGCCGAACTTCGAAGGGCGGCAATGGCACCTGCATGTGGCCCGGCCGTTGCGCGCCGGTGCCGAAGATCTGCTTGCCTCGGCCAGGGCGAAGCTGGTCGCGGCGCGCTCGCCCCGCGTGCGGCCAGGGCGCGACGAGAAAATACTGGTGTCGTGGAATGCGCTGGCGATGCGCGGCATGGCGCACGCCGGAAGGGTGTTCGGCAAGCCGGAATGGATTGCGTCTTCGCGGCGGGCGCTGCAGTTCATCCGTGCGCGCATGTGGAAGGGCGGCCGGCTGCTCGCGACGTACAAGGACGGCCGCGCGCACTTAAACGCCTACCTCGACGACTACGCGTACCTGATCGTGGCGCTGCTCGAGCTGCTGCAGGACGAATACCGCGGCGAAGACCTCGAGTTCATGCAAGCCCTCGCTGAAGTGCTGCTGGAGCAGTTCGAGGACCGCGACGCGGGCGGCTTCTACTTCACCGCCCGCGACCACGAGCGGCTGATCCATCGGCCCAAGCCCGGCCACGACAACGCCATGGCCTCCGGCAACGGCATGGCGGCCTTTGCGCTCAACCGGCTCGCCGCGGTGACCGCCGAAACGCGCTACGCGCGCGCCGCCGAGCGTACGCTTGAGCTGTTCTATCCTTCGATGCGCGACCATGCCTCAGGCTACGCCACGCTGCTGCTCGCGCTCGAGGAGCAGCTCGAGCCTCCCGCGACCGCCATCCTGCGCGGGCCGTCGGATGCGCTGGTGCCGTGGACGCGGGCCATGGCTCGGGAACACCTGCCCGGAACTCTGGTACTCGCGATCCCGACAGGCACTCGGGGCCTGCCTCCGGTCCTCGACAAGCGCGCGGGAAAGGCGGTCAACGCCTGGCTATGCCGGGGCGTTGTCTGCCTGCCGGCAATCACCGAGCTCGACGCTCTGTGCAAGGCTTGCAAAGAGTCCGCGTTCGGGTAGCATTCCGGCCCTGGATTCGAAAGGGAACTCATGAAGCCGTTTGTCATTGCCGCCGCAGCGCTGGCGCTCGCCGCCGTGCTGCCGGCCCTCGCGAGCGAAGACCTCGCCAGGAAGCACGCCTGCGTCGCTTGCCATGTGGTGAAAGGCGCGAAGACCGTCGGCCCGGCCTACGCCGACGTCGCGAAGAAATACGCCGGGCAGAAGGGCGCTGAAGCGATGCTGGCTGACAAGGTGAAGAAGGGCAGCACCGGCACCTGGGGCCAGGTGCCGATGCCGCCGAATGCCGCTGTCCCGGACGCCGACGTCCGCGCGCTGGTGAAGTGGGTACTCTCAATCAAGTAACAGCACACATTCACTCCGGAGGTCCTATGCAACATCCCAAGATCGCACTGACCCTGATTGCCGCCGCCGTCGCATTGATCGGCTGCGGCGAGCAGAAACCCGCGGCGAAGGCCGACACCGCCGTCGAAGTCAAGATCGGCCATGTCGGCCCGATCACCGGCGGCATCGCGCACCTCGGCAAGGACAACGAGAACGGTGCGCGCCTCGCGGTGGAACAGGCCAACGAAGCCAAGGTCAAGCTCGGCGGCAAGGACATCAGGTTTGTGTTCGTCGCGGAGGACGACCAGGCCGATCCTAAGGTCGGCACCACGGTGGCGCAGAAGCTGGTGGATGCCAAGGTGGCCGGCGTGGTCGGGCACCTCAACTCGGGCACCTCGATTCCCGCCTCGCCGCTGTACAGCGGTGCCGGCATCCCGGTGATTTCGGGCTCGGCGACCAATCCGAAACTGACCGAGCAGGGCTTCAAGACCCAGTTCCGCGTGGTCGGCCGCGACGACCAGCAGGGCCCGGCGATTGCCAGCTACCTGGCGAGCAACAACAAGCCCAAGACGGTGGCGGTGATCGACGACGCCACGGCTTACGGCGAGGGCATCGCCAACGAGGTCGAGAAGACGCTCAAGGCCGCGAACATCGCGGTGCTGCCGCGCGAGAAGGGCACCGACAAGACCACTGACTGGAAGGCGGTGCTGACCAAGCTCAAGGGCCGCAACCCGGATGCGATCTTCTACGGCGGCATGGACGCCACCGGCGGGCCGCTGATGAAGCAGGGGCGCGAGCTGGGCATCAAGGCGGTGTTCGCCTTCGGCGACGGCGCCTGCACCGACGAGATGACCAAGCTGGCCGGTCTGGCCGCCGAAGGCCTGCTGTGCTCGCAGGCGGGCATCCCGGTGGCCGCCGCGGACAAGAGCTTCCTCGACACCTACAAGAAGAAATTCAACGTCGACCCGATCCTGTATGCGCCGTTCACCTACGACGCGGCCAACATCCTGATCGCGGCCATGAAGAAGGCGGACTCGGCCGACCCGGCGAAGTACCTGCCGGAGCTCGCCAAGATCGCCTACAAGGGCGTCACCGGCGAGATCTCCTTCGATGCGAAGGGCGATCGCAAGGACGCCGAGATGACGATCTTCATCATGAAGAGCGGGAAGATCGTGCCGCTGGCGGTGATCAAGGGCGGCAAGACCATCCCCTTCGCCGAGTTCGGCAAGTAAGCGTTCCGGCAACGGCAAGAGAAGACGGCACCTGCGGGTGCCGTTTTCATTTCTGCTAGGCTCCTCGGCGTGGACATCTTCCTGCAGCAGGTCGTCAACGGCCTGACGCTGGGCAGCGTGTACGCCATGGTGGCGCTCGGCTACACCATGGTCTACGGCATCATTCAGCTGATCAATTTCGCCCATGGCGAAGTGGTGATGATCGGCGCGATGGTGGCTTTTTCGGTGATCACCAGCCTCGCTGCCGCGGGCATGCCGCCGCTCGTGGTGGTGATGCTGGGCGTGAGCTGCGCGGTTCCGGTGTGCATGGCGGTCGGCTACGCCATGGAGCGGCTCGCCTACCGGCCGCTGCGGCGCGCGCCGCGCCTCGCGCCGCTGATCACCGCCATCGGCGTGTCGATCATCCTGCAACACCTGGCGATGCTGGTCTGGACGCGCAACGTCATCGCTTTCCCGCAGATCATCCGTATCGAGACGTACACCTTCGCCGGCGCCGCCATCACCAACGTGCAGATCGCCATTCTGGCCCTGTGCGTGGCCATCATGGCGGGCCTCGCCTTCCTCGTGTACCGCACGCGCCTGGGTACGGCGATGCGCGCCACCGCCCAGAACCCGCAGATCGCCGGCCTGATGGGCGTGGACGTCAACCGCGTGATCGCCGCCACTTTCGTCATCGGTGCCGGCCTCGGCGCGGTGGCGGGCGTGATGGTCGGCACCTACTACGGCGTGGCGCAGTACACCATGGGCTCGGTCCTTGGCCTGAAGGCTTTCTGCGCCGCGGTGCTGGGCGGCATCGGCAACATCCCGGGGGCGATGCTGGGCGGCGTGGTGCTCGGCATCGTCGAGGCGCTGGGGGCCGGCTACATCGGCGACCTCACGGATCTGTGCGCCTACGGCTGGCTCGCTGCCCTGCTCGGCGAGCGTTGCGCGCCCGGCGAGCACTTCATCCTGTTCGGCTCCAACTACCAGGACGTGTTCGCTTTCGTGGTGCTGATCCTGGTGCTGGTGTTCAGGCCCTCGGGCCTGCTCGGTGAACGGGTCGGCGACCGCGCATGAACTCTATCTTCGACACGCGCCACAACCCGAAGCTCGTGTGGGCCGGCGTGATCGTGATCGCGCTGAGCTTGCTCGTGCTGCCGTTCGCGCTGGCGCAGGTGGGCACCACCTGGGTACGCATCACCAATTACGCCATCCTCTACGTGCTGCTCGCGCTCGGCCTCAACATCGTGGTCGGGTTCGCCGGGCTGCTCGACCTCGGCTACGTCGCGTTCTACGCGGTGGGCGCCTACACCTACGCGCTGCTCGCCAGCCCGCAGTTCGGCCTGCACCTGCCGTTCTGGGCGATCCTGCCGATCGGCGCCCTGGTCGCGGCGTTCTTCGGCGTGCTGCTCGGCGCGCCGACGCTGAAGCTGCGCGGTGACTACCTGGCGATCGTCACGCTGGGCTTCGGCGAGATCGTGCGCATATTCCTCAACAACCTGTCGCGCCCGGTGAACATCACCAACGGGCCGCAGGGCATTGCGCGCATCGATCCGTTCAGTTTCGGCGGTTTCGATTTCTCCAAGCCGGAAACGATACTTGGCATCGCCTTCAGCGGCCCGATCAAGTATTACTACCTCCTGCTCGCGGTGATGATCCTGATCCTCGTGGTCAATGTGCGCTTGCAGAACTCGAGGATCGGCCGCGCCTGGGAAGCGGTGCGCGAGGACGAGACCGCGGCGCGCGCCATGGGCATCAACACCACGCACATGAAGCTGCTCGCCTTCGCCATGGGCGCCGCCTTCGGCGGCGTTGCCGGCGGCATGTTCTCGGCGATCCAGGGCTTCATCTCGCCGGAGAGCTTCGTGCTGGTCGAATCGATCATGGTGGTGGCGATGGTGGTGCTGGGGGGCATGGGGAACATCTGGGGCGTCGTGCTCGGGGCGGTACTGCTGTCTTTCGTGCCGGAGATCCTGCGCTGGACGGTGGAGCCGCTGCAGCACGCGCTCTTTGGCCGCATGCTGATCGAGCCAGAAGTGATCCGCATGCTGATCTTCGGCCTGGCGCTGGTGCTGATCATGCTGTTCCGGCCGGCGGGGCTGCTGCCTTCCGCCGTGCGCAAGCGTGAGCTCGCCGATGAACGCCCTGCTTGAGGCCACGGGCGTCGGCAAGCGCTTCGGCGGCGTGCAGGCGCTGTCCGGGGTCTCATTTGCGATCCGGCGCGGCGAGATCTACGGCCTGATCGGTCCCAATGGCGCCGGCAAGACGACGCTGTTCAATCTGCTGACCGGCATCTATGCGCCGGACACGGGAAACTTCCAGTTCGACGGTGCGCCGCTCGCCGGACTCGCACCGCATGCGGTGGCCGCACGCGGCATCGCGCGCACCTTCCAGAACATTCGCCTCTTCGCCAATCTCTCGGTGCTGGAAAACGTGATGATCGGCCGCCACGTGCGCACGCGCGCGGGGGTGCTTGGCGCCCTGCTCAGGAATAGCGCCACGCTGATGGAAGAGGCGGCGATCGAGCGCCGCGCGCTCGAACTGCTCGACTATGTCGGCATCCGCGCGCGCGCCAACGACCCGGCAGGAAGCCTGCCCTACGGCGACCAGCGGCGGCTGGAGATCGCGCGCGCGCTCGCCACCGAGCCCAAGCTTCTGACGCTCGACGAGCCTGCGGCGGGAATGAATCCATCCGAGACGCTCGCATTGCGCAAGCTTCTCGATGGCATCCGCAAGGACGGCGTCACGCTGCTGCTCATCGAGCACGACGTGCGCCTGGTGATGAACGTGTGCGACCGCGTGCTGGTACTTGATTACGGCGAGCGCATCGCCGAGGGCACGCCGGCCGAGGTGCAGCGCGACCCGAAAGTCATCGAAGCGTATCTCGGCACGCCGCATGCTGCTTGAGGCAAGCGGGCTGGAGGTGCGCTACGGCGGCATCCGTGCCGTAAAGGGCATCGACCTTGCGGTGCGCGAAGGCGAGCTGGTCTGCCTGATCGGCGCCAATGGCGCCGGCAAGACTTCCGCATTGAAGGCGATCTGCGGCTTGCACCCCCGCGGCGGCAAGGTCACCTACGCGGGGCAGGCGCTGGAGGGCCTGCCGGTGTTCGAGCTGCCGCGCCGCGGCCTGGTGATGGTGCCGGAAGGGCGCGGTGTGTTTGCGCAACTCACAGTCGAGGAGAATCTCGCCATGGGCGCGTTCGCACGCAACGATGCCGACGTCAAGGGGGATCTTGCGCGGCAGTACGAGTCATTTCCGCGCCTGAGAGAGCGGCGCAACCAGACTGCCGGCACGCTCTCCGGCGGCGAGCAGCAGATGCTCGCCATCGGGCGCGCGCTGATGAGCCGGCCGAAGCTGCTCCTGCTGGACGAACCCTCGATGGGCCTCGCGCCGTTGATGGTGGCGAAGATCTTCGACATCGTGCGCGAGGTGGCGGCGCGCGGCGTGACCATCCTGCTGGTGGAGCAGAATGCGCGCCTCGCGCTGGAGCTCGCGCACCGAGGCTACGTGATGGAGTCAGGTAGCATCACGCTGGCAGGCGAGGCGAGGCAGCTCCTGGCCAATCCGAAAGTGCGCGAAGCCTACTTGGGAGAAGGCGCGGGCTGAGCAAGGTCCGCCTGCGTGGTGAAGCTGTCCGCGTAGAACTCGTCTTCAGGCAGCCTGCACTGCGCAATGAAATCGCGCCGCGCAGAATCCACCATGATCGGAACGCCGCAGGCGTAGACCTGGTGCATGGAGAGGTCCGGGAAATCTTCCATCACCGCGCGATGGACAAAACCAGTGCGTCCCGTCCACGCATCTTCGGGCAGACCATCCGAAATAACTGGCACGTACTTCAGCTTGCCCTGCGCCGCCCAGTCCTCGGCGAGCGCATGCATGTACAGGTCCTTGGGCCGCCGCCCGCCCCAGTAAAGCGTCATCGGTCGCGCGATCCTCACTTGGAGGACGTGCTCGATGATCGCCTTGATGGGCGCGAAGCCCGTGCCCGAGGCAACGAAGACAATCGGCTTGTCCGACTCCTCGCGCAGGAAGAAAGTGCCGAGCGGCCCCTCGAACCGCAGGATGTCGCGCTCCTTCATCTTGGCGAACACGTGATCTGTGAACTGACCGCCCGCGACATGGCGCACGTGCAGCTGGATCAGCTCCGCGTCGTGCGGGGGGTTGGCCATCGAGAAGCTGCGCCGCGAGCCGTCTTTCAGAAGGAACTCGACGAACTGGCCGGCGAGAAACACCATCCGCTCGCTTGCCGGAAGCTTGAGGTGGAGCAGCATGACGTCATCGGCCAAGCGCTCCATTTTCTGCATGCGGCAGGGCAGGGTCTTCACCTGGATGCCCTTCGTGGCGCTGATGGTGCGCGCCTCGATCACCAGGTCGCCGAGGGGCTTCGCCTGGCAGAAAAGTGCCTTGCCTTGGGCCTTCTCCTCGTCCGGCAGGGCTTTCTTCTGGTACACACCGTAATCGACCGCACCCGAGACGATCTTTCCCTTGCAGCTGCCGCAAGCGCCGTTCTTGCACCCGTAGGGCAGGATGAAGCCCTGCCGCAGCGCCGCCGCGAGCACGGCTTCACCGTCCTCGACCTGGAACTGGTGACCGCTCGGCTGGATCGTGACGCTGTGCATGTCGCTAAAATGGCATCGATGAAGAAGCTGCTGATCGCCGGCTATGGCGACGTCGCGCGCCGCGCTGCGCCGCGGCTCGAGGCCCGCTACGCGGTGCTGCCGCTGTCGCGCCGCCACGGATTCGATCTCGACCGCCCCGAGACGCTTGCTGCCTTGCAAGGGGCGGACGCCGTGCTGCATTGCGCGCCGCCGCCCAACACCGGGACGCAGGACACGCGCACCGGCCACCTGCTCGCCGCCCTGGCGAAGGGCCGGATTCTACCGGCGCGCGTGGTCTACGTCAGCACGAGCGGCGTGTACGGCGACTGCGGCGGGGCGCGGGTGGACGAGTCGCGCCAGGTACACCCGCAAACCGACCGCGCGCGGCGACGCGTTGATGCGGAGCGCGAGCTTGCACTATGGTGCAGCGAGCGCGGCGTCGCGCTGGTGATATTGCGCGCCCCCGGCATCTACGCTGCCGACCGCCTGCCGCTCGATCGGCTGCGCGCGGGTACCCCGGTTCTGCGAGCGGAGGACGACGTCTACACCAATCACGTCCACGCGGATGACCTGGCGTCGATCGTGGTGCACGCGCTGGAGGATGCCGCGCCCGCCGGCGCCTACAACGCCAGCGACGACAGCGAGATCCGCATGGGCGACTGGTTCGACCTGGTGGCTGAGCGCGCCGGGCTGCTGCGCCCGCCGCGCATCGCCCGCTCGGAAGCGGCGGGGCGCATCCCCGCGGATCTGCTCTCGTTCATGAGCGAGTCGCGGCGCCTAGCCAATCGGCGCATGAAGGAGGGACTGGGCGTGCGGCTGCGCTTCCCGACGGTATTCGAGGGAGTACCCTGCCAGACGGGAACGGCGTGAGCGCGCTACTCGTGCTGACCAACCTGCCGGACCGCGCGGCCGCGGAAAAGCTCGCGGAGGCGCTGATCGCCAAGCGCGTCGCGGCCTGCGTCAACATCCTGGCGCCTTGCCGCTCGGTCTACCGGTGGCGGGGGGAATTGCAGCGCGAAGAGGAGCACCCGGTGCTGATCAAAACTACGCGCGAGAGCTATCCCGCGCTCGAGGCGGCGATCCGGGAGGCGCATCCCTATGAACTTCCCGAGATCGTGGCGGTCCCAATCGAGCGCGGCCTGCCTGCCTACCTGGATTGGGTGGCCGCCGAGACGACCCCTCCCCGATGACCCGCTTGCTTCTCCTTTGGCTTGCGCTCCTGGCCCTGCCCGCGCATGCGGCCTCGCCCCAGGACCTGCTCGAGCCAGAGCAGGCTTTCCGTTTTTCGGCCCGCGCCGTGGATGGCAATGCGCTGGAAGTGCACTACGTCATCGCGGACGGCTATTACATGTACCGCGAGCGCTTCAAATTCGCGGCCGGGAACGCCCGCCTCGGCGCGCCGCAATTCCCGGCGGGCGAGCGCAAGAAGGACCAGTTCTTCGGCGACACTGAGGTCTATCGCAAGGAAGTACGCATCCGGCTGCCGCTCGAACCGGGTGCGGGGGCTGCGCTGAAGCTGGTCGTCACCTCGCAGGGCTGTGCCGATGTTGGCGTGTGCTATGTGCCGATGGAGTCGGAGGCAACCCTGCGCCTGGCCGCCTTTGGCGGCGAGGCGCCCGCCAAACGACCGGGGCTGTCGGCAAGCGACTTCGACATCGCGGCCATGTTCCAGGGCGGCACCTGGCTGGTGCTGGCAAGCTTCCTCGGTTTCGGCCTGCTGCTTTCCTTCACCCCCTGCGTGCTGCCGATGATTCCGATCCTCTCCGGCATCATCGCGGGCGAGGGCGCCGGCGTGAACAAGAAGCGTGCCTTCGCGCTTTCCTCTTCCTACGTATTCGGCATGGCAGCGGCCTACGCGCTGGCCGGCGTCGCCGCCGCCCACTCGGGGTCGCTTATCGCCGCCTCGCTGCAGAACGCCTGGGTACTCGGTGCCTTCGCGCTGGTATTCGTGCTGCTCGCGCTCTCGATGTTCGGCCTGTACGAGCTGAAGTTGCCGGGGTTCCTGCACCAGCCGCTGTCGGCGGCGCAGCACAAGCTCAAGGGAGGCAAGCTCGCCTCGGTGGCCGGCATGGGAGTCTTTTCGGCGATCATCGTCAGTCCCTGCGTCGCCGCTCCGCTTGCCGGGGCGCTGCTCTACATCGGCCAGACGCGCGACGTCGCGCTCGGCGGCTCGGCGCTGTTCGCCATGGCGCTCGGCATGGGGATTCCCTTGCTCGTCATCGGCGTCTCCGAAGGAGCGCTGCTGCCCAGGGCAGGGCGCTGGATGGCCGTGGTGAAGAGATTCTTCGGCGTGCTGTTGCTTGCGGTGGCCGCGTGGATCGTGTCGCCGCTGTTCCTCGACGGCAAGGGCGACACGAAGTTCACGCGCGTGGACAGCATCGCGGAGCTGGACGCGAAGCTCGCTGCGCCGGGCAAGCTGGTGATGCTGGACTTCTACGCCGACTGGTGCGTGTCGTGCAAGGAAATGGAGGCATTCACCTTCAGCGACGCGCGGGTCAAGGCGAAGTTCGACCGGATGCTCCTCCTGCAAGCGGACGTGACGGCGAACAGCGCGGAACACAAGGCGCTGCTCAAGCGCTTTTCGCTCTTCGGCCCGCCGGGCATCATCTTCTTTGACGCGCAGGGGAAGGAGTTGCGCGGCCTGCGCGTGATCGGCTACCAGAACGCCGAACGCTTCCTCAAGACGCTGCAACTCGCCGAATCCGACTGAGCGCGCCAATGCGGCGTCACGTGCTAGGCATCGACCACGCCGTGGTTCTGGTGCACGACCTGGACAGGGCGCAGCAGGCCTACGCCCGCATGGGGTTCACGCTCACGCCGCGCGGCTTCCATACGCTCGGCTCGCAGAACCACTGCCTGATGTTCGGCAGCGATTACGTGGAACTGCTCGCGGTGCCGAGGCCGCACCCCTCGATGCAGTACTTCACGGATTTCCTGGCCAAGGGCGAAGGCCTGGGCGCGATCGCTCTCGCCACCAACGATGCGAGCGGCCTGCACGCCAGTCTCGCCGCGGACGGCGTCGTGGCGGACGCGCCGCTCGATTTCTCGCGCCCGGTGCAAGGCCTGGGCGAAGCGCGCTTTCGCATCGTCACCCTGCCGCCCGACGCGTCGCCGGGCTGCCGCATGTTCGCTTGCCAGCACTTCACGCGCGATTTCGTGTGGCGGCCGGAGTACCAGCGCCATGCGAACGGCGCCACGGCGATCGCGGCCGTCGCGGTAGTGGCCGAGGACCCCGAGGCGGCCGCGGCGAGCTACGGCAAGCTGCTCGCCGCGATTCCGCAGAAGATCGAGGAGGGCTTGGTGGTGCACAGCGGCAGCGCGTCGATCGCGCTCGCCTCGCGCTGGAAGCTGGGGCACCGCCTGCACAAGGCCGGCCTGCCGCTGCGTCCGCGGCCGCTGGTCGCCGCGCTTTTCATCCGGGTCGCGGATCGCGCAGCAGCGGCCAAGGTGCTGCGCTGGAACGGATTGAACCCGGTCGCACTGGCGGACGGATCCTTCGCGGTGAGCGCCCAGGACGCGCACGGCGTCGCCGTGGTGTTCGGTTAACCCGCCTTGTTCAACTCGCGGGCAACTTCCAGCGCGAAGTAGGTCAGGATGCCGTCGGCGCCCGCGCGCTTCATTGCCAGCAGCGTTTCCATCACGCAGCTCTTCGGCAGCCAGCCGTGGTCAATCGCACTGCGCAGCATCGAGTACTCGCCCGACACCTGGTAGACGTAGGTCGGCGCCTTGAACTCGTCTTTCACGCGCCGCACGATGTCCAGGTAGGGCAGGCCCGGTTTCACCATCACCATGTCGGCGCCTTCGGCGAGGTCGAGTCCCACCTCCCACAGTGCCTCATCGGAGTTCGACGGGTCCATCTGGTAAGTTTTCTTGTCGCCCTTGCCGAGGTTCTTCGCCGAGCCGACCGCGTCGCGGAACGGCCCGTAAAAGCCCGAGGCGTACTTCGCCGAGTAGGCAAGGATCTTGGTGTGGAGTTGGCCCGCTTTCTCGAGCGCGGCGCGGATGCGGCCGATGCGGCCGTCCATCATGTCGGACGGCGCAACGATGTCGACGCCGGCCTGCGCCTGGCACAGCGCCTGTTTGACCAGCATATCCAGCGTCACGTCGTTGACGATGTAGCCGGTCTTGTCGATGACGCCGTCCTGCCCGTGCGACGTATACGGATCGAGCGCGACATCGGTCATGATGCCCAGCTCTGGAAAGTGTTTCTTCAGCGCCGCAACCGCGCGCGGCACCAGTCCCTTGGGGTTGAACGCCTCCCGCCCGTCGAGAGTCTTGAGTTTCTGCTCGATCACTGGAAACAGGGCGACCACCGGAATGCGCAGCTTCACGCATTCCTCGGCCACCGGCAGCAGGCGGTCCACGGTCATGCGCTGGACCCCCGGCATGGAAGCCACTTTCTCGGTACGGTCTTTTCCATCCAGGACAAAAACCGGGTAGATCAGGTCATCGGCGCTGAGCCGGTGCTCGCGCATCAGCCGCCGTGAGAATTCGTTCCGCCGCATGCGCCGCATGCGCACGGCGGGAAACTGGCCATAGATCTTCATGGTATTGATTTACCTGAGGCTTTAAAGGTCTGGAACTTTCCGCGAGTCCACCAATCTTACCTTCAGACGATGTTCATCGTCTCCCGCTTCTCCTCCCTGAGCGGGTTGCCTTAACTCCAATTAAGGCGTTTTGCCCCCGGTTTAATTCCCCTTTGCCGGGGGTTTTTTATGTCCCGCGCTCGCCGCTCGAAGCCAGCCTTCGAGCAGGGTGCGCGTTTCCTCAACCCCCTCGCCGGAGACGCTCGAGAACAGCCGGGCCTCGGCGTCAAAGGCCCGGACCGCGAGGTGGGCCTCGCACTCCTTCAAGACCTTGGTGCGTTCCTGGCGCGATAGCTTGTCGCATTTCGAGAGCAGCAGCAGCAGGCGCCGCCCGGCGGGCTGCAGCCACTGGAGCAGATGCTCGTCGAGCGGCGTAAAGGGATGGCGGGAATCCATCAGCACTACCACGCCCGCCAGCGATTGACGCGAACCGACATACTCGCCGACCAGTTGGTCCCACTGCGCCTGCACCGCCTGCGGGACCCGCGCATAGCCGTAGCCCGGCAGGTCGACGAGCCTGCCGCGGCCGCCGAGGTCGAAGAAATTGATCGTCTGTGTGCGTCCCGGGGTCTTCGAGACGAACGCGAGGCGCTTGCGCCGCGCCAGCGCATTGATCGCGCTTGATTTGCCGACGTTGGAACGTCCGGCGAAGGCGAGTTCGGGCAGGTCTTCGGGCGGCAGGCCGCCCGTAACCCCGGCCGAAACCAGGAACTCCACCTTGGAAAAAGCGCTCGCGGGTTCCGGCATGCCAGAAATTCTAATAAAATGAGGTGTTTCCAAGTTATTCGGGGAGATCAGGAATGAACCGTGCAATGGTGGCGCTCGCCGCCGCGGGGCTGCTGTATGCGGCGCACGCTGCCGCCCAAGGCACCGCGCAGCCCGATGTCGCCAAGGGCGAGCAGATTGCCAAGCAGGTTTGCGCGGCCTGCCACGCCGCCGACGGCAACAGCACGATCGCCGCCAATCCCAAGCTGGCCGGCCAGATTCCGGAGTATCTCCACAAGCAACTCGTCAATTTCAAGCCGCACGGCGGCAAGAAAGCGGAGCGCGACAACGCGGTGATGACGGGCATGGTGGCGAGCTTGTCCGATAATGACATGCGCAACGTCGCCGCGTACTACGCGTCGCAGAAGCTGCGGCCGGCGGCGGCAGGCAGCAAGGAACTTGCGGCGCAGGGGCAGAAGTTCTGGCGCGGCGGAAACGCGGCGAGCGGCGTTCCCGCCTGCGCCGGTTGCCACGGTCCCGACGGGGCCGGTATCCCGAGCCAGTATCCGCGCCTCTCCGGCCAGTTTGCCGAGTACGTCGAGGGGCAGTTGAAATTGTTCCGCGCCGGCGGCCGCGCCAATGACCCAAGCGGCATGATGCGCGGTGTGTCAGCGCGCATGAGCGACCAGGAGATCAAGGCGGTCGCGGAGTACGCGGCCGGTCTCCGATGACGGAATAAAACCCGCCACTAAGGGTTCACAGTGAGAGATATGTTGGAAGAGCTCCTGGCGAATCCGGTTGTCCAGGCGGGCGTCGCTCCTCCGTTTCTGGCAGCCCTCATAGTTGCCGTCGCCCTCTCGCCCCTGCGCCTAGGCGGCTTGGCCGTTATCGCGGCCTTCGTAGTGTGCGTACATTTCGTTACCGGCATCGAGTTCACGCCCTTGACCGCGACCCGCAAGATCCTCATCCTCGCCATCGCCGCGGCGGGGATTGGCCCGCTGCTCGACTTCGCGCTAAAGCCTACGCGCATCGGCGTTGCGCTGATCGCCGTCGGTGCAGCTGGCGGCGCGCTGTGGGCGTTCTGGCCGGTGATCCTGCAGAAGCCGGGAATGCAGGCATGGCTTTTCGGCGGCAGCGCCGTGGTCGCGCTAGCCTTCATGGTCGGCTTCGCGCAGGCGCGGCTTGCCGGCGACGGCGTGCGCGCCGGCGCCGCAGCCCTCGCGCTGGGGCTGGGCGTGGGCATCGCCGCCATTTTCTCCGCCTCGCTTTCCTACGGCCTGTACGGAATCGCGCTCGGCGCGGGCGCGGGCGGGTTTCTGCTGCCGCAGATGATCAGGGGAAGGAAAGCGGCTGCGGGGGCGACCTTTACCGTGCCCGCGATGCTCATCGGCGGGCTGGTGGCGGTCGGCGCCATGCTGCTCGCGCAGTTGCCATGGTATTGCGTGCTGATCCTTGCGCTGGTGCCCGTTGCAGTTCGCTTGCCGGGGCCGGAACAGGCCCCGGTGTGGCTCCAGGCAGTCGTGTTTTCGCTATACGGCTTTGTCATTGCTGGCGTGGCATGCGCATTGGCATGGCCTTCATCCCAAACCTGAGGAGGAACAGATGAAGCCGCTAGTCGTAGGACTGATCGCCGCGGCGCTGCCGCTTGCTGCCGCGGCGCAGGTGGAGAACTACAACATCGACCCACTGCACACCTTCCCGCACTTCGAGCTGGAGCATCTCGGTTTTGCAATGCTGCGCGGGCGTTTTGACAAGACCGCGGGCAAATTCACCATCGACCGCGCTGCGAAGACCGGCGCGTTGGAGGTCGTGGTGCAGACTACGTCGGTGACCACCGGCGATAACGACCGCGACGGCCGCCCGCGCACACGCGACGAGCATCTTCGCACGCCAGACTTCTTCAACGTGGCGGAGTTTCCGACGATGACTTACCGGTCGACCGCGGTGAATTTCGCCGGCGATAATCCCGACGCGATCGAAGGCAACCTCACCCTGCTCGGAGTGAGCAAGCCGGTTGCTCTCAAGGTTGAGCGTTGGAGATGCGGGCCGGACATGGTGCGAACCCAGGGCAAGCGCTTCATGTGCGGCGGCAATGCTGTCGGCAGTTTCAAGCGCACGGACTTCGGCATGAAATTCGGCGCGCCTGCCGCCATAGGCGACGAGGTGAAGCTCTGGATCAGCTTCTACGGCTTCCGGCAGTAAACGGGCGGTTGATGCAGTTGGTCAGATCGATAATCGTCAATCCGGAGAACTGAATGAACAAGCAACTGCTTGCCATAATTACGGTTTTCGCACTGGGCGGAGGAATCGCCGCGGAGGTGTTCGCCCAGGCCAATCCGAACCAGCTGATCGCGCAGCGCTAGGGCGCGATGAACCTGCAGGCGAAGTACTTCGGCCCGGTATTGGGAATGAGCTTGGGCCGCGCCCCGTACGACGCGAAGATCGTAAAGCGCAACGTCGAGTACCTGAGCGTCTTGAACCAGTTGCCCTGGGATGATTTCCAGCCGCACACGGCGGGCAATCCCAACACGCGGGCGAAGGAAGATGTCTACAAAGACCCGGCAAAGTTCAAGGCGGGGATCGAAAGCATGCAGGGAGAAGTGCAGAAGCTCGCAGCCGTGGTGCAGGGCGGCGGCGACCAGAACGCCGTCAAGCCGGCGGCACAGGCGGTCGGCCGCGCCTGCAATTCCTGCCACGAGTCCTTCGCCACCTTCGATTTTCGGTTCCGGGTCGAATAGGATTGGCGCTGTCCAGCCGGCGAGCGTTCGCGCTCGGTTGCGCGCTTCTCGCCGGAATCAGCGCGGCCTTCGCGCAAGGCGACGCGAGGAATGGCCAGTACCTGGCCAAGGCCGCTGGCTGCATGGGCTGCCACACCGACACTGCGGCCGGCGCGGCGCCCTACGCCGGCGGACGCGCGCTTGATACGCCCTTCGGCAAGTTCTACGGCCCCAACATCACGCCACATCCGCAGCACGGCTTGGGCAAGTGGTCGGAAGGCGATTTTCGGCGCGCAATGCGCCAAGGCGAGCGCGCCGACGGCGCGCACTACTACCCGGCCTTTCCATATCCCTCGTTTACCGGGATGACGGACGCCGATATACGCGATCTTTGGGCTTACCTGCGCAGCCTGCCGCCGGCGAACCGTCCGAACCAGGCGCACGAGCTGCGCTTTCCTTTCGGCTGGCGCTCCCTGATGACCTTCTGGAAATGGCTGTTTTTCGCGCCGCAAGCATTCGTCGCCATCCCGCAGGCATCCGTGCAGGTGAATCGGGGCGCCTATCTGGTGAAAGTTCTGGGGCACTGCGGAGAGTGCCACACGCCGCGCAATTTCCTCGGCGGGCCGAAAAAAGACCGCTGGCTCGCTGGCGGCAAGCTGCCCGAAGGCCGGGTGCCGAACCTGACCCCGACGCGACTGAAAAAGTGGAATGACGCACAATTGAGGGAATTCCTGCGCAGCGGCTCGACCCCGGAGGGGGATGCGCCCTCGGATACGATGTACGAAGTGATCCGCAACACCACCAGCCAGCTCACGCCGGAGGACCTGGCGGCAGTGATCGCCTATCTGCGCTCGCTGCCCGCGCTTTCGGAAGAGCCGCGGTGAAGCCTTGCCTTTCTTGACGGAATAGTACGCCGCAAGGCACTGTTCAGTGCAATGAGCGACGCGCAAAGCCTGATCGAGCAGATTCCGCGGCTGCGGCGTTACGCGCGCGCGCTGGTCGGCGATCGCGCTACGGCAGACGACTTGGTGCAGGACACCTTAGAGCGTGCCTGGTCGAAACTGCATCTCTACCGCCACGGCACCGACTTGCGCGCCTGGCTGTTCACGGTGATGCACAACGTACACGTGAACCGCATGCGCGCCACGCGGCCCACGGATCCGCTCGACGACGATATGCCGGAGTTCGCGCAGCGCGCCACGCAAGGCGACGCGCTGGTGGTGCGTGATCTGGAGCGCGGCATCGCCTCGCTGCCAGTGGCGCAGCGCGAGGTGCTGTTGCTGGTGGCGCTGGAGGACCTGAGTTACGGCGAGACGGCGCGCGTGCTTGGCATCCCGACCGGCACGGTGATGTCGAGGCTGGCGCGGGCGCGCGAGAAGCTGCGTGCTTTTATGCAAGGAAAGGGCGGCGCCATGCTGCAAGTAGTGAAATGAGCGAGAAGCAACCGATCAGCGAAGCTGAGATCCAGCACTGGGCCGACGGCCGGCTGGATGCGTCCCGGCGCGCGGAACTGGAGGCCTGGTTCGCCGCGCATCCGGAGGAAGCGGAGCGGGCCGCCGCGTACCAGGGCTTCAACGAGCAGCTGCACTTGCGTTTCGACCCGATCCTGGCGGAGTCCGTTCCGCCGCGCATGGAGCGCGCGGCGCGGCGCGGCTCGCGCTTGCGCGGGCTTGCCATGGCCGCCGGATGGGTCGCGCTCGGTATCGCGATCGGCACCGTGGCCGGCTGGCAATTGCACGCGCAGCAAGCGCCGACGCCGTCCGCCAAGTCGGAGCCGCCGGTCATTGCGCGCCGCGCTGCTCTGGCGCATGCCACCTACTCGCCCGAGGTGCGCCACCCCGTGGAGGTGGGCGCCGACCAGGAGGAGCACCTTGTCGCATGGCTATCGAAGCGACTCGGTGGCGAGGTGCGCGCGCCCAAACTCGACGGCGAGGGCATGGCCCTGGTCGGCGGGCGCCTGCTGCCGCGGGACCCCGGCCCGGTGGCGCAGTTCATGTACCAGAACGCGCAAGGCCGGCGCGTGACGCTTTATGTGCGCACCGAGGGTCCCGATCAGCGGGAGACCGCATTCCGCTTCGCGCGCGAAGGCAACGTGCGCGTGTTCTACTGGATCGACCGCAAGTTCGGCTACGCCCTGTCCTCGGGCGACCTCGAGCGCGAAGAGCTGCTCAAGCTCGCCAACGTGGTGTACCGCCAGCTCAATCCCTGAGCTGCTCTGCCGGCTTCAAGCCCCTGTGGTCGGGCGGATGATATAGCCGCCGGACTTCTCGTCGCGCTCGAGAGTGACGAGCTTCCTTTTCTCCGCATCCTCGAGCAGATCGGAGAAGGCCTTGAAACCGTAGTAGGACTCGTTGAAGCCGGGCTTCCTGCGCTTGAGCGCCTGCTTGACCATGGAGCCCCAGATCTTCTCGCCCTCACCGCGCTCGGCGATGAGCGCCTGCAGCGTCTCGATCACCAGGTCGAAGGCTTCCTGCTTTTTGTCGTCGGTCGGCGCAGCATCCTTGAGCGTGCCGGCCGGCCGTGCCTCGCGGCGCTTCTTGGCCGCGCGGCGCTTCGCCTCTTCCTCGCGCACCAGGTCGTCGTAGTAGATGAATTCGTCGCAGTTCGCGATCAGCAGGTCGGAGGAAGAGTTCTTCACGCCCACGCCGATCACGGTCTTCGCGTTCTCGCGCAGCTTGGACACCAGCGGCGAGAAATCCGAATCGCCGCTGACGATGACAAAGGTATCGACGTGCTGCTTGGTGTAGCACAGGTCCAGCGCGTCCACCACCATGCGGATGTCGGCCGAGTTCTTGCCCGACTGGCTGCGGTGCGGGATCTCGATCAGCTCGAAGGCGGCGGAGTGCATGCCAGCCTTGAACTCCTTGTAGCGGTCCCAGTCGCAGTACGCCTTCTTCACCACGATCGAGCCCTTCAGCAGCAGCTTCTCCAGCACCCGGCCGATGTCGAATTTTTCGTACTTCGCGTCGCGCACGCCGAGCGCGACGTTCTCGAAGTCGCAGAATACGGCGAGGTTGCGGGTATCGGTCATCCCTGTCCTTGTTGTTGTTGTGAGGTGCGCGCAAGCGCGCGCCGTGCGCGGCGTCGTTCGCGCCAGTTCTCCACTTGCGAGTAGGCGGCCGGCACGACCAGCAGCGTGAGCAGGGTGGAGGTGATCATGCCGCCGATCACCGCGATCGCGAGCGGCGCGTTGGTCTCGGCGCCGGCGCCCAGGCCGAACGCGGCGGGCGTGAGCGCGAGCACGATGGTGGCCGAGGTCATCAGCACCGGCCGCATGCGGATCGGGCAGGCATCGAGCAGCGCCTGGTCTACCGCCATGCCCTGAGCGCGGCGCTGGTTGGTGAGGTCCACCAGCAGGATCGAGTTTTTCGCCACCAGCCCGATCAGCAGCACCAAGCCGATCATCGAATAGATGTTCAGGGTGTGCATCGGAATGCGCAGGCCGACCGCTTGCCCGAACTGCGACAGCGGCACGAACAGCCACAGCGCGAACACGCCGCCGACGATCGCGAGCGGCACCGCCAGCATGATGAAGAAGGGCTGCAGGAACGAATTGAACTGGCTCGCGAGAACCATGAAAAGGAGTACCAGCGCGAGCGCGAAGGTGAAGGCGGTCGCCTGGCGCGTCTTCTCCAGCTGCTCGGCCTCGCCGATGAACACCGCCGTGTAGCCGAGCGGCAGTTGCTTGGCGGCCTCGCGCACGCGCTCCATCGCGGTCGCGAGCGGGATCGATGGCGAGGCGTAGAAAGTGGCCGCGTACTGCAGGTCGAAGCGCCCGATCACCGCCGGGCCGAGGCGCTCGTGGAAAGCGGCCACGCTGTCGAGGCGCACCAACTGCCCCTGGCGGTTGCGCAGGTAGATCTTGGCGAGGTCGAGCTGCGAGGCGAACTCGCCTTCCTTCGCCTTGACGCGGATGTCGTAGCGCTCGCCGTCGCCCGGGTGGTCGTTGTACTTGGCGATATCCACGCCGCCGGTGAGCATGTTGATCGCGAGCGCGAGATCCTGCGAGGTGAGGCCGACGCCCGCGGCGCGCACCCGGTCGGGCTCGAGCACCAGTTGCGGCAGATCGAGCTGCAAGTCGGTGTCCATGCGGCCGAACTGCGGATCGGCCTGCAGCGCTCGCTGCAGCTCGCCGGCGTGGCGGCCCATGTCCTGCAGGTTCGGGCCCTTGACCACGAACTGCAGCGGCTCGGAGCGCTGACCTTGCACGATGCCGAATGCACGGGGGAAGGCGCGTGCGCCGGCGATCTGCGCCAGGTCGCGCCGCAGCGCCACAAGGATCTCGGCCTGGGTCAGGCCGCCGCCCTGGCGGCGCTCGGACTTGGTCTTCATGCGGCCCACCAGGGTCGCCTGGTTCACCTGGCCCGCGGAGCCCAGGCCGATGACGCCGAACTCGGTCACCACGTCGGGGTAACGGAACACGATCTCCTCGACCTCGCGCAGCTTCGACTCCGTGTAATGGATCGAGGAGCCGAGCGGGGTGCGGATGCCGATCAGGAAGCGCCCTTCGTCCGGCTGCGGCGCGAGCTCGGTCGGCAGCAGCTTGAACAGCGGCACCACTGCGGCGGTGATTAGCGCGGCACCGGCCAGCACCTTCCAGCGGTGCGCCAGCGCCCAGGCGAGCGAGCTGCGGTAGAAGCGGTCCAGGCGCTCGAAAGCGTGCTCCAGCAGCCAGTAGACGCGGCCGTGCTTTTTGCGCACCTGCAGGTACCTCGAGCACAGCATGGGCGTCAAGGTGAGCGAGACGAACAGCGACACCAGCACGCCGAAGGTGACCACCACGGCGAAGGAGCGCAGGAACTGCCCAAGGATCCCGGAGACGAAAATCACCGGCGCGAAGATCGCCACCAGCGAACTTGAAGCCGCGATCACCGCGAAAGTCACCTCGCGGCTGCCGTTGACCGCCGCCGCCAGGGTGTCCTCGGTAAGGTGCTCGCGGTGGCGGTAGATGTTCTCCAGCACCACGATGGCGTCGTCCACCACCACGCCGATCAGCAGCAGCAGCGCCAGCAGCGTCACCGAGTTGAAGGTGTAGCCGAAGAAATACATCACAGCGATGGCGCCGAGCAGCGACACCGGGATCGCGGTGGCGATGATGAGCGTGGAGCGGAAGCTCTTCAGGAACAGCCAGACGATGAGCGCGGCGAGGATCGTGCCCTCGAGCAGGTGCGCCTTGAGCGCAGCCACCATCTCGCCGATGAAGATGGCGTCGTTCTGCACGTAGTGCAGCTCGAGGCCCGGCGGCAGTTGCGGCCGGATCTCGTTTTCGATCCGGTCGCGCACCTTCTCGATGATGTCCACGGTGTTGGTGTTCGGCACCTTGACGATGCCGACGCCCACCGTGGGCTTGCCGTTGAAGCGCGCCAACTGCCTGAAGTCCGCCAGCCCGTCCTCGATCTCGGCGATGTCGCGCAGCCGCACCGGCGCGCCGTCGCGGTAGGCGACGATCATCTTCTCCAGCTCGTCCAGGCGGTGGAACTCGAGGTCCAGCTTCACCAGGTGCTCGGTGGCGCGGCCGGTGAGGAAGCCGCCCGAGAACTGGATGTGCTCGGCGGCGAAAGCGTTGGCGATGTCCTGCGCCGCGATGCCGTACGCAGTCATGCGCGCCGGCAGCAGGTTGACGCGGATGGTGCGGTCGCGCCGGCCGCCGATGCGGATCTCGCCCACGCCGTCGATGGTCTCGAGGCGCTTCTTGATGACGTTGATGGCGTACTGGTTGAGCTGCTGCTGGGTGCGGTCGCCTTGCAGCGCGGTCCACATGATCGGCTGGGTGTTGGTCTCGACTTTGGCCACCACCGGCGGATCGGCGTCCTTCGGCAGCCGCCGCAGCACCTGGTTCACTTTCGCCTGTACCTCGTTGAAGGCGATGTCGATGCGCTTGTCGAGGTTGAAGGTGATCACCACCACCGAGACCCCGGGCGAAGAGGTCGAGGCGATGTGCTCGATGCCGGGCACGCTGTTGACCGAAGTCTCGATCAGGTTGGTGATGGAGGCGTCCACCACGTCGGGATTGGCGCCCTTCTGCACCGTGACCACCGAGATCACTGGGAATTCGATGTACGGCAGGCGGTCCACGCCCATGCGGTCGTAGGCGATGAGGCCGAACAGGATCAGCACCGCGTTCAGCATGAACGCGAACACGTGGCGCTTGATGGAAAGCTCGGGAAGCGTCATCGCTCAGCCTTTCTTGTCGCCGCTCTTGTCGGCCCCGCGCTCGTCGGCGCTGCCCTTTTCGCCTTTGGCCACACCCTTGCCTGCCGCGGGCTTGGGTAGTGCCACCACCGTGCCGTTGGTGAGGAAGCCTGCGCCGTCCACCGCCACGCGCTCGCCCGGCGCCAGCCCCTTCAGGATCTCGTAATAGCCGTCCTGCCGGATTCCGGTTTCGACTAAACGCTGCTGCGCGGTCAGCCGCCCGTCCTGCTCTGCCACCACGTAAACGACTTTGCCCGCCGGCCGCAGCACCACGCTTTGCTCTGGCACGGTGAGCGTTTTCTCGCGCACCGCGATCACGATCCTCGCGTTAACGCTGCCGCCGCCGCGGAAAGATCCGTCGTTGTCGAATTTCACGATCGCGTCGAGCGCGCGGTTGGCCGCGCCCACGGTGGGCCTGATCTCGTCGATTCTCGCCTCGAGTTCGCGCCCCGGCTCGGCCGGCACCGAGAGGCGCACCCTGAGGCCGGGCTTGATGACGCGGTCGGCGTTCTCGGGGAGCGGCAGGTGCGCGTGCAAGCGGTGCGTCCCGACCAGCTTGAACATCGGATCGCCCAGCTTGACGAAATCTCCCGCGGCGACGATCTGCACCTCGACTTCGCCGTCGATCGGCGAGCGGACGCGCGCCTTGCCGAGGTTGCGGCGCGTCTGGTCGGCGCGCGCCTTGGCGCCGGCGATTTGTTCGCGTAGCGCGTTGCGCTGCGCGACCGCATCGTCGACCGCGTTTTGCGAGATGAAGCCCTGCGCCACCAGCTTCTGCTGGCGCTCGAGCACGCGCTGGGACTGCTCGAGCAGCGCTTCCAGGCGCGCGATCTCGGCGGCGTCGGCGCGCGCCTGGATTTCGAAATCCTGCGAATCGATCTCCGCCAGCAGATCGCCTTTGGCGATCTTCTTGCCGGTGAAAGCGTGCACCCGCGTCACCCGTCCCGCGACCTCGGCGCCCAGGCTCGGGTCGACCACCGATTCGAGCGAGCCGACCACCTGCTCGCCCACCTCGATGGTGCGCGGCTGCACCACGGTTGCGGTGATGAGCGCGGGCGGCGGGCCAGCGGGCCGCTTGGACGACTCGGCTTCGCGGCCGCAGCCGGACAACGCGGCGCAGGCGGTGGCCAAAGCAATAAACAGCAAGGGTGCCGGGTTCACCATGTTGGGATGCTCTCGCCTGAGAACAGTTCCGGTACGGATTCACGGCGCCGCACGAGCTGCGCCCGGTCGCCAGCCACCATGACCTCCGCCGCGCGCGGCCGCGTGTTGTAGTTGGAACTCATCACCATCGCGTAGGCGCCTGCGGACATGACGGCGAGCAGGTCGCCCGGCCGCGCGGCGAGCGTGCGGTCCTGGGCGAGGAAATCAGCGCTCTCGCACACCGGGCCAACGACGTCGTATACGGTCTTCGCTGCCGACTCATTCGCCTGCTGCGCCCGGAGCACTTCATGCCACGCGCCGTACAGCGCGGGGCGCAGCAGGTCGTTCATTGCGGCGTCCACGACAAGGAAGTTCTTCTCGGCGCCCGGCTTGACGTACTCCACGCGCGTAAGCAGCGCGCCTGCGTTGCCCACGATGGCGCGGCCGGGATCGACGATCAGCTTTTCCTTGCGCCCCGCCAGCACGCCGAGCGCGCCGTCGAGGAACTCGCGGATCGGGGCCGGCGATTCGTCGCGGTAGCGGATGCCGAATCCGCCGCCGAGGTCGATGTGCGCCAGTTCGATGCCGCTGCGCTGGAGCCGCTCGGTCAGCGCGATGATGCGCACGGCAGCATCGATGAACGGCCCGGTGCCCGTCATCAGCGACCCGATGTGGCAGCCGATGCCGATCACGTCGACTTGTGCCATGCGCGCCGCCTCGCGATACAAACGCTCCGCGTCCGCATAAGCAACGCCGAACTTGTTCTGCTTGAGACCGGTGGAAATATAGGGGTGCGTTTTCGCGTCGACGTCGGGATTGAGGCGGAACGCGATCGGCGCGCGCTTGCCCAAGCGCGCCGCGACCTGCGCCACGCGCTGCAGTTCTGCCTCGGACTCCAGGTTCAGGCACAGGATGCCCGCCGCGAGCGCGCGCGCGATTTCGTCCTCGGTCTTGCCTACCCCCGAGAACAGTGTCTTGCGCGCATCGCCGCCCGCGGCCAGCACGCGCGCGAGTTCACCGCCGGAGACGATGTCGAAGCCGGCGCCGAGCTTGGCCAGCAAGGCAAGGACGGCGAGATTTGAATTGGCCTTGACCGAGTAGGCGATCAGCGCGGCGCGCTTGCCCAACGCGTGGCTGAATTCGCCATAGCGTTTCTCGATCGCCGAGCGCGAATAGACATAGCAGGGCGTGCCGAAGCGGCGCGCGATTTCCTCGAGCGGAACCTGTTCGGCGCATAGCGCGCCCTTGCGGTACTCGAATGCCATGGCAGGACTACTTCTTCTCGGTCGAGCTTTCGGGCTCAGCCGGGTAGGGGGTCGGCTGGTACGCTTCGGGCTTGGGCGGCTTGACGCCCGCCGGGGGCTTGTCGCGCAGGTACAGCGGACCTTTCTGGCCGCAGCCGGCGGCCAGGATCAGCGCGGCGAGGAAAATTGCGGCGGCACGCATCCAAGGCTCGCTAAAATACTGATATTAGCAGGGAAAATGAACATGACGGACACCGAGTTCGAGGCGCTTGCGGAGTGCGCGCTGGCGGGGGTGGAGCACGCCATCGAGGCGGCTGGACTCGATGTCGATCTTCAGCTCAAGGGGGCCGGAGTGCTGGAAATCGAATTCCAGAACGGCGGCAAGATGATCGTGAACCGCCATTCCGCCGCGCGCGAGATCTGGGTGGCGGCCAAATCCGGCGGTTTCCATTTTCGCCACGACGGCAAGGCCTGGCGGGACACGCGCGATGGTGCCGAGTTGTTCGCCGTGCTGTCCAGCCTGGTCTCGGCGCAGGCCGGTGCGCCAGTGGTCTTGAGGCCCGGCTGACTAGTAGTTCGGCAGCAAGGGCTTGCTGGCCTCTGCCGCCGCGGCGGGCGGCGGCACGAACGTAGGCAACAGCGTGAATGGCGGCGCGTCGTCCTTGGGGACGAACTCGCGATAGAAGTACTCCGGAATGTGCTTGGCTTCGTTGAACGCCGCCGGACTCATCTCGAACGTATCCGCGGTGACCACGCCATCGGGCACGATGCGATGCATGTCGGGCATGCCCTTCAGCGCTCTTTCCATGTAGCCGGTCCAGATCGGCAGCGCCACCAGCCCGCCGGTCTGGTTGCGCCCCAGCGACTTGGGCTGGTCGAAGCCGACCCATGCGACGCCGACCAGCGCCGGGTTGTAGCCGGCGAACCAAGCGTCGATGAACTCGTTGGTGGTGCCGGTCTTGCCTGCAATATCCTTGCGGCCGAGGCTGGCAGTGCGCGCTGCGGTTCCGACGCGGGCCACGTCCTGCATCAAGCTGTCCATGATGAAAGCATTGCGCTCGTCGATCACGCGCAGCGACTCGTCCCCGGCGCGCTGCGGGCGCGCCACGCCGAGCGGATTGCCGCGATCGTCGACGATCTTCTGGATGAAAAAAGGTTGCACCAGGTAGCCGCCGTTGGCGAACACGGCATAGGCGCGCGCCATCTGCCAGGCGGTCACCGTGCCCGACCCGAGCGCCATCGTCAGGTAAGGCGGGTGCCGCTCGGCATCGAAGCCGAAGCGCGTCATGTAGTCCTGCGCGTACTTTACCCCGATCGCATCCAGGATGCGGATCGACACCATGTTCTTCGACTTGGCCAGCGCCGTGCGCAACCGCATCGGTCCCTCGAAGCGGCCGTCGTAGTTCTTCGGTTCCCAGCGCTGGCTGCCGGTGACGTCCGCTTCGATGGCGATCGGGTCGTCTGGCACCACGGTGGCGGCGGTGAAGCCGCGCTCGAGCGCCGCGGAATAGATGAATGGCTTGATCGCCGAGCCCGCCTGGCGCCAGGCCTGGGTGACGTGGTTGTACTTGTTGCGGTTGAAATCGAAACCCCCGACCAGGGCCCGCACTGACCCGTCCACCGGGTCGAGCGAGATGAACGCCGCCTCGGCCTCGGGCAACTGTGTGATCTGCCAGTGGGATGCGTCGACGCGCTGCAGGCGCAGGATTGCACCGCGCCGGATGCGGCGCTGCGGCGAGGTGCGCTCGAGCGACCGCGCGGCGAAGCGCAGGCCTTCCCACGCGATGGTGACGCGCTCGCCGTTCCTGAGCACGACCTTCACCTCGCGCGCGCTGGCGGCGAGCACCAGCGCGAGCCGCAGTTCCTCGTTGTCGGCGCGCTCCGCCAGCGCTTCCTCGAAGTCGTCCTCGTCGGCGTCCGCTGCGAGCTCGACGAAGCCTTCCGGGCCGCGATAGCCCAGCCGCCGGTCGTACTCCAGCAGCCCGGCGCGCGCTGCCTCTACGGCCGCCTGCTGGTCGGCCTGGCGGATGGTGGTGTAGACGCGGAAGCCACGGCTGTAGGCGTCCTCGGGGTACTGCTCGTACACCGCCTGGCGCACCATCTCTGCGACGTAATCCGCCTGTACGGCGAATGCATCTACCACCCTTCGCACTGCAATGGGCGCCGTAACCGCGGCTTCGTGCTCCTCGTCGCCGATGTAGCCCAGTTCCTTCATGCGGCGCAGCACGTACTGCTGGCGCTGCTTGGCGCGTTGCGGATTGGCGATGGGGTTGTAGCTGGACGGCGCCTTGGGTAGCGCCGCCAGCATCGCCGCTTCGCCGAGCGTCAGCTGGTCCAGGGGCTTGCCGAAGTAAATCTGCGCCGCGGCAGCGAAGCCGTAAGCGCGCTGGCCGAGATAAATCTGGTTGATGTAGAGCCCGAGGATCTGGTCCTTGCCGAGGCTATGTTCGATCTTGAGTGCGAGCAGCACCTCGTAGAGTTTTCGCGTGAGGGTCTTCTCGGAGGACAGGAAGAAGTTACGTGCAACCTGCATGGTGATGGTGCTGGCACCCTGGCGGCGCCCTCCGGTCACCAGATTGGCGTAAGCCGCCCGCGCCACGCCGTGGTAGTCGATTCCGGAATGCTGGTAGAAGCGCTCGTCTTCCGCCGCGATGATGGCGTTGGTCAGCGTCGGCGGCACGTCCTTGATGTCCACCAGCACGCGCCGTTCTTCCCCGAACTCACCGATCAACACCCCTTCCACCGTGTAGACACGCAACGGAACCTTGGGCTGGTAGTCAGTCAGCGTGTCGAGCGAAGGCAGGTTCGGGTAGGCGAGCGCCATCACCAGCCCGATCAGGCAGATCGCCACGGCGATCAGGCCCCCGATCAGGGCCAGCGGAAAGGTCAAAAAACGGAGCCACATCAAGGGTGTTGGACAACCATCGCGGCGTTAGTGCCGCGGCAGTTGCGCCGGGCGGGGGAGCGGGGGCATTATAGCCCGCCTCTTGGTGGTGACGGATTCGCTAGACACAGGGAGGAGTTGTTGCTAGCATTTAACGCAAATTCTACGTATCGTGCCTAAGGGCCGATACAAAAAGGGAAATAACGATGAATCTGGATATTTTCAGCCCGAAGGCGCCACCGCTGTTTGGGCTGGATATCAGTTCTTCTTCGGTAAAGATGCTGGAGATCGCCGAAGCCGGCAGGGGCGTGTATCGCGTAGAGCGTTACGTCATTGAGTCCCTGCCGCGCGACGCCACCGTGGACGGCAATATCAGCAACCTCGAGGCCGTCGTCGAGGCGGTCAAGCGCGGTTACAAGCGGCTCGGCACCCGCACCAAGCACGTCGCCATGGCGGTGCCCACGGGCGCCGTGATCACCAAGAAAATCATCGTCCCGGCCGGCTTGCGCGAGAACGAGCTGGAGGTGCAGGTCGAATCGGAGGCCAACCAGTACATTCCATTCGCGCTGGAAGAGGTGAACCTTGATTTCCAGGCGATTGGTCCTTCGCCCACCTCGCCGGATGAGCAGGAAGTGATGATCGCCGCGACGCGCAAGGAAAAGGTCGAGGACCGCGTGGCAGTGGCGGAGTCGGCCGGACTGAAGGCGATGGTGATGGACATCGAGTCCTTCGCCCAGCAGTCGGCACTCGGGCTGGTGGTCAAGCAGTTGTCGAATGCCGGCAAGGACATGAACGTCGCCATTGTCGACGTCGGCGCAAACGTCATGAACGTGAGCGTGATGCGCAACGACCAGTCGATCTACACGCGCGAGCAGGCGTTCGGCGGCAGCCAGCTGACCCAGGACATCGTGGCACGCTACGGCATGAGCACGGAGGAAGCCGAGAACACCAAGCGCTCCGGCGGCCTGCCGGATGACTTCGAGACCGAGGTGCTGCGCCCGTTCATGGAGAACCTGTCCATGGAGGTGCAGCGCGCGCTGCAGTTCTTCTTCACCTCGACGCAATACCATAACGTGGAGCAGATCCTCCTCGCCGGCGGTTCGGCCGTGATTCCCGGCATGGACGAGGTCGTGCACACGCGCACCCAGGTGCCGACCATGGTGGCCAACCCTTTCGCCTCGATGCAGGCTTCGCCCCGCATCCAGCTGAAGAAGCTGATGGTGGACGCACCCTCGCTGATCGTCGCCTGCGGGCTGGCGATGCGGAGATTCGACCCATGACCGTGCGCATCAACCTGCTGCCGCACCGCGAGGAGCAGCGCAAGCGCGGCCGCCAGCATTTCGCGGTGCTCGCCGGGCTTACCGCCGTGTTGGGGCTGGTGATCGTCGGCGCCGGCTACCTGTACGTCGCCGGCCTGATCGCGGAGCAGCAGAACCGCAATACATTCCTCAAGTCCGAGATCGCCAAGCTGGACAAGGAGATCGCCGAGATCAAGAAGCTGAAGGACGAGATCGCGGCGCTGCTGGCGCGCAAGGTGATCATCGAAACGCTGCAGGCCGACCGGGCGCAGACCGTGCACCTGCTCGACCAGCTGGTGCGGCAAATGCCCGAGGGTGTGTACCTGAGGAGCGTCCGGCAGCGCGGGCTTGGCGTTACCCTGGTGGGATACGCCCAGTCCAATGCGCGCGTGTCGACTTTGATGCGCAACATCGAATCCTCACCGTGGCTCGCCGATCCGAAGCTGGTCGAGATCAAGGCGAGCACGGTGAACAAGAAACGCCTGTCCGATTTCAACATGACCCTGACGGTCAAGCGGGCGCAGGTGAAGGACGCAGCCAGGGACGCGGCCAAGGCGCCTGCGAATAAGGGGTAAGCCATGGCCGCGATCGACTTCAATAAAATTGCCGAAGACTTCAAGGCCACCAACTGGCAGGACCCGGGCAGCTGGACCGCGATCCCGAAGTCGGTGGTGCTGATCGCGATCCTGGTGGCGCTGCCGGTGGCAGGCTACTTCGGCCTGTGGCAAGGCCAGCTCGACGAGCTCGAGCAGGGCAAGCAGCAGGAGGTCAAGCACAAGGACGACTACCTCAACAAGAAGAAACAGGCGGTCAACCTCGACCTGCACAAGCAGCAGCTCAGGGAAATCGACACGCAGTTCGGCGCGCTGCTCAAGCAGTTGCCGAACAAGTCGCAGATGGATGCCTTGCTGGTCGACATCAACCAGGCGGGGCTGGGGCGCGGGCTGCAATTCGAGCTGTTCAAGCCCGCCGCGCAGGAGATCGTGCGCGATTTCTACGCCGAGTTGCCGATCACCGTGCGCTTGATCGGCGTGTACCACGACATGGGGGCGTTCGCGAGCGACGTCGGGCAGCTCTCGCGCATCGTCACCCTGAACGACGTCGGCATCGATGCGGGAAAGGACGGCAGCCTGATCATGGACGTGACGGCGCGCACCTTCCGCTACCTCGACGAGGAGGAATTGGCGGCGCAGCGCAAGACGGCTGCCGGGGCCAAGAAGGGGGCCAAGAAATGAAGCGGTTATTCGCGCTGGCCTGCATGGCGGCGCTCGCCGCGTGCGGCGGCGAGCACGTCGAACTGAAGAAGGAGCTTAGCGACATGACCAAGGACCTGCGCGGGCGGGTGGACCCGCTGCCGCAGGTGCGTCCTTACGAGCCGGTGGCCTACCAGGCCGAGAACGAAGTAGACCCGTTCCGCCCCGGGCGCATCGAAGTGGCCGTTGCCGGCGGCGCGGCGCCCGCGGCCGGCGGGCGGGCGCCGGACTTTGACCGGCTCAAGGAACCGCTGGAGGCGTTTCCGCTGGAGTCGATCCAGATGGTCGGCTCGCTGACACAGGGCCGCGAGACGTTCGCGCTGGTCAAGGCCGGGCCGAACCTGTACCGCGTGCGCAAGGGCAACTACCTGGGCCAGAACTTCGGCGTCATCACGGGCATCGATGAATCCCAGATCAGCCTGAAAGAGTTGATCCAGGAAGGCAGCGGCGAGTGGGTGGAGCGCTCGAGTTCGCTGCAACTGCAGGAGGTGAAGAAATGAAATCGACCAACGTCGTGCGGGCCGGCTGGCGCGCGCTCGTCCTCTGGGTTGCGGCTTGCGGCATCGCGCTGGCCCAGGGCAACAGCATCGAGGCGTTCGATGTCTCGCAGCAGGGCGGCAAGGTGGTGGTACGCATCACCACCAAGGAGCCGCTGAAGACTCCGCCGCCCAGCTTTACCGTGGCCAATCCGGCTCGCATCGCGTTCGATTTCAGCGCGACTGCGAACGCGCTGGGCCGCAGCAGCCAGGACATCAGCCAGGGCGAACTGCGCTCCATGAACCTGGTGCAGGCCGCGGACAAGACGCGCCTGGTGCTGAACCTGCGCCGCTCGGTGGCGCATGAAGTGGCCCTGGAGGGGCGCAGCTTGGTGGTGACCCTGCAGGGGGCTGCCGCGCCGACCGGCGACAAAGTGGCGAATTTCGCCGAAGGGCGCGGCGATTCCAGGCACGCCATCCGCGACATCGATTTCAGACGCGGGCGCGTTGGCGAGGGCCGCGTGGTGGTGGACCTGTCCGACACCTCGACCGGCATCGACATCCGCCAGCAGGGCCAGAATATCATCGTCGACTTCCTCAAGACCGCGTTGCCGGAAAATCTGCGCCGCCGCCTGGACGTGGTGGACTTCGCCACGCCGGTGCAGGCCATCAGCGCCTTCCAGCAGGGCGAGAACGTACGCATGGTGATCGAGCCGCGCGGCCAGTGGGAGCACAATGCCTACCAGACCGACACCCAGTTCGTGGTCGAAGTCAAGCCGGTGGCCGCCGACGCGGCGCCGCAGAAGGGGCGCTACTCGGGTGAGAAGCTGTCGCTCAATTTCCAGAACGTGGAAGTGCGCGCACTGCTCAACGTCATCGCCGATTTTACCGACCTCAACGTCATTACCAGCGACTCGGTGGGCGGCAGCATCACGCTGCGGTTGAAGGACGTGCCTTGGGACCAGGCGCTGGAGATCATCCTGCAGACCCGCGGACTGGACAGCCGCAAGAGCGGCAACGTGATCTGGATCGCGCCGCGCGACGAGCTGGCCACGCGCGAGAAGCTCGCGCTGGAGGCGACGGCGCAGATCAACGACCTCGAGCAGACGCGCACCGAGGCGTTCCAGATGAATTACCAGAAGGCCGCCGACGTGCAGAAGCTGCTCGCCGACAAGACGCAGCCGATCCTTTCCAAGCGCGGCAGCGCCGTGGTCGACCCGCGCACCAACACCCTGTTCGTGCAGGACACCCCGAGCCGGCTGGAGGAAGTGCGCAAGCTGGTCGCCAGGATCGACGTTCCGGTGCGCCAGGTGATGATCGAGGCGCGCATCGTCGAAGCAAGCGACACCTTCTCGAAGAACCTCGGTGTGCGGCTCGGCTACCATGACCTGAGCCCCGGCCACCGCGTGGCGGGGCAGAACAGCCCGCGCTTCTCGGTCGGCGGCGGCTTGGGCGAGGTCGGCGGCCACGCCGCGGGCGGCGCGCAGGGCGGCACGCCAGTGTTCATTCCGGACAGCCTGTCGGTGAATATGCCGGCAGCCGGCATCAACGCGCAGAATCCAGGCGTGTTTTCGATGATCCTGTTCAACAGCGCGGCCACGCAATTCCTCAACCTGGAGATCAGCGCGCTCGAGGCCGACGGCAAGGGCAAGATCATTTCCAGCCCGCGCGTCCTGACCGCCGACCAGGTGGAGGCGCTGATCGAGCAGGGCACGGAGATTCCCTACCAGCAGGCGACTTCTTCCGGCGCCACCTCGGTGTCGTTTCGCAAGGCGAGCCTCGCGCTGAAGGTAAAACCGCAGATCACGCCCGACGGCAACGTGATCATGACGCTCGACGTGAACAAGGACGCGCCCGGTGCGCAGACGCCTGCCGGCGTGCAGATCAGCACCAAGCACGTCAAGACCGAAGTGCTGGTCGAGAACGGCGGCACGGTGGTGATCGGCGGCATCTTCGAGCAGACCGACCGCATCGACGTCACGCAGGTGCCCTGGTTCGGCGACCTGCCGCTCGTCGGATGGTTGTTCAAGAACAGGATCACCAGGTCGGAGAAAACCGAACTGCTGGTGTTCATCACCCCGCGCATCGTCAACGAGCGCATGACGGTGCGCTGAAGAATTTGCCAGGACTCCTCCTTGGACGCACGGCCGGGACCTCCCGGCCGTTTTTGTTTCCAGCCTGCGCAGCCTCCGTACAATAGGCGCATGCAGGGCGCACGCAACGTGTTCCTGGTCGGCATGATGGGGGCGGGCAAGACCACCGCCGGCCGCATCCTCGCGCGCCGCCTGAAGCGCAGGTTCTACGACTCGGACCAGGAGATCGAGCGCCGCTGCGGGGTCAAGGTCCCGGTGATCTTCGACATCGAAGGCGAGGCGGGTTTCCGGCAGCGGGAAGCGGCGATCGTCGCCGAGCTTACCGCGCTGGAGGACGTCGTGCTCGCCACCGGCGGGGGAGCGGTCCTGGCGAGCGCCAGCCGGCGCCACCTCGCCGCGCGCGGCACGGTGGTCTACCTTCGCGCGCAGCCCGCCGCGCTCTACGAGCGGGTGCGGCAGGACAAGAACCGGCCGCTGCTCGCCACTGCCGACCCGCTGGCGCGCCTGGTCGCGCTTTACGCGGAGCGCGATCCGCTGTATCGCGAGGTGGCCGATATCGTCGTCGATACCGGCCGGCAGAGCGTGCAAACCCTTGCGCGCCAGCTGCTCGGCCAGCTGAAGGAGACATGGAAACTGTCCGCGTAGCGCTCGGCGAGCGTTCCTACCCGATCCACGTCGGCGCCGGCGCGCTGGATGCGGCCGAGCTGTATCGCCCGCACCTGGGTGCCGGGCGCGTTGCCGTCATCACCAACCCGGTGGTGGCGCCGCTCTACCTCGAGCGCGTCAGGGCGGCGCTGGCGCGCGCCGGTGCGCAAGCCTTCGAGGTCCTGGTGGAGGATGGCGAGCAGGCGAAGAGCTGGGCCAGCCTCGAGCGGGTGCTTGACGCCTTGCTCGCAGCGCGGTTGGGCCGCGACGGCGTGGTGGTCGCATTGGGCGGCGGCGTGGTGGGCGATCTGGCCGGCTTTGCCGCGGCCGTGTACCAGCGCGGCATCGGTTTTCTCCAGTTGCCGACCACGCTGCTGGCCCAGGTCGATTCGTCGGTTGGCGGCAAGACCGCGATCAACCATGCGCGCGGCAAGAACTTGGTCGGTGCGTTTCACCAGCCGGCAGCGGTCATCGCCGACGTAGCCGCGCTGGCGACGCTTCCCGAGCGCGAACTGCGCGCCGGCGTGGCCGAAGTCATCAAGCACGGATTCGCGCTCGATGCCGGCCTGGTCGACTGGCTTGAAGCGAACCTCGACGCGCTGCTGGCGCGCGAGTTGGGTGCGTTGGCGCACGTGGTGCGACGCTCCTGTGAATTGAAGGCGGCGGTCGTGGCGGCAGACGAGCGAGAACGCGGGCGCCGCGCGGTGCTCAACCTGGGCCACACTTTCGGCCACGCCATCGAGGCGGGGGCCGGCTACGGCAAATGGCTGCACGGGGAGGCCGTTGCCGCCGGGATGGTGATGGCCGCCGACCTGTCGGTGCGCGTTGGTCTCCTGAACGCCGCGGACGCGGCACGCGTGCGTGCCCTGGTGCTGCGCGCGGGCCTGCCTACCAGAGGGCCGGCGTTGGCGCCGGAGCGCTACCTGGAGCTGATGGCGCTGGACAAGAAAGCGGCGCGCGGCCGAATGCGCTTCATCCTGCTGGAACGCATCGGGCACGCCGTCGTGCACGGCGACTTGGACGAACGGCTGGTGCGCGATGTGCTCGCCGCCAATGTGTCGCCAGCTACGAATGCCGCAACGCGTTAAGCCGGCCAGAACCGCAAACCCTTGTTGACGTAGGGCTCTGCGGGTATATTTCGAAGCTCGCCCGCAATTCTTGTGCAGAGCGGCGAAGATTGACGAAATCACCTTTTGATCAGAGAGTTAACCGTGGATAGCCGACACTTGCCTGACGCGCAGGGAATGTACGACCCGAGAAACGAGCACGACGCCTGCGGCGTAGGCTTCGTCGCGCAAATCAAAGGGAAGAAGTCGCACGCGATCATCCAACACGGGCTCACGATCCTGAAAAACCTTACCCACCGCGGCGCGGTGGGCTGGGATCCGAAACTCTCCGATGGCGCGGGCTGTCTGATCCAGATCCCGGACAGGCTGCTGCGCGAGGAGATGGCCAGGCAGGACGTGCAGCTGCCGCCGCTGGGGCACTACGGCGTGGGCATGGTGTTCCTGCCAAGAGACCCCGCGAGCCGCCTCGCCTGCGAGTACGAAATCGAGCGCGCGATCAAGGACGAAGGCCAGACGCTGCTTGGCTGGCGCGACGTGCCCGTGGACAATTCCGATCTCGCCGAACCGGCGCAGCGCCTGGAGCCCGTGATCCGCCAGGTGCTGGTCGGCCGCGGCGCCGGAGTAATGGTCACCGATGCGCTCGAGCGCAAGCTCTACATCATACGCAAGAGCGCCGGGCACGCGATCCAGGCACTACGGCTCGAGCATGGCAAGGAGTTCTACGTGCCGACCATGTCGGCGCGCACGATCTGCTACAAGGGCATGCTGATGGCCTATCAGGTCGGGGAGTACTACCTCGACCTGCAGGATCCGCGCGTCGAATCCGCGTTCGCGCTGGTGCACCAGCGCTTCTCGACCAACACGTTCCCGTCGTGGGACCTCGCGCACCCGTTTCGCATGATTTGCCACAACGGCGAGATCAACACGGTGCGCGGCAACGTCAATTGGATTCGCGCGCGCCAGGGCGCGATCTCGAGCCCGATCCTCGGCAAGGATCTGGAAAAGATCTGGCCGCTCATCTATGACGGCCAGTCCGACTCGGCGTCGTTCGACAATGCGCTGGAGTTGCTGGTGATGGGCGGCTACTCGGTCGCCCACGCCATGATGATGATGATTCCGGAAGCGTGGGAGAACCACACGCTGATGGATCCGAGCCGGCGCGCGTTCTACGAGTACCACGCGGCGATGATGGAACCCTGGGACGGCCCGGCTTCGATCGCGTTCACCGACGGGCGCCAGATCGGCGCAACGCTCGACAGAAACGGCCTGCGGCCCTCGCGCTACATCGTCACCGATGACGATCTCGTAATCATGGGCTCGGAATGCGGCTGCCTGCCGGTCCCCGAGGAACGGATCATCAAGAAGTGGCGCCTGCAGCCGGGCAGGATGTTCCTGGTCGACCTCGAAAGAGGCCGCATCGTCGACGACAAGGAACTCAAGGACAGCCTCGCCGCTGCGAAGCCCTATGCCGAGTGGATCGAGCGCATCCGCGTCAAGCTCGACGAGGTCGAGTCCGAGAAAACGACGCCGCTCAAGTCGCCGGTGGCGCTGCTCGACCGGCAGCAGGCCTTCGCTTACACGCAGGAAGACCTCAAGTTCCAGCTGCTGCCCATGGCGCAGGCGGGCGAGGAGCTCGTCGGCTCGATGGGCAACGACGCTTCACTGGCGGCGCTTTCGAGCAAGAACAAGACGCTGTACCACTATTTTCAGCAGCTGTTCGCGCAGGTGACGAACCCCGCGCTCGATCCGATCCGCGAGGAACTGGTGACTTCGCTCGTCAGCTTCATCGGACCGAAGCCGAACCTGCTCGGTATTGACGAGTTGAACCCGCCGCTGCGTCTGGAAATGGGCCAGCCGGTGCTCGACTTCTACGAGATGGAAAAAATCCGCTACATCGAGCGCTACACGGGCGGCAAGTTCCGCTCGCTCGAGCTCGACATCACCTACCCCGCCGCCTGGGGCAAGGAGGCAATCGAGGCGCGGCTCGCCTCGCTTTGCGCGCAGGCCGAGGACGCTGTGCGCTCGGGCTATTCCATCGTGATCGTGTCCGATCGCCTGGTGAACCGCGAGCGGGTGGCGATCCCTGCGCTGCTCGCGCTTTCCGCGATCCACCAGCACCTGGTGAACCAGGGACTGCGCACCAGCACCGGGCTGGTGGTGGAGACAGGCTCGGCGCGCGAAGTGCACCACTTCGCGCTGTTGGGTGGCTACGGGGCGGAAGCCGTGCACCCGTACCTCGCGCTCGAAACGCTGCTGGCGATGCATCCGGGGGATCACGCGGCGGGCTCCAAGGCGATCAAGAACTACGTCAAGGCGGTCGGCAAGGGCTTGAAGAAGGTGATGTCGAAGATGGGCATCTCCACGTACATGTCCTACACCGGCGCGCAGATCTTCGAGGCGGTCGGGCTGGCGCGATCGCTGGTGGACAAGTACTTCACCGGCACCGCCTCGATCGTCGAGGGCATTGGCGTGCTGGAGGTGGCGGAAGAGGCAATCCGCGCCCACCAAGCCGCTTTCGGCGAGAAGGACCCGGTGCTGCAATCGATGCTCGACGCCGGCGGCGAATACGCCTGGCGCGTACGCGGCGAAGAGCACACCTGGACGCCGGATGCGATCGCCAAGCTGCAGCATTCGGCGCGGCAGAACTCCACCTCGACCTATAAGGAATACGCGGCGCTGATCAATGACCAGTCGCAGCGCCACTTGACGTTCCGTGGGATGTTCGAGTTCAGATTCGGCGAGCGCAAGCCGGTGCCGATCGAGGAAGTCGAGCCTGCCGCCGAGATCGTCAAGCGCTTCTCCACCGGCGCCATGTCGCTCGGCTCCATTTCGACCGAGGCGCACACCATGCTCGCGATCGCGATGAACCGGATCGGCGGGAAATCCAATACCGGCGAGGGCGGCGAGGACCGCAAGCGCTACGCGAGAGTCGCAGCGGGCGAGACGCTGATGTCACGCCTGGGCCGCGAGCGCGTCGAGGTCGACGTTCCCCTGCAAGAGGGTGACTCGCTGAAGTCCAAGATCAAGCAGGTCGCCTCCGGCCGCTTCGGCGTCACCGCCGAGTACCTGGCGTCCGCCGAGATGATGCAGATCAAGATCGCGCAGGGCGCCAAGCCGGGCGAGGGCGGGCAGCTGCCCGGGCGCAAGGTATCGGAGTACATCGCAGAGATCCGCTATGCGACTCCCGGCGTCGAGCTCATTTCCCCGCCGCCGCACCATGACATCTATTCAATCGAGGACATCGCGCAGTTGATCCACGACCTCAAGAACGCGAACCCCGAGGCCGCGGTCAGCGTCAAGCTCGTGTCCGAGGTCGGCGTCGGCACTGTCGCCGCGGGGGTGTCGAAAGCCAAGTCGGACCACGTGACCATCGCCGGCCACGACGGCGGCACCGGCGCTTCGCCTTGGTCCTCCATCATGCACGCCGGGACGCCCTGGGAGCTCGGGCTCGCGGAGACGCAGCAGACGCTGGTGCTCAACCGCCTGCGCGGACGGATCGCGGTACAGGTCGACGGCCAGATGAAGACTGGCCGCGACGTGGTCATCGGTGCGCTGCTCGGGGCGGATGAGTTCGGCTTCTCCACCGCGCCGCTCGTCGTCGAGGGCTGCATCATGATGCGCAAGTGCCACCTTAATACCTGCCCGGTCGGCATTGCAACGCAGGATCCGGCGCTGAGAAGGAAATTCGAGGGCAAACCCGAGCACGTGGTGAACTATTTCTTCTTCGTCGCCGAGGAGGCGCGCGAGCTGATGGCAAAGCTCGGCGTGCGCAAGTTCACCGACCTCATTGGCCGCGCCGATCTGCTCGACACGCGAAGGGGAATCGAGCACTGGAAGGCGAAAGGGCTCGATTTCTCGAAGGTCTTCTACATGCCGCAGATGCCGCCCGAGGTCGCGCGCTTCCATTGCGAGACGCAAAGCCACGGCCTGGAGAAGGCGCTCGACCAGCGCTTGATCGAACTGGCGCGGCCGGCGCTGGAGCGCGGCGAGAAGGTGACAATCGAGACCCCGATCCGCAACATCAACCGCACCGTGGGCACCATGCTCTCTGGCCGGATCGCCAAACGCTACGGCCACCAGGGACTGCCCGAGGACACGATCCACGTGCGCCTCGCCGGCTCCGCCGGGCAAAGCTTCGGCGCGTTCCTGGCGCGCGGCGTGTGGCTCGATCTCATCGGCGACACCAACGATTACTGCGGCAAGGGACTCTCCGGCGGGCGAATTTCCGTTCAACCTTCGCCCAAGTTCCGCGGCGAGCCGAGCGAGAACATCATCACCGGCAACGTCGTGCTGTACGGCGCGATCGAGGGCGAGGCGTATTTCCGCGGCGTTGCCGGCGAGCGCTTCGCGGTGCGCAATTCGGGTGCGCAGGCAGTGGTGGAAGGCGTAGGCGATCACGCCTGCGAATACATGACCGGCGGCAGCGTGGTGGTGCTGGGCACGACCGGGCGCAATTTTGCCGCCGGGATGTCTGGCGGCATTGCCTACGTGCTCGACGAGGACGGCAGCTTTGCCAAGCGCTGCAATACCTCGATGGTGGCGCTGGAGCCACTTGCGCCGGAGCACGAGCAGGAAGCGAAGCTGGCGCGCGAACTGTGGCACAAGGGTGTCGCCGACGAGGCGATCGTAAAGCGCCTCATCGAGCGCCATGCCCACTACACGGGAAGCACGCGCGCAAAGCGGATGCTCGAGCGCTGGAGCGAAGTCCGGACCAAGTTCGTCAAAGTGTTCCCGCATGAGTACCGGCGCGCTCTGGGCGAACTCGCCGCCAAACAACGCCGCCTCGCGGCCTAGCTCCGATGGGCAAGATCACAGGCTTCATGGAATACGAGCGCCTGGAGGAGCCGCACGAGGCGCCGCAGGCGCGCAAGCAGCATTACCGCGAGATCTACCTGCATCTCCCCGACGAGGATGCGAAGATCCAGGGCGCGCGCTGCATGGACTGCGGCATCCCGTTCTGCATGCAGGGCTGCCCGGTCAACAACATCATTCCGGACTGGAACGACCTGGTCTACCGCGGCGACTGGAAGGGCGCGATCGAGACGCTGCACTCGACCAACAACTTCCCCGAGTTCACCGGACGCATCTGCCCCGCGCCGTGCGAGGAAGCTTGCGTGCTGCGCATCAACGAGGACCCGGTCGGGATCAAGTCGATCGAGCACGCGATCGTCGACAAGGCCTGGCAAGAGGGCTGGGTGCAGCCGCAGCCTGCGCAGCACGCGACCGGAAAGAAGGTCGCGGTCGTGGGCTCGGGTCCGGCAGGACTTGCCTGCGCGCAGCAGCTGGCGCGCGCCGGGCATGGGGTGACGCTGTACGAGAAGAGCGACCGCATCGGCGGCCTGCTGCGTTACGGCATCCCCGATTTCAAGCTCGCCAAGAGCGTGATCGACCGTCGCCTTGAACAGATGCAAGCCGAAGGCATCGAGTTCCGTACCCGCGTGTGCGTCGGCAAGGAGCCGCCGGGCAAGGGTGTCCCCAACGACGCCACCGAGATGCTCGCCCCGGAGAGACTGCGCGCCGAGTTCGACGCGGTGGTGCTATGCGGGGGCGCCGAGCAGTCGCGCGACCTGCCGATTCCAGGGCGCGAGCTCGACGGCATCCACTTCGCCATGGAGTTCCTGCCGCTGCAGAACAAGCGCGTCGCCGGCGACAAGAACGTGCGGGGCCTGCGGGCGAGTGGCAAGCACGTCGTCATCATCGGCGGCGGCGACACCGGGTCCGACTGCGTCGGCACTGCGAACCGCCACGGCGCCGCTTCGGTGACCAATTTCGAGCTGTTGCCGATGCCGCCGGACGTCGAACGCAACCCGGTATGGCCGTACTGGCCGACCCGGCTGCGCACCTCCTCTTCGCACGAGGAAGGCGTCGAGCGTGACTGGTCGGTGGCGAGCAAGCGCTTCATCGGCGACAACGGTAAGCTAAGGGCGCTCGAAGCGGTGCGCCTGGAGTGGAGGGACGGCAAGCCGCTCGAGGTGCCTGGCTCCGAGTTCACGCTCCCGGCCGACCTCGTGCTCCTCGCGATGGGCTTCGTCTCGCCGGTGCAGTCGCTGCTCGCGGAATTCGGTGTGGAAAAGGACGCGCGCGGAAACGCCAAGGCTGCGACCGATGGCGCGGGCTGCTATGCGACGAGTTCGCCCAAGGTGTTCGCCGCCGGCGACATGCGGCGCGGCCAGTCGCTGGTGGTGTGGGCGATCCGCGAGGGGCGCCAGGCCGCGCGCGCGGTGGACGAGCACCTCATGGGGGTGTCCGAGTTGCCGCGTTAGAATCCGGCGCCATGAGCCTCGCAGTCATCGTGCTCGCCGCCGGGCAGGGTAAGCGCATGCACTCGGCGCTGCCCAAAGTGCTGCACCTGCTCGCGGGGCGTCCGCTGCTCGACCATGTGCTTGCCGCGGCGCGTGCGCTCAAGCCGAAACAGATCCTGGTGGTGCACGGCCATGGCGGCGCCGAGGTGCGCGCCGCATTCGACGGCGCGCGGGTCGAATGGGTGGAGCAGGCGCAGCAGCTCGGCACCGGTCACGCGCTGGCGCAGGCGCTGCCGAAAGTGGCGCGCGGGACGCAGGTCCTGGTGCTGAACGGCGACGTGCCGCTGGTGCATGCCGCGACGCTCGAGCGCCTGGTCGCGGCCGCGAAGAGCGGGCTGGCCATCTGCACTTCGGAGCTCGCCGACCCTGCGGGCTACGGTCGCGTGCTGCGCGACGCGCGCAAGCGCGTGCGGCGCATCGTCGAGCAGGAAGATGCCAGCACGAAGGAGTTGCGCATCCGCGAGTGGTACGCCGGATTCCTGGCGGCGCCGGCGGAACGCCTGTCGGCGTGGCTGGCGAAAGTGAATCGCGTGAATTCCCAGAAGGAGTACTACCTGACCGACCTGATCGGGCTGGCCGCCAAGGACGGCGTCAACATCGCCACCGTCAAGGCGGAAGATCCCTGGGAAACGGCGGGCGTCAATTCGCGCCATGAACTCGCGCTGCTCGAGCGTGCCTACCAGAACGCGTGCGCGAAGAAGCTGCTCGCGGCAGGGGTCGCCTTGGCCGACCTGTGGCGCGTGGACGTGCGCGGCGATCTGTCCTGCGGGCGCGACGTGTCGATCGACGTGAATTGCGTGTTCGAGGGCGAGGTGAAGCTGGGCGACCGGGTGCGCATCGGACCGAACTGCGTGCTGCGCAATGTCACGGTGGCGGCCGACAGCGAGATCCGTGCGTTCTCGCTGCTGGAGGATGCGATGGTCGGCAAGCGCTGCCGCATCGGACCCTACGCGCGCCTGCGACCCGGCGCGGCGCTCGCCGAAGAAGTGCACATCGGCAATTTCGTCGAGGTGAAAGCCAGCCGCATCGGCGCCGGCTCCAAGGCCAACCACCTGGCATACATCGGCGATGCCGAGGTCGGCGCGCGGGTCAACATCGGCGCCGGTACCATCACCTGCAACTACGACGGCGTGAACAAGAACCGCACCGTGATCGAGGACGACTCGTTCATCGGCTCGGACGCGACGCTGGTCGCGCCGGTGACGATCGCGAAGGGCTCGTACATCGGCGCGGG